>Ga0209042_1000009_pt1 | contig 351334 bp, 319 predicted proteins | sample SaaInlV_200m_DNA_6_FD_184649 | JGI IMG/M metagenome (GOLD analysis project Ga0209042, IMG submission 184649) | Marine microbial communities from expanding oxygen minimum zones in the Saanich Inlet - SI037_S2LV_200m_DNA (SPAdes) (version 2) | ecosystem: Environmental > Aquatic > Marine >... | reverse complement strand
ACAAACCCCCAACACCAGCAACCTTTATCCCACATACTTCACAACTTCAGCCTGCTGGTGTAACATAATCACTGGTACAACTATTGGGGGCAGGTCACTTAGTCTGTGAAACTGTTTTTTTTTGTCTAAATGCAAAACTCTGGCTGCAATTTACACAAAATTTCGCATTCCCAGGATTATTGAACTTACATCTCGGGCAGGTGATATTTAAAGATTCGCCACAATTCATGCAGAACTTTGCATCTTCAATGTTTACAGTTTGGCAATTTGAACAGATCATATCCAGCCTTATGATTATTTGTTTTATAATGATGCTGCAGAGGTTTAAGAATTATCAAATTATAATATAAATATAATAAAAAATGTCGGATTTGTAATATAATAGCCGTCTGGAAAAACTAAATTGGAAAATAAGAGAGAGCGTGTGGAAGGAAATACTAAGGATCCCCAAGAAAAATTACCATTTAATGATCGAAAAGAAAGCATATATTCTGAAATTCTAACCGGTCTAAAACTAGAACAAAAAGAACTGCCTCCAAAATACTTTTATGATGAAAAAGGTTCTGCATTGTTCGATCAAATTTGCGGACTCGAGGAATATTATCCTACCCGGACTGAAACGGAAATTTTAACCGAAAACATTGATGAAATTGTTGATAGTATTCATTCAAATTCGGTAATTATCGAATATGGAAGTGGGAGTAGCATAAAAACTAAAATTTTATTGGATAATTTGCCTGATCTAGGTACATATATACCCGTAGATATTTCGTATAGCCATTTACATAAATCAGCGAAAGCGCTCCAAAGCCGGTACCCAAACTTAAAAATTATTCCGGTGACTGCGGATTATACAAAAAACTTTGATTTGCCGAGTATTGCCAGTAAAACAAAGAAAAATACAGTATTTTTCCCGGGATCTACCATTGGGAATTTTTACCCAAAGCAGGCAATTGCCTTTCTGAAGAAAGTTGCAAATCAGGTCGGATCAGGGGGTGGTTTAATTATTGGCATAGATTTGAAGAAGGATCCCCAAATATTAAATTTGGCATACAATGATTCTCAAGGTATTACAGAAAAGTTCAATCTAAATATGTTGAGTAATATTAATTCAATTCTTGGATCGAACTTTAATTTGGACAACTTTAGACATTTTGCTGAATATAATTTGCAATTTGGCCGGATAGAAATGCATTTGGTTAGCAAGGTTGACCAAATGGTGAGTATTGGAGAAGAGGAAATTACCTTTGAAAACGGGGAGAATTTGCTGACAGAAGTTTCCTATAAATATTCTTTAGAGGAGATTCAGGAAATAGCTGATCAATCTGGATTCACACTCAGGAAATCTTGGGTAGATGAGAAAAAATATTTTAGCGTCAATTGTTTGACGATAGACTAAGTTGGTGAAAAGATGGAAAGCAATTCAGGAATTAGTTTAACTGAATCTGGAAAAAACCTTGTCAATAGATTATTGGACACTCGAAAACGAGAACTAGAATTAATTAGCGATCTCTCTCCTGAGCAACTTTTGGGATCAAAAAATAGAGTTGTTGAACCACCCATTTGGGAACTTGGCCATGTGGGTTGGTTTCAAGATCGCTGGATATTACAAAATATTGATAAATTTCCTCCCGCGGACGATCAAGCAAATTCTTTATATGATTCATTTAATATCCCCAATGATGATCGTTGGAATTTAATGTTCCCATCCTTAGGTCAAACTACTGAGTATATTACAGATATATTACACAGAATAATTGATAGATTGGAAGGGAGAGATCCCACAGAGGAAGAAATCTATTTCTATACCTTAGCCTTGAATCATGAGGAAATGCACTCAGAAACTATGCACCATATTCGGCATACTTTTGGATATTCAGCGCCAAAATTGTCAGTAGAAAGAGTTCCCCCGGATATTGATGATAACTTTGAATTAGGGGATATTTTTATTGGGGGTGGAGCATTCCAGCTTGGCGCAAATAAAAAACAGGGATTTGTTTTTGATAATGAGAAATGGGTGCATCCAATTGATGTTAAACCTTTTGAAATATCAAATACCCCTGTAACCTTTTCACAATACTTAGCATTTGTTGAAGATGATGGCTATCAGAATAAAGAATTATGGGAGGATGAAGGCCTGGAATGGCTAGAAAGAAGCGGGCAACGGCATCCAATATTTTGGCAAAAAGATGAAAATGGTCAGTGGCAATGGAGATGGTTTCAAGAATGGCTGCTATTATCCCCATTTCTTCCAATGATTAATGTGAATTGGTATGAAGCCAAAGCATATTGTAAATGGGCAGATAGAAGATTACCAGCAGAGGCCGAGTGGGAATATGCTGCTAGTATGTCTGAGAATGAATTGAATGAAGAAAAAGGGATTTACCCATGGGGGAACTCACATCCAGAAAGTGCTCAGGCAAATTTAAATTCATTAACTGGGGGGATTGAAGATGTGCGGGCATATGCTACTGGGGACAGCAGATTTGGCTTACGCCAAATGATAGGAAATGTTTGGGAGTGGACTGAGGACATTTTTAATCCTTATCCTGGTTATGTATTAGATCCCTATGATACTTATTCAGAACCGTCATTTGGTCAGCAAAAGGTATTAAGGGGTGGTTGCTGGGCAACTAGACCTCATGTGATTAGAAACACGTTTAGAAATTTTTATACGCCTGACCGAAATAATATTTTTTCGGGCTTCCGAACCGTAAAGAAATAATATACTTATTTACGGTATGTTTGAGGTCAATTTAGGGAATAAATACCTGGATTGGTTGATTTTCGTCAAAAACCTTCAAAATTTATTACCATAGTTATTATATTCTAAATTATAAAATCCCAAAAAAAAAAAATTATTTTTAGAAAAATGTATACATTTGAAAGATATGTGGACTTATGGTAGCATTATCTCCAGTTGTGATTTCAATCGTTTTTTAATTAAATATATGAAAGAAAAATTCTATTACATTTAGAGGAGATTACCTTGAAGAGAGATGTCATATTAGATATTAAAAATCTTCGCACTGAATTCTCTACTGAAGCGGGTGTTGTAAACGCAGTAAATGGTGTGTCTTATTCGATGTACGAAGGCGAGGCTTTAGGCATTGTGGGGGAAAGTGGTTGTGGTAAAAGTGTTTCGATGCTATCAGTTTTACGATTGTTGCAAGAACCCCCAGCAAAAATACAAGCAGATCATATAAATTTTCATGGAAAAGACCTTCTAAGTCTACCCAAGCGTGAAATGCAAAGCATTCGTGGAAGTCAGATCGCGATGATTTTCCAGGACCCGATGACCTCTCTAAATCCAGTTTTAACCATTGGCAAACAATTACGTGAACCAATGATGCTCCATCTAAACTATACAAAAGAAGAAGCGAGCGAAAGAGCTGCAGAATTATTGGAAATGGTTGGTATTCCAGATGCGGCCTCACGTTTAGAGGATTATCCTCACCAATTTTCTGGGGGTATGAGGCAACGTGCAATGATCGCGATGGGTCTTTCCTGTAACCCTTCATTATTAATCGCGGACGAACCGACCACTGCCTTGGACGTGACGATCCAGGCCCAAATTATTGATCTAGTAAAAAGATTGAGAGAACAAATTTGGATGTCCTTGATCTGGATCACCCATGACTTAGGTGTCGTGGCTGGCTTGGCAGAGAGAGTGATTGTGATGTATGCCGGCTCAATTGTGGAGGATGCCTTGGTGGATGATCTTTATGGTAATCCACGCCATCCCTACACGAAAGCCCTATTGCGTTCCCTTCCCCGTATCGATGGGAAAAGAGAAGCGAAGCTAGATACCATTGAAGGGTTGCCCCCTGATTTGCTCGGATTACCAAAGGGTTGCGCTTTTGCTCCCCGTTGTGAATTCGCCTTAGACAAATGTAGAGAAGATATTCCCGTATTAGAAGAAGTTGAATCAAAACACAGAATTTCTTGTTGGGTCGATATTGATACAGGTAAACTCAGATGACAAATGACAATAGCAAAGTAATGGTAAGAGTTGAAAATTTAAAGAAACATTTCCCAATCAAGAAAGGAGTTTTTGGCAATAAACAAGTTGGGGCGGTCAAGGCTGTGGATGGCGTTTCTTTTGATATTTATCAGGGTGAGACACTGGGGTTAGTGGGGGAAAGTGGTTGTGGCAAATCGACTACCGGTCGGACATTACTTCAATTATATAAACCCACCGCGGGCAAAGTTTACTACCATGACCAAGATTTAACGGACATTAAACCCGAGGAAATGCGCCAAAATCGCAGAAATATGCAAATGATCTTCCAAGATCCGTACGCGTCTTTAAACCCAAGAATGACAATTGGTCAAATTATATCTGAACCCTTGGTGGTTCACGGCCTTGGCGATCGAAAGGAAAGATTGGCACAAACTGAAGAATTGATCAGTAAGGTGGGACTAAACCCATTTTTCAAGGATAGGTATCCTCATGAATTTTCTGGTGGGCAAAGACAACGTGTGGGTATTGCACGTGCCTTAGCATTACGACCAGAATTTATTGTATGTGATGAGGCTATTTCAGCATTGGATGTTTCGATCCAAGCACAGGTCGTCAATCTTTTGGAAGACCTACAAGAAGAATTTGATTTGACCTATTTATTTATTGCCCATGATCTTAGTATGGTGAAACACATATCTGATCGAGTTGCCGTGATGTACCTGGGTAAATTGGTTGAGTTGACTGAAAGACAAGAATTATATGACAACCCTCTCCATCCTTATACTCAAGCGCTACTTTCTGCGGTACCCATTCCAGATCCAATTAAAGAAAAACAACGAAATCGGGTAATTTTAACCGGGGACGTACCAAGCCCTTCACATCCTCCTGAAGGATGTAACTTTAACCCCCGTTGCCCTATTGCTGAGGATATTTGTCGAAGAGAGGACCCTGAATGGCGTATGGCTGCCCCAGGACATTGGGTTGCATGTCATTTGGTTAATTAGTTGTATAATTAATTAGTTCACTACTCTAAAAAATTTAAGGAGGTGGTTGCTAATAAGTCGATGCAATAACCGGTTCGATAAGTTGTTTTAATGAAAACCTTTATTTAAGTTTGAAGGAGAAGAAAAAAAATGAATGCAAGAAAATTGCTTTACATATTGAGCCTGTTGGTAATCGCAAGCATGTTAATCGTAGCTTGTGGACCCGCAGACTCAAACAATAATGCTGACATGGACAACAACATGGCTAATGAACCTGCCGCAAATGAACCTGCAGCAAACGAACCAGCCGCTGATGAACCTGCAGCAGATGAACCAGCAGGTTTTGAATATCCATTCAAAAACCCTGACACTTATGTTGTCGCATCATTTGGTGAACCAGAAACATTGGATCCTGCTTGGACCTATGAGACTTCTGGCTCGGCATTTGAAAATAATATATATGAAGGTTTGGTTTGGTTTGAAAGAGAACGAACAGATGTATTTGTTCCGATCTTATCAACCGGCTGGGAAGCAAATGATGCTGGGGACGTATGGACCTTTGATATTCGCGAGGGTGTAACCTTCCATGAAGGTGGCACTTTAGAACCTCATGATGTTGCTTACTCCATGCAACGAGCTCTTTTGCAAGATCGCGTCGATGGACCTCACTGGATGACTCACGAAGTATTCTTTGGCACTTATTCAATCGCCGAGAGTATTGGTGATGGATCTGGCGGTGTTGCTGATGGAACCCCAGAAGAATTAGTTGCCGCATGTGAACTGGTAAAGTCTGCCGTAGTTGCTGATGATGCCGCTGGCACTGTCACATTTACATTGGTTCAACCAGCTCCTTGGTTTATGGCTATTTTAGCCAACAGTTTTGCTGGTGCAGTCGTTGACCAGGAATGGATGGCAGAAAATGGTGACTGGGACGGAGATTGTGCTACCTGGCAAGACTTCAATGATCCTGCAGCTGAAGAATCAATTCTCTTCAATGTTGCAAATGGTACAGGCCCTTATGTTTTAGATCACTGGACTCCTGGTGAAGAAATCGTTTTGACCGCCAATCAGAATTACTGGCGTGCTGATGACGACCCCATTTGGGAAGGTGGACCAAGTGGTATTGCTAGTATCCAACGCTTTGTTTACCTTTTGATAGACGAATGGGGCACTCGCTTGGCAATGTTTGAAGCTGGCGATGCAGATTATGTAGTTGTACCTGCCCAGTTCAACTCTCAAGTAGAACCTTACTATGGTGAGATTACATGTGATGCCCCAGACCACAAGTCTTGTGTCGAAGTTGCCTCTGATGGGTGGATACAGGCCTATACAGGTTATCAACGTCCTATTATGACCCCCGCACAGTTCAACCAGGCTATCAATAGCGAAGGTGGAAACGTCTTCCAAGGTAGTGGTGCGCTTGATGGAAATGGTATTACAGATGATTTCTTTACGGATCTCCATATCCGCCGAGCTTTCAGTTATTGTTTCGACTATGATACTGTGATCGCTGAAGCCCTAGATGGTGAAGGAACACAGGCTCAAGGTCCGATCATTGCTGGAATGTTAGGTTACCGTGACGATGGTTTCGTATTCTCTTACGACCCTGACAAATGTGCAGAAGAATTCCAACTCTCAGAGTCTGGCGTTTGGGATACTGGCTTCTATATGCAGATCGCTTACAACACCGGAAACGAAGGTCGCCGTTTGGCAGCTGAAGTACTCAAAGCTGGCATCGAAGATGTCAACCCGAATTTCCAAATTCAGGTAGTAGGAATGCCGTGGCCTGTGCTGCTTAACGCACGCCGTGCTGGCAAGTTGCCAATTTATGTTGGTGGCTGGCTAGAAGACTTCCATGATCCTCACAACTGGGTACACCCCTTCCTCCACTCTGGTGGTGCTTATGGCCGTGTGGCTAACATTCAAGATCCTTTGAAAACAGAACTTGATACCATGATCGCTGAAGGCGCTGCTCTAACAGATCCAGATGCTCGCCGACCGATCTATGAAGCATTGCAGTTGAAGGCTCAGGAAGAAGCCATAATGATTTGGATGTACCAACCATTGGTTCGCTACCACTTCTCTCCATGGATTGAAGGTTGGTATTACAATGGTGCCTATTCAGCTGGTTCCTTCTCTTACATCTATGCTTTGGATAAAGTTGGACCGTAAGCTTAATCAAAAGCATATCGCTTAGTAATTTTGAAATACTAATGTGATGGTTTAAAAAGCAGGGAATTGGGACCTCTCCCAGTTCCCTGCAAGTTCTACTCGAGGAAGCAAATATGACCAATTATATTATTAGACGCGTGATGATTATACCGATCCTGATGGCTGGGATTTCGATGTTAATCTTTGCTATGCTTTCATTGCTCACCCCATACGAACGGGCTGCACTTTATGTGACAGATATACCCAAACGACAGGGTGCAATTGAAGGGATTATTGAAAAATATGGGCTTGACGATCCGATTTATGTCCAATATTGGCGATGGATGGTTGGTCAAAAAGATGAAGATACCGGGGAAGTAACCGGTGGTGTGTTGCGCGGGGATTTGGGGTGGTCAAAAGTTGGAAAAAGCACTGTAGCTGAAGTTATTGCCCGACGATTACCTGCTACTGCGGAATTAGCCATATGGTCTGCAATACCACTAATCGGGTTGGCGGTATGGATGGGGATCAAGGCGGCAGTTAATCATGACAAATTTGTTGATCAAATTTTGCGTTTGGCTGCGATTGCGGGTTGGTCTATACCAACCTTTGTGTTTGGTTTGTTGCTATTATTGAAATTTTATTCAGATTTAGATCTATTCCCGCCCGGAAGACTTTCGATTGGAATGAATGAATTTATCCAATCGGATGCTTTCATTCAATATACAAAATTACATACTTTAGATGCATTACTAAATTTGCGATTTGATGTGTTCAAAGATGCTATTCGACACTTAGTTTTACCAGTTGTCACATTGTCTGTAGTGAGTTGGGCATTCTTGCTCAGAGTTACTCGCTCCTCAATGCTCGATACCCTTCGACAAGATTATATTACGACTGCAAGAGCAAAGGGTTTGCCAGAAAGTAAAGTTATCTCACGACACGCTGTACCAAATGCGCTCATTCCTGTTATTACTGTAGGTGGTTTGACGCTGATCGGTCTGTTTAACGGTGTTGTGATCACAGAGACAATTTTCAATATCAAGGGCATTGGGTCTTTCTTGGCGCAAGCTGCTGTAGCGCTTGATGTTGTTTCAGTATTAGGTCTGACATTATTCTCAAGTATGATATTAATTGTAGGAAACTTGGTTGTTGACGTGCTTTATAGTATTGTTGACCCAAGAATTCGTTTGGACTAGAAGAGTGCTGACAACGATTTACAATTCACCTTTTGAGGTTACCACCCTATGACATTTGGATATGTATTCAAAAAACTCATTAAAAATCCTATTGCATTTATCGGGTTATTGTTGCTGTTGGGATTTATAATTATGGCTGTTTGGGCTCCAGTTTTTGCTCCGGTTCCAGAAAATGCCCGTGATCCTTATATGATTCCCAGAGATGGATTTAGTGCAGTGCCCGTTCCTCCCAATGAGGATCATATTTTAGGGACTACTGAAGGACAATACGATATTTTCTATGGAATTATTTGGGGATCTCGAACCGCATTTCGTATCGGTGTAGTGATCACCCTTTTTACAACCTTAATGGGCATTATGGTTGGATCAGTCGCTGCCTATTACGGCGGATGGATTGATGAAGTGTTAATGAGAATTACGGAAATTTTCCAAACTTTCCCATTCTTGTTAACGGCAATTACCCTCACTTCTGTGCTTCAAGCGGTATACGGTCGCGGGGAAGCGGGTGCATTAATTTATTCGGCAAAAATTCTAGCTTTCCTCACATTCGGTCACAGTTTAGCTGAAAAAATTAACCCTATTCAATTAACTATTCTAACCGGCATGATCTCGATCATTATGTTTGGATGGATGACAATTGCAAGGGTTACTCGTGGCAATATTCTTACAGTGAAGAATTATGAATATGCGATTGCTGCTGAGACAATTGGCGCAAAAAATCTGCGAATTTTATTCCGGCATCTGATGCCAAATGCAATTTTCCCAGTATTGGTGATTGCCTCAATGAATATTGGATCCTACGTATTGACCTTTGCAGCCCTGAGCTTCCTTGGTTTAGGAGCACAGCGAGGATATGCGGACTGGGGTCAAATGATCAGTTTTGCTAGAAATTGGATTCCATCCTTGGCAGAATATTCCCATATCGTTATTTACCCAGGTATGGCAATATTGTTATTCGTATTAGCCTGGAATTTGGTCGGTGATGCGCTAAGAGATATTCTCGATCCAAGAATGCGCGGCACAAAATAACTATTATTATGGGTAGTCAATCATAAGTCTAAATATTGGTCATAAAAAAAGACCTCTTTGTTGGAGGTTTTTTTTATTAGGATAATTTAAAACTTGGTTTAATTATTGTCAGGTTTACTTTCTTTTTGCTTTTTAATAATGACCCTTAGCAAAATTATTAGTACTATGGATCCGCCAATGGCGATCCATAAAGATGAATTATTAGGTTCGGGGTTGATCGGATAATCACTGATATTTTCATCTGTGAGAACCAAACCCTCAGGTATTTCCCCTCGATTTCGCATTAAAAAGGCAGTGATCGCCATGGAAACCTCGGGATCTAATTGACCGGGATCCCACCAGGGCATTGTTGTACGAATGACGAGTTCAAGTTGTCTGGCACTGTTGTATCCGATCAAAGCATTTTCGCCTAATAGGGGAGGTGCTTCTCTTGGAAATGTGAAACCTTGGGGGGGATGATTTGAGCCATGGCATTTAGATGTCCAACAATTACTATCTTCCATGAAACCTTTCTCGCGCCATTCATCCGTTAATCCTTGTCCCCAATTTCCATGACAGGCCACACAAATTTGATAATAGTTGTAATCTCCCAATTCATATTGAGTGGGATTTTCAGAGAGATATAAAAGGGGAAGATCGTCTGGATACAATTCAATCATTCCCTGCTCATAATATTCAATCTTTTCAGGAGTGAGGTCATCAGGGGGAATATATTCAGGCGGAGCAATTGTTTGGCAGGCTGCCAGGGCAAGTAAAAGAATACCTATGAAAAGAAGAAATTTTAATAGGCTTTTATTTCTCATTATTTAGATCCTGATTAGATTTTGATTGAATTAATTTGTTGAATGGATTTCCCATAGCTGTAAATCATACCAGGATTTTTTTCATTTTGAAAATAATTTCATAAGCTTATTTTTCCATATTAAAAAAGACAAGTTATTTTAATACTTGTCTTTTTTTGGATTAAATTTGTTCTTTAAAAATCAATCTAATCGTTCTAATATATGCCCGCTCAAAACTTCTGTAGATATTTCGGTCTCTCCATCGTTAACGAGATCTGCTGTTCGATAACCAGCGGTCAATACATCGTCAATGACTTTTTCTATCGCCTTAGCTTCAGTTTCTAATCCCAAAGAATGTCGTAACATCATGGCTGTAGAAAGGATCGTGCCGATCGGGTTTGCAATTCCGAGACCTGCAATGTCTGGAGCCGAGCCATGGATAGGTTCATATACACCCCGGGGATAACCAAGCGAATTTAGTTGGTTTCCAATTGAGGCAGAGGGGAGGTTTCCGAGTGAGCCCGTCAAAATGGAAGCTTCATCCGTAAGAATATCTCCAAATAAATTAGCGGTGACGATCACATCAAATGTAGCCGGTCTTGTGAGTAAATGCATTGCGGCGGCATCCACCAATAGATGTTCTAATTCGATATCAGAGTGTTCTTTTGCGACCCTTGTAACCACTTCACGCCATAATCTTGAACTTTCCAGCACATTTGCTTTATCCACTGAGGTAAGTTTTCCGCTGCGTTCTCTCGCAAGGTTAAATGCAAGATTTGCAACCCTTTCAATTTCCGATTCGTTATATACCATGGTGTCCAGAGATTGAATTTGACCATCAACTACCCTTCTTTCACTAGGCTGACCGAAATAAATACCTCCAGTTAGCTCGCGGACCACTATAAAATCTACCCCTAATAATTTTTCTTCCTTTAGTGGAGATGCCGAAATCAAATCATGATGGGGGTTGATGGGTCGCAAATTCGCAAACAGATCTAATTTTTTCCTCAGCCCCAATAATCCTTGTTCTGGGCGCATCTTTGCAGTTGGATCATCCCATTTTGGCCCTCCTACGGCCCCCAGAAGGACTGCGTCAGCTTCTAAACAAGCTTTTGAGGTTTCATGAGGCAAGGGATTTTGTTCTTTGTCTATGGCGATTCCACCGATCAATTGTTCCTCTATCTCAAATTGATGGTCAAATTTGTGAGAGATTTGTTCTAGGATTTTTTGCGATACTTTTATGACTTCTGGGCCAATCCCATCCCCAGGTAAAATTACAATTTTTGCTTTCATAAGTTTGAGAGTCCGTATTCCATGCTGTCGACTAGTGCAAGCCAACTGGCCTCGATAATATTCGGGCTGGCGCCAACAGTGCTCCAGCGCTTATGTCCATTTTGCGTATCAATCAAAACCCGCGTGATAGATGCAGTGCCGTTGCTTCCATCAATGATCCTGACTTTATAATCTGCCAATTGAAATTCTTCTAATCTTGGATAGATTGGAATCAACCCTTTTCTTAGGGCTGAGTCTAAAGCATTCACAGGGCCATTTCCTTCAGCAATTGTATGAATGACCTCATCGTTTACTCTGATCTTCACCATTGCTTCGGCAAATACCCCGCGACCCTCCCGGTTTTCTACAGTAGCTGAAAAATCGATCAATTCGAAAGGAGCTTCGTAACCATCTTTCTTGCGATGGAGCATCAGGGCAATTGAGGCCTCGGCAGATTCGAAGGAGAATCCTCGTGATTCTAATGTTTTAATTTGTTCAAGAATCTCACTTAAATCTTCATTGTTTTCTATTGATATATCAAATTCATCTGCCTTGCTAAACAAATTTCCCCGCCCAGAAAGTTCAGATACGACTGTTCTCATTTGGTTACCAACTAGTTCAGGATCAATATGTTGATAGCTATGGATGTTTCGTCGCATTGCTGCCACATGTATCCCGCCTTTATGGGCAAAAGCACTGTTTCCAACATAGGCGATATGATCATCGGGGGCAAGGTTAGCAATTTCAGCAACAAAATGAGATAGCTCAAATAATTGTTCCAAATTTCCCTTGGGCAAACAGGTATGACCAAATTTTATTTCTAAATTAGGAATAATGCTGCAAAGGTTAGCGTTTCCACATCTTTCCCCATATCCGTTAATGGTTCCCTGCACATGCATCGCACCTGACTGAACGCCAACTAATGTGTTTGCTACAGCACATTCTCCATCATTATGTGTATGGACACCGATATTTGCATCAGGAATTTCGTTTTTAATCTTAGCTATGATCTCTGATACCTCGTGGGGTAGGCTTCCGCCATTCGTGTCACAAAGCACGACGACATCAGCTCCCCCGTCAACAGCTGCCTTAAGGGTTTTGAGGGAATATAATTGATCCGCTTTATACCCATCGAAAAAATGTTCAGCATCGTAAATCACTTCTCGCCCCTGATCAACAAGATATCGTACACTTTCTTGAATAATTCGCAGGTTTTCTTCCAATGTTGTTTGAAGCACATCTGTCACATGTAAGGTCCAGGTTTTTCCTACAACGGTGCATACCGGGGTGTTAGAGTCCAGAAGGGCTTTGATATTGGGGTCATCTTTGGGGTCAGATCCGGCTCGACAAGTCGAACCAAAGGAAGCGATTTTTGCATGTTTTAGATCAAGTTCATCCATTCGATCAAAAAATTCAACGTCTTTAGGATTCGATCCAGGCCATCCGCCTTCAATATAATCAATCGCTATATCATCCAATTTTTGCGCAATCCGCAACTTATCGTTGCAGGATAATGAAATACCCTCTCTTTGTGTGCCATCTCTTAAGGTTGTATCATAGGTAAATATTTTCATAAGACTCTTTTGTTTCCAATTGTTATTAATAGATTATTGAATTATCACGGATTTTCTTGTTTTTTCATATTCGGCGATATTAGCTTCAAAAGACAAGATATACCCTAGTTGATCAACACCATTTAGCAGACATTTTTTTGCAAATGGGTCGATTTGAAAATCAAATTCCTGTCCAGCGGGCAAAAATACTTTTTGTGTTTCTAAATCTATTGAAATATTTGCTTCGGGTGCTTCCTCGCTAAGATCTAGGAGTGATTTATGTATTTCAGGATCAACAGTTATTGGTAGTAGATTATTTTTTAAGGCATTGTTTTTGAATATATCAGCGAAAGAGGTGCTGATCACCGCCTTAATGCCATTGCCAGTAATCGCCCATGGGGCATGTTCGCGAGAAGAGCCGCATCCAAAATTATCACCTGCTAGCAATATTTCTGCATTTTGGTAAATCTTCTGGTTAATGATAAATTCCTGATTTGGAGAACCATCTGGATAGAACCGCCAATCTGCAAACAACCCCTCTGCGACGCTGACCTTATCGGTGGCTTTCAAATACCTCGCAGGGATAATTTGGTCAGTGTCAATATTATTTCGAGGAAGGGGGATCACTTTTGAAGTGATCGTATTAAAATTATTCATAGTATTTTCCTAAAGGTAACCCCTTGCATCAGCAACCTTTCCGGCAATTGCTGATGCTGCTGCAGTGAGGGGGGAGGCTAAGAATGTGCGCCCACCCTTTCCCTGTCTTCCTTCAAAATTACGGTTACTTGTGCTGACTGCATACTGTCCGGGAGATAATTGATCCCCATTCATGGCCAAGCACATCGAACATCCTGCTTCCCGCCATTCTGCACCGGCCGCCTTAAAAATAATGTCTAATCCTTCCGCTTCAGCTTGTTTTTTAATTAACTGAGAACCAGGAACTACCAACATGCGAACGCTGTCTGCTACTTTTCTGTCTTTTAGGATTTCGGCTGCTTGTCGTAAATCAGAGATTCGGGAATTCGTACAGCTTCCTAAAAACACTACATCAATAGGGTGCCCCATTATTTTTTTCCCAGGGGAAATTCCCATATAATCAAGGGCTTTTTCAGTAGAAACTTTGCTATCAGGATCAGCAATGGAGATCAGATATGGGATCGATTCTGTAATTTGGATGCCCATCCCTGGGTTGGTACCATAAGTGACCATAGGCTCGATATCTTCCGCATTCAATATCAATTGAGCGTCATAAATTGCGCCTTCATCTGTTGTTAATGATTTCCAATTCTCAACAGCCGTTTCCCATTCCTCTCCTTTTGGAGAGAATTCTTTCCCTTTTAAGTATTCAAAAGTTGTTTCGTCCGGGGCCACCATTCCTGCTCTCGCCCCCCCTTCAATGGACATATTACAAATTGTCATTCGCTCTTCCATAGAAAGAGACCTGATCGCGGAACCTGTGAATTCAAACACATGGCCGGTACCACCTCCTGTGCCGATTTTAGCGATCACGGTCAGGATGATATCTTTTGCAGTCACCCCTTTTTTTAGCTTTCCATCTACGCGCACTTCGTAAGATTTTGGCTTGTATTGCAGCAGACATTGGCTACCCAAGACATGCTCAACTTCGCTGGTGCCAATCCCAAATGCAAGGGCCCCAAAGGCGCCATGGGTAGAAGTATGGCTATCACCACAAACAATCGTCATTCCTGGCTGGGAAACCCCTTTTTCAGGGGCAACCACATGTACGATCCCATTGTCGGGGGAACCAAATTCATATAATTTGATGCCAAATTCTTTGCAATTGATCGCCATTTGGTCCATTTGAATCTTTGACATATTATCTATAATGTCGGATTCCAATAAACTTATCGTAGGGGTGGAGTGATCCATTACGCCAAGGGTTTTATCGGGGCGACGAACCTTCATTTCTCTTTGGCGTAAGCCAGAAAAAGCTTGTGGGGAGGTCACCTCATGAATTAGGTGTAGGTCAATATATAGTATTGTGGGTGAGTCTGCTTCTTCTGAAACAATATGCCGCTCCCACACCTTATCAAATAATGTTTTTGGTTTTACGATATTCATCGTTTGATCAGCCAACCTTCACTGAGATTGTTTTAGGATCTTCATATTTTCCGCTCGCCAATAAAAGTTTATTTAGTGCTGATAAATATGATTTTGCACAGGCAACAATAATATCGGGGTCAATTCCGTGTCCGCCAAAAGTGCGGGTTTGGAAGAAATTATTTTGGGGAGATTTTCGTTTTGGAATCGAGCCATTTTCAGCTTCAAGACGAACCGATACTTCTCCCATTGCATCTATGCCTTCTGTAATTGCGTTAACACTAAATTCTAATAGGGTGTTGGGTGCATCCACAATTTGATCAATTGCGCTAAAGGTGGCATCCACGGGTCCGGTGCCAACTGCAGCTTGTACGTGGATATCTCCATCCGGCCCGCAAAGTCTAACTGTTGCAGTTGGCAAACCCATTGTTCCACAACTCACTTGTAATCCATCCAAACTATAAAATTCTAAGGGTTGCGAAATTTGATCTGCAATCAGTGCTTCTAGATCAATATCTGTAATCACCTTTTTTCTATCTGCAACATCTTTAAAGCGTTTAAAAGATATGTTCAAGTCTTCATCAGAAAGTTCGTAGCCCATTTCTTCCAGATGAGCTTTGAATGCGTGCCGCCCAGAATGCTTGCCCAAGACTAATTTCGAATTGCTTAGACCGACCATGGCGGGTTCCATAATCTCATACGTATTCTGATTTTTTAACATCCCATCTTGATGGATGCCAGCTTCATGTGCAAACGCATTTGCCCCGACAATTGCTTTATTGGGTTGGATTACAATGCCGGTGTAGTTTGAAACCATCCTGCTTGTTCGTGTCAAAAGGGTGGTATCTATGCCCGTTTCAAGCTCATATATCTGGCGACGAGTTCTGATCGCCATTACAACCTCTTCTAGAGAAGTGTTGCCAGCTCTCTCCCCAATGCCATTCATTGTCACTTCAGCCTGACGAGCACCCGCCTGGATCCCGGCTAGGGCATTTGCAGTTGCCAGTCCAAGATCATCATGGCAATGCACCGAAACCACCACATTTTCAATTCCTGGCGTATTTGCCATGATGCCTTCAATCAGTGCACCAAATTCCTCGGGAGTAGTATAACCAACGGTATCTGGAATATTTAGGGTAGTAGCACCGGCCTTGATCGCTTCCCCTAGTACCAAATAGAGGAAGTCGTGGTCGCTGCGCCCTGCATCTTCAGGAGAGAATTCAATATCATCACAATATTCTTTCGCATAGGCAACCATTTCTTTCACTTTCTCAACAACTTCCTCGGGATCCATCTTCAATTTGTATTTCATATGGATAGGGGAGGTGGCTAAAAAAGTGTGGATGCGGGGGTTTTCTGCATTCTGAACACCTTCCCATGCCGCATCTATATCCCCTTTATTTGCACGTGCTAACCCACAAATTATGGGTGCTGAGCCTGATTTCGAGTTTCCTATTTCTTTCGCGATTTGTTGCACGGCCTGAAGGTCATCAGGAGAGGCAGCCGGAAATCCTGCTTCAATTACATCCACACCCAATTTTGCAAGTGCGCGGGCAATCTCCAGTTTTTCCGCGGAAGTCAATGTAGCCCCTGGAGATTGCTCTCCGTCTCTTAGGGTTGTATCAAAGATCTTTACATAGTTATTATTCATAATTTATTACTCCCCAGGTTTGATCCTGACTGGGTCAATGAATGGCATCATTTCTCGTAAATCTGCGCCCACTTTTTCTAAGGTCTGTTCTTGTTCAGACTGACGAATTTTATTAAACCAGGGTCGACCCTTTTTATTCTCGTCTATCCATCCCTGGGCATAACGCCCTTCTTGGATATCGGTTAATATCTTTTTCATTGCCCCTTTTGTTTCTTCAGTGATAATCTTTGGTCCAGCTGTGTAATCCCCATGTTCTGCTGTGTCTGAGACGGAATATCGCATATAATTTAATCCCCCGCGATACATCAGATCGACAATCAATTTAAGTTCATGCATGCATTCAAAATAAGCGATCTCGGGTTGATACCCTGCTTTTACCAAGGTTTCAAACCCTGCTTTCACCAATTCCGAAACCCCCCCACATAAAACTGCCTGTTCACCAAAAAGATCGGTTTCTGTTTCTTCAGAGAAGGTAGTTTCCAGCACGCCAGCTCTGGTTGCGCCAATGGCATGGGCGTATGACAATGCCATCTCTTTGGCATTACCGCTTGCATCCTGATGGACTGCCATCAATGAGGGAGTGCCGCCACCGGCTTCAAATACCTCCCGGACTCGATGCCCTGGGGCTTTAGGGGCGACCATGCTCACATCAACATCCGCAGGAGGATTGATCGTATCAAATCGAATATTAAAACCGTGTGCAAACATTAGTGTTTTTCCTGCTTGGAGGTTAGGCGCAATATGATCGTCGTAAATATCGGGTTGTGAAGTGTCTGGCGCAAGTACCATGATGATATCTGCCCATTTGACCGCGTCCTCTACCGATAGGACATCTACCCCATCAGCCTTTGCTTTTTCAGCCGATTTGCTATTTTCTCTTAGGCCAACTTTTACATTTATTCCACTGTCTTTTAGATTTAGAGTGTGTGCATGGCCTTGGGAGCCATAACCAATTACTGCAACCTTTTTGTCTTTGATCAGGTCAGCGTTCACATCTGGAGCATAATAAATTGTTGCCATTTTTTAATTCACCTTTGTATTTTTATTGTTATTTGATTGATGACCATTTGCTCCAGGTGTATGCCTTACACCGGGGGAGTCTCCTCGCATCATTGCAACTTGGCCGGTTCGCACCATTTCAAGAATGCCAAAGGGGCTGAGCAATTCTACAAGTCCTTCAATTTTTTCCTCTGTGCCAGCGATCTCAACAATCACAGAATCAGAAGCGACATCCACAATTTTTGCCCTAAATATATTAGCCAGATTTACGACTTCGGCTCTTTTTATTGCATCAACCTTTACTTTGATCAGTGCGAGATCTCTTGTAACGGTGGGTTGGTTCGTCAGGTCTTGCACATCGATCACGTTTACCAATTTATATAGATTCGCTTCAACGATCTTCGCATTGTTTCCTTTATTCTCCACTACGATCGTCATCCGTGAGATATCTGGGTTCTCTGTCTGACCAACATTTAAAGATTCAATGTTGAAATTGCGTCGTCTAAAAAGGGAAGCGACTCTATTTAGCACGCCTGGTTTATTTTCTACTTTAGCAATTAATGTATGTTGCATAATTTATTCCTCTTTTAATAGCCGATGCCCTTATGAACTTGCTTTCTTTTGTGTAATTGGACGTCTAATCATCTCATCCAGAGCTGCGCCTGCTGGAACCATCGGATAGACCGATTCTTCCTTTTCAACTTGATATTCAATCAATACGGGACCGGGAGTATTTTGTGCAAATTCGATCGCATTTTCCATATCTCCACTTTTCGTAACTCGTTTTGCTGGGACGCCATAGGCCTCACTTAATTTGACGAAATCTGGGCCGGTGATCGGGGTTGCGGCATAGCGTTTGTCAAAAAAGAATTCCTGCCATTGTCGGACCATGCCTAGATAGCTGTTATTGATCAGGAGTATTTTTATATTTGCGCCTTCCTGAACTACTGTGGCCAATTCATTCAAAGACATTTGGAAACTTCCATCCCCTTCGACTGTCCACACTTCTTTATCTGGATTTGCAAACCATGCACCTAGAGCAGAAGGAAGGCCGAATCCCATTGTTCCTGCTCCACCAGAAGTGATAAATTTATAAGGTTGCTCGAATTGATAATATTGAGCAGCCCACATCTGATGTTGGCCGACCCCTGTAGTAACAATCGAATCCCCCCCAGTCTTTTGCCAAAAATCACGGATCACGTGGGCTGAATGTAATTTTTCTTCATCTGGCCAAGATAATATATCTCTTGCTTCCGTTTCCTCTCGCCATTCCTTGATCTGGTCCAGCCATTCTTCGTTATCCTTTGGCGAAACGATAGGAGTGATATCTTCCAATACAGTTTTGAGATCTCCCACCAATGGCACGTCCACCTCAACATTTTTATCAATTTCAGAAGGATCTATTTCGACATGAATCTTTCGAGCGCGGGGTGCATATGTTCTGAGATGCCCGGTAACTCGATCATCAAAACGCATCCCAAATGCTAATAATAGATCCGAATTCTGAATGGCTTGATTACAGTACGCCTCACCATGCATTCCCATCATGCCTAAGCTATAGGGGTGAGAGGCTGGAATTGAACCCAATCCTAATAAGGTCATAGCAACTGGGGTTTGGGTTTTTTCTGCAAACAACCGGAGGTCTTCCATCGCCCCTGACATGAGAACGCCGTGTCCAGCTAAAATCACTGGGCGTTTGGCTTCTCCGATCATTTTTGCTGCATCTTCCAGTAAATTCATATCTGCATGTTTCGGCGGTTTATACCCCGGAAGGGATATTTCCTTTGGATAATCAAATTCAGCTTCTTCAACTTGAGCATTTTTGCATATATCAATTAATACTGGGCCGGGTCTTCCACTCCGAGCGATAAAGAACGCCTCTTTGAACACTTCCGCAAGTTGATCAGCACTTGTGACCAAATAATTATGTTTTGTTATGGGGAGGGTGATGCCGGTTACATCAACTTCTTGGAAAGCATCTCCACCAATCAGGTGAGCGGCAACTTGTCCGGTTATGCAGATAACAGGGGAGGAGTCCATCATCGCTGTAGCAATGCCGGTGACCAAATTTGTAGCCCCAGGTCCAGAAGTGGCAATGCAGACGCCCACATCGCCGGTAGTACGAGCATATCCATCTGCGGCAAATACTGCCCCTTGTTCGTGGCGGGTAAGCACATGATGGATCGGATAATCTAGCATTGCATCATGAACAGGCATGATAGCTCCTCCAGGGTATCCGAACACTACTTTCACACCTTCTTGCACTAAGCATTCATTTACGATCTGAGCACCGGTTTTTTTCATACTGTTCTTCTCCATTCTTCCTTTTATAAGAGCACTGCGCCCTGGTTTGCGCTGGAAACCATTCTTGAGTAGCGTTTGAGCCACGAGCTTTTAATATTTGATTGAAATTCAGGTAACGCAAGCAAACGAGCTTCGATCTCTTGGTCGCTCAGCTTTACATTAATCGATCTCATTTCCAAGTCAATTTCAATAATGTCCCCTTCTTCAATTGCTGCGATCGGACCTTTTGCAGCCGCTTCTGGACTGATATGCCCAATGCACGCGCCTCTGGTGCCCCCAGAGAAACGCCCATCGGTGATTAGAGCAACTTTTTCACCTAATCCCATACCCATGATCGCTGAAGTGGGGGAGAGCATTTCTTGCATGCCTGGTCCACCTTGAGGGCCTTCATACCTGATGACAACTACATCTCCGGCTTCTACCTCATGATTCAATATTCCTGCAATGGCTTCATCCTGGCTTTCGTAAATTCTGGCTGGTCCCGAATGAGCTCTCATAGAAGGTGCAACGCCACCTGTTTTAATAATGCCGCCCTGGGGGGCTAAATTCCCAAATACTACCGCAAGACCCCCTTTGGCTGAATGAGGATTATCAATGGAATGGACGACCTCTTTATCAAGTATTTCCATACCCTGAATAGATTCTTCTAGAGTCTTTCCCGTGACCGACATACGATCTAAATTCAAAGATTTTTCCAAGCAGTTAATTTCATTTAGAATCGCTGGAACCCCGCCAGCCCGGTGCACATCTTCCATATGCCATTTGCCCGATGGGCTGACTTTGCAAAGATGGGGGATTCGATTAGCGATTTCATTAATCCGTTCTAAGGAATAATCTATGCCCGCTTCATGGGCAAAGGCGAGAGTATGTAATACTGTATTCGTGCTTCCACCCATCGCCATATCTAAGGCAAATGCATCGTCGATCGATTGTTTGGTCACCAGATCTTTTGGTTTTAGGTCTAGATCGATCAAGTTTAGAATTTGTTGGGCAGATTTATGAACAAGAGCTTTGCGTTCTTCGCTAGTAGCTAGAGCAGAGCCGTTATAGGGAAGGGCTAGCCCTAATACTTCAAGGAGGCAATTCATTGAATTGGCAGTAAACATTCCCGAACATGATCCACAGGTTGGGCAGCTAAAATCTTCTAGGGTTTTTAATCTCGCTTCATCTATTTCTCCTGCCTGATATGCGCCCACACCTTCAAAAACAGAGATCAGATCAACGATTTCACCATCCGGGGTTTTCCCCGCTTCCATGGGGCCACCTGAAACAAAGATTGTAGGGATATTGACCCTTAGAGCACCCATTACCATCCCTGGAACGATCTTGTCGCAATTGGTAATACAGATCATTGCGTCAAAACAATGGGCTTCTATCATCGTCTCGACACTATCTGCAATAATTTCACGGGAGGGTAGACTAAATTTCATCCCTGAATGACCCATTGCAATACCATCATCCACGCCAATCGTATTGAACTCAAAAGGCACTCCGCCTGCTTCTCTAATGGCGTCTTTGACGATCTTGCCAAAAGATTGCAAGTGCATATGCCCAGGAATGATGTCTATATATGAATTAACCACTGCGATAAAGGGCTTTGAAAAGTCCTCATCTTTTACGCCGGTGGCTTTTAGAAGGGCTCTGTGGGGAGCTCTATCGTATCCTTTTTTAATCTGATCAGAACGCATATTTTTTTTCCAAAAGGTTAATTACCCTTTTTCTTTTGGGGAGTGGGTTGGTTTGGCTGCCCAGCTTCCCTTACGAAATCGAATTGAGCCATTTCAATTGAGTCTTGTTTCCCATCCTCAGTTTCCATGCGAACAGGTCTGTACGGAAACATAGGTACATCCTCAGGGGTACGAACAGGTTTATTTTTTTTGGGTTTATCTTCGGTTTTCATTTTTTTCTCCTTATACAAAAAAAAGCTGCCCATTGTTTGGGCAGCTCTGTGTTTTCAGTAGCTTTTATTTCCTGCGCTGGCGTCTTATTTTTATCGGCCGAGCTGCCCAAGTAGAATGAGGGTTCTTAATTTCGATAATAAGAACCAATCCAAGGACTAAAATAATAAGTAACGAAATTGAAAATAACATATTTAAGCTGTTTCCTTTTTGTAAGAGGATTATCCTCTAAAAGTTTCCTAATCTTTTGTGACCAAAATTACTATAGATAGTGTACAAGTGCCTTTTTGAAAAGTCTATGGCAAAATGCCCAATAAAAAGAATTATAATTAGTGCAAATTGCACAATCATTTTAAGCGATTTGATTAAAAATGTCAATAATTTATCTAATTTGGGGAAATTCGATAGATTTTTAGTGCCAAGTTCACGGCTAATGCCGTTTCAGGGTTGTTCAAGTCCATTCCCGTAATATTTTTTATTTTGTCTAGACGATATGAAAGAGTGTTTCTATGGATGAAAAGGGTTTCAGCGGTCTTTGATATATTTGAATTATTTTTAAAATATGCCTCAAGTGTTTCAATTAAATTATCTTGTTTATTATCCAATAGAAGGGAGCCTAGAACATCTTTTAAGAAATAATTCAATTCTGGGTTATCTTCTAATAATAATAATAGTCTATACACAGATAGATCTGGATAGTAATATGGTTTCCCTTCTTTGAGTTTTGTTGCCATTTCTAATGCTAGGCCAGCTTCTTTAAATGACAGATGCCATTTATTAATATCTGTCACTGGTGATCCGATTCCGCATCGTACATTTGTGTCAGAATATTCTATTTTAGATAACTCCAATACTTTTTCCCCAAGCGATACTGCCAATGAAGCCTTATCATCTGAAACTGGATTTTGGCAAAAACAAACCACAGACTCTCCTGCGGGATGCAGAATTACTTTTGCATCTAACTCGATCACTGCACCATTAATCAGTGTTTCTAATCTCCTCCTGGAAGGAGGGGCGGTGGAATCCCAGGAAAATTGAAGGGCTGCATGGGCCTGAGATTGGTCTAATCCAATTGCTTCCACCCATAAACTTGCATCCCGGGGGGAAAGATCATCTTGTAAAAGCGCAGATAGCAAGTCACTTTGAAGTTTCTTTTCAGTTTCCCGCACAGCCTTTGTTCTAGACATAATGATCGCGCAGGTTCGTGCGCCCTCTTCAGCAACTAGATGGTCTAGGGTATCTAGAGTCCCTTCCATTCCCACCACTGAAAGGTATCCTCTAGCGACATTGCCTACATTGATCGGAACGATAATTCTGGATAATCCTCCGGTAATATCTTGCAGGATTTCAAAATCATTTTCTCCAGCCTGTTGTCGGTCATGTAAAGGGCTGGGTAGGTTTTCCTGTTGGCTGAAAAGGACAGTGATATCCGACCACGCCTGTTGCAGGTCTGGTGAGGGAATCGAAGAAATAATATTCAACCTTTTATCATGAATTATTATGCCATGGCGCGATATATCTACCATTGCTTTAGCAATTCCGTCGATCATTTCCCCTTCAGCAGCTAATTTAGTCAACTGGTTTTGGATCTGTAATTTTCGCTCATTCAGCGATGCATTCTTATTGGTTAATAATTTTGTAAATTCTCTTTGAACATCCCGAATATTTTCATTACTTTTGATATTAACAATGGGCATATTTTCGGGAATCTGAATATTAATTTTGTGAGGCCCAAATATCAAAATTCCTACTGCACCGGAAGAAATTGCTGACTTAATTGTTTTTGTCCTAAGATTGGTGGCTTTTAAAAGCAACAAATCTCCATTTTCAAGTTGTTCGGGATGCAGGGATACCCATTTAAATTTAATATCACTTTCTGGCTTTTTATTAAGCCAGAGGATAGCTTCTGCAGGAAATAGCAAGTTTAAAGAATCATTTAAAATTAAATCTTCGAAAATTGGTGTGGACTTATTCATGAAGGTTTATCCTCAGTGAATGTATTATAGTTCTTTCCAATCCTAATCGTATAGGATTTGGTTTGATCTTTTGGTGTATTTGGAATGGGGATTCAAGAAATGGGAAAAAGAAATTATTGGAAACTTAATCTATTTGGTGGCGAGGGTAGGAGCCCAGAACTCTAAAGAAATTAGAAATATCACTTAATTCTTCAATTGCGGCAAGACAATTTGGGTCAGACTGATGACCAATGAAATCAATATAGAAATAATATTCCCAGAGTTTTCCAATTAGAGGTCTTGATTCAATTTTGCTAAGGTCAATTTTGCGGGTAGCAAATGAACTCAAAGCTTCAAATAAAATTCCTGGGCTATTTTTCAAACCAAAAACAATGGATGTTTTATGGTTCTCAATAGTTTTACTTTCTAACTTTTCATTCTCTCTCTGAATAGCTAAAAATCGAGTGTAATTATTTGGGTTATCTTCAAATCCTTCTTTTAAAATATTCAATCCATACACTTTTGCCGCATGCTTTGATGCTATTGCTGCAGAAAATTGGTTATTATTATCTTTTAGAAGACGGGCGCTTCCTGCTGTATCGTATTCCGCTATTCCCGGTAGACCGAGATTTTTTAGATTATTTTCGCATTGAGCCAAAGCTTGGGGATGTGAATATACTTGTTTGACTTGATCTAATTCCACACTAGGTAAGCCAAGCAAACAGTGTTTCACGCGAAGATGATACTCACTCGTGATAGTGAGAGTGTTTCGAAGGAGAAGATCATAATTACGGTGAATGCTTCCGGCTAAAGAATTTTCTACTGGTATCAAACCATGGGTTGCACTTTCCTCATTGACCTCATTAAAAACATTTTCAAAGGATTTACATGGAATGGTGACCGCATCATTTCCGAAAAATTCAAATGCGGCTTCTTCACTATATGCGCCGTGCTCTCCCTGAAAAGCGATCAATTTATTTGTCATTTTCCCACCATTTGATAATTTTTTGCATCGCCTGATCTAAAATAGCCAGCGGTTTATTGAGGGTGATTCTTACAAATCCTTCTCCCTGATCTCCAAATATGGTGCCGGGAGCAATGCTCACAGCAGTTTTATTTAAAAGTTCATTGGTGAAATCCTTCGATTTCCACCCGGAGGGAATTGGAATCCATAGATAAATCGCCGCCTCAGGAATCTGGATCTGTAAATTCATATCTTTAAAATAAGACAATACTAAATCTCTTCTTTTCTTATAAACCTGATTTCGTTCATGGATCCATTTTGTTTCGATATTTAAGGCAGTAATTCCTGCCTCCATGATTGGTAAGAATTGGCCGCTATCAATATTAGATTTTAATGAAAGGAAAGTGTCTAAGATGGGGTGGTTGCCAGCCAAAACACCGATTCTCCAACCTGCCATGTTATGAGACTTCGATAAGGTATTAAATTCGACTGCAACCTCCATAGCCCCCGGAACCTGAAATATACTGGTTGTAGGCTTATTGTCGAAGGTTACTTGTGTATAGGCGGAATCCGAGCAAATTAGGATGTTATTTCTTTTTGCAAACTCTACTGCTTTTTCAAAAAATGAATAAGGTGCTGATGCGCCTGTAGGGTTGTTTGGATAATTTATCCATAGAATTTTTGCTTTACTCGCAATGTTCGCTGGAATTGCATCCAAATCTGGGAGATAATTATTTTCTGGTCTTAAGGGGAGAAAATAAGGGGTTCCTCCAGCAATTTGAGTGCCCCTTAAATATGTGGGGTAGTGGGGGTCAGGAACCAATACAACATCTCCCGGATCAATGCAGGCTTGATGTAAGTGAAAGATTCCTTCCTTTGTACCGGTGAGCGGGATGAAGGATTTTTTGGGATCGAGGCTCACATCAAAAACTTTTTTGTACATCTTTGCCCAAGCTTGTCTATAAGCTTTTGTACCTAAGTGGCTTTGATAACCATGTGAGCTCGGATCCAAAGATGAACGATATAACTTTTCCATCACTGAAGGGTGAGGAGGGAGATCGGGTGATCCGATATCTAATCGAATGATGTCTTTCCCCTCTTCCCTGTGTTTTGCAATGATTTGATCGAGTTCTGAGAAAAAATATGCGGGTGCTTTTTCAAGTCTTTTTGAGGAATAATTCTTCAAGTTTTTATTTGTGTTATTCATGCAACCCTATCCAGTCAATCTGAAATTAATTTCTTATGATGACTAGCACATTTTACCAAAGTTGCCTCTAAATTTACAGAATCCTCTTTATTGAGTAAGTCGATAAATTGATCAAGATTATCTCTAACTTTTTCGACGGAATTTGTTACATTTTTTTTGTTACTGAGCAAAACATTTAACATCATAGATGAGGGTGTTGCTGCTAATCGGGCAGTGCTGCCATATCCGGTTCCAATAAGATTTTTATTTTCGATGGGGACAGAAAGGGCTAATGCGGAAGCCACTAAGAATGGGACATGGCTGGTAGCAGCAAGGGACATATCGTGTTCCTCTGCAGTCATATAAAGAGGTGTTGCACCCAATAATTCAATTAATTCGGTCACTATTTTTATTGTTAATTCGGTTGTTCTCTCCAATGTAGTCAGGACAAATGGAGAATCTTGGAATAAATTGGCTTCGGCATTTTCAATGGATAGGTTTTCTTTTCCACAAATCGGATGGCCGCCAATGGCTTGAAAGCTTTCTGGCAGGGATTTCATCACCCGAAGAATCTCGACCTTGCTGGACCCCACATCCATGATAATTGCATTTTTGCTTGTAATACTCCTTGGATTAGCTAATATCTCAATGATCTTATCAACTGGAACAGCAAGAATGATTATGTCCGTCTTGGGGGAAATTTCCTCTAAAGTAGAAAATAGGTTGTCAAAAATATTTAAACCTTTGGCTTTTTTCAAAGTTTCGCTATTTGTATCAACACCGACAATAAAATTACATCTATTTTTTATTGCCATAGCGATTGAACTCCCGATCAAACCTAGTCCAATTATCGCAATATTTTTATTTGAAAATGAATTGTTTTCAGATTTCATAAGAGATTATTTATTGTATGACTTCAGGACTGATAGTTTTGCTTGTAAGTGGCGCTAACTCTCTACCCATTGCCTGAGAAATTGCGTTCACTTGCTCGATCAATTCAGTAAACCTTTTTGGTTTCAAAGATTGTGCCCCATCAGAAAGTGCTTCGATCGGATTTGGATGAACTTCAATGATCAAACCATCTGCCCCAGCGGCAATTCCTGCTCTTGCAAGGGAGGTGACATATTCCCAATGTCCGGTACTATGGCTTGGGTCTAGGAGAACGGGAAGGTGGGTCAACGATTTAAGTACAGGTATTGCATTGATATCGGTAGTATTTCTTGTAGCAGTTTCAAAGGTACGAATACCCCTTTCACAAAGGATCACATTAGGGTTCCCCTTTGAGAGGATATATTCAGCAGCCATCAGGAAATCATTTATCGTTGCGCTCATCCCGCGTTTAAGAAGGGCAGGGCAGTTACTTTTCCCAACCGCTTGCAATAGGGCATAATTTTGCATATTCCTTGCCCCGATTTGAATGACATCGGTGTATTTGGCGATCATTGGTACGAGATCAGGGGACGTGGCCTCCGTAACTATCGGAAGGCCAGTCATTTCTCTCGCTTCAGCCAAAATCTCAAGTCCTTCTTTGCCCATCCCTTGGAAGGAATAGGGGGATGTTCTAGGTTTGAAGGCTCCTCCTCGTAATGCATGAGCGCCTGATTCCTTGATTTTCACCGCGGTATCCAATAGTTGGGCTCGGCTTTCCACTGCACAAGGACCGCCAATGATGAATATCTGGTTACTTCCTATCTCTAAACCCTTCAATTGAATTACAGTATTTTCTGGGTGAAACTCTCGCGAAGCTAATTTATAAGGTCGTGAGATAGGTGTCACTTGATCAACCCCGGGCATGCGAACAAATTGATCTGGTTCAACAGGGCGACCGTCTCCAACCACACCTATCACAGTTCTTTCCTCACCGTTGATAAGATGGGCTTGTAATTGTTTAGATTTCACCCTGGAAACAATATTATCTATATCTTCTTGTGTTGCATCAGTGCGCATAATGATCATCATATTCTTTTCCTTATTTTTGGTTAATTTGAGTTTTGGTGAAGGTCTGGTCGTAAGTTGACTGCTTTACGTAAGTAAACATGTTGAATTTCTTTTTGGTCCAGCGGAGTATTCCAATGGAGAAGCACTCTGATACATAACCTTAAACTCCCAGGAACTGGGATTTCTAAAGCAGATAAAAGAGGGACTAATTGCCAACCCAGGTTTCGAGCTGCTACAGCAGGAAAGGTTGCATCAAGATCGTTAGTTATTGAAAAAACTGCACTTGCCAAATCCGCTGAGTCTAAACTAGGATTTTTCTCCTGGATTGAAAGTAATAATTCTTCAGTAGCTTGAAGAATTTCGGTTTCACTATTGGAATCCACTGTGGTTGCCCCACGCACACCTCTTAACATTTTCTAATCTCCTCGGTTAAACAAAAAATGCGAGACCGTTGGCCTCGCATTTGGGTAATCAGTAAAAATCTAAATCCCTTAAGCACCACCAACGGTTTCCGTATTTTGGAATCCGTAATAAAAATAAAAAGAAAAGGCACTAAAGGTTTTATTATTCATGGTTTTTGCTTTTGAAACTTGGTGGAGTATACATATAAATAGGTTTTCTGTCAATAAAATGTACAGATAAAAACTAATGAGTTTTACTAGTCAGGAAACCTTTTCAGAATAATGTTCTTTATATTGACAATTCTTATTCATTGCGCAATAGCTGCACATATCCCCATGGTTTTCCAGGTCTTTCCCAACCCCAATCACTAGGGAAAGAGTTTTGCGGGGAAACATTAAGGAAGAAGTAGTTAATTCAACGCCTATTTCTGAAGCATCAAGAAGGTCAAATATTTCTGCTTGCCCATTTTCCAAAGACCATCCCACCATGCCTGGGCTTAAAGGAATGGTTGTCTCAAGGTTGTTATTTAGCGCTTCTTTATCAAAATAGTTACAAGTTTCATTTGCTAATGCTTCGGTGGAGGCAGAGCCAACTGCCTCGAGGGCCATACCCAAAACTGGGTCTGAAAAGATAATTTCATTAATCTTGTTTTCGATTTTATCTCCAACGGTTAAAAGTATGACCAAGACCTTTTCTGCACCAGATAAATGTTGAGATATCAATTGTCCCTTCAAATATTTTCCATTCGAAAGGGTTATCCTCTCATGGCCAACCTTTTCTATTGCAAACTCTTGAAATAGTATTTTTGGTTCTAGTAAAGGTTGCCCGATCTCTTTTGCATTTTTTGCATAATCCAAAAGTATTGGTTTTCGTTCTCTAATAATTTTTGGATCCGCGCCTTGAGACCGCAAAACGGAATTCATGCTTATTGAAAAATTAATATTTTCTAAAATTGGCATTAAACTCTCTTTCTTAAATGTTCAATTAATCTAATGATAATGTCAAGATTTTACCCAATGAAGGGAAATCCTACCGCGATCAATATCTACTTGACCAACCTCTAACTGGAGAACCTGTCCCAAGTGCAATACAGTATTCTGAGGAATCTGACTCCGATGAAGCAAGCCATCTTGTTTCACTCCAATATCAACAAAAGCACCAAAGTCTACAACATTGCGAACAGTCCCATTTAATATCAGCCCCGACGTAAGATCTTCCATCGATAATAATTCACTTTTCAAAATTGGTGTTGTTCCTTCGTCCCTCGGATCCCTGCCCGGGCGGATTAGTTGTTCAAGAATATCCTCAAGGCTTGACTTTGCAACACCTAATTCAGAGACTAACCTCTCTGAAGTTTGCTTTTGAAAATATATTTCAATTGCTTGCTTCCTTTTTTCAAATGGTGAAACAATACTTGTCCCAGCGTTTTTCATTATTTTCTCTGAAATTTGATAACTTTCGGGATGAATTGCTGATGCATCCAAGGGATTGATGCCATCATTGATTCGGATGAACCCAGCGCATTGTTCAAATGCTTTTTCCCCAAGTCCTGGCACATTTTTCAATGAATTTCGATCGGGAAATAATCCATTCTTATTTCGAAAATCTACAATTCGTTCAGCTAATTTTTCACCAATACCCGACACAAATGAGAGCAAGGCCGAAGAAGCTGTTGATAAGTCTACCCCAACTTGGTTTACAACGCTTTCAACAACAAATGTTAAGCTTTCCGACAACCTTTTTTGGTCAACATCATGTTGATATAAGCCTACTCCAATGGACTTCGGGTCTATTTTAACCAATTCTGCAAGGGGGTCTTGAACTCTCCGTGCAATAGAAACCGCTCCGCGAATTGAAACGTCCATATCTGGAAATTCTTTTCGGGCTATTTTGCTTGCACTATACACGCTGGCTCCTGCTTCGCTTACCACCAAATATTTTAGATTCTTATGCTTTTCTTTAATTAGCTCCGTAATCAATTCGACAGATTCTCTGGATGCGGTTCCATTTCCTATGCAAATCAGAGATACGTTATGATCCAGAATCAATTTTGAAAGTGCATTTTTCGATTGGCTGATTTCCGTTTGGGGCTTATGCGGATATATGGTGCCGGTATTAAGAACTTGCCCGGTTTTATCAATTACCGCAATTTTGCAACCTGTCCTATATCCAGGATCCAACCCTAAAATGACATGTCCACTTAGGGGGGCTTGCGAAAGTAGACCTCTAAGGTTTTTGGCAAATATGTCAATTGCATGATTCTCCGCTTTTACTCTTATGGATCGTCGAATTTCCCTTTCAATAAAGGGCAGTAATAGACGATTTGCAGAATCTTCAATTGCAATTTCAAGATGTTGGGAGAGGGGAGATAAGGGGTTCACCTTAATATGTGATCGAATTGAATCCAGTGAATCTCTTTCATTGAATTCAATTTTTACTCGTAAAATCTTTTCTTTTTCTCCCCGATTAATTGCTAAGGTTTGATGAGGTCTAATATTTTTTACCTTTATTTGGAAATCATAATAGCTACTATAGACTTCTCTCTCGTCGGTAGCCTTCTTGATTTTGGTTGATCTGAGAATTGACAAAATTTCTGCTTTTAAACGAAGGGATTGCCTGACTCCAGCATGGTCATTGATCATTTCAGCCACGATATGTCTGGCTCCCTCCCATGCTTGATTTGGTGTTTCGACTTTACCGCCAACAAATGGGGCAACATATTGGTTGGATTTAATATTCGATTCCGGTTGTTCCAAGATCAAATCAGCTAATCCCTGTAACCCTTTTTCCCTAGCTAAACTTGCTTTGGTATTTCGCTTTGGTTTATAAGGTTGATAGATATCTTCTAGAACAGTGAGATTATCGGCGAGGAGAATTTGTTTTTCTAATTCCCCATCCAGCTTTCCAATTTCTTTAACTGTTTTTAATACTACAGTTCGTCGATCTTCGAGTTTACGGAATTTATTTAGGTTTTCGGTTATGAGACGAATTTGTTCTTCATCCAATTCCCCCGTTTTCTCCTTTCTGTAACGCGCAATAAAAGCTAGCGTGTTTCCATCGTCCAAGAGAGTGATTGTTGCTTTAACTTTATCTAATGAGATAGAAAGTTGTTGGGATATGGTCTTTGCTGGATCGAGTTGGGAAGTAGCCATTCTATAAATTTATCCTCAAAAATTATATTTGTTGCATTTTTATGCGGCCTATAATAATTTGTAAATAAACAATTGGTAAAGAAATTTAAAATATCATAGTCCAATATTCTTGAATTTGACAAAATCAGCAGTCATTATACAATAGGCTGATAATCATCAGGTTCAAATAGGAAATATCATGAAAATTCTAGCTGTAGATGTTGGCACAGGTACCCAAGATATCTTATTATTCGATACAAGATTAAATGTCGAGAATAGTTTTAAACTAGTGGTGCCGTCCCCAACAATGATTATTCACCGAAAAATAAAAAATGCGACGAAGAATGGATCAGGAATTTGTTTAACCGGGGTAACAATGGGTGGGGGGCCCAGTCATTGGGCAGCAATGGACCATTTAAAAGCGGGGTATTCCGTGTTTGCTACACCACTAGCAGCCCGATCGTTTGACGATGACCTATCTGAAGTCAAAAAAATGGGCATCCAAATTATTGGAGAGGAAGAAGTTTCGAGCCTAGCCTCCTCCATCATGAGAATTAAATTAATCGACTTTGATTTCTCAGCAATTGCCAACTCATTCAAAGAATTTGGCGTATCTTTGAATGATCTTGCTGCGGTAGCAGTTGCGGTTTTTGATCATGGCAATGCCCCGCCAAAATACTCAGATCGGCAATTTCGCTTTGATTATATATCCGATCAATTATCGAAAAACCCCCAATTGGAGACATTTGCCTTTTTTTCAGATGATATTCCAGAAAGTATGACCAGGATGCAATCGGTATTGGCATCCTCAAAAAATGTAGATGTGCCTTTAATTCTCATGGATACTGCTCCAGCTGCAATATTAGGTGCAAGTTTTGACCCCAAGGTTAAAGAAAAAGAGCATTCCGTCATTGTAAATATTGGGAATTTTCATACCTTGGCATTTAGAATGAATAGAGAAAAGGTGGAAGGGGTTTTTGAGCACCATACTGGCCTAATAGATGTGGGAAAAATGGATATATTGCTCGCAAATTTGGCAGACGGCACAATTCAACATGAAGATGTATTTATGGAGCATGGTCATGGGGCAATTGTCAATAAAGGTGCTGGGGTTGATTTATCTACTGGTCCTTATGGGGTAGCCGTCACTGGTCCGCGGCAATCAATGATGAGAACTTCAAAATTACGTCCATATTTTTCTGCCCCTTTTGGAGATATGATGTTAGCTGGATGTTTTGGATTATTGCATGCTACGGGAAAGATTCTCCCCATGGTAGAAAATCAAGTATTCGAGGCAATTTACCCCAAAGGAAATCAGGTCACAACGCCATGGGAGATTAGTTGAAACCGGTTTCGGATAAGAATTATAAAGTCGCAATGATATTGATATCCCGACTTGAAAGGCTTTCCGCAGATTCGCTTTGGGCAAAGCGGGCAAGTGGTTTAAGGGGTTCACTTATGAAAGGAATCGATTCGTACTCAAACAATCCCACAATCGAAAATGACGGAAATTTGGGCTTTTTAGTAACCGAAGGGTTTGCAATGCTAGAAAAAGCGGCTCGCGAAATTCCTGATATTGAGTCCATACTCAATGAGCTAAACAGTGCAGATAAAAAACTTTAGGGCTGTTTAGTTCTTAGCTCAATGATTTCCATTAATCCATAAAGGTACGACCGCCAACCGAATCCAGTTATTTTCCCTGCACATTGACCAGACAATAACGATTTTTGTCTAAATTCTTCGCGACCATAAACATTAGACAAATGGACTTCGATCACAGGAATTTCAATTGCCGTGATCGCATCTCTAAGGGCAACCGAAGTATGCGTATAGCCAGCAGGGTTGAATACTACCCCGGTCGCCCAACTTTGGGCTTCCTGTAATGCATTGACTAATTCCCCTTCAATATTTGATTGTATAAATTTGATTTCAAAATTATTATTTTTTGCGTATTCTTCCAAATTTAAATTAATATCTACGAGGGATAATTTACCGTAAATATCTGTCTCTCTTGTTCCGAGTAAATTTAGATTAGGCCCGTGAAGGATAAGAATTTTCATTTGCCCTCCTTTAATTCTGCTAATTGACGTTCTAGATTAGGAATTTCCACACTAGCCTTTACTTCGCCAATTTTCACTGGTAAGGCAAAGAAAAGTTTGCCATCCTTCTTTTTTTTATCATATCTCATGGAATGAAATAATTGATCCGAATTAATAAACTCTGGGAGTTCAGTAGGGAGGTCAACAGTTGAAAAACAATTTTTAATGATTTCTGAAAGACCCATATCTGCGAGACCAAGTTTTTCACTTAGCCGAGCCTCTTGATATGTACCGATTGAAATCGCTTCGCCATGTCGAATCGAGAACTCTGATAAGGATTCGACAGCATGACCAATTGTATGCCCTAAATTAAGCGTAGCCCGAATCCCTTGTTCGTATGGATCTTTTTTGATGATCTTAACCTTTACAGCCATTGCTTGTCGAATAAGTTTTCCCCAATTTTTTTCGATATGATGGAGGCCATTATTACAATATTCAAATAGATTGCTATCACTAATAATTCCGTGTTTGATAACCTCGGCTAAACCATTCTTAATTTCCACAATTGGTAGTGTGTCTATCACAGCTGGATCGACTAAAACCATTTTTGGAGGATAAAAGGTTCCCGCTAAATTTTTCCCCTCCGGAAGGTCAATTCCTGTTTTTCCACCCAAACTCGAATCAACCATAGCCAATATGGAGGTTGGCATTCCGATCCAATCAATTCCTCGCATAAATGTCGATGCGGCAAATCCGGCCAGATCACCAATGACACCTCCGCCAAGTGCGATGATTGTGCTTTTTCTATCTATTCCATTATTTAATAATTCCCCCCAAATATGCATCATCGATTGAATGTTTTTACTGCCCTCACCAGGAGACAATATTATAAATTTAGCGTGATACCCAGATTTTTTTAAGGAGGCCATCACCGGCTTTTGATAGAAATTTGCGACATTTTGGTCGGTAATTACCGCAATATTTTTTCCTATTGCCTGACTTTCTAGAATATGCCCAATATCCTTCACACTATTTTCTTGAATATAAACAGGATAGGGATTCCCCATTCCAGTGATTTGAAACTGACCGATTGTTTTTTGAATTTCCCATGCAGCCATTTCGGGGGAAAGTGGTGTGGAATCGATCTTCAACTCAAAAGAATCGTAATGCTTTTTTCTTTCATCCATTAAAGTTTTTAGCATTTCCTCATCAATAGACAAAGGTCTTTTAGTTAAATCATTGGCAATTCGATCGCGAATCGTTTGAAATTCTGCCGATAATAGGATGATCGAACCTAATGAGGAGGCATAATTCATATTTTCGTCGTTTATTAAGGTGCCGCCACCTAACGCAACAACGCTAGGTTTCCCATTGAGTAGTTTAGTCAATTCCACGGATTCAATTTTTCGAAATTCCATTTCCCCATCTTCACTGAAAATGTCTGGAATATTTCTTTTAGTATTTTTTTCAATTTCATAGTCTAGATCGAAAAAAGGAATCTCTAAAGATTCCGCTAAAACTTTCCCTGTACTGCTTTTCCCCACGCCAGGGGGGCCATATATGAATATAAATTGATTTAATCCGGCCACCAAAGATGCTCCTCACCATCGATCTCTAGATCAGAGAGTTTTGTTGTTTTTAATTTCTCAAACCGAGGGATTTGTTCAGAAAGAGAATCCCCTCCAATTTTTTCGATCAATGCATTTGCCATCACGATCGACACTGCGGCTTCCAAAACGGGTACGGCTCGAGGAACTGGGCAAAAATCAGAGCGTTCGTACTGGGTATCCTCTTCATTTCCAGTTGCAACATCAACTGTCTTTTGTGGGTTGAGGGTTGTGGCGATGGGTTTCATTGCTGCTCGGATAATAATCGGTTCCCCATTGCTGATGCCACCCTCCAACCCTCCAGCACGATTGGTTTTGCGGGTTAATCTGTCGTTTTCTAAGAATATCCCATCATGGACCTTTGTGCCAGGGTTTCTCGTATTTTCAAAAGCATTTCCAAATTCAACCCCTTTCATCGCTTGGATGCCCAAAATTGTAGCCCCCAACTTTGCAGTCAGCTTTTTATCTCCAAGCGTATGCGATCCCAAACCAGCGGGATGCCCCATCACGACTACTTCTATGACCCCTCCGATGGTGTCCTTTGCTTTAATGGTCTCTTTTATGGTTTCTTCCATTTGTTTTGCTGCATCAACATCAGGGCAGCGGACAGAATTTTTTTCAGCAATCTCATATCTTTGGTCTATCTGGAGTTTATTAATATTGGCTTTAATTTCACCGATCGAGGAAACGTATCCCTGCACCAAAATGCCAAACTGGGCTAAATAGTGCTTACAAATAGCACCAACTGCCACCTTTGCCGCTGTTTCTCGAGCAGATGCTCTTTCTAAAGATTGTCGAAAATCCTTATAGTTATATTTAATCGCCGCAGTTAGATCCGCATGGCCAGGTCTGGGTTTGGTCATTGATTCAATATTTTTTCCAACCCAATTTTTGTGATCCTTATTCTTGATCATCAGAGAAATCGGTGAACCAAGAGTTTCACCAGCCATCACACCGCCAATTATTTCTGCGTGGTCGCTTTCCATTTTCATTCTTGGTCCAGCCCCATATCCTTTTTGGCGTCTTTTTAGATCCTCATCAATGATTGTTGAATCAATATTTAAGCCTGCTGGAATGCCATCAATAATGGCAACCAAAGCAGGGCCGTGTGATTCTCCAGAAGTAAGGTATCTAATTGACATAAATGTATTATAGCCGTGGTTTTAAAGATTTGTTTGTACTGCCTGGGTCAATATTTTCCTGTCGGGAATTTTTCCAGTCCAAAGTTCAAAGGATAAAGCAGCCTGTTCGATCAACATGCCTAATCCATTGATGGTTTGAGCACCAGCGGTTTCTGCTAGTTTTGAGAGTGTGGTTTTCCCAGGATTGTATATCAGGTCAATCAAATTTAAATGCGAGGGATAATCTATATGAGGGGGCCAGGGATTATCGGCAATATTAGGATGCATCCCAACTGGCGTTGTATTGACCAGGATTTGGCTTTCTTCCAAGAAACCCTCGATATCTAATATATTTGTCGAAGTAACCAACGCGTCTTTTGACAAATGGGGGGGCATGGAAGTGATTATCCCTTGAGTTTGTGCAATCCGTCTTGCGGCAATAATAATTTTCCATCCATCCTTGGCAAGAGCGTGTACAACTGCCCTGGCCGATCCCCCAGCACCCAAAATCAAAGCAACTTTTGGTTTTGTAGAATCTATTAGGCTTGAAGATAATAATGAAGTTGAGAATCCTTTTCCATCTGTGTTATCTCCAATAAGTGTATTGTCCCGGAGATATACAGTATTCACTGCTCTAATTGCTCTCGCTGTGGGGCTTAGCTCGTCAACCAGGTTTAATATGTTTTGCTTATGCGGAACAGTTACATTTAAACCACTAATTTTCTGTTTTTTTACATCCAATAAAAGATTAATTAAATCTGGTTTCCCCTCAGGAAATGGCTTGATTGGAAATAGATCATAGCTACCCATTAACCCGAAAGATTCCAATGCGGCCTTGTGAATGATAGGGGAGAGGCTATGGGAAACCGGATAACCAACGAGGCCTAATCGGAAATTATTCATACAGGTTTATGGAGTCCACCCCAAGTGAGGTCAACAGTTCAAAGAAATTGGGAAATGACTCTTTAATAATTCCGGTCCCCTTAACGATAATGGGTTGCTCGGACACTGTTCCCAAAATACTTAAAGACATTGCAAGTCTATGATCCCCATGTCCATTACATTCACCGCCGCTTATTCCTTTCCCGCCCTCAATAATGAAACCGCCGGGTTTCTCTTCGATATCAACACCAAGATTTAATAATTCCCCAGACAGCACGGAAATTCGGTCGGTCTCCTTATAACGTAATTCTGTGGCATCCCGTACTGTTGTCTTTCCTTCACTGCAAACTGCCGCAATCGCAAATATTGGAAATTCATCGATCATTCTTACGATTGTATCTCCGTCAATTTCTATTCCAACTAATTCAGAAGATCTTACTTCTATGGTGCCAACTGGTTCATTATTTTCGACCCTTTCATCAAGAATTGATATTTGACCACCCATTTCAATTAGCACATCTAACAAGCCGGTTCGAGTAGGGTTCAATCCAACATTTTCAATTCTTAGCGATGAATTTGGAATGATAAGTGCTGCAACAATTAAAAATGCTGCCGAGGAGATATCCCCAGGTATTGTTAGGTCAAGTGGATTGAGCATGATTTCATCAGGGATTATTAGCCTAATGCTATGATTTGCTTCATCCACCGTAATAGCAGCTCCTATCAATTTTAGTAAGCGTTCCGTATGGTCTCGAGATTGAGCAGGCTCATTGACGATTATTGGCGTATTAGCGCCTAGACCAGCAAGTAATACACAGGTCTTTACTTGAGCACTTGCTACATTCAAACTAATATTTTGACCCTCCAATGGATCAAAAAGACTCCTTTTTTGGAACTTTAATGGGGCTGTGTTGCTATCTGATCCCTTCAAGGGTACACCCATAGAGTGCAAGGGTTCAATAATGCGCTTCATCGGTCTTTTTCTCAAACCGTCAGACCCGTCTAAGGTTGCATCTAGCCCGGCTGCTGCAATAACTCCCGCTAACAACCGAAGGGTTGTGGCGGAATTCCCGCAAAATAATACATCGGTGGGTTCTTTAAGACCGCCAATGCCATTGCCTTCAACAGTTAATGTATTTCCTGCCATTTGCCATGTCACCCCTAACTTGGTTAAGTTATTAAGTAACACCCTAGTGACACCCGCGTCTAAAAAGTTTTCAATAGAACTTTGGCCGGTTGCCAAAGCTGCAAAAAGGGCGGCTCGGTGGGAAATTGATTTATCCCCAGCCAATCTTATTGTGCCGCTGATGCCATTTGATTTAACAATCTTTGTTTTCATTAAGATTTATTGTACACTTAGTGCAGAAATAGATAAAGAAATTGCTAAATTAATGAGATTTTGATAAAAATCCTTGACATTCTTCTTATTCATGCTAAACTTTTATCTGTAACAAAAATCTTACATAGGAGGCGCACTGATGAACAGAAACACTTTCACATACGATGTCAGCAAGAATGTCGGTTTATCACCGTATTTTTTGAGTGCGCCTATAGCCAGTTATTTGTAGAAGATTTTATAATTCTTAATTTACAGGCCACAGCGTATTCATCGCTGTGGCTTTTTTTTTGAAATATTGTAGGGCAGGTTAGGAGAAATTTTTAATGGGATTAGGAAATAATAAGATAGATACATTTGATTTTAGAAAAGCATTATCAAAGAGCAATCTCAAAGGGATATGGTGGTTATTATCTGATTATAAACTGGCGTATATTGGGGCAACCTTATCTTTGGCTTTTTCTGCAACGGCAAAGACATTTACCTTCTTGCTATTGAAGTTTTTTGCAGATGATGTGCTCACCAACGGGGAATATATTTTCGGGACCTTAAAGTCTACACTCATATTAATTGGTTCCGGTTTTTTTGTGCTCGCTGTCATTGAGGGCTCTTTCTCATATGTTTCTGGTCGCCTCGCGGCGTATACATCCGAAAATATTGCCCGTCGTCTTCGAGACTTTTTATTCGATCATATTCAGAGATTGTCTTTTGCGTACCATGGCAATACTTCGACTGGTGAACTGATTGAAAGGGTGACTTCAGATCTCGATGCTTTTAGAAGATTCATTGGCGAGCAATCGATCGGTATGGGTCGAATAATCTTGATGTTCACGATAAATTTTGTTGCGCTGATCAGCTTAAATGTGAAATTGGGATTGGTTTCAGTCATCGTAATTCCGTTCGTTTTATTGGTATCGTTATGGTTCTTCAAAAAGATAAAAGTGGCTTACGAAAAATACCAAGAACAAGAGGCTATCCTCTCTACAACGCTCCAAGAAAATCTAACAGGTGTTCGAGTGGTGAAAGCATTTGCCAGACAAGACTATGAAATTGGTAAATTTGAAAAGACAAATTGGGAAAAATTTCTTAGAGGAAAAAAATATATTTCCCTTCATTCCCTATTTTGGCCGCTCTCAGATATTGTGCTGGGTTTCCAACTTCTTGGTGGTTTTGTTTATGCGTCCAATTTGGCAATCAATGCTGAAATAACGACTGGCACATATTTGGCCTATGTGGGTTTGGTGGTTTGGTTGATCTGGCCGATACGTAATTTGGGAAGACTGATCGTTCAGACTTCAACAGGTTTAGTATCTTACGGTAGGGTTTTAGAAATTGTCAAACAGGAACGCGAACCATTATTAGCGGGAAAAATCCAACCAGATGGGCCACTTGTGGGGGAGGTTTCTTTTGAAAGTATATTTTTTGAATACGAAGATGGGGTTCAAGTATTAAAAGACATTAATTTTACAGTGAAGCCCGGGCAGATAATTGCTTTATTAGGATCTACTGGATCTGGAAAAACGAGTTTGGTAAATTTATTACCCAGATTTTATGATTATTCCTCGGGAAGCTTAAAGGTTGATGGGCAAGAATTAAAAGACTATCCACGCAAATATATGCGCAGTCAGATCGGCATTGTGGAACAAGAACCATTTTTATTCTCAAGATCGATTAGGGAAAACATCACTTATGGCGCCCATGCAGGGGTTACTGAAACAGAAATTATTGAAGCAGCCAAAGCAGCGGCAGTACACGACGTAATCCTATCCTTCCCAGATGGTTACGATACTGTTGTGGGGGAAAAGGGGGTTACTCTTTCTGGCGGTCAGAAACAAAGAGTCGCTGTAGCTCGGACATTATTGAAGAACCCGAAAATTTTAATTTTGGATGATTCAACATCTTCGGTGGATACGGAAACGGAAGCGGAGATCAGAAAAGCTCTAAACAGTCTTATGAAAGACCGGACGACATTTGTGATTGCTCACCGAATTCAATCAGTAATGATCGCAGATTTGATCTTAGTAATGGACAAAGGGGAGATTATTCAAAAAGGGACCCACGAAGAATTGTTAGCTATTGAAGGGACCTATCGGAAAATATACGACATTCAGACTCGTATTGATGATGAATTAAAAAGTGAAATTGCGAATGCGCTTTAAGCATTTGGAGAAATTTAATGCCTGAAATTGAAATCGAAGAAGAAGATTACGAATCCCAACTTACCGCTCCAGTATTGAAGCGGATATTGGGGATGATCAAACCTCACTGGAAAATGGCGCTTGGTTTTATGGTTTCCATCGCCCTAACCTCTATGGTTGACTCATATTTTACCTTTTTGAACAAAGAGATCGTTGATAAAGGTATATTACTGTCTGATTTTGATCAAGTTTTAAGAATCGCCAAGATCTATGGTGTATTCATCATTGTCCAATCTGGAATGGTATTTGGATTCATTTATTTGGCTGGAATACTCGGTGAAAGAGTGCAATATGATCTGCGAAAACTGTTATTTAACCATTTGCAAAAATTGTCTTTGTCCTTTTACTCTCAAACTGCAGTAGGCCGGATGATGGCTCGGGTAACCTCAGATACAGGACGCGTATCGGAATTAGTTACCTGGGGGATCCTGGACGTTACTTGGGGAACTGTATCCATTGTTACCTCAACCATCTTTATGGCAATTATCAATTGGCGTTTAGCGTTAATCGTTTTCGCAATAATTCCATTAATGATACTCACCGCCGTCCAATTTCGGAAAAGGATCTTGGTTGAATTTCGGGGTTCTCGTAAAGCAAATTCGAAGATCACTGGTTCATATAACGAGAATATCCAGGGTGTTCGCATTGTAAAGGCCCTAAACCGCGAAAAAGAAAATCTGAAAGAATTTCAAGGTCTTACAGATAGGATGTTTAAAACCAGTTATAAGGCTGCTTGGTTGTCAGCCCTATTTTTGCCAGCAGTACAAATTGTTTCTTCAATTGCCTTAGGAATTATCGTAGGATATGGCGGATTACAAATTTCGACTGGATTTATCACCATTGGTGGTATTCAGGCCTTTGTTTCATATCTCACTTTTATGTTGTGGCCAATTCAAGACTTGGCTCGTGTGTATGCGGAAATGCAACATTCTATCGCATCCGCAGAAAGAATTTTCACAATGGCTGACACTGAGCCAGAGGTAAAGAATCGAACAACTGCCATTCCAGCCAAAACCCTTATGGGAAAAATACAGTTTGACCACGTGGATTTTTATTACGAAGATCGGATTTCGGTGCTAAGTGATTTCAATCTGAAAGTTGAACCAGGAGAAACAATAGCTTTGGTTGGACCAACCGGTGGAGGAAAATCAACAATAGTGAATTTATTATGCCGGTTTTATGAACCCCAGGAAGGTTCCATCAAGATTAATGGGCTTGATTATACTGATTACACATTAGAAAGCATCCATTCGAAAATTGGAATAGTTCTACAAACCCCTCACTTGTTTTCTGGGTCAATTCGCGAGAATATCCGCTATGGAAAATTATCATCAACAGATGAAGAGGTTGAAAATGCCTCTAAGATTGCGGGTGCCGATAACTTTATCCAAGAAATGAGTAAGGGGTATGATGAAGAGGTTGGCGAAGGTGGCAATTTACTTTCAGTTGGGCAAAAACAATTGATTAGTTTGGCCAGAGCCGTATTGGCTGAACCTGAACTATTCATAATGGATGAAGCCACCTCTAGTGTCGACACATTGACTGAGGCCTTGATCCAAAAGGGTATGGAGAACCTGATGAAAGGAAGAACATCCTTTGTGATCGCCCACCGCCTGTCCACAATTCGAAATGCAGACCGAATTTTGGTGATCGAGGAGGGGAAAATTTCCGAAATTGGGACTCATGCTGAACTCTTAAGATTAAAAGGTCATTACTACAAGTTGTATACCCAGCAATTTCGTCATGAGCTTGAAGTTCAATATGGGGTAGAGGAAGACCCCAGATTAACAGGATCAGCAGTTTCGTCTTAATCAATTTAAATAAAAAAAGAGCAAAGAAAAATTCTTTGCTCTTTTTTTATTATTTTCTATCTTTCCTATACCGGTTATTGTTTGGTCTTCCCTTTCGATTTCTGCCTGAATCGTTCCTGGGTTTTCCTCCAGCCTTTTTGCCCGGAGCTTTTACCGTTATTGGAGGCAATTCAGGGGGTTTATGCATCCATTCATGATACGTATCATCCAATAACATCGCTAACAAGGACACTCCGTCTTCTTCTTCAGCCAACTCCTTGGCCAGCGGAATAAAACGTTGCATTCTTTCAATTTGCAAACGATCTCTATTTCTCAACCTAGCTTCAAGTTGCCCTGTTAACCTCTCAGAAACCAAAGTTTGTACATCTTCATCTCGTGGCAATTCAAGTTTTTCAAATTCTATTTTATATCGTGCGGAAAGACGAGTGATATGTTTCCTTTCATTTAAATTAATTAGCATTACTGCAGTACCAGTTGCGCCTGCTCGTCCCGTCCTTCCTGCGCGATGAATATAAGCTTCCATGTCATCCGGGGGTTCAAACTGGTAAACATGCGATAGCTCTGGAATATCTATCCCTCGGGCGGCCACATCGGTTGCGACTAAAAACCGCAATTTCCCATCTCGCACTCTCTGTAATACTTTTTCTCGATTGCTTTGGGATAGGTCTGAACTTATCTGATCGGCGTTGTAGCCAAACCTTTGTAACACTCGCGATACATAAAAAACTCGGTCTTTGGTGTTGCAAAAAATGATTGCTTGAGATGGGTTCTCCATCTCAATGATTCTAACTAGAGATCGATCCTTATCCATTCCGGGGGTGATGTAATATACATGCTTTGTGTCTTCGACGTGGACTTGATCCCGGCTGAGGCTTAAAAATTCAGGCTTATATAAAAATTGATTAGCCAATCGAATGACGTGGGCAGGCATTGTTGCGGAAAACATATGACTCGTCACATCATTTTCGGGAATATATTCCTGAATTTTAACCATGTCCGGATAAAAGCCCATCGACATCATTCTGTCCGCTTCATCAAATATTACAAATTTCAGTTTTTTTAATAATAGATTCCGCTTGATTAAATGATCGATGATCCGCCCTGGAGTACCGACCACCAAATGGGCTCCTTTTTTAAAACCTTCGATCTGGGGCTTGTAGCTGGTGCCACCATAAACAGAAACAATTCTCATACCAGAATCCCCTGCGAGCATCTGGGCTTCCTTAGAAACCTGCTGGGCTAATTCTCGGGTAGGAACAAGCACAATGGCTTGGCAATTATTTTTCGAAGTATCGATCTTTTCTAATAAGGGCAATATAAAAGCCCCTGTCTTTCCACTTCCCGTCTTTGCTTGAACCATCAAATCGCGTTTTGCCAAAATATAAGGAATTGCCTTTTCTTGTACTGGTGCTAACTTTTCCCACCCCGCTCTTTTTACAGCAGCTTTCATTTTTTCCGACATTGCATCTAAATTAATCGGAGGAATCTGATTTTCCGGTTCAGACGTATCGCTATTATTGCTGATCAAATTTGATAACATAAGTTTTCCATTTTTAATTCAATTTAAGCTTGATTATTATTCTTTTCTATTTCATTCAACCATAAGGATAACAGTTTTTTGCCCGATCAGTATTTCCCGAACTCTTCAACTGCATTTACCATCGCCAAAATGTTTTCTGCAGGCACATCGTTCATTATCGTGTGAACAGATGAAAGCATATAACCACCACCCGGACCAAGAATTTCGATTACTCTTTTTACCTCTTGGCGAACGTCTTCAGGAGTGCCATTTGGCAAATAATGGTGCGTATCAATTGCGCCACAAAAGATGATTTTTCTGCCAAATTGTTTTTTGAGTTCTGGAAGGTCAGCCAGCTTTCCAGTGGATGTTTGGATAGGATTCAAAATGTCAACACCCATTTCAATAAAATCGGGGATTAATGGGAAAACATCTCCATCAGTGTGGAAAAATACCTTCGCTTTTGTCCTTTCCTTGATAAATGAAATAAAATCAGCATGAATGGGCTTCAGGATCTGCCGATACATTTTTGGAGAGATCATCAGACTTTCTTGTGTGCCCAGATCATCCCCAATTTTGATAATATCCACATTATCACCCAATTCATTCAAAAAATGCCCCATTAAAATCTTGCATTGTTCCGCAATTTTCTTCAATAATGCCTCAGCAAAATCTGGCACCATTGCTAAGTTTAATAGTATTTTGTCCATCCCCTGCATCGCAAAGCTTCGTTCAAAAGGGAAAAGGAGCCATGGAGTAGCCATGATTGAATATTGATTTTCTTCTGCCAATTTTTTGGCTTGAGCTTTTACGTGAGCGACCCGGGTTGGATCATTCATATCTAGCCAGGGATAATTCTTCAAGACGTCAATTGTTCTTGCTTCTGATAAGGGATGAACTCCGGGATACCAATCATCAGGTCCGATCTCCGATGCACTGGAACCCCAGGAATCTAAATAATCAGAATGGGGGGACGGTTTTTGTTTTTTTCTAGAATATGCGCCGGTTCTTGATCCAGAACACCCCTGACATCACTTTTCAATAATCTCATTATTTGTTCGTCAGGGTCAGCGGTGCCCAATTCTGGCCAATCGTATAAATACTTATCGGGAGTATTTATACCCTCCATTTCCTTTAGTTCTAAATACGGTTTTATTTTTAATCCAGTAGCATTACTCGTCCCAATAATTATTGGCACTCGATCCGGCACACCATGATTTATGGTGGTCAATACCCTTTCTCGAGATGTCATCGTCATGCGAACTCCTCAATTTGCAAATCTATATAGAAAAAATACCATAATATCCCTAAATTAGGGTGGAAATTTATAGCTACCCATCTAGACAACATTCTAAAATTTTCGCCATTCTCCTTGCTCAAGTATTTACTTAATGTTAAAATCAGGGGGTCATAATATAATTATGCAGTATATGGTCTAATACTAATTAGACTAATACAAATCTCATTCATAATCCTAATGGAGGAAGAAATACAATGAGTAAGAAAATTACCACCCTTTTCGTTTTATTGTTGATCGCTTCTTTGGCATTAACAGCTTGTGGTAGCAAAGACAATAACGCTGCCGTAGTTGAAGATGTTCCAGAAGTAGTAGTAGATCCTGTCAAAGTATGCCAAGTAACTGATGTGGGTGGCATTGATGACAAGTCCTTTAACGCAACCGCTTGGAAAGGCGTTGAAGATGCAGAAGCCGCTTTTGATGTCGAAGGTTCCTTCTTGGAATCCCAGCAACAAACAGACTATGCAACAAACATTAATGCTTTTATTGAAGAAGAATGTGACCTGATCATTACTGTTGGTTTCTTACTCGGTGACGCAACTGCCGCCGCTGCCGAAGCTAACCCAGATCAGAAATTTGCCATTATCGATGTAAATTACTTAGCCTTTGATAATTTGATGGGCTTAGATTTTGCTATTGACCAAGCAGGTTTCTTGGCTGGATACGTAGCTGCTGCTAACACTGTAACTGGTGTAGTTGGTACATTCGGTGGAATTAATATTCCTCCAGTAACCGCATTCATGGATGGCTATGCTTATGGTGTGGCTTATTTCAATGAAGAAAACGGCACAGCTGTAGAAGTTTTAGGCTGGAACCCAGAAACACAAGAAGGTCTCTTCACTGGCAACTTTGAATCTGCTGATGATGGCCGTGCAATGGGCGAAACCTTAATGGACGAAGGCGCTGACGTAATTATGCCAGTAGCTGGTCCTGTGGGTCTCGGAACTGCTGCAGCCATTCAAGAACGTGGCGGCGCATGGATTGTTGGTGTAGACAACGATTGGACACTTTCCAATCCAGAATATGCTGACATCGTTTTGACCTCCGTTCTAAAGAATATGGATGCTGGCGTATTTGATACTACAGAAGAAGTTGTGAACGGCACATTTGCTGGCGGCCTCTGGGTCGGTACATTGGCAAATGGTGGCGTAGGTATTGCCGGTGACTTTGATGTTCAATTCTTAATTGATGGCATCATTGCTGGGGATATTGCAACAAAACCGTAAGTTAAATTCAATAGTTCAATATTGAATTTGAGGGAGGTGGGAATTTCCCGCCTCCCTTTTTTTGTAATCAAATATACATATAAAATCGCACGCCATTATTATTTCTAATAAAAAAAATCCGACCAAGAGGTCCATATGACAAATGTCTTGGAGTTGAAAGGAATTACGAAACGATTTCCTGGTGTTTTAGCAAATGACAATATCGATCTGACGCTAAAAAAAGGCGAAATTCATGCCTTGTTAGGGGAAAATGGTGCAGGGAAGAGCACCTTGATGAATATCCTTTATGGGTTATACCAACCTAATGAAGGAGAAATATTTATAGATGGAGAAAAGAAAATAATTAATTCTCCTCTTGATTCCATAAAAGCCGGGGTGGGCATGGTTCACCAGCATTTCATGCTGATCCCTGTCTTCACAGTTACTGAAAATGTAATGTTAGGGGATGAAAAATTGAGGGGAGGGGTATTCTTAGACCGAAAGGTTGTAGCAAAACGCATCCTAGAACTTTCTCAGCAATATAATTTGGACGTCGATCCGGACGCATACGTTCGTGATTTATCCGTGGGTGTTCAACAACGGGTGGAAATCATAAAACTTCTCTATCGTGAAGCTAAGGTTTTAATTTTCGATGAGCCTACTGCAGTTTTAACTCCTCAAGAAGCAGATGGATTATTCGAAGTAATGAATAATTTACTAGACAAGGGTAAATCAATAATTTTTATTACCCATAAATTAAAGGAAGTCTTGAAAGCATCTGATCGAATTACCGTGATTAGACAGGGGAAGGTAGTCGGTTCCACAGTTCCTGAAGAAGCGGATGAGGAAAAACTTGCTTCGATGATGGTGGGGCGACCAGTAATGTTAAATGTAGATAAAGATCCTTCTAATCCTAAGGATGTTGTTCTGGACGTTCAAAATCTTAACGTCTTGGATGATAGAAGCCAATTGGCAGTGGATAACGTTTCATTCCAAGTACGAGAAGGGGAAATATTAGGAATAGCAGGTGTTCAAGGTAATGGGCAAACTCAGCTGGTCGAATCTTTGACTGGGCTAAGAGAAAACTTCGCTGGTGATATTTTTCTTTTAGGAAATAAAGTCACTGACGAGTCTCCTAGGAAGATCACAGAGTTTGGCTCGGCCCATATTCCAGAAGATAGACAAAGAGATGGGCTGGTTTTAAATTATTCTATTACTGATAACTTGGCATTAAATACGTATTATCTTGATCCTTTTTCAGTGGGTGCAATTCTTCAAGAAGAGATAATGAAAAAATCTGCTGAAGAATTAATCGAAAAATTTGATATTAGAACACCAAATGCGGAGACTACTGCTGGCTCACTTTCCGGGGGAAACCAACAAAAGGTCATTGTCGCTAGAGAATTTTCACGTCCCACAAAATTTATTGTCGCTTCGCAACCTACCAGGGGATTAGATGTTGGCTCCATCGAATATATTCATGCCCGGCTTATTGAGAAACGGGATGCTGGAACAGCTGTACTTTTGGTGTCTTCTGAACTAGATGAGGTCATGCAACTTGCCGATCGAATTGCGGTGATGTATCGTGGGGAAATTGTAGATGTTCTTGATGCAAAAGATGCGACCAAGGATCTTGTAGGTTTGATTATGGCCGGAGTAAATCCAGCTGAAGCAAAAGAAATGGTAAAAGTAGAGTAACCAATGACAAATAAAGAAAAAGAATCAAAAAATAATAAATCTTCTATTTCTGTTTTTTTTGATGAAGTCTCCCGAAGTTCATGGTTAGTGCCAATTTTAGCAATATTTAGCGGTTTGTTAGTGGGCGGTCTTATCGTTATGTTTACAACCGATGAGATGTACATTTTGATTGGTGATGGCCAAATTTTTGAGGGATTGAGCCTTGGCTTTAGAGCCATGGTTGACTCTTTTGTGGCCTTATTTACTGGTTCATTTGGGAGTCCCACAAAAATTATAGCAGCCCTTCAAAGTGGTGATGACCTCTTAATAAGAAGGGCATTCAACCCATTTTTGGAAAGTTTTGTCGCTTCAACCCCATATATTTTTGCTGGTCTTGCAGTTGCCCTCGGTTTTAAAACCGGTTTATTCAATATCGGCGCTGAAGGCCAATTATTTATGGGAGCGATCTTCTCAGTTTGGGTCGGATTTGCAGTGAAAGGTTTGCCCGCAATCATACATATACCTTTGGCCCTACTTGCGGGTGCTTTGGGTGGTGCAATTTGGGGATTTATACCAGGATGGTTAAAAGCGAAAACTGGCGCACACGAGGTGATCAATACGATCATGATGAACTATGTTGCCTTCCGGTTAAGTGAGTACCTCTTGCGAGGCCCCCTAATGCGCCCAGAAACTTTTACCCCTGTCAGCCCAATGATCTTGGAGAGTGCTGAATTACCCAGATTTTTTGAAAGCCCGATTCGTTTCCATTTAGGCTTTTTTATCGCTCTATTTGTTGCTTGGTTAGTTTACTGGTTTATGTTCAAAACAAAATGGGGTTTTGATCTCAGAACAGTGGGGGCCAATCCTAGGGCCGCTAAATATGCCGGGATGAACATTGTTCGCAGCACAATTTTAGCCATGGTTCTATCTGGCGCTTTGGCCGGGTTAGCAGGTGCCAACGAAGTCTTGGGCGTAAACCATAATCTTGCTTTGGCATTTTCATCAGGGTATGGGTTTGATGCAATTGCTTTAGCCTTGCTTGGGAAAAGTCATCCATTTGGAGTTGTCTTATCCGCCATATTATTTGGTTTCCTGAGAAATGGTGCCATCCGTATGCAAATTGTAGGCATACCAGTCGATATAATTACCATTATTCAAGCAATGGTAATTATATTCATTGCTGCACCGGCTATTGTAAGATCTATCTATAGGTTGAAAGAACCCAAAGAGAGTGATGAACAAACTTTTGTGACCTCATGGGGTGCAAATTAATATGACAACAACATTACGTAAAAAAATAGATTATGTTTCTCCATCACGCCAACGCTGGATGGGCGGTATCCAGATGGCTTTGGCACTTGGAATTTGGGCAATATTTTCCAGATCTCTTGAAACTGGGACATTTACTACATTTGTGATGACTCCTGGTGGTTCAGAATTTGAATTGCCAAATTGGATATTCTCAACCCTACCGACATTAAATACATTTGCTATGATCGCGTTTGCATTTGGCGCCTATCAATTTATCAAGGGTTTTGGGAAACGAACTAATTTGATTTTATCGATCGTAGTTGGATTATTCGTTTTCTCCTTTTTGAGTTGGGCTACCGCTGAAAAATCGATTAATTTGGCAGGATTGCTAAAAGGCACAATGGTCCGAGCGGTGCCAATTGCTTTGGGTGCTTTTGCGGCCATGATCAATGAGCGGGCCGGCATTGTAAATATTGCTATCGAAGGAAAGATGCTTGCAGGTGCATTGGTAAGTGTATTGATCGGAAGTTTAACCAATCTTTGGATTGGGTTAATTGCTGCCATCATCGTTGGTGGATTACTGGCTTGGGTGCATGGCATTCTTTCTATAAAATACAAAACAGATCAGATCATTTCAAGTACAGTGATATTGATATTTGCTACGGGTCTAACCTCGTTTGTTTCCGCAAGATTCCTGCAGAAATATCAACATCTAAATTCTTCTGGGATATTCCACAGTTTTCCAATTCCCATTTTGTCGGAAATCCCTTTTTTCGGACCGATCTTGTTCGATCATAATATTTTCGTATATGCGATGTATTTCTTCCTCTTTTTCCTTTACTTTGCCCTGTTCCAGACTCGCTGGGGCTTACGCCTTAGGTCAGTCGGTGAACACCCAAAAGCGGCGGATACATTGGGGATTGATGTCAATAAAACAAGATACATGGCAGTGATCCTAAGCGGAATGATGGGGGGATTTGCGGGTGCATATTTCACATTAGGGTCTGTTGGACGTTTCGATGAAGTAATGACGGCAGGTCGTGGTTTTATTGGTCTCGCAGCCATGATCTTTGGTAATTGGTCTCCATTTGGATCCTTTGGCGCAGGATTGCTATTTGGATTTGCGGATTCCCTCGCTTCAAAATTAGCAATTCTCGGAGTCAATATCTCATCAGAATTTTTATTAATGACCCCTTATATCGCTACGATGATCGTTTTGGCCGGGGTAGTAGGACGCGGTCAAATGCCAGCTGCAAGTGGACAACCCTACGAAAAAGAGTAAATAAAATTTGATCAGAATAAAAAGGTGTATCTTTATCAATGCACCTTTTTTGTTAAATAGAATTCGAAAATTAAAGGATTTACCATGATCCATAAAGATCTTCCCCTCATTGACCTCCACCGGCATCTAGACGGCAGTGTTCGTTTGGAAACAATTCTGGACCTTGGATTGAAACATAATTTGCCTTTGCCAGCAAAAGACTTGGAAGGACTCAGACCATTCGTTCAGGTTACCGAACCTCAACCCGGCATATTAGCTTTTTTTAAGAAGTTCGAATGGCAGGTGGGTGCCCTAGTAGATTTTGATGCCTGCAAAAGAATTGCCTATGAAAATGTGATTGACGCCAGCAAAGAGGGAATCGATTATATAGAGCTTCGTTTTAGCCCGTGGTTTATGGCAGAACCTCATAGCTTAAATCCAGAGGGAGTAGTTGAGGCTGTTGTAGATGGTGTCCAAAAAGGTGTTAATGAAATTCAAAACATCAAGGTTAATTTGATTGGGATTCTGAGTCGCACTTACGGGGTAGACATTGCTTGGAAAGAACTTGATGCAATTTTGTCGCAGAAGGATAAAATTGTAGGCTTGGATCTCGCTGGAGATGAAATAAATTTTCCTCCTGAATTATTTGAAGATCACTTTAAAAAAGGAAGGGATGCCGGATTTGAGATTACCATTCATGCTGGAGAAGCTGCTGGACCAGAAAGTGTTTGGAATGCAATTAAACTTTTGGGTGCAAAGCGAATTGGTCATGCTCTAAGCATTACAAAAGATGCTAAGTTAGTAAATTATATGATCGAAAATAAAATTGGCATTGAGGCAAACCTAACCAGTAATTACCAAACGAGTACGGTAGAAAACCTTTCCGCCCATCCGCTTAAAAAATGGTTAGATTATGGTCTGCTTGCAACGATAAATACTGACGATCCTGGAATTAGCAATATTGACCTTTCCTGCGAATATAACATTGCAGCAAAAGAGGCAGGATTAACCGCAAAGGAAACCAGATTAGCCCAACTAAATGCATTGGAAATTGCTTTTTTATCGAAGGATGAGATAGCAAAATTAGGGAAATAGAAATTTAAACAAAAAAAAAGAGCTCTTGGTTTTTATCAAAAGAGCTCTTTTTTGTTAATTGAAATTGATATTATTCTTTCAGATCATTAGCGTCTTTTTCTTTTGCATCAGAGTCTTCCTCGTTAGATTCTTCGGTGATATCTTCTATGCTTTCTTCTGCCATCCTCGCGGTCGAGGCAACGCTATCTCCCTCACCAAGATTGATCACTTTTACCCCACGGGTTGCACGCCCGGCCTGTTTGATATCCTCAACTTTTGTTCTGAGTACCACGCCATTGGAGGAAATGATCGTCAAATTATCAGAAGGCTTAACGACCTTTGCGCCTGCAATTTTCCCGACGATATGAATCGCGTTGGTGTCAATAGTTTTTACACCCATTGTGGCGCGCCCTTTGGCATTGTACTGATCTAAGGGCGTTCGTTTGCCATAACCATTGGTTGTGATGATCAAAAGGTCGTAGCCCTCCCGCAAAACCTCCATGCTGGTAACCTTGTCATCGCCTCGCAAATTGATTCCCTTTACACCAGCCGCTTGTCTGCCCATCGCTCGAACAGAATCTTCTTTAAAACGCAGGGCTTGCCCATTCTCAGATACAAAAATAATCTCGTCCTCACCACTCGTTAATTGAACCCAACCCAATTCGTCATCATCATTTAAATTCATTGCGATCAAACCAGAGGGTCGAACGGATGAGAATTCAGAAAGAGCGACGCGTTTTGTTTTTCCATTTCTGGTTGCCAAAATGCAATACTCAGAATTTTTAAAATCTTTTACACGTAGTGCGGCAGTGATCGTTTCCTCCGGTTCCAAATTCAATAAATTGAAAATTGAACTACCCTTGGCAGTTCTGCTTGCTTCAGGGATACGATATGTCTTTTCCGAATAGACTTTTCCGCGATTTGAAAAGAATAAAATTGTTTCCTTTGTTCGGGCTGGCATGAAGATATTTACTTCATCTTCTTCCTTGGTGGCATGGCCTTTCACACCTTTTCCACCGCGACCCTGTGCTCGGAAGGCTTCAGCGACAACTCGTTTGATATACCCTCTTTGGGTGATGCTGATGAAAACAGCCTCATCCTTTACCAGATCTTCTTCGTTAAATTCGCCAAGCTCATTAATTTCGATTTCTGTGCGTCTCTCATCCCCATAAGCCTTTTCAAGCTCGACCATATCTTCCTTGATCAACGCTAAAATTTTCTTTGGGTTAGCCAAAAGGTCTTCCAAATGAGAAATAATCTCTTGCACTTGTTTATGTTCATCTTGGATTTTTTGTTGTTCCAATGCTGCTAAACGCCGTAATTGCATATCCAAAATAGCTTGGGCCTGAATTTCGGTAAGTTTGAATTGACTCACAAGTCTTTCCCGAGCTTGGTCTACGTCATCAGATTTACGAATCGTTTCAATTACATCATCCAAATTTGCTAATGCGATTAGTAATCCTTCCAAAATGTGAGATCGAGCTTTTGCTTTTCTTAAGTCAAATTGAGTTCGCCGAGTAATTACTTCCACGCGATGTTCAATGAAAATACTTAAAGATCGTTTAAGATTTAAAGTAAGGGGTTCATTATTGACCAGAGCCAAAACACGCGCGCTAAAGGTTGTTTGCAGGGGGGTGTACTTATAAAGTCTATTGAGAACGGTGAGTGGTTGTGCTCCCCGGCGCATCTCAATGATAATATTCATTCCCGTTCGATCGGATTCATCTCTCAGGTCTGAAACCCCATCTAATCGACCGCCTCGAGCCATTTCTGCAATGCGCTCAATCAAATTTGTTAAGTTTACCTGATATGGAATTTCGGAAATCACAATGCGGTGTCGATCTTTCCCCATTTCTTCAATGATCGCACGTCCGCGAACGGTGAGCTTTCCACGTCCAGAGTTATAAATGTTACGAATGCCCTCCGTACCAACAATAATGCCGCCTGTTGGAAAGTCAGGACCTGTGACAAACTTCATCAAATCATCTGCGCTGACTTCATCAATCCCATCATAATTATCGATGATGTAATTAATCGCACCTGCAAGTTCAGTGAGATTATGCGGAGGGACGTTAGATGCCATGCCAACGGCAATTCCAGAAGAACCATTTAGTAATAAATTAGGTAAACGGCTGGGTAATACTGAAGGCTCCTGTAGAGATGCATCAAAATTATCAGTAAATTTTACTGTTTCTTTGTCAATATCTACCAGCATTTCCCCGGCTAAACGATCCATTTTTGCTTCGGTATAACGCATTGCGGCAGGGGGGTCGCCACCAATTGAGCCGAAATTCCCTTGACCGTCCACAAGCGGATAACGCAAGGAAAATTCCTGGGCCATTCGAGCCATGGAATCGTAAACGGCAGTGTCGCTATGAGGGTGATACTTTCCGAGTACTTCACCAACGATCCTTGCTGATTTTTTATAGGTCGAATTCGCTCTAATCCCCATATCATGCATCGCGTAAAGGATGCGTCTATGTACAGGCTTCAATCCATCTCGAGCATCGGGTAATGCTCTGGCAACAATTACGCTCATTGCGTAATCTAAATAAGCCGAACGCATTTCGTCGTTAATATCTATCCGTTCAACTTGTCCAATATCCATATAAAAACCTTCCAATTGCCTATGTATTTAATAATGAAAATATGTGTTTCTTGTGCCTATATATCACATCAGTACATTATACCCCGCCTTGTAAAATATTACCTCTCTTCTTATTTAAAAGATGTTAGATATTTTGGTAAGTATGTGTATTTTTAAGCGATCTCAGGAAATCTTTTGGGTGGGGTAGCCCAAAAACCAGAAATAGCCAAAACTAAGAAAATAATTGCGCCAATCATTAAGGAAAATTGATAATCCCCAAAGTGATCAAAAGAGATGCCCATCAATAATGGGCCAACACTGCTGCTTGCGGCGGTTGCTGTCCAAACTACACCATTAATTTTTCCAAGGTTTTTCCTCCCGAAATATCTCACCCAAACAGTGCTAAAGACGCCACTGAGAAAGCCCTGGGCAATCCCAGTAAAAATAATATATGTGATCACCACACTTGAATTTGGAAGAATGAATAATGCCCCAGTGCCAAGTGCATAGGAAAAAACAGCTAAAACTGTTAATATGTGCAAAGAAATTTTGTCTGCCAGATAACCCCCGACAACTCGTGTAATTGCCACTGCAATCGATAGATAGGTGAATGTGGCAGCAGCTTGGAGATCGGTCAGTCCTTTTCCCGTGAAGATAGGCAGTATATTAAATGTTATTGCAGTTGCAACTGCGGCCCAAAACGAGGCGATTAGAGTGAGTATCCAGAAGGATCGGGTTCTTATAGCCTCTTTTAAAGAAAAAGAATTTCTGCTGTTTTCTAACTCTTCCAATTCTTCCATTTCTTTTGAATTCTTTTCATTATTGCCATCCACAACTTCCCCAATATCTTCAGGTCTAGAAATATATACAAATATTGCAATCGGCAGCATCACTGCTAAAACGATGCCACCTGAAATGATATAAGCCTTTCTCCATCCAAACTGATTGATCAACGCCAATGCGCCGAGGGGTACCACGCCTATAAGCAGGGATACTAATACCCCACTAACCCCCGCAATTGTTCCTAAACGTTCTTTAAACCACATCGCAAGCATATTTGAGCCGATGAGATTGAGAGCCCCTTGTCCAAGCATACGCAGGAATAAAAATGCAAAAAAGAGCATCAGTAAATTTTGCACCAAACTTGTGTAAAAACAGGCAAGGCTAAATAATATCGATACGATGATCAACATCTTCCGCCAACCTATCTTATCCATCCAATCTCCCAGATAAGATTGCGGTAGTGAAGCCAATAAAGTGCCAACCATATATGCCCAGGAAAGCTGACTAAGACTTATATTTAGATCAGAAAGGAATCTCGGGTTGAAAACCGAGATCATCAGAGTTTGCCCAGGACTGGTTGTAACGATGGCGAGAATGGAGATTGGCGTGATCAACCAGCCATAAAAGAATGGCACTCGTTTTGCTAGCCAATGATCTGTATTTTTTAGCTGAATTGTTTCACTCATGACACATTATCCGTCCCAGTTTTTATAAAATTGTGTAAGTATAACTGAGGAACGGAAGGGAAGCAAATCGAATATGTTTCCAATCTAGTTGCTGGACGTTTGCAGAGTTTTTATGTTATACTTTTTCGGCTCTGTAGGACAGAGCAAACCTATCTCACACGCTTTTGGACTTGTGCAGGCGTGCCGTATAAAATACGGCCTTACACAGGGTAGAAGAGAGCGGACGACAAACGCAAAGGAGTTTTAGAATGGCAAAAGTCTCTATGAAGGCGCTTCTGGAAAGTGGCGTGCACTTCGGCCACCGTACTCATCGGTGGAACCCCAATATGAAACCTTATATCTTTACTGAAAGAAATGGTATTCATATTATTGATCTCCAACAAACTGTAAAATCATTAAACAAAGCAGTAAAAATGGTCACCAATTTGGTTGCAGATGGTGGCACAGTTTTATTTGTGGGCACCAAGCGCCAAGCTTTTGAAACGATCGTCGATGAATCCGAACGCTGCGGAATGCCCTACGTAACTGTTCGGTGGTTGGGTGGTATGCTTACGAATTGGACAACCATGCGCCAAAGAATTAATGAACTTGATCGACTTGAAAGAATGCGCGATGGTGGCGAATTTGACCGCATTACAAAGAAAGAAGGTTTGATGCATACTCGCAAGATCGACAAATTGGAAGCTCGATTTGGCGGTATTCGAAAAATGCATAAATTGCCCGACCTTATTTTCATCGTTGATGTTCGACGAGAAGAAACGGCAGTGAAAGAAGCAAATACATTAAACATTCCAATATTAGCATTAGTAGATACAAATTGTGATCCCTCCTTAATTGATCACGTAATCCCCTCCAATGATGATGCCATTCGAGCCATAAAATTAATGGTTGGAACGATGGCAGATGCAGTTTTGGAAGGTAAAGGGATGCGTAAAGACGATGAGGCCGAGGTCGTTGCAGAAAAAGCAGTAGATGCTCAGGTAGAAGAATTAAGTGACGAGGACCTTTTAGGTGCAGCTACATTGGCTAAGGTCGAAGCTGCCCAGGCTGAAGAAGTTGATGCCGAGGAAGTAGCCGAAGCTGCGGAAGGTACGGAAACTGAAGAGGCTTCAGAAGCCGAAGAAGCTACAGAAGCAGAGGAATCTACACAAGCAAAAGAAAATGCTGACGAAACCTCCGAAGAAGCAGAGACCGAAGAAGCGGCTAAAGAGGAAGTTGTCGAAGAAAAAACTGAAGAGTAATTCGAGAATTGAAAAATGGCAATAACAACAGAACAAATTAAAGAATTGCGTAAGGCGACTGGTGCTGGAATATTGGATTGTCGGGAAGCATTAACCCATTCAGATGGCGACTTCGACGGTGCTGTAGACTTTTTACGAGAGAAAGGTTTGGCGAAATCTGCCAAACGTGCAAATCGCGAGGCCTCGGAAGGCATTGTTGAACTTTATAACCATGGTGATGGACGAGTGGGTGTCATGGTAGAGGTTAATTGTGAAACAGACTTTGTTGGGCGTTCGGAAGGTTTCCGAAAATTCGCACATGAATTGGCTCTGCAAATTGCAGCGACAAGCCCTATTGTGGTCAACGAAGAAGACATTCCTGAGGATATTCTGGACCGCGAACGAGAAGTTGCTAGAAACATGGCAATTGAAGATGGAAAGCCAGAAAATATTTTGGATAAGATCGTCGAAGGGCGTATTGAAAAATATAAAGATGAGATCGTATTGATGAGGCAAAAGAACATTCGTGATGAAAACATCACAATTGCGGATATGCTAAATGAAAACATCACATCCTCTGGTGAAAATTTGATCATTCGCCGGTTTGCCCGTTGGGAATTGGGTGAAGCCAGCATGAATGAAGATGAGGACGAAGAATAAATTACTTAAAAGGTCAGCCAAACAGGTTGACCTTTTTTTCAATAAATATAAGGAGATTATCTATCTATGACGAATAAATCTGTATACAGCAGGGTTTTATTGAAGCTTAGCGGAGAATCCTTATCTGGTAAAGATGGTAAGGGAATCGATCCTAATCGGGCAGATGCCATTGCAAAAAGAGTTGTTGCTATTCACGAATTAGGTGTAGAGCTTGCTATCGTAATTGGTGCGGGAAATCTTTGGCGTGGGGCTCAAGGCTTAGATCGCGGCATGGATAGAACGACGGCAGATCATATGGGCATGCTAGGAACAGTGATGAACTCCTTAGCACTTATGGATGCAATTGAGAGGGCGGGTGTAAACACTAGAGTGCAGACTGCAGTGGATATGCGAGCAGTTGCTGAACCCTATATTCGAAGAAGAGCAATCCGACATCTAGAAAAAGGTCGAGTGGTCATTTTTGGTGCAGGTACCGGTAATCCTTATTTTTCTACAGATACTGCCGCTGCCCTTAGAGCAGTCGAAATTGGGGCGGAAATGGTAATCAAAGCCACCAAGGTCGATGGCGTATACGATTCCGACCCAGAGAAGAACAAGGATGCAAAGAAAATACAAAAATTGTCTTATATCGAATCAATAAATTTGGGATTAAAATTTATGGATACCACCGCAATAACCCTTTGCATGGAAAATGACCTGCCGATTCTTGTGTTGAATTTCTGGGAAGAAGACGATCTTCAAAATGCCATGTTAGGGGAAAAAGTAGGTACGGTCATTTCGAATGGATCAAAAGCTTAATATGAATTCCAAATCCAAAGATAAGAAGTTTCCAATTTGGCCCCTGATATTAATTTTGGCTCTCTGGGTGGTCGCTGTGATCATCGCCCCCGAAGAAAAATCCTTGAAGGCAGGCATTAAACCTGTATACGTGCATGTAGCGCTTACTTGGATGGGAATGCTTAGTTTATCGATTTCAGCAATTCTAGGTTTGTACGGGGCATTTACAAAAAATAAAAATCTTTATAGGTGGATATATATAGTTTTTGGTGTATCGGTTGGAATTTATATTTTGGGGTATTTTTCAAGCATGATCTCCTCTTATATTAACTGGGGAGGTGTGCCCTTCCAAGAACCGAGGTTTATTTCCACCTTGAATGTGATCATAGCCTCCATACTAACTGGCGGCATAATGCTTTTGGTTCCTTGGGATATAGTAAAATCTGCGCTAACTGCATTCCCTGTTTTGTTTATTTTTTTGACTATTCAAACAGATCGTATGGTATTGCATCCAGATTCAGCGGTAGAATCCGCGCCCCTAGGAATTAGACTTTCGTTCTATGGGATGTTTGTTATTGCCCTTTTATTTTATGTTTGGTGGGTTTTTTATATTGAGAGGCTTACTCGAAAATAAATATAAAGGAGGAGAGCTTCTTGTCCCCTCCTTTTTTTATGCGTTTATTTTAATTACAGAAACATTGATTGCTTCAGATTTCCCCTTTAGCTTTAATTCCCTTTTTTCAAGATTTTCAGTTGGATAATTCGCTTCATTAGAGATAGATTCACTAACTAATATTTCCCCTGGTCCAGCTAAGGAGGCTAGGCGTGCGGTAGTATTGACCGAATCCCCCAAAATGGTGAGGTCTTTAAGACCTTCTTTTGCCCCAACCACCCCAACGTATGCTTCACCATAATTTAGACCAACTCCCACGGGCAACCATGGGCCATCTGGGTCTTCATGCCCAGTGACTTTTAGCAAATCAATGGCAGCCTGGATTGCTTTCTTTGGATGATCTTTTCCTGCAAATCCGGGGGGATAAAAGGCTGCTACCTCATCCCCGATCAATTTATCGATCAGCGCATCAGAGCGAACCAAAACCTTTGTAGATTCTGCATAAAATCTCTGAATATGCTTGCTAAATTCACCCGGCCTCATTCCCTCTGCTAGAGTGGTTGACCCTCGGATATCCGCAAAAAGCATTGAGATATCTAATTCCCCGCCACCACCCTCCTCTTTCGCCTTATATTCACAATTCATGCATAAGCTCGTCGACATATTAGAAGGCTTATAACCAAAAGGAGCTAGCATCTTGCCCGCAAATCCTGAAAAGGGCGAATTGCAATATTTGCAGCGAGGTTCAGCTGGTAACATCCCAAAGAAGTGTCTAAGAACAGGTGTTATGTGAATCTCAGACGATTTTACATTTTCAGTATCACCCGCAATCAGGTGATACCAATGATTTGATTTATTATCTTGTTCCATTTATTAGGGATCCTTAGATTAATTGTAATTAGGATATAATATATCATAATAAGGTTATCGAAACGGATATTGGAATTGACATTATGAATTCTTGGTGGTATCATTTCGCCCGATAATTAATAAACCAAATAAGCACTCTTATCCAGAGAGGTGGAGGGACCGGCCCTTTGAAACCTCGGCAACCCCCGTTACGGGAAGGTGCCAATTCCGTCAGGCATTCTGGAAGATGAGAGGGCATAACTGAATGTGAGTTTGCCCTTTCCACAGATTTTGTGCAGATTGGGCAAATTGTTTTTAAGGAGTTAATATGAGTACAACATTTATGAATTCACCGAAATTAGTTTTCACTTCCGAATCGGTGACAGAGGGTCATCCCGATAAAATGTGTGACCAGATCAGTGATGCAGTCCTAGATGCCTGCCTCAAGCAAGATCCTTTTTCAAGAGTGGCCTGCGAAACTGCAGTAAAAACGGGGTTTGTATTGCTCTTAGGTGAAATCACTACGAAAGCTCAAATAAATTATGACCAATTGGTTCGGGATGTCGTGACAGGTATTGGTTATAACCGTGCGAAATACGGTTTTGATGGGGGAACCTGTGGGGTGCAAGTCGCTATTGCTCAACAATCTGGGGATATTGCGATGGGTGTGGATAAAGCCAAAGAAGCAAAAGATGGCGAAATGACTGAAGAAGAGATTGAGGCCATTGGAGCTGGCGACCAGGGAATGATGTTTGGTTATGCTTGTAACGAAACAGAAACCCTTATGCCAATGCCAATCTATTATGCGCATAAACTATCCCTAAAACTGTCAGAAGTCCGTAAAAACGGTACTTTAGATTGGTTACGCCCCGACGGAAAAAGCCAGGTTACAGTGGAATATGAATATGGGAAACCGAAAAGAATTGATACGGTTCTAGTAAGCACTCAGCATTCCCCCGATATTTCCCAAGAGGACATTCGAGCTGGGATCATTGAGCATGTAATTAATCCGGTATTACCAAAAGAATTAGTTGACGAAGATATGAAGATTTTTGTAAACCCAACAGGCCGATTTGTAATTGGGGGCCCCATGGGTGATGCAGGTTTAACCGGTAGGAAGATCATCGTTGATACCTACGGGGGTATGGGGCGCCATGGTGGTGGTGCATTTAGTGGAAAAGACGCCACCAAAGTTGATCGATCTGCTGCATATGCTGCTCGATGGGCGGCAAAAAACGTGGTTGCAGCAGGCCTCGCAGACCGTTGTGAAATTCAAGTGGCCTACGCCATTGGCGTTGCTAAACCCCTCAGTGTCAGTGTGGAAACATTTGGTACTGGCAAGATCGAAGACAATAAGATTGCTGCCTTAGTTGAAGAATTTTTTGACCTCAGACCTGGAGCAATCATTCGTGATCTGGGATTGAGAAAACCAATTTTCCAACAAACTGCCGCTTATGGCCATTTTGGTCGCGATGACTTGGACTTGGCATGGGAGAAAACCGATAAAGCGGACGCAATGAGAGCGGCTGCAGGAATTTAAATCTTATAATTTTAATGAAAATACCCCAGGGATTATTCCCTGGGGTTATTTTTTATTGATATATTCTACGGCATTTCTAGTCCATGGGCTTCTAATAAATCCGGATCCTTGAAAATATCCTTTGTTAATCCATCTGCCACCACTAAACCTTCGTCTAAAACGATCATACGATGAAAAAGTTCTTTGACCATTAACATGTCATGCGTCGCCACAAGCATCGTTTGGGGCAATTTTCTCAACAATTCTAATAAAGACCTTCTTGCCCTCGGATCTAACCCTGCAGTAGGTTCATCCAAAATAAGAATTTCTGGCTCCATAGACAACACTGTCGCAATTGCAATCCGTTTTTTCTCTCCCACACTTAAATGATAAGAGTACCTTTGCGCATAGCCAACCATATTTACCTGTTTTAGGGCATTTTGCACTCGGGTCTTTACTATTTTTTCATCCAATCCCATGTGTAAAGGGCCAAAAGCGACATCTTCAAAAACCGTGGGAGAAAAAAGTTGATCATCAGGATTTTGAAATACTAATCCAACTAAGGCTCTGACGGTAGAATAATTTTCCTCAACCACATCAAGGCCACTTATCGAAATGCTTCCATCTCCTTTTAACAATCCATTTGTGTGCAGCATTAATGTGCTTTTCCCTGACCCATTGGGCCCCACTAATGCCACCTTTTCCCCTCTGTTTATTTTTAAGGAAATTCCATTTAAAGCCTGATTTCCGTCTGGATAATCATGGCGAAGATCAATAACCTCTAAAATGGATGCATCTTTTTTTAATCTATGTTTTTTTACCGAGTCCTGATGAAGAATGGGCATGAGTTTCCTCAAATGTTAAATTGAATAAATTGAATAGACATAAGCAAAGTGAACCCGATTACCCCAATAAGATAATCCTTATTCCTTAAATGGTGTGGGCTTAAAGTCAAGAATTGTCCCCTAAATCCTCTTGCTTGCATTGCGGAATAAACCCTTTCACTTCTTTCTAAACTTCGAACAAACAATTGGCCGACCATATTTCCAGCTACCTTTGCTTGCCATAAAAACGACCTAGCTTTTTCCTTGGGGATTCTAGCGGCGCGAGCCGCTCGGGCTTTGAGTAATCTTTGTGCTTCTTCGCTGAGGACAAAAAGATACCGGTACATAAAAGATAAAATAGAGATCAAAATTTTGGGAAAATGTAGATGGCGCAAGCTGTGAGCGATGTCTGGAAAGGTGGTTGTGGCTGTAAGTAAAATGGCAACTTGAACGGATAACCAACTTCTTACCAAAATGCTGAGAAATCGCAATAGACCACTATCTGTAGCAGTTAGAACCCAAGAACCGATTTCCCATTCTGCTATAGTTTCCCCTGGAAGGGTAAATATCACAGTTATTGCAGCCAGGGTAAATGGGAGGGCAATAAACGAACGTTTCAAAATGAAGCTCAGTTGTAATTTTGAAATGATATTGATTAATAGTATCAACATCCAAGATAAGAAAAATCCAATTGCGGCACCGTCTGGAAGTAAAACATTGGAAAGTATAAATAGCATACTTAGCAGAATTTTAATGCGTGGATCCAACTGGTGAATAAGGCTCTCTGCTCTTTGATATCTATCGAGGGAAGAGGCATTCATATAATCTTATTTCTCCCATAGCTGCTCAGCTTGTCTTCCTTTTATTGATAAATTTCCCAATGAAATAGGCAAAAAGACCCACTAGCAATAAGCCAATTATGCCTGCAAAAATATTTGAGAAATTTCCATCCCCAAATATGGGCAAAATATAATCTGGAAAAATCTCAAAAATTGAGGCTTGGCTTAGTTCAATAAAACCAAGTTCATTTGCAACTTTTTCAAGCCCGTCTGGATTTGTTGAAGCCAAAGGGGACAATAGAACAACAAGTATTGCAATGGTAAAGCCTGGTATCACCCAACCCTTTTTAGCTTTTTCTTCAATATTTTGGAGAGACAAGATTGTTGGGCGAACTTTATAAATAAATCCCAAAGTTGCTACCGTAATCAAGGCTTCTCCAATTCCAATCAGGGAGTGAATACCAAGCATTGCCGGAAAAACAATCTTCGCAGGAGAAGTCCCACTCAACCATAATTGAATTGCCGTCATCAACGCTGCTGCTAAAACCCCTAAAAATGCAGCAATGCCCGCTGATGCCAATCGAATATTTTTCTTTTGGTGAATTGCTATACGATAAAAGCTATACCCAACAAGCGTCGTAAGAATACCCATATTGAAAATATTAGCTCCCATTACCAGAAGACCCCCGTCTTGGAACAATAAACCTTGCAGTGCCACTACACTGGTCATCACAAGAATGCCAGCCCAAGGGCCAAGTGTAATTGCAGCTAATGCCCCCCCTAATAGATGTCCTGAGGTTCCACCTGCCACCGGGAAATTGATCATTTGGGCTGCAAAGATAAATGCAGCCATCACGCCCATCAGAGGTATTTGGCGGTCTTCAAGTTCTTTTTGACTTCGACAAATAGCCAATCCTACGAAAATTATTGAAATTGCCCAAAAGAGGATTGAGATAAGGATGCTCAGAAACCCATCTGGGATATGGAGGGGGGTAGGGGATAAATACATTAGTACTCCTTACATTCAAGGCATATGCCAAACACGACAAGGTGATTCGTGATCACTTTGGTCTTTTTCTCTTTCTCGATCTGTTCAAAAAAGGGGGCAACCAAATCATTTTCTAATTCAATAACCTGCTTGCATGAAGAACAAACCAAATGATGGTGAGTTTCTTCCTTCATGATCTCATAAACTGGCGTGCCGACCCCCATATCAGAAATGGAAATTAGCCCATTTTGAGAGAGGAAATCTAAAGACCGATATACTGTTGAGACATTCAGCGAAGGCAGGCGCCCAGACAGTCGTTCATGAATTTGATTTATTGTGAGATGCGCTTTTGAGCTTTCTAATTCTTCGAGAATGGCTTTTCTAGCAGAGGTCATTCGTACCGTCATATATTGCAATCCTTTGCATTTGCGAATTTTTGCAATTATATCACATGGGGTATTTTAAAAGAAATACAAGCGTTTTTACTTTTAATTCTTTCTGCTATACTTAGAAAATTATTTAAAATTCAAAGAGTAAAGAGTGGAAATGAAAAAAAAGAATTCTATAGTAAAGAATATTACTTGGAAAAGATTTTTAATTAGTTTTTCAATCCTGTTTATCATATCTGCCGTGTATATATTCTGGCCAACGAAGATTGATCTTGCCCACCTCGAAATCCCCGAGGGGAAATACGATGTCCGCATCCTTAGGGATAGCTATGGGGTCCCTCATATTTACGGAGAAAAAGATTCTGATGTTGCGTTTGGTTTAGCCTTTGCCCATTCAGAAGATGATTTCCGAACGATCCAACAAAGTATCATCGCCGCAAAAGGAATGATGGGACAAGTTTATGGAATTGACGCGGCTGCAATTGATTATTTAACGGCCTTACTTAGGGTTCAAGATGTTGTCGATGCCTAGTATTATAAAGACCTTACACCAGAAACAATAAAGATTTTAGAAGCCTATGCAGAAGGGTTAAATCATTTTGCCGCCTTACATCCCGAAGAAGTTTTAGTACCGGAGGCATACCCTTTGATAGGGAAGGATATGGCAGCCATGTCCGTATTTCAATCCCCGATGTATTTTGGGTTAGACGGACCAATTAGCGATTTATTTGCTGATGAACGACAAAGTGAGGTTTCCACCAGGCCTGAGAGCTTCTATAACGCTTCTGATCACGAATTGCAATTGTGCGCCTAGCCGAACTGAAGATGGATCAACGTTTTTTGCAGTCAATTCTCATCAGCCCTGGGAAGGACCGGTCACCTGGTATGAAGCACATTTGCATAGTGAAGAGAATTGGAATGTAACCGGTGCCTTATTCCCTGGCGCCCCCGCCGTCATTCAAGGACATAATGAAGTATTAAGTTGGGCCTTTACTGTAAACGATCCCGACTTAACTGATATTTATGTACTTGAGATCAATCCTGATAATGAAAACCAATATCTATTTGATGGGAATTGGCTTGATTTTGAGATTAGAGAAGTGCCCATTAAAGTTAAATTAATTGGGAACTTGAAAGTGACTGTAAAACAGGAAGCATTATGGTCGGTTTTTGGTCCAACCATTCGCCAAGATCATGGGGCTTATGCCATTCGCTATTCTGGTTTTGGTCGTGTGGATATTTTCCAACAATTAGTAGATTTAAATAAATCAGCTAATTTTGAAGAATGGCAAACAGCGATGTACTCTGGGGCATTGCCAACCTTCAATGTGGGGTACGCAGATAACCAGGGAAATATATACTTTTTGTATAATGCCAATTTGCCAATTTGCCAATTAGGGCAGAAGGGTATCAATGGGATTTATACCTTCCGGGAACATCCTCCGATGTTTTATGGACAGAATATTTGCCTCCAGAAAAACTACCTCAGGTTTTAAATCCGCCATCAGGATTTATTCAAAATGCAAACAGCTCACCTTATACTGCAACCGTCGGTGAAGGCAACCCCGATCTGGATAATTTCTCCATTACTTTTGGCATTGAGAAGTATGAAATAAATCGAGCATTAATGATGAAAGAACTTTTTGTTTTAGATGAGTCGATCAGTTTTGAAGAATTTAAAGAATATAAATTTAACCTGCAATATCATCAAGATTCAGATGTCGCACAGGCAATGGAAATGCTCTCTGATTTGAGTTTTAAAGATACGCAATTAATTGAAGCTCAAGAATTTTTAGCGAATTGGGATTTAGGAACAGGAATAGAAAACAAAGAGACGGCCTTGGGTCTGATGACAATGTTATTTTTGAGCCAAAATGTGGAGGATTTTGTGGGGCATATGTTGGCAAGAAATGAATTTTCCCCATTGGATGTTGAATTGGCTTTTACTGAAGCCGTAGAGCATATGTGGGATAAATTTGGAAAGTTAGACCCTGAATGGGGGGAGGTTCAAAGACTTCAATGTGGTGCTGTAGATGTGCCAATGGGTGGGGGTCCCGATGTTGTTCGCGCTGCTTACTCAACCATGGAAGAAAATGGTCAATTGATTGTAAATAACGGGGATGGCTTTGTAATGTTGATTGCCTGGCGGCCAGATGGCAGCATTGAATCTTATAGTGTTCACCAGTTTGGAAGCGCCACGATTCGCGAAGAATCATCCCATTTTGATGACCAATCAGAATTGCTTGCAAATATGGAGTTAAAACCAGTTTGGTTTGAAGAATCAGATATTCTTGAAAATCTGGAAATTGAATATACTCCATGGACGAGCACTTATCATTAAAATAAAAAGCGCCAAGCTTTTGGCTTGGCATTGAAACTTTACAAATGAGGATTCAATTTTTCCAATATTTTATTTTTCGGTTTAAATCCTGTCATCCTTTCAACGGGTTCCCCGTCTTTGAATAACATCAAGGTGGGAACACTCATTACCTGAAAACTCATTGCCACATTCACATTATTATCAATATCTAATTTTACAACCTTCACACTTTCCCCCCAATCCTCGGCCATTTCTTCCACCAAGGGATCTAACATTTTGCAGGGGCCGCACCACACTGCACCAAAATCAACCAACACTGGTCCTTCAGCTTCGAGAACCTCTGATTTAAAATTTTTTTCATTTACCTCAACTAAATTGCTCACTTTTTACTCCAGAAAGGGATTATTTTTCGAATTAATCAATGGTATCTAGACTATCTGAGTCTGTCAACCTTACTTGGGAATGGGTTTATTTTTGAAGCGAATATTCCAAACCAAAAAAGATTTCAAGTCCTTTGTAATTTTGTTGACTACATCCTTTGAAGGTGTTACAATTTTGCCCGCAGTAGAGGGCGTGTAGCTCAATGGCAGAGCAGTGGCCTTTTAAGCCATTGGTTGAGGGTTCGAGTCCCCCCACGCTCACAGTAATGAAAAGCGGGTCACCGTTACCCAATAATAGCACCCCAGTCAAATGGAGGGTGCTATTTTCTTAAAACGGTATACTTATTTATAACTGATGGAGGCTAGAAAAAACATGGAAAAGAAACGAGTTTTGATCATGGGTGCAGCCGGACGAGATTTTCATAATTTCAATACCTATTATCGTGATAATGATTCATTTGAAGTTGTTGCTTTTACAGCCACTCAAATTCCAGACATTGATGGCAGAACTTATCCAGCAGAACTCGCCGGGGATTTATATCCCAGTGGTATCCCGATTTTCGCGGAAGAAAAACTGGTTGAGCTTATCAAAGAAAAAAATATAGATGAAGTTGTCTTTGCCTACAGTGATGTGCCCCACGAATATGTGATGAACAAAGCTTCCATCGTATTGGCTGCTGGAGCGGATTACACCCTCCTTGGCATCAAGCATACCCAAATAAAATCTACAAAACCTGTGGTATCAGTATGTGCGGTTCGAACGGGTTCTGGTAAAAGTCAAACTACACGCCGAGTCTCTTTGATTCTGAGGGATATGGGCTACAAAGTCGCTGCAATCCGTCACCCCATGCCTTATGGAGACCTAGTCAAACAACGTGTGCAGAGATATGCAGACTATAGTGATCTTGATCTGCATGAATGTACTATTGAAGAGCGTGAAGAATACGAACCCCATATCGATAATGGGGTGATCGTTTATGCCGGAGTAGATTATGAAGCCATCCTCCGACAAGCAGAGCAAGAAGTAGACATCATCCTTTGGGATGGTGGCAATAACGACCTATCCTTCTATAAATCAGATCTTCATATTGTAGTTGCTGATCCACATCGCCCAGGCCACGAAACTTCTTATCATCCTGGTGAGGCCAACGTGCGTATGGCAGATGTGATCGTCCTCAATAAAGTAGATACTGCCGATGGCGAAAATGTTATCGCAGTAAGAGATGCAGTCCGCAAGCTTGCTCCCGATGCCATAGTAATCGAAGGGGCATCCCCATTATTTGTTGACAATCCTTCTGAAATTCGTGGAAAGAAAGTCTTAGTTGTAGAAGATGGCCCAACTTTGACCCACGGCGAAATGGCCTATGGTGCTGGGTGGGTGGCAGCACGAAGATTTGGTGCGGCAGAAATAATCGATCCTCGTCCATTTGCAGTAGGTTCTATCATTGATACCTACAATAAATACCCTACCACTGGCAAAGTGCTCCCTGCAATGGGGTATGGCGAAAAGCAGATGAAAGAGTTAGAGGAGACAATTAATAATGCGGATGTAGATCTGGTCATCATTGGTACGCCAATCGACCTTAGCCGAATTATTAAAATCAATAAACCTACCCAACGGGTTCGTTATGAATTGCAAGAAATCGGATCACCTAATTTAGAAGATATTTTGAAAGACAAATTTGCAAAATAAATTTTGGCAGTTTGCATGTTAAAAATAAAAGGACCATTTTCAAAATGGTCCTTTTATCTATTAAAAAGCATATATTGGTAGTGTGTTTCACAAATGGGGTATGTGTCCATCTCTTTTGGTGACAAATGTCATTGAATTCTAAATTTCCATAGACTATAAATAAGTATAGGTAAATATTTGCAATTTCGGGGATATATTTACCTATTGGTGAAAAAATGGATTACACAATATCGAATTTTTCATATTCGCTCATATATTTCTTCTATGGATTAGCTTTTTTTAGTATGGGGTTAGCGATCATCATAGAAGGGAATCGAAGCGCGGACGAAAGACTTAGATTATCCCTAAGACCTTTAGCAGCTTTCGGGTTTATTCATGGGATCCACGAATGGATGGATATGTTTGAACATTCTGGAATGAATTTGAGAAGCGATGATTGGTGGTTGATCTGGAATGGAATAAAAATTGGTTTGCTAGCCTTTTCTTTTATTTCGTTGGCAGGTTTTGGTTTCTCTTTACTGAACCCAAATTTAAATATTCGAAGATTGGCGCTTTTAGCTCCTTTAGCATTAACCGGAATTTGGGGATTTTTTATTTTCTTCCTTTCGCATCAATACAGTTTAAGCTATAGCAATTATTCGATCGTTGATGTTTGGACTCGATACTCATTAGGTATTCCTGCAGCGATCACTGCATCTGTGGGAATGGTAGTGCAACAGAGGACATTTAGAAAGGCGGGTATGGCCAAATTTGGGCGAGATGCATTAGTCGCATCCGTTGCCTTTGCCTGGTACGGAATAATCGGACAAATATTTACAAAGCCTAGTAGATTATGGCCTTCGACAATTGTTAATTCAGAGCTGTTTCTATTCTGGTTCAATTTTCCAATTCAATTATTACGAACAATTTTGGCAATTATCGTGTCAATATCCGTGATCAGGTTTATGCAAGCCTTTGAGACGGAGACCCAACATCAAATTGAGTCCTTGCAAGAGATGAGGATGAGAGAAGCAGAAAGACGAGAAGCATTACGGGTAGAACTCTTTAAAAGGGTTATTGCTGCCCAAGAGGCTGAAAGGCAACGTATCGCTCGTGAACTGCATGACGAAACCGGACAGACTCTCACGGCAATTGGTTTAGGCTTGCGTGGAATTACATCTGTTTTCTCAAAAGACCCCGATAAGGCGCTTGTAAATTTAGGAAAGTTGGAAGATCTCACTGCCGAGTCAATCGACGAACTCCAAAGAATGATCTCGAATTTGCGCCCAGCACATCTAGACGATCTAGGGTTGGCATCAGCAATCCGATGGTACGTTGGGAAAATTCAAAAACAATTTGACCTTAAATTTATTTTTAATGTCATTGGCAAAGAATTCTCTATGCCAGATCCATTGAGTACTGCAATATATCGAATGACCCAAGAATCAATCACAAATATAATAAAACATGCGTCCGCCTCAAATGTGATTATAGAACTTAGATATGAAGAGGACCAAATTAGTTTGTTCGTAAGTGACGACGGAAAAGGAATGAAAATCGACACGAAAAGAGATTCTTGGGGCTTATTGGGCATGAGTGAAAGAACCGCTCTATTTGGGGGGGATTTTGTCTTGGACTCAACTCCTGGAAATGGGGTTCAAATACGGGTCACTATACCCTTTGATGGGAATGAGATTAAGCTTAATTCTGAGTTAGAAGAAAAGTTTTTAATGGAGGGAAGTATCAATGATTAAATTACTATTAGTAGATGACCATGCAGTTGTTCGCTCCGGTCTACATATGATTTTAGACCAAGAAGAGGATGTGATCATCGTGGGTGAAGCTGAAAATGCATCTGAGGCATATAATAAAACTCAGGAATTATTACCAGATGTTGTACTAATGGATATCGGCCTTCCTGATATGACGGGTATTGAAATTACAAAAAAAATAAAGGAAAATTTTCCTGAGGTGGCAATTGTCGCCCTCACGATTCATGAGGATGAAGAATATTTTTTCAAAATGCTGGAAGCTGGAGCCACCGGATATTTACCAAAACGAGCTGCCCCCGGTGAGTTATTGACAGCAATTAGAGCTGCCTCAGTAAGTGAAGTTTATATTTATCCCTCATTGGCAAAATTATTGGTAAAGGATTTTTTAAATAATGATGAGAAGAAAAATGGGGATAATTTTGGAAAACTGACTGATCGGGAGATCGAAGTACTTGCATACTTAGCAGACGGAGTTAGTAACCAAGAGATAGCCGTAACCTTGCACATAAGCCCTAAAACTGTCTCTCGCCATCGCGAAAATATAATGCGGAAGCTTGATTTGCGGAACCGTTCAGAATTGGTGAAATATGCGATTAGAAAAGGAATAATCGAAGCCTAAGTATAGTATTTAAATTTATTTTTTCATAAATCCCCAATGTTTTTAGAAAATTGGGGATTTTCTGTTTAAACCCATCATTTCTATGGGTCTTTTTCCCACATATTATCATTACTATTGGGATTATTTATTAGATAGTGGGTAATTTCACTAATATAAAAATGGTCTTATTGCCAATTTACCACACCTATCTAAATTGGTATCCTAAAGGTAGAAAAAAATCTTTAGGAGGTAGCAAAATGATAAGCGCAATATCAGCCTTTTTATTCATTCTTTCATGCTTGGCTGTTCGTTTATTGCTTCCTGCAAGTTTATTAGTCATTCTTGGGAAGTTTGCGGAAAAATATTCCGCTAAGGTGGTGGCTTGATGGAAGAATTTTGGGTAATTATTTCAATAGGTCTTGGATTTGTTTTGCGAATCGGTATTCCATTGTTCTTGACCTTTCTAATTGGAAGAGCATTGCTAAAACTAGATGCAAACTGGAAGGAAGATGGAAAAAAAATCAACATACGAGATTTATCTCGCTCAGAAAGAAGAATTGACGAAATGACTTGTTGGGAATTCTTTGAATGTTCAGATACAGATCGGGCCAATTGCGAGAAATTTGGCCTATCTGCGATGCCAAGTTGGCAATTAAGCCAAGCTGTTGTTGGAGATTCAATGGGTTCACTAAAATGTAAATATATGGGAGTAAAGGAAAATGTTATTCCTGCTTCCGAAAAAATTGGATATCGAGATTAATTAGGGAGTTTAAAAAATGAAATTACAGTTTAGATTTTTTACTACTTTATCAATTGCCTTTCTGGTTGGTTTAAGTTTTTGGGTTGTGGGAGCTAAAGCAGAAAACCAGAATTACCAAGAATTAACCCCTGATTGTCAGGGCTGCCATGAAGTTATTCGGGAACATTGGGAAGAAGGTTCTCACGGTCAGGCTTTTGTTAACCAAGCATTTCAATCCGCCTGGAATTTAAAAGATCAACCAGCCGAATGCCTAACCTGCCACACAACCGGTTATGATCCTGCGACAAATTCTGCAGAATATGAAGGGGTTGCTTGCACAGTTTGCCATACCCCAGCTAATGATAATCACCCTTTAGAAGTAATGCCCACCAAAGTCTCCTCACGAGATTGCGGGAATTGTCATATTGATACATTTGCTGAATGGGAAATGAGTGTTCATGCACAAGAAAATTTGTCATGCAATAATTGCCATAATTCTCATACCGCCAGCATAAAAGGTGATGACAGTCAACGTCTTTGTCAGTCATGCCATAATGACAAAGTGCATTATTTTGGAAATACAACTCATGCCCAAGAAGGGCTTCTGTGTATAGATTGCCACTTGACAATTACCGATACAGAAATGGGGGATGGACACGGTAGCCGCTTGCATACATTTTCTGTGAATATGGATACTTGTGCGAAATGTCATATCGATACTCTTAATCTAGAATCTACAAAAATTGATGGTGACGATGAGATCTTGCAATCAGGACTCCTGCCCGATTTCGAAACTACCACTATGGAACAACCAGACAATGTCAGCCCGATTGGTTTTGCAATTCTTGGCACCTTAATAGGGATGGCAGTAGGCATGCTTTTATCTCCATGGTTAGAAAAATGGTATGCCAGTTTCAACAGAGGAAAATAATGAAAACCTCAATAAAGGACAAAAAAGTTAGTCGAAAAGAATTTCTAAAGGTTTTTGTTGGTGGAGTGGGTGCGCTTACAGTATTCAATGGTCTCTTCAAGAATTCCCCCACTAAGGCTAAAGGATTGCTAAGTAGTAATGATGGGGAAGGGCATAGTTGGGCCATGGTGATCGACCAGGCCAAATGCAATGGATGTGGATTTTGTATAAAAGCTTGTCAGGCATCTAATGATGTTTCACCAGATACTACCTGGACCGACTTATACCAAGTAAGCGATGTCGGCGATCAAGAAGTATATCTTTCCGTGCCATGTATGCACTGCGAACATGCTCCCTGCGTTTCCGTTTGCCCTGTCAATGCGAGTTATTATCGTGAAGACGGTATTGTAATGATGGACTACGATAAATGTATAGGATGCCGCTACTGCCAAGTAGCCTGCCCTTATGACGCAAGATCGTTTAATTGGGAAGAATTTACTGGTGAAAATCCCGCTGTTCCCGAATGGGGAGAGCCTGATATCGAAAGGCGTCCACGTGGGGTCCCGGAAAAATGTTCCTTCTGTTTCCAAAAGATAGATCGAGGATTATTGATGGGCTTAACACCTGGTGTAGATAGTGCTGCAACACCTGCATGTGTAAATGCATGTCCTCCCGGAGCTCGCATCTTTGGTGATCTAAATGACCCTGAATCAAATGTAAGCCAAGCAATACTAAATTCGCCATCATATCGGCTGAGAGAAGAATTGGGCACAGGGCCAAGAGTTTATTACTTACCCGCAAACAGAGGGCAGGAGGACGCATCATGATTGCACGCCCAAAAATGAAACTTAATCAACCCATTAATATCTGGTTCGCTATTTTAAGCGTATTGATAGTTATGGGATTGACTTCTGGAATAATTGTATTGGTTCAAGGTCTTAGCGTAACAAATTTGACAGATCTCATACCCTGGGGTTTATGGATTGCGATTGACCTTTCCTCAATAGCCCTCGCGGCAGGTGCTTTTTCTTTCTGTGCAGCAGTGTATTTACTAAAATTAAAAGAACTAGAGCCAATGGCTCGGACAGCTGCTTTTATCGGCTTGATTGGATACACAATGGCAATGATGTGCCTATTCCTTGATATTGGCCGCCCAGAAAGATTTTGGCATGGATTTGCCTTTTGGAATACCCATTCTGTTTTATGGGAAGTTACGATGTGTGTGGGTTTATATTTCTCTGTGCTCTTGCTTGAAAATTTGCCCACAATAGCCAATCTTTCTTGGCTCAAAAATAAATGGCCAAAATTGACTGAAAAAATGGCAAGCGTCCATCACTATGCACCATACTTAGCGGTCGCGGGATTGGCTTTATCAATGTTGCATCAATCCTCATTAGGTGCGATGTATGGTGTAATCGCAGCCCGCCCAATTTGGTATCGCCCTGGTTTAGCAGTCTTATTCTTCATCTCGGCAATGGCAGGGGGGGTGGCAATGACTACATTGGCGACCCTAATTGTCGGCAGGATTAAAAAAGGTGTGAATATAAAGAAATCCTCAATTGAAAAAGTACTTAAGTTTTTGGGATGGTTATTGGTTGGCTATCTTTATCTGAGATTTTGGGATCTCTTTGCAATGACCTACACTTACCAACCGGGGAAAGCCGAAGGCTTGAAAATTCTTACCTCGGGGCCTCTATCTTTCAATTTATGGTTTGGAGAATTATTGCTTGGCACCTTAGTTCCCATATTGCTATTATTCAATTCAAAAACTCGGAAAAATGAGTTTTTCCAAATTCTAGCAGTATTGTTAGTTGTTGGTGGTGTTATTGCCTACCGCTGGGATACAAATATGGTTGGACAATTAATCGTCCAAAAGCCAATACTAAATGAATTCGCTCCTTTGTATGCTCAATATTCTCCATCATTGATTGAAATTGGGGTCGGTGCAGGAATAATCGCATTTGGTTTAATGGCTTTCACTATTGGTGTGAAATACCTAAAAGTTGTGGATCACAACGAGGGCACAGAAAGTTCAATTGTTTAGTTAGTCTCCTCCAATAAATTGGAGATAATGTCGGTGCAGAGCGAAGATTATATTGTCTTCGCTCTGCAGGTTTAAAGACAAACAATATCTTAACTGTTTAAATAAAAAAGATGTGGAAATCCCACATCTTTTTAGATAATTATAAATTTATTTTACTAATATTGTAGGGTACTAATTGCGTCTAACTGTTCAAACGAATGATTTGCAATGATCGTTCTCACAGTCCCAGTGATTCCACGAACAACAATGCTTTCAGTTCTTGCCCCATGGGAGTAATATTTCACACCATCAAGTAATTCACCATCAGTAATCCCGGTCGCAGCAAAAAATACATCATCTGAGGCTACCAAATCATCCATGGTTAGAACTTTTTCAAAATCATACCCCATTTCAATGCCAGCTTTTAATTCGTCATCATTTCTTGCAAACAATTTCCCCTGAATTTCGCCACCCATTGCTCTTAGGGCACAAGCCGCTAAAACACCTTCTGGAGTGCCGCCAACGCCTATCAAGACATCAATTCCTGATTCAGGCAGGGAGGTCATTAAGGCACCAGCTACATCTCCATCATCTATGAATCTAATTCGGGCTCCAAAGCCACGAATTTTTTTTACGAGTTCCACGTGCCTTGGCCGATCTAAAACAACCACGGTAAGATCTTGAGGGCGAATACCTTTTGCTTTAGCAATTATCTTCAGATTCTCTTCAACCGGTTTTTCAATATTGATCAAACCTCTACAAGAAGGGCCAACTGCAATCTTATCCATATACATAAATGGCCCTGGGTCAAACATTGTTCCGCGGGGAGCTGCTGAAACAGTAGCTATTGAGTTAGGTCGACCTTGCGCAAGTGGGCGAGTGCCATCAATGGGATCTGCTGCTAGATCTAATTTTGGAAACCCACCCAATCCTAAAACTTCCCCATTAAATAACATTGGGGCTTCGTCCTTTTCCCCTTCGCCAATGACTACAGTAGCTTCCATTTCAATTGAATTGAGTAATTCTCGCATACCATCTACTGCAGCTTGATCTGCGGCTTCCTTGTCATCCCTACCCATATATCTGGCCGCTAATAAAGCAGCAGCTTCAGTAACTCGGACTAGGTCCATAGCGAGGTTTCTAGATGGCTTTGAATTTGAACTTTTCATAAAAAACTTGCCTCCAAAGAGCAATTTTAATTTCTTAGATAAAGAACCAATTTATCAGGTAATAACCGATTGTGGCTCCCCAAAGCCAAGAATCTATTCGATCAAACATCCCTCCATGGCCAGGAAGAAGAGTCCCAGAATCCTTGACACCCACTTCTCGTTTGATCATGCTTTCCCCAAGATCTCCAAGTGTTGGAAATAGGCTCATGGCTAAACCAATCCAAATTGCGTGCGTTGTGGTTATTCCTGCATCCTGCTCTAAACCCAGTGTCTGATAAAGTAATAAAAGAAGAGGGGTACCTATTGATGCGACTAAAATGCCACCAAAATAACCTTCCCAAGATTTTTTTGGGCTCAATCGGGGGGCCATCTTATGCTTTCCAAATTTTTTGCCAATAAAGTAAGCCCCTGAATCTGCTAGCCAAATTGAAGGGAGTACAAGTAATATCCACCAAAGTCCATTCGGTAGATTCCGAAGGGAAACAAAATATCCTCCCAGAATTCCAAAATAAAAAACCCCGGTCAATGAAACGGAAAAATCACTTGCAGCCTGATCCCTCCCTTTTTCAAAACTAATTAGATGAATGCCCATCCCAATGAGAATGATAAACGCAATTAGGGAAGGTTCGACCTCAAATTCAAAAATATTGCGCCCAATTACCAGTAATAGTGCCCCAATTAGAACAAAAAAAGCTGAGGGATTTTTTCCGCCAGCTTTTGATAAAGTTGCATATTCCCAGGCTGCCAAGCCAACGATCAATGCCATCAAAGAGGTGTGGATCCATCCTCCTGCAACAATGGCAGTAATTCCAATGGGCAATAAGACTGCAGCGACAAGTACTCTTTGTTTTAACATATATTATCTCGAAGCCTCAACTTTACCGAATCGGCGTTCCCGACGAGCAAATTCATGGATAGCTTCTAGTAAAGCTTCTCTTCCAAAATCTGGCCATAAAATTTCTGGAAAATACCATTCGGAATAAGCGGATTGCCATAACAAGAAATTACTTATTCGTTTTTCACCCGAAGTCCTTATGATTAGGTCAGGATCAGGTGAATGCGAAGTAAATAAATTTTCTCCGATCATTTCTTGTGTGACATCCTCTGCTTCAATTCCTTTTTTCATGATATTTTGAACGGCATTAAGTATTTCATCTCGACTGCCGTAATTAAAAGCAACATTTAGAATTAATTTTTTATTTTCTTTGGTTATTTCCTCTCCATTTTTAATTTTATCTTTCATAGATTGGCTTACTCCCTCCAATCTTCCGATGTGAATTAATCTTGCTCCTTGTTTATGAAGTTCCGCAAGTTCCCGATTAAATACATCATCAAATAACTTCATTAAACCAGAAACTTCATCTTCCGGCCGTCCCCAATTCTCTGTGGAAAATGCATAAATAGTTAAATATTTTATTCCAAATTCTACTGAAGCTTCGATGATTCTTCTTAGATTCTCGGTTCCAGCCTTATGCCCTGCCAATCTAGGAAGCCCTCGCGATTTTGCCCAGCGTCCATTGCCATCCATAATGATTGCCACGTGGGTAGGAACCACTTCAGGAATTTCTTGTTCAATTTTGCTAGTCATAAGTTAACCTTGGCGGTTAAACCTCCATGATATCCTTTTCTTTTTCGGTCGCAATATTTTCCATTTGCTCAATAAAAGAATTTGTTAGATCTTGAATTTCCTTCTCCCCACGTTCTAAGTCATCTTCTGAGATCATTTTTTCTTGTTCAAATTCTCTAATATCCTTTATCGTGTCCCTCCTAAAATTCCTAACTGATATTCTTCCCTCTTCCAGACGAGTGTTAACTAATTTAACTAGGTCTTTCCTTCTATCTTCAGTTAGGGGGGGAAGGTTCAATCGAATTACCTTCCCATCATTATTAGGGGTTAATCCGAGATCTGAGGTCAAAAATGCCTTTTCAATATCTTTAACTGAGCTAGCATCAAAAGGTTTAATCATCAATTGACGGGCTTCTGGGACTGATATAGAGGCAAGTTGTTGAAGGGGGGTGGGTACTCCATAATATTCAACCGCAAGTTTTTCAATTAATGCGGGAGTGGCTCTCCCAGTCCTAATTCTGGTGAAATCATCCTCCAAGGACTGAATGGAATTTTTCATTTTCGTTTCTGTTTCTCTAATGGCATCTTTAATCACCCTTATCCTCCTAAAAATAATATTCTTTGATGCAAAGTTACTGTTTCCAATAAATATATTGCTTTGTTGATTTTGAAAATTTCCCTAATTTGACAATTTGAAATGTGTTCTATATTTATTGTATTTTATCATAATGAGCCCCTTAGACAATTCTAAATTTAATTCACAAGAATCCTATTTGCTACCTCCGGATTGTTTAAAAAAAAGCCCTTTTACTTGGTAAATACATTTATAATATGATTATTTTTATCATTGGTTTTTGGAGGATTTCCCTATGGCTGGTATCGTTTGCGCAATTCGTGGAGGCCCATATAGTAGGCCTACAATTGAGAAATCTATCTCATTGTCAATTGAAAAGGGACAAAAAATATTTTTTTTGTACATCGTGAATTTAGAATTTTTATCCAATGCACTTCACGCTAATATTCAAATAATGGAAGAAGAATTACGAGAAATGGGGGAGTTCATTCTTCTTTTGGCGACCGAATCTGCCAAGGCAAAAAATGTGACCGCTGAAGGTGTTATTCGTAAGGGAAAAGTAATAGAAGAAATTGTTGCCCAATGCAAAGAAGTGGATGCCGATTATATCCTTCTGGGAAAACCCCAAATGGGTCAATCTGGAAATGTTTTAAATATAGGGACTATGGACGCCTTTGCAGATCGGATTGAGGAAGCCAGTGGCGCTAAGGTAGTTTATGTGGAAGGCAATGATGCGGAAGAATCAAAAAAATAATATATTGATCGCGATTCTAATCGGGGTTAGTTTTCTTTTAATTCTTTCCAGCCAACCGGTAGATGCAGAAGAGTTCTTGCCAAATCAAAATTTTTTGATCGGAAAAGTCGCTGATAACCAGGGTTCTCCAGTAATTGATGCGGACGTAACATTATTGGATCAGGGCGGAAATTCAATATCAGAAGCCTTAACCCAATCGAATGGTATTTTTACGTTGCCGATGCCAAATGTATTCTCAAATGATTTAACCGTGAAAATCGAACGACATCATTTTGAAGAATTATTAGTTGTAGTTGATAATTCTGATCAACAATTATTACAAGCTGGAAATACAGTATCAATCGAAGACCAAGTAATGGTTAGAGTTATTAATATCGGATTTTGGGTTGCAACGGGCATCTTTATTGTTGTTTTAGCTTTGATCGCTACCGGAAAACTACACACCACTCTTTCTGCCCTGATTGGGGCTTCCCTCATTTATTTGGTGAGTTATATAGGGAGACCGTTTTTAGAAGATATCTATATTTTCAATTTTGAGCGGTCCTTGCAATATATTGACTGGAACGTAATTTTTCTTGTTATGGGAATGATGATCGTAATAGCCATTGTTGAGCATACCGGAATATTCCAATGGATGGCATTCTTCGCTTATCGCACATCCCGAGGGAAAATGTGGCTCCTTTTACCAATATTGATGCTTTTTACAGGTATTGCATCTGCCTTTTTAGACAATGTGACCACAATGCTCTTGATGACTCCCATGACAGTTCAGATTGCGATTGCCCTAGGGATATCCCCATTAGCTTTATTGATTCCCGAAGTGATGGCTTCAAATGTGATTGGTGTAAGCACCTTGGTTGGTACCCCGACTAATATCCTCATCGGGTCCTTTGGAAACATTTCTTTCAACGATTTTCTATCCAATCTCACACCCGGGGTTTTGGTTAGTTTTATTGGTCTTACGATATACAGTTGGTTTATCTATCGCAATAACCTTAAAAAAGCGCATAAGCCAACCCCAGTTCTCATGGAGAAGTTGGCTGAAAGAGGAAAAATAACCCAGCCCGAAAACTTAAAAAAAGTAGGATGGGTTGGATTAGGTATGATCGTGTTATTCGTCATTGGCGAGAGCATCCATTTACTTCCGGCGGTGACAGCCCTGATGGGGGCAACTGCTTTATTGGTATGGATCAAGCCCAATATCGAAGAAATGATCGAAGCAGTTGACTGGACGACTTTAGTATTCTTCATGTCCCTATTTATTGTGGTGGGCGGGATTCAGGAAGTGGGGCTAATTAGTTTTATTGCTGAGAATATTGGTAATTTTGTCGGAGATAGTTTGGTCCTTTCCATGTTGGCAGTGATTTGGGTAAGTGCATTTCTATCAATGGCAATCGCAAATATCCCCTTTACTGCCGCCATGCTTCCCGTTATCGGTTATTTAACCGCAACAGTTCCTGGCGCGGAGTCAAAAGTATTATTCTTCTGTCTATCCGTAGGAGCAGCGATGGGTGGGAATGGTACCCTCATTGGTGCTTCTGCCAACATGGTGATGGCTGGAATCGCTGAAGCAGCGGGATATAAGATCAGTTATGCGGATTTTTTCAAAAAAGGATTTCCGGCGGTTCTTATTACTGTCTCAATCGGAACCGTATGGCTGTTTATTAAATTTGTTTTGTAGAAATTAATCTAACAATAAAGAGAGCTAAGAAAACTCCTAGCTCTCTTTTTATTTTGGCCACTTTACTCTGAAACTTTGTGTAGTTCAATTTCTCCTTCTGCGCCCCCGCCATTGCCAAAAGTGATCTGAGTTCCTTTAAAGGATTCATGCGCCCATAGACCGCTAGAGGTCATAGAGGCTATCCCAGGGTCAGGTATGATCTCTGCAATCGCAGAAACTTCACCATTAAATAGCATTTCGCCCTTAATCTCTCCAAATACCGGATCGCTTAATATTTCAAATTTGACACCTTCATGGTCATAGCTCAATGTGTAAGTTTGTGGGACTGGATCAACCATTCCAAATACCATGCCGCCTATATCCACAGTGCATGTAACTATGCCATCCATTTCTGGCAGACATTCAAGGGTCATTGGACCAGAAGATCCAAAAGTAATGTTTCGCCATTCTCCCTCCCACGATCCAGCAAATGCTAATATCTCTTCATAGCCAGGTGGGAATTCGGGAGTTGCCATCGCGGTGGGGAGATCAGTAAGTTTAGGGATTGGGGTATTTTCCGGAGAGTTATTTTCCTCATTATTATTTAAATCTTTTGTCTCATCGATGGCGTTGGACCCACAAGCCACAAGGAAAAGTAAAATGACAATAACTAACGAGAAATACTTTGTGTATTTTGATCTCATGATAAACCTCCATCAGAAAAATAAGTGAAATAATATCAAAATTATATAGTATTGGTGGGGGAAATACAGGGCACATAGATTTTGGAATATTTTCTGGAAAGAATAGGGGACATCTTATTAATCGAAAAATCCCGGTTTTCGCCGGGATTTTTCTAACCAGTTCATAGGAGGAGGGAATTGCTTATCTGATATAAGTTTACAAAAGTTTTTTACTTTCTTCCAGGTACAGATGTCCTGACCGCATTGGGACATCTGTACCAATTAGGAGCAGATGTCTCCTAATAACCATAAAAATAAAAAAGCCAGGCAAACTACCTGGCTTTTTTTGAATAATATTTACGCAAATCAATCCATATTAAGTACTTCTCGGATGATTGGCAATGCCCAATCAATTGTCTCTTTATCAATGACCAACGGGGGAGCAAAACGAATAACTGTTTCATGAGTTTCTTTGCATAAAATACCCTGTTTTTGCAAAGCTTCACAAAAACGTCGTGCACCACCCGCATTTTCTTTTAGCTCAACGCCAATAAGCATCCCGCGCCCTCTAACTTCTTTTACGTGAGGGCTTGGAATTTCTGCCAATTGATCAATGAAATATTGCCCCAACTCATCAGCATTCTCAACTAATTTTTCATCCCGAATGACCTTAAGGGATGCACGAGCAACCGCGGCACCTAGGGGATTTCCGCCAAATGTGGACCCATGTTCCCCTGATTTAAAGAGTCCCATTAAGTCGGTGTCCGCTAGCACTGCAGAGACCGGGTAAAAACCACCAGAGAGGGCTTTCCCGATGATCGTCATATCCCCTCGAACGCCCTCATGTTCCTGCGCGAAAAGTTTCCCAGTGCGGCCTAACCCAGTTTGTATCTCGTCAAAAATCAGGAGGATATTATGTTTGTCGCACAACTCTCTCAGGCCCTGAAGATACCCATCCGGTGGAATTAATACCCCGCCTTCACCTTGGATAGGTTCAACCATAATTGCGGCTGTATTTTCATTGATCGCAGCCTCCATCGCGCCTAAATCCCCATACGGAACCATGGGGAACCCAGGTGTAAAGGGACCAAAATCATCTTTATAAAGTTCCTCCGAGGAGAATGTCACAATACTGATGGTGCGTCCATGAAAATTGCCTTCTGCCACGATGATTTCTGCTTGATGCCGCGGAACACCTTTTACGGTATAAGCCCATTTACGAGCAAGTTTGAGTGCGGTTTCTACAGCTTCAGCACCACTATTCATTGGTAAAGACATTTCATAGCCTGTCATCTCAGCCAGTTCTTTGTAAAAGAGTGAAAGCTGATCATTTCGAAATGCACGGGAGGTTAAGGTCACCTTTGCTGCCTGATCGATCAAGGACTTTAAAATGTCTGGGTGTACATGGCCTTGATTTAGGGCAGAATATGCACTTAGGCAATCTAAATATTTATTTCCTTCAGCATCCCAAACCCAAACACCGTCACCCTTTGTAATCACCACGTCTAGCGGGTGATAATTATGTGCGCCATATTTTTCTTCTAAATCGATTAATTCTTGTGAATTCATATAATTATTCCATCATCTTTACAAGCACTGCTTTTTGAGCGTGCATGCGGTTGTGGGCTTGGGGAAACAAGCGTGAGTGAGGGCCATCTGCAACTGAATCGGTGATCTCATGATTCCGATGAGCGGGTAAGCAATGCAATACAATAACTCTGTCATTTGCCGCTGAAACGAGAGCGTCATTCACTTGAAATGGCGGGAAAACTGCCTCGCGTTTCTTTGTTTCTTCCTCTTGTCCCATACTCGTCCAAGTGTCGGTGTAGATCACATCGGCATTCTTTACAGCATCCTGTGCATCATTTAATAATGTGATGGTGGATCCACTTTCTTTTGCGTAAATTTGCCCTTCTTCTACAGTTGAAGCAGGCATATCATATCCTTCAGGATTTCCTATGGTGAAGTTTGCGCCTAGTTTTGCACAAATATGCATTAGTGATACCGCTACATTATTACCATCTCCTACATAAGTGATATTGATATCTTTTAATGTGCCAAATTCTTCGTAGATTGTTAGAGCATCTGCCATAGCTTGGCAGGGATGGTTGTAATCGCTTAGCCCGTTTACAACAGGAACATTCGACCATTTTGCTAATTTAAGCACATGATCATGTTCAAATACTCTTGCCATCACCATGTCCACATAACCGGCTACTACGCGAGCGACATCCGCGATTGATTCACGTTTACCTAAACCAACCTCGGCAGGACCGATATACATTGCACTGCCGCCCATATGCTCCATCCCGCGTTCAAAACTGACCCGGGTGCGAAGGCTGGGCTTTTGAAATATCATAGCTAATTTCTTATCTTTCAGCAGTGGGCGGTTGGCGCCTTTTTCTGCACGTTCTTTTTTTAATTCAACTGCTAGGTCGAGCATTTCTTGTAGTTCTTTGGGGGTAAAGTCGGCAATTGCCAGGAAGTCTTGCATGGATTAATTCTCCTGAAATTTAGTGTCACAAAATTTATTTTGCGCAGAGGCGAGTATAACATATTGGCATACCGAAAAGGGATTAGAAAAAACCCCTCTTTTTGTTCAATTTCCCTTAAATATATCCAATTAAAAACATATCCGCCCTCGGCTGAAGAGGGCGGATATTATGGATAATAATTGAAACTTTTGAAATTTGAAATTAATAATTGCGTTTCAACATCTTCATCATACAAAATCTAGGCTTGGTTGACCATCCGTAGTAATACGGATATTTACATGAAATTTGTCTTAGGTATTGTAGATATATAAATTATCAATTCCTAAATAATATGTACCTTTAACCATTTTTTTGCAGTCGATCCAATAATGCCTGAAGCTCTACTTGATACTTCTCAAATGATTTTCTGCCTTTTTTGCTCAACTTGAAAATTGTCAGGGGGCGTTTAATTAAAAACTTCTTGCTTACTTCAATATATCCAGCATTTTCTAATTTACTCATATGTGTAGAAAGGTTTCCCCTGGTCATCCCGGTCTGATTTAGAGTAAAGGTGAAATCTGCGTGGTCGACAACGTAAAGGAACGATAAAATCATTAATCTAGCTGGCTCATGGATGATTTTATCAATATTGGCTATAGATTTTAGGCTATCGTTTTGATCGTTATTGGTTGTCATTCAGTTTATCCAATGGGTATTTTTGAAGAAACCCAAATAATAGGCTTGCCCCAGTTATTGAAGTCACAGCACCGGCGATCTGCAAGGTTATCGGAATATCTAGATCCATTAACCTTCCAAGAATAAAGATTATTGCTGAAATTAGCGCATGCAAAAACATGCGTGGTACGGTCATAACCCAACCCAATAAGATCATCAACAATGAAAACATGAGTCCAAAAATCACACCAATGCTATTGGATAAAAAAGAGTCCAAAAAATCTGAACTACCATTTGCTGTGAAAGTATAGAGAAATAGAAAAAAAACTAGAGTAATTATTCCTAAAAGCATTATTCTAAAGTATTTTTTTCGACCTTCAGTATCGCTTTCGAATTGCACATATCCCATTCTAGGGACAGTAACTAAATTCTTGATTGGCTGGAAAAGGAAAATGGGGAGCCAGCTAACTACCATGAGGGCGGTTTGATCAAAATATAAAAATAAACCGTAACCGATCATCATTAAACCAAATAATAAATCGATGATGCCATCTTTGTGGTAATTCATGATTGCTTTATTTTTAATCGTTTTCAAATCTTCTTGATTATTCATTTTTTCTCCACGTATAATTTATTGCCTTCTTGAAAGATGTAATTAGTGAAAATAAGTTTGCAAAGCAAACATAAAAATAGTATGTCAGAAATTGATGATGAGTCAAGGAGGTTTAAAAATAAATAATTGTTGGGCGGAAAAAAATAAATAATTCTCAATTTGGGATGCAAACCCCAAATTATTCTGGAGAAATTAATTCTATAGCGGGGGGAGGGGAATCGGTAATATTGACAGTAAGCCTTTCCCCTTCATTCCTTGGAAAGACTACCAGGGCGTAAACTTCCCAGATTCCCTCACCAATTGGAATTGAAAAATTTCCCTCACTATCTGTTCTGTTTGAACTTTCTGCTCCATCATCTCGTTCTGCAGTCACAACAAAATCTGGTACTGGATCTCCCAAAGAATCTACTACACTGCCAGAAAGTACCCCAGTAGCAGCCTCGTAAAAGAATTGAATTTCTTCAGTTTGGGGTATTTCGATAAAACTTCGACTCTCGAATTTAAAATAATCGGTAAGTTGGCAATTCTCATCTAATATTGAACTTTCACATAATATGCCAGTGATCTGGACATCGAATAATCCAATCATATCTTCCGGGTAATAAGCAATAAAAATCCCATTTTCATTACTTGGAGTAGAATGTCTGGTTTCAACATCATTAATTCTATGAGTAATTGTGACGCTCACATTATCAATGGGATCGCCTGAAATAAGATTGATCTTTCCACTAATATATTCTGCTTCCGTGTAATCAAGCACTCTAATTTCATTGAAGTCAGATTCGATTTTTATCAGATCTCCGCTCATCCAGCCAGTGATGATGCTTTCATCTTCTTGTGTAATTTTTACTTCCGTCCAGTCGCTATTTTCGATTTTGCCGAGAATTTCAACAGGAGTGTTTTCTGGAAATGTTCCCAATACATCAAATAGAGTGCTTGGCCCACTGCGCAAATTTAGGAACGCAACATTAATTGAGCCAAAGATGGATACTGATGCCAGTGGAGTTGAGCTTGGTGCTGGGATGGCGCTTGGCACTATACCTTCCGTTGCAGTTGCAACGATCGGTGTGTTTGTCAATTTTGGCATCGCCAATTCAGTTTCTGCAATAGCAGTTTGAATTGCACCCACAGAGGGGGTTAGTTCAACTGGTGCGCATGCGGTTACAATTAATATTAAAATTATCAAGAAATATTTCTTCATAGAATCTTTTTATCCTTTTTCTTATCATACCCTATAAATTATTTGGGAAAACAAACTGTTTTTCTGCATTTTTTATTTTTCAAAACCCTAACCGCGGTATAATCCATTTTATGAATATACATCTCTCATCGGAGAAATAATGAGCACAGATAAAATAAGAGTTATCGTTGCAAAACCTGGTCTGGATGGCCATGATCGAGGTGCGAAGGTGGTGGCCCGTGCGTTGAGAGACGCAGGAATGGAAGTGATCTACACAGGGTTACGCCAAACCCCTGAAATGATCGCAGAGGCAGCCTTGCAAGAAGATGCTCATGCAGTGGGATTATCCATTTTATCTGGTGCCCACATGGCAATTGTCCCCAAAATTGTTGCTCTATTGAAAACCAATGGACAAGAAGACGTAAAAATATTCTTGGGGGGAATAATCCCTGATGAAGATATGCCGAAATTGAAGGATCTGGGAGTGAGCGGAGTATATGGCCCGGGGACTTCTACAGAATTCATAGTCTCAGATGTTAGAAGCCTGATCCAAGGCAAATAAAAGAAGGACTGAGCAGAATGGCCAATGTCCAACCAATCCTCGATGGAAATAGACTGGCCCTTTCTCGTTTAATTTCTGAAATTGAAAATAATTCACCAAAAGGTCAAGAAGTTCTAAGCGACCTTTTTTCACATACTGGGAAAGCTCAACTAATTGGGGTCACCGGGGCACCGGGTACTGGCAAATCCTCCTTAGTTAACCAAATCGCATATCATTATCGCCACCCTACAGATGGATCAAATCCAAAAACTGTCGCGATCGTCGCTGTGGACCCCAGCAGTCCCTTTTCAGGCGGCGCTGTTTTAGGGGATCGAATCCGTATGAACTCCCTAAGTGGAGATCCTGGTGTATTTATTCGGTCAATGGCTACTCGTGGTTCATTGGGTGGTTTATCTAAAACTACGTCTGGTGTGGTCCAAGCTTTTGATGCGGCTAATTACCAGATCATTATTATCGAAACTGTCGGAGCGGGTCAAGATGAAGTGGACATTGCCAGATTAGCCCATACTACGTTGGTCATTGAAGCCCCCGGATTAGGGGATGATATCCAGGCGATCAAGGCAGGAATTATGGAAATTGCCGACATATTGGTGGTCAACAAGGCGGACCGTCCTGGTGTGGAAAATACGGAAAGAGCATTAAGAAATAATTTGCAATTGGCTCACCCTGTAAAAAAGAACTTCCAACATCATGGTCAGTCAATGGAAATTGAAAGTACTAAAATAAGCAACGAATCAATTTGGGTGCCGCCAATCCTTAGAACGGTTGCGACTGAGGGAATAGGATTACCAGAATTGCTAGAAAAGATTGCCGAACATCGAGAATATTTAGTGGATACCGGGGATATTGGACTTCGAGAGCGTGCACGATTAACAGCAGAATTTGACCAGCGATTGGAAGATTTATTGCTTTATAATTTGCTGGAAAATCTTGAAGATGGGGTTTACGAAAATGTAATATCAGATTTATTAAACCGGCGTCTTTCCCCATCTCTCGCTGCAAAATCCTTAATAGAAAAGGGTGCCAAATGATATACGGAGAAAGAATTCGTTTAAGAGCCCCCGAGAGAGAATTTATACCGTTATTTTTTGACTGGATTAATGATCCTGAAGTAAGACACGGTTTAACTATCTTCAAACCGATGTCCATTGCTGGGGAAGAAATCTGGTTTGAGAAAATGCTGAAGCTCCCTGAACATGAGCAACCCTTTACCATTGAGGTTAAGGATGAAAATGGTAAATATCTACCCATCGGCAACATTGGCTTATTTGATATAGATTGGATTGCCCGAAAATCTGAATTTGGCATCATGATTGGCAGGAAAGACCATTGGGATCAGGGACTGGGGACAGACACAATAAAATTATTTTTGGAATATTGTTTTAATACACTCAATTTAAATTGTGTTCGTTTGAGTGTTTATTCATATAATACAAGAGCCCAACACGTTTATGAAAACATTGGTTTTGTTCATGAAGGTGTTTTGCGCCAATCGATTTTCAGGTTTGGCGAGTATCATGATGAAATCAAAATGAGCGTACTTAGATCTGAATGGTTATCTGGAAAACAAAAATAATCGGGAGTTCTGTTGATGTCAAATACCCAAAATAGAAAGCGCAATCCTAAGATATATGGGGATATAAAAATTTATGCTGGTACTGGTAGTCCAGAATTAGGTAAAAAGATTGCCGATTATATTGGTGTTGAGTTAGCTTCGCGTCAGATTAATGTTTTTGCTAATGAAAATATTATGGTCAAACTTGGGGATAGTGCTAGGGGAAAAGATGTATATGTGATTCAAGCAACCACAAAACCTGTGCATCGCAATATTATGGAATTATTGATCATGCTGCAAACATTGAAACTTGACTCCGCAGGGAGGATCACGGCAGTTGTGCCCTATTTGGCTTACGCTAGATCAGATAAGAAAGATCAACCTCGTATTCCAATCACAGCTCGATTAATGACAGACATGATCGAAGTTGCCGGAGCAGATCGGTATATGACTATGGATTTACATGCCGGACAAATTCAAGGATTTTTCTCCATTCCTGGTGATGTGCTCACTGCCTTCCATATTCTCATTGATTATTTAAAAGCCCTTTGCCCGAAATTAACCAATCCAACTGTGGTTACTACTGATCTGGGTTTTGCAAAACGAGGTCGAAACCTTGCGGAAGACCTAAACGTACCTCTCGCATTGATCGAAAAAAGACGTGCAAAAAGTGGAGCTACGACAGAAGCATTGAACATTGTAGGCGAGGTTAAAGGTTGTGACATTATCTTGGTGGATGATGAAGTTGATACTGCTGGATCTGTGGCGCAAGCGGTTACACTCCTAAAAGAAAAAGGCGCCAATGATATTTATATGGTCTTCGTCCATCCGGTTTTATCAGGCCCAGCAGTTGATAGGCTAGCCAACCTTCCCCTTACTAAAATTATTACCACCGACACTGTGCCTATTCCCCAAGAAAGTTTAGATGTTTTGGGTGATAAGATCGAAATATTATCCATCGCCCCCCTATTGGGCGAGGTGATCCTCCGAGCCCATGAGGGTCGCAGTGTTGGGGAAATGTTTAACGAATAAAATATGCCAGAATTGCCTGAGGTTGAGACGATTGTTAGAAGTTTAAGAGATGGCGGTAGAGGGTCACTGTCCATTATGGGGAAGAAAATTCTTAAAGCAAAGGTTTCCTGGGATAGAACAATTGAAACACCCTCTGTACCAGTTTTTAAAAAAAGAGTAATTAATCAAACTGTTTTAGATGTTTCTCGTAGAGCAAAATATATTCATATTCATCTTAGTCAAGATTCGCTGTTAATCCACCTCAGAATGAGTGGAGATATATTGGTTGGCGAGGGAATAAAGCCTCTTGGAAAATATTCTCGCATGGCATTATTCTTTGAAAATAATACCCAATTGTCATTTGAAAACCCGCGAAAATTTGGTAGAGTTTGGCTTTTGAGTGATACCGATAAAATATTTAAAGATTTGGGTCCCGAGCCTCTAGACCCTGAATTTTCTCCAAACTTATTTTTCGAAATGTTACGCTCAAAAAAAAGACAAATAAAACCACTTCTTATGGATCAAAAGTTTATTGCGGGAATTGGAAATATCTATGCGGATGAGGCCTTGAATTTAGCAAAGATTCATCCCGCAACTTCTTCCGACTCTATTACCCTGAAAGAAGCAAGAAAGTTGTTGAAAGCCCTAAACGAGGTGTTGCAAGAAGGCATTCGTAGAAATGGTGCCAGCATTGACTGGGTGTATAAGGGGGGCGGTTTCCAAAATTATTTCAGAGTATATCAACGGACAGATGAACCTTGCCTTGCCTGTTATACCCCCATCTCGCGAATTGTTATCGGTCAGCGGGGAACCCATTTCTGTCCAAAATGCCAGCCAGACCCAAATAGCTAACGGAGACTGTTATGGATGTATTAACTGTAGTTGCAGTTTTAGCCTCATCGATTTTAGCCCTATATATTGGTTACGTGGTGGGAAATTATTTTCCTATAATCAAGATTAAGAAGAAGGGATATGAAAATCGAGAATTGTTAGGGGAGAAAATTTCTAAAAAAATTAAATCATTTAGAAATAGAGGGAATACTTCTGAAAGAAAGACAAATATAAAAATAACTGAAAGAGTCAAATGGATATTTTTAAAAATTTGGTTCTCTGAAAAAGAATTAATTGAGAGGGGTTTGGTAAAACCAACCGCTTTGCAAGATGAAAAAGTAGTTGATAGACAAAGTGAAGAAAAGATCCCGGTAAAAGAGTCGATTTCAGATGCGGAAGTATGGGAAGAGGGAAATCACCCAACATTAAATGTTTTAACTCCAGAAATGGAGAGATTTGCTCAATTTGTAGCAAAACAAAATGCTGAGGATAGCAAGACAAAGGAAGGTATTTATCTCTGGTATGATCGAAAATCTAGAAAAATAGTTGTCGACATAGACGAAGAAATTTTGGAATTAGGGTCTGACTTATCTCAGAATACGCATAGTCAACTATCCATGTTGATTGTGGATTTACAGGAGAATGTGGGTTTAACCCCAGAGATGAAGAATCGCTTGAAATCTGAAATTGAAAACATGGATAACCCTGCTTCACCAGATCTGGATTTAGTTACACCCTCATTCAATCCATTAAAATCAATTATCGATTATGTACAAGCTGATGTACCAAATTTAGAAGCGAAAGAAGAAAGTATTCCGAAACAGATTAACAATATTTTCCAAAACCAAATTGAGGGAACACCCTTAGAAAACTTAGGTATCTCCGTAAATGATTGGCCTAACAGGGGGGTTGTATTTAATATTGGCTTGGATATTTATGAAGAGATTGATTTAATTCCTGATCCTGAAATACAAAAAGCTATAAAAAAAGCCGTGGACACTTGGGAAAAACTTCAGGAAGAGTAATTAGAACTTATTTGCCTAATGAGCCAACTTCTTTTACGTCAATTTCATAACGATTTTTCTCATTTTTAATTAGAGTACCACTGCGTATCGTTATGTCATGCTGAAAAACAACTAGCGCTTTATTATCAAATGCCCATTTTTGCCAAATTTCTTTTGATTTTATTGTTTTCAATGGCTCCACATCATATGCGGTAACCCAAGCAGTTTTTGCAAAATGGATCGCGTAAGATGCTAGATCAGAAACGAAAAAAATTGGGAAATCCCCACCTTCGACAATGACAGATTGGTGTCCCGGGGTATGTCCTGGCGTCAGAACTGTTCGTACGTGATCGGTTATATGCGAGTCGCCCTTTAAAAAGTGGAATCGCTTATTGGTAAATATCGGATCGAAATTTTCTGGTAAATAGGTTGCTCTAGTTCGTACATTGGTATGGGTCGCATCAAAATATTCATTTTCCTGCACCATATAGATCGCATTTGGGAATGTGGGTTCAATTTTTCCATCAACTATCCTAGTATTCCCACCACTGTGATCTGAATGCAAATGTGTATTGATCACGATATCCACATCCTCTCTTTTCACTCCCCACTTTTTTAGGTTTTCCAACATTGTCCCTTCTGGCCATTCAATTCCCCATATCTCCATAGCCTTGGGAGAAAGTTTGTCTCCGATGCCAGAATCTACCAAAATAACCTTGTCGCCCGAGAAGATCAATAGACTATTTAGGTCCATTGGAATCAGCTGATCCTGGTTAGGGGGCTGATGCTTTTGCCACATCGATCGTGGTACTAATCCAAAAGCCCCACCCGGGTCCACCCAAACTCTCCCTGTTGGGATAATATGCCATTTTAAGGTCAAAAGACTTCTCCTAGCAAATTATTTCTTACGTTTTCTTTTTCTCTTCCGTTGTGGTTCTCCACCTGATGGTATTGCTTTGGCATTATTCGCTTCCAGAACTTTTGGCTGAGGTACTGAAGAAATGGTTTGGGATTGTACCTGTTGTCTAGGTCTGAAATTGAACATTCTACTCACAATGCTGAGCCGCATATCTCTAAATAATTGTGCAAATAATTCAGATGCTTTTGCCTTATATTGTACGAGGGGATCTCGTTGGGCATAAGCCTCCAGGCCGATCGACACCCGCAAGGCTTCAACTTTGGTTAGATATTCGATCCAAAGATCAGATATCACTCTCAGCAGTAATTGCCGATAAGCCTCAGTGACTCCGCCTCGGCCCAATATTTGGCTAATAATTTTCTTATCAGATCTCTGGGTCTCCGATAGTTTTAATCCTTGAAGTTTATTATATGTCTCCTCACCCAATTCACTCACGATCATTTCCCGAACATTTTTATCTAGCATCCCGATGGTGTTATCTTTCTTCACCTCAAATATATTTATCCCCCAGGCTTCCTTAAGGGCAAGTTGTGCATCATCCAATTGTTTTAAAACAGCTTCGGTTAAATTCGGTGCATCTTCATCCCCAATTAATAACGCAGCATAAAAAATATAATTTAGGCGGGTTATTCGCCTTTTTACTTGCTTATGGGTTCGCTTATCAAAACCTGTGGTTTCTCCCTGGGGCATAACAAGCAACAATTTTGCCATGTGGTCTAATGAAATCTCACCTGATATACGATCAAGTTGACTCTTCAAATCACGAACAAGGGAGCCGTCTTTATTTTCTCCGATCAATCTCTTCTTTCGGTTTTTAAATTTATCGCTGACCGTTTCTAGTATTTTTACACTAAATTCTTTCCATCCTAAATGAGCCAACTCGTTAGGAACCAAATCTAATGTTTCGGACATCCTTCGTTCTACGGCCCCAATCATCCTAGTAATTGTATTGATGTTTTGAAAACGTTCTACTTGTTGGGTAACCAATTCTTCTATTTGATCGGGATCGTCTAAAATCAATTTTTGTTGTTGGTTTGTTAATGCCAGGGGAAAACCAACCGTATTGCTAAGTTCTTCTGTTAATTGTTTGGAGTTGCTCGTTTCTGCTTCGTCCGCATATCTGAGTGTTTCAAAGAAAAGGTCAAGGCTTTCTGACTTTTCGGCGAGTTGGTCTTTTAAGTGGCTTCGAGCTACTTCAAGGGTACTTACTGCACCCTCAAGCACATGTTCTTCTTCTTCTGATATAGATTTGTCAGCAATGTCAATTAATAGCTCTAAGGCCTCATTTCGAGAATTAAAAGGTTTATCTGCGATTGAATTTAATAATAATTTAATCGTGTAGGAAGGAAAAACGACATCTTCTAACAAAAATGTGGGCTGTATTTGTTCTAACCAACCAAGCAGCTTCCATGGACCATCTTCATCTTCCAAAGACTCTGGAATTCTTCGCGTAACTTCAGTTTCGACCATTTCCCAAACATCTTCGGTAAGATCTTTCTTTACAAATATTTTGTCCCGCTGCCCGTAAATTGTTTCTCTTTGTGCATTTAGAACATCGTCGTATTCTAATAAATGCTTCCGGGCGTCAAAATTGGCACCTTCCACCCTTGTTTGCGAGGACTCAATAATATTACTCACGATCTTGGCTTCCAAGGGCATCGCATCATCCATGCCCAACCTTTGCATCATTGAGTCCACTTGGGCACCCCCGAACATTCGCATTAATTCATCTTCAAGCGAGAGATAAAATCGGGAAGAGCCAGGGTCACCTAAGCGGGCTGCACGACCACGAAGCTGGTTATCAATTCTCCTTGCCTCATGCCTTTCTGATCCGATCACATGTAAACCACCCAATTCTTTTACGGCAGCCATATCCGCCATAGATTTGATGAAGAATTTGATCTCCGTCTCATAAATACCATATTGATCGGGGGATAAGTTCTTGATTGCGTTAAGCCTTTCTTCCATGCTCATATCAAAGGGATCTTCCACGCCATTACGGCGTAATACCCTGTTTACAACCGAAAGAATTTCTTCAGCAATTTCACCACCAAGTTTAATGTCTACACCACGTCCAGCCATATTGGTGGCAATGGTTACCGCCCCAAATGCACCTGCGCCCGCAATGATCTGGCTTTCTTCAGTATGCTTTCTCGCGTTAAGAACCTGATGGCTCACTCCTCGTTTAAGCACTTGGACGAGCCGGTCTTTATCACTTGGAATTAGACCTAGGTATTCAATGAGTCTTTCTATATTATCTGGAAGGTCCACATTGAGATTTAAATGTAATTGTTTTGCAAGATCATTGAGGTCATTGGTCTTCAATTTATCCATCGGTTCATTTAAGAAACTCAGAGCCATCACCATTCGACCATCTTCTATTCGATCATTGGCCTTGAACCACTCTTTTCTTAGCAACGTGATTTGCATCAATTTGCGAACCATATCTGGGCGCATACGATTCGAAAGATTTTCCGAGGCTTCCACTGAGGTAGTACCGATCAATATGGGCCGACCCACTATCTGATACTGAATTACTTCAGTGATTAATGCACGGAATTTAGCTTCTTCAGTTCGGAAAATGACGTCAGGATAATCTTTCCTTCTAAAGAAAGTTTCATTCTGATCTGGGTCATCAATATTTGAATAATAGGTATATTCGTAATTGAATTCATCTTTCTTTTTGTGGGCTACCAAGGTCGGTTCTTCACCTGACGAGTTGAATTCTACAATGGGTGGAATTGCCACGACCTCAAGGGAGTAAATATCACTAAACTCCTCAGCCTCGGTCATTGCAGTACCTGTCATTCCGGACAACTTTTCATACATTCGGAAATAATTCTGGATCGTGACTGTCGCGTGAGTAATATTCTCACTTTGAATGGGCACATTTTCTTTTGCTTCAACGGCCTGATGTAATCCATCCGACCATCGTCGGCCAGGCATCAACCGTCCGGTAAAGCTATCGATGATCACAACTTGTTTTCCTTGAACAAGATATTCTTTATTTCGTTTAAATAAAAATTGTCCGCGCAACGATTGTTCTAAATAGCCTAATAATCTCGCAGTTTCAGGGGTGACATCTTCAGGGCGGTCGGGATCTCTAAGTTGAATTCCTAATATTTGTTCCACCCGTGTTTCACCGATTTCAGTTAATACTACTGTGCGATCTTTCTCGCTTACTTCATAATCCGTAGAACGCAGTTGCTTCACAACCGCTGCCATCCGATGATAGTTATCCGCATCGTCATGTGAAGGGCCAGAAATGATCAGAGGGGTTCTTGCTTCATCGATCAATACGTTATCAATTTCATCGATGATCGCATAATTATGTCCCCGCTGGGAGCGACCCGACAAAGTGAGCCGCATATTATCCCTAAGATAATCAAAGCCAAACTCGTTGTTGGTGCCATAGGTAATATCAGCTTCGTAGGCCAAATACCGATCAACCATTTCAAGTTGATTTTGATCTTCTTGAGGATGTTCCTTTTCTAGGTCGACCATAAAAGCTTTCTTCCCGCCCTCGGTGCGGCTCCCCATTTGCAGCACCCCAACCGTCAATCCCAAGAAATTAAATATCGGTGCCATCCAGCGAGCATCACGTCTGGCTAAGTAATCATTTACCGTGATCAAGTGCACGCCATTTCCGGTTAATGCATTCAAATACATCGGAAGCGTGGCCATCAGGGTCTTGCCTTCACCGGTTCTCATTTCTGAAACTCTGCCTTGGTGCAAGATCATGCCACCGATCAGCTGAGTATCAAAATGCCGCATTCCCAAGATCCGTTTGCTGGTTTCGCGCACCACGGCAAACGCCTCTGGCAGAATCTCATCCAGGGTTTCGCCATTAGCGAGCCTGGTTTTAAATTCTGTTGTTTTTGATTTTAATTCTTCATCGCTAAGAACCTCTGTTTGAGGCTCAAGTCCATTAATCTCAACCGCCACTTCAGCATATGCGGAAATTTCTTTTTTATTGGGGTCCCCCCCGATCGCCGATACTATTCTTTTTAACATAGGTTTTCTCCAAGCAAATATTATACCAAGGGGAGTATAGGTAGGTGTATGAAGGATATTAGATTATTTCTTTAATAATTAGTAATAATTGAGGATACAATAGGGTTATTAGGAATTATGGAGGTGTTGATTTGGGATATGAATCCATTAGCAAAAAAGATTTAATTGGAAAGATAAAGGAAAATAGGACAATTCTTGAAAGTCTTATTTCTAATATTCCTGAGAGTGATATGTCTACCCCGGTAGAAGGAGATTGGACTGTAAAAGATATATTTTCGCATATCATTGCCTGGGAGCAAAATATGATTCGCTGGATGAATATTACTTTAGCGGGGGGAGCACCAGACGATTTCCCAGAAACTAGGGAAGCGGTTGATGCCCTCAACGAGTTTCAATTTCAAAGAGATAAAGGGAATGATCTTGATGATGTTTTATCCCACTTATCAACTTCATATGCTCAGTCCCTAAGCTTTGCTGAAAAGGTTGATGAATTTGCTATCAACGATGCAGACGTTTTTGCATGGAGAGAAGGGCGTCCATTATGGTATATCATTGCTGCGAACACATATTGGCATTATGAGGAACATTTTGAATTATTCCAAAAGTGGAACGTTAAATAAAAAAGGCCATCGATTGCCAAATTCGATGGCCTTGATCTTGGAGATTAGATTACATTTCCTCAGATTGGGCGAAATACTTGTATGCGCCAAATAAGGTTGCGGTAAACACAACTGGTGTCATAAAGGTCAAGAATGCGGCAACGATTGTAGTGATATATTCGCCAATATAAGGGAATCCACTCAGAGTATTAAAGGTGAGGGTCAAACCAAAGTATAGAATAACCAATGCTTTTGCTTTGTCTGAAGCAATGCCAAAAAGACCCACGAAAATACCCAAAATTGCTAAAACGATGCTGAGCCATTCAGCAGAAAATTTGAATAATGCAGCTAAAATTGCAACTAATGAACCGATCATATAAGAATATTTTGCTAAAGTTTTGGTATCCACATCCATCTCCTAGATTTGGTTGAAAAAATCCGTAGCTAGGCAAGCTACAGTTAAATTATAAAACCCTTTTTATGAGGATTAGTTATGGGATTGAAAATTAGGCAACTTAATTGTGAGGACAAAAAGTGATCAAATATAGACCTATGAAAATTGAAGATTATGAGGGATCTTATGCTCTTTGGAAAAACCTAGAAGGGCTTGGTTTGAGTTCTGCAGATAGTTTTGAGGCGATAAATGTGTTTTTAGATCGAAATCCTGCGTATAGCCATGTGGCAATGGACGGGGATGTAATTGTGGGTACTGTTCTTTGCGGACATGACGGAAGAAGAGGTTATTTGCACCATTTGGCAGTAGCAAAAAATCATCAAAAATCTGGAATTGGCAAAAACTTATTTAAGCTTTGTTTTGAGAAACTAGCGGAAGTAGGAATAAAGAAAAGCCATATATTTGTCGTTGCTGATAATGAAAATGCAATTCAATTTTGGAAAAAAAATGGTTGGGAACATCGAGATTATCTAATTATTATGTCGAAGCAAGTGGAATAATTTGCTGCGAGACATTAATTAGTAGTTCTCAATAAATCAAATTCTTCCTTCAAAATCTTACGTTCTTCTTTAGGGATTGCATGCCACCGCATATTTTGAATGGCACCTTCTAGAGCATAAAGCATGCTATAACATGTATGAGAATCGGTTTCGCCGATTTTTAACACGGCTTCAATGCTTCCAATTTCAACCAATTCTTCAAATGTATAAATATCAATTCCAATCAATTTTTCGGCAAGTATTTCCCCGATATTCGGTAAATCAACTAATTTTTCCACGGTAATTCCTTTTTTATCCTTGTTTTTATTTTACCCCAAGAGAACGTGAGGTTTCATGGCAAAACATACGATATTAACAGAAAATCAAGTCCGAGATATCGCTTTGTCATTCTCCATAAAGATTTCTAATTATCGGCCTATTGAAGCTGGAGAAGCGAACACCAGTTATCTCCTCGAGGATTCAAATGACCAGTATGTGTTAACAATCTTTGAAACAAAAACCAAAAAGGAAGTATTGGAAATTGCAAAAATCCTCGATTATCTGAAAGGTCATAATTATCCAACAACAAAATTGATTTCCCCTTCAAATAATCATCGCATCCATGAATTTGAAGGGAAACCTCTATTAATAAAAAAATGGATTCAGGGGGGCAATCTTAGAGAAAACCCGATCCAAGATTATTTGCCAATTGGGGAATCCCTTGCAATATTACATAAAATCCCAGCGCCCTCATTTTTATCGAGGGAACATCCGTTTGGAATCATCGAGATGCCAAAATCTTTGGGACATGGAATCGATCCAGGTTATGAAATATGGTTGCAGGATAAGATTGCCTATATCAATAAATACCTCCCTAGTAGCTTGCCAAAATGTTTTATCCATGGGGATTTGTTTGACGACAATATTTTAGTTGATCAAAGGGAATTTATTTCGATTATTGATTTTGAAGATAGCTGTAAATATTTCCGCGCCTATGATCTCGGAAGCATCCTCTTCGGTGTTTGTATCGAAAAGGGCAAGTTAAATAAGAGCAGAGCATCTCAAATATTGAAAGGTTATCAAAAAATTAGTAAATTAAAAAGCGAAGAGATTGACGCAATACAATTTTTTACGATTTATGCGGGAGCCGCAATTTCCGCATGGCATTATATGGCATACAATATCCAACACCCAAACCCAAAAATGAAAAATTGGCATCAACAGACAATGAGGAAAACTGAACAAATTTTCCAAATGACAAAAGAAGAATTCTCCAATCTTATTAATTAATTAATAATTTAAGCCTCGCCAATCTTAAAGAATCGAATCTTTTAAGGCAATCCTCATCTCTTTGAATGCTTCAAATGCTATAATCATTTTATTGAATTCGATTAATTCCTTATACACCCATTGATCTCGAAGAGAAAATTATGTCAGATTTTGTTCATTTGCATGTTCATACTCAATACTCGTTGCTAGATGGGTTCAGCCATATTGATAAATTGATGAAACGCGCAAAAGAATTAGAGATGCCTGCGTTGGGAATTACCGACCATGGCACAATGTTTGGGGTTATCGATTTTTTCAATGCAGCCCAAAATGAAGGTATTAAACCGATCATTGGGGTGGAAGCTTACCTCTCTAAAAGAGGAATGAAAGATAAAGAAGGTCAATTAGATCGAAGTTCAACCCACTTATTACTATTAGCCGAAAATATGACTGGGTATAAAAACCTGCTTAAAATCTCCTCTGCCGCGCAGTTGGAGGGATTTTATTATTCTCCAAGGATTGATCACGAATTTTTAGCCCAACATTCCGAAGGAATCATCTGCACATCGGGTTGTATGGGTGCCGAGATTCCCCAATCTCTGTTAAAGGATAATCCTGAGGAAGCTAAAAGGAAATTGGATTGGTATTACGATGTATTTGGGCCTGAGAATTTCTTCTTGGAGTTGCAAAGCCATGATATCCCAGAGATTCCAAAATTAAATAAAGATCTGTTGGCTCTGGGGGAACGCTATAAAGCAAACTTTGTCGCCACAAATGATGTGCATTATGTAGATCAATCAGATGCTCGCTTACAAGACATTATGTTATGCGTCCAAACCAGCAGTTTGCTGAACGATCCCAAAAGAATGCGGATGAGTGATAACTCCTACTATCTGAAACCTGGATCGGAAATGAAAGCCTTATTTGCCAATGTGCCTGAAGCCATTAGCAATAGTCTTTTGATTGCAGAACGTTGCAATGTCGATCTAAGTACAGATGGGTATGTATTGCCAGAATTTGAAGTCCCCGCTGGATTCACAGATAAAACATATTTACGAGACCTCTGCGACAAGGGGCTTGAAATGCGCTATGGCAGCCAGCATAAAGATGAAGTTTTCCAGGAACGTTTGGAATATGAATTAGGCATCATTGATGAAATGGGATTCAATGCCTATTTCTTGATTGTCTGGGATCTTTGCCAATTTTCGCAAAAAGAGGGGATTTGGTACAACGCCCGGGGGTCAGCTGCCGGTTCCATAGTTGCATATGCATTGGAAATAACCTTGGTCGATCCCATCGACCATGAACTAATTTTTGAACGTTTTCTTAATCCTGGTCGGGTTTCAATGCCCGATATTGATCTTGATTTTCAAGATGATCAACGATATCGACTGCTCGAATATACCGCTAAACGATATGGTGAAGATAAAGTTGCCTCGATAATAACCTTCGGTAAGTTAAAGGCCCGTGCTGCGGTTAGGGATGTAGGTCGCGTGATGGACATCCCGCTCTCCGAAGTAGATAAAATTGCAAAGATGATTCCGTCGATGCCATTAAACATGACCATTAACCAAGCTCTCGAAACCACCCCAGATTTGATGAACGAATATCAAAGTAAAGGTTATGTGAAAGACCTGCTGGACAATGCGCGGCAGGTGGAAGGTTCCCTCCGCAATGCTGGCACCCACGCCGCTGGAGTTGTGGTAACAGATAAACCTGTCGTTGAATATATCCCGCTTCATAGACCAACTGGGGCCTCCGCAGAAGATACGCCCATTAAAACGGTTACTCAGTTTGAAATGTCCACCATTGATGCCCTTGGATTACTTAAAGTAGATTTCTTGGGTCTATCCACATTGACAATCATGCAAAGATGCACGGACATGATCAAAGAAAGACATGGCGTCGATTTAAATATTAATAATATTCCATTAGATGACGAAGAAACCTTTAAACAGCTAAGTTTAGGTAATACAGCTGGGGTATTCCAATTGGAAGGCACAGGAATGACTAGATGGGTGATGGAAATGAAACCCAAATCTCTTCCAAATGTCATCGCAATGGTTGCCCTTTATCGTCCTGGTCCTATGGAATTTATCCCTTCCTATGTCAGAAGAATGCACGGTAAAGAAGAGATAACCTATCGGCATGAATTATTAGAGCCAATCCTCAAAGAAACCTACGGCATCACCGTCTACCAAGAGCAGATCATGTATGCCGCCATGAATGTCGGCGGATACACTGCCTCTGAAGCAGATTTCCTAAGAAAAGCCGTTGCCAAGAAGAAAGAAAAGGACTTACTTAAAAATAAGGAAAAATTCGTCGAAGGTGCGGGCAAAAACGGTGTTTCTAGAGAAATAGCTGAGAAAATTTTTGCAGACTGGGAAGCCTTTGCAAATTATGGTTTCCCCAAAGGGCATGCCGCAGATTATGCCGTTATTGCTGTCGAAACTGCCTACCTAAAAACTCATTATGCGGTGGAATATATGGCCGCCTTATTATCTGTCTACCAGTCTAATTCAGATAAGGTAGCTTTCTACGCAGCAGATTGTCGAAATATGGGTATTGAAGTTCTTAGCCCAAGTATCAACGAAAGCAATTGGGAATTCACTATTGAAGATGTAGAAGATGGAAATTCTAATGTGCGCTTTGGAATGGGAGCGGTTAAGAATGTGGGTAAGGGGCCGGTTGAGGCTTTGATTGAGGCACGTAAAGAAGGAATATTTGAGGATCTCACTGACCTTGCAAACCGGGTAGATTTACGAAAGGTAGGTAAAAGAGCCTTAGAATCTTTAATCAAAGCAGGAGCTTTGGACCAATTTGGACCAAGAATGGCGTTATTACAAGTAATGGAAAAAGCGATCTCTATTAGTTCATCTCAATTTCAAGCAGCCGAAGAAGGACAACTTTCTTTCTTTGGTGCAGATAGCGGCATCGTACAAAAAATTGAAATACCAAAAGTGGACCCAGATTATAACAAACGAGAACAACTCAATTGGGAAAGAGAATTAGTCGGTCTATTTATCTCAGATCATCCTCTGCGCCCAGTAATGGAAGACCTGAAAAATATAGTCTCTCATTTCTCTAGCCAACTTGCCCATACTGAAGATCAGCAGTTGGTCAAGGTTGCCGGTATGGTTTCACGGATTCGCCCCCATATCACTAAGAAAGGCGATCAGATGGCCTTTGTGGCCTTAGAAGATACCCATGGGATAATGAATTTAGTGATATTCCCTCGCACTTGGAAAGAAGTTCAAGAGTTGATGGAATATGACAAAGTGGTCATTGTAGACGGAAAAATTGATGCGCAGGGAGGGGAACCCAAAATTTTAGTGGACCGAGTGAGTACAAATGCCGAATATCCCAAACCATTTGAAGAAAAAAGTACCCATCGAAATAAACAAGTTCAGGAAGAACCGCAAGCAAAAATAATTAAAGAACAAAAACCAAAAACATATACTAATTCCTTAAAATCTGAATCGTTTGAAAAGCCATCCGAAAATGAAACGGTTGATCCTGCGGATGACAATATTGATCTATCTAAGATGCCTCCACAACCAGATGTATTTCCAATGGGCTGGGAGGAAGAGTTTGGCACAAATTCAGCGATCTCTCCAAAGAATTCGCAACCCGATAATTCCAGTGAATTGGATACCTCAGAATCAAAAAAAATCGAAGAGGATTTAAATAAAAATAAGGGCGAAAATCAAAACTTATCATCAGATGTAGTGATGCAAGAAAAGGTAAGAGTTGGTGAACTAAAAATTGAGGAGGGCATTAAAGAATCTCAAAAGTTAAGCCTTAGTGAACCAGGTGAAATACCCAGTGTAGCTTCTGCCGAAACTGATAGTAAATTTAATCCCTCCCCACCTGTCCCTATGGTGCTGCCACCCAAACAACCTGACGCCCCAGTTCCTGCTGTGGACGGAAAACCACGCATGGCAACCGTCGTATTGCGAAACTTTGCAGATCTTTCCAGAGATAATTTAAGAATGCGCCGGGTCCATGGCATGCTAATAAGCTACCCAGGAATTGACCGATTCGCTTTTTATGTGATCGAAAGGGAAAGGGGATATCGAATTGAATTCCCCAATGACACAACCCATATCAGCTCAGACATGATCGCTCGTATAGAGGCAATCGTAGGCAAAGAAAATGTGATCATCGAAGAGATCACATTTCAATAAGTTAGAATTTTTATCGGGGAAATATTTGATTTACAAAATTAATCGTCGATTAGCTGGGTGAAAAGGTGTTCCTCCACTGGAGTTTGACCAGAAGGATCCCAAACGTAAACCCAATCTCCAACTTCTGCCCAGTTATACATCCACTCAGCATCAGCAAAGGATAAGTTAGCGCACCCATGGGAAGATTGATACCCCAAATGGTCATGCCAATACTGTCCATGAAACGCCCGGGCCTCATCAAAATACATCGACCAGGGAACACCTTGTAAATAGTATCTGTCAGACCCATTATCCTCAACGCCCCCTCCCATAGAAGTGGTTTCCACTTTTTCAGTGATCTTAAACAACCCAGGACGTGTGAAATATCTGTCAGACCCACTTGTCGTCAAAGTTGCAAATACCAGCTTGGAATTTTCATAAACTGCGGTTGTCTGTTCAAATAAATTTAATTCGATCCATCGACTATTCTTAACCCCTTCTGGGGGAGTTTCATTAGGAAATACTAATGCCACCCAACGTTGGTCTACCCATTCATCGATACCGATCTGATACCAATCATATCCCTGGTAGTTCACTGTATCGAAGACTTCAATAACATCATAACGTGTTAAGGAATTCCCTGATTTCGGAGAAGCCCAGCCTGGACCCTTAAAGGTTTCTGCAGGATACAACACCCATCCAAATGGACGTACTGGGGTTAAACCATTTGTGATAACCCCTCTAAACGGAGTGGGGGACACCTCCCTAAGCACATCAGCACCCTTTATCCAGGTGCCGTTCTCTAAAAGATAATAAGATTTTCCGCCTATGTCCTCCCGATACTGGAAGGTTGCAAAACTAAATCCTCCGGGAAAATTCCCATCCGAAGTTTCACTATAGATCGCTTTATCTAGTGAATAATAGATTTTTAAATTGGCATCTTTATCCAACCATATATATTTATTGTCAGATTTTCCATAATTCTCATCTGTTGCCAAATAACGATCAGGAAGGGTGGCGATAGATAATTCAACGCCTGCCCTGGTAGTCTGATACTCAGCAGATCCTAAAACTAAACATTCAGATGAGTTATCATTAATATATACCCCAGGGAGACATAATGCTTCCGCGTTAAATCCATCACCCTCAGCCCCATCAAAAGCCTGCACAGATTTTGGATATGCTATTAATAAAACTGAAACGAATGTTCCAATTAAAAGTTTTCTCATAAAGATCATCTTATTCTAATAAGTTTGATGATTTCCAGCAAGCTAAGCTTACCTAACTTACTTCGCCCGGCTATATTAGTGGTATTGGTCAATAAATTCTTGCAAAGCGGGTCCCGGATCAATATTCGTCTGCAAGTCATTATGCCCGACCACCATTTCAAAACCCCATCGGCTTTGAATATCTTCTATTAATATAGCCAAAGCCTCTAGTTGGGCATCCGAAAAGGGTTCCCAAAATTCGTACCGATATCTTCCGATAGGGTCGAAATCATCATAGACAAAGGGTGTCCCATGATATTCGGTTCCAAATTTATCAGATAGCACATCTGGGTTTTTATCTCGAAACACCAAGGGTCCCGCATTAACAATTTCAATGCCGATCGAACGAGTTGCAGGCCGTGTGTAAGTACCATTTTCATCGTAGACCAGTGGCGCATTGGGGAGGCAATTTACTGCAGGATTGCCATAACAACTGACATGATTGGCGACATAACTTTCAGGTAACAATTGAATGATCGTCCCATCGCGCTCAACAAAATAATGAGCGCTCGTTCCGCTAGTCGGGTCTCTAAAATGGTCCAGGGACCCTTCATGATTTGCCAAACTCCCGGTGTAATGAAGCACTATTGCTTCTGGAGCATTGTTTCTATCGAAATGGCACACGGGTTTTACAATCACCGATGAGGATAATAATTCAAGAGAATGTTGGCTAATATCTGGTGGAAAAGCAATGCTTTCTAGATAATTTACGTCCAAAACCTTATTGTAATTTGAGAGACAATAATGGGTAAATTGAAAATATGGATCTGTCGCTGGCTCAGCCGTTTCTTCTAGGACAGATTCCGTTCGTGTCATTTCTGCAGGTGTAGCTGTTGGATCGATTACTTCGTCATTGGAAGGTGTTGCTGCTCGACCAGCCATTTCTGCTATTTCTGTTTCGGATACTTCAATTGCTTTAAAAAGCATTTCAGGAAATATGGATCCGAAATACGGGCCCGCTGTCGTAATTTCTGGGTAAAAATTATCTCCAGAGTATGGATAATAGCTAGGTATTTCCCAAAAAAGTTGACTCCCAAACTCTAGTGAGCGATCTTGAAATTCGGGCCATCCACTAAATCCCCCCATATAACCCAGAGGTTTTAAAATTCCCTCCGGATTTTGAGGAACCGAATCAAAGGGATAAGCGAATAAATTGATCGAATGGCCTAATTTAGCTTCGATGATTTGTTTTGAAACTCCCGCGTCTTGACTTGCATAAGCCTTTGTGATTTCAGCATAGTCAGGATGGTCTACCCCATGACTGCCAATAGTAATTAAGCCTTCCTCTTCCCAGTCGATCAAATCTTGCCAACAGATCCTATCTTCTGGATGCGTGCAATCATCTGTAAACGAGGGAGTAATCAAAAAGAATAGTGCATGGAAGCCATTATTTCTCAGTGCGGGAATAACGATATTTGCATACTCATCATACTTTGGCACTCCCATATCAAATCTTAGCGCTACAGAATACTTTTGGGGCTGAAATGTTCCCCCGATGAAGCCTAATATTTCCTCACCGGTTAATGTTTTGAAATTATTTTCTTTCAACCATTCGATCTGTTCAACAAACCATTCCTCGGTCATTTTTACATTTTCACCACCAAAATATGTGGGATTATGATATTCGAGTACCGGAATTCGCCAAGCCAAAGGGCTGGGTGTTGGTGTTGGGCTCGGACTTAAGGTCTCTGTGGGTGCGGGAGTATCCGGAAATTCCGTTGAAGTCGAAGCTTCAGTTGGAAGGATTGATGGGGTGACAACTACGTTTTCGGTCGAAGCAGGTTCGTTTTCAATATTCCCTTGGCATCCAAATAGCAGGACGCTTAAGAGCAAAATGACAAGCAAGTATTTATTGTTTGTGTAGATTGTTGGATAGTTTTGCATTCGGGTATTGTAACCTTTGTTGTCTTTTCAAAGGAAGGGATTAGCTTAATAAAATAAATCATAAAGAATTGATACACACGATATTAAAATTAATAAATAAATTATAATTTGGAGAATAAGAACATGGAGATATTATGAATTCTAAATCGGTAAAATTCCTTGGCATCAATTTGCTGATAATTATGTTAATTCTCGTCTTTTGGTCAATGACCAAATCTGATTCTCAAGTAGATCAGGATTGGCAAGACCAGCCCGAGGGCAGTTCCGAATCTACAAAAGCCTCTGAAAAAATGGTCACTGATTCTAATATGATTGATTGGGATAACCGGGAGATTTATCGTTCTGGTTTAACGATTGAAGCTCAAGACGCATTGGATAGGCTCCCCAACGCTAGTGTATATCATATTTCTCTCAGCATTCCTGATTTCATTGAAGATGGCATATCAGGAGACCTTTCGGTTCGTTATATCAATGATGAAGATGTGGACTTAGAGGAAATATATTTTCGCACTTTTCCGAATTATAACGGGGGCCAAATAGAAATTGAGAATATAAAAATCGATGGAGTTCTTGCCGAAGGAAAATTTGAAAGCCAAGATACCGCATTAAGAATTGATTTAGAACATAGTCTAAAACCCAACGAATCTGTGGTGATTTCCATGGATTTCCATCTGGTAGTCCCCACAGAAATGGGAGGAAATTATGGGCTTTACGGGTATTTTGACGATATTTTAGTTTTGGATACTTTTTACCCAGTTATCGCCGCCTACGATCAAAATGGCTGGTACAAACAAATCCCTCAAGAAAATGGGGATCTCAGTTACCAAGATGCGAGTTTTTATATCGTGAAAGTTAAAGTGCCCGGCCACATGCTTTTTGCAACCTCCGGGGTCGAAATTGAATATTCAAAAGATTCTGGAAGGCAAAGTATCGTTTACGCAGCTGGTCCCGCTCGAGATTTTTACATTGCAGGAAGTGAAAAGTTCACAAAAGAATCAAGGCAATTCGGAGAGATTACCGTCAATAGCTTAACCTTTTCTCAATATGCTACGCACCAGCAATATGCCATTGATAATGCCATTCAAGCCTTAGATAAATTAGGAAATAGGTTTGGCAATTACCCTTATACAGAATTTGATGTGATAAGTTCCCCTATGTTAGCTTTGGGAATTGAATATCCAGGTGTGACTTCCATTATGATTGAAGAATTCAAAACGAATGCGACCTTATATGGATTGCCTGCAAGATCTATGTTGGAATCTACAATTGCCCACGAAGTGGGTCACCAATGGTTTTACAATGGCGTTGGAAATGACCAACAAAATGAACCATGGATCGATGAATCTCTAACTCAATATGCTACGTATTTATACTATCTTGATTCTTATGGCGAAAATGGGGCCACCGGATATTTGAATTCCTTTGATTCTCGGTGGGAAAGAGTGGATTATGCAGACATCCCCGTAGGCATGCCAGCCGGAAACTATAATGGGGCAGAATACGGGGCAATTGTATATGGAAGAGGACCCTTATTTTTCTCTGAACTTGAAAATATTATCGGTTTGGATACGCTATCCTCTGCCATTCAAAACTATTACCAAGAAAATCTTTGGGGAACGACCAATGTTCAAATTCTTCGCGATTATATAGAAGAAGAATGCAATTGTGACCTGGGCGAGTACTTTGAAAATTGGATTTATGATAATTAATTGATGATTGTGATGGGGATGCTAAAAATAAATTTGGGTTAAAAATATTTAGCTTGTGCCCAACTTGACCCAAAGTTTATGTTATGGCATAATCAAGCATCGTTATAAAAAAAACAATGATGGAAACGAGTAAGCTTTATCCGATCAGTCAGCGAGCCTGGGAGAGTGGAAGCCAGGTCTGATTAATTAGCCGAAAATCCTTCCGGAGTGCAAATTGAAAAGCAACATTTATTGCTTATTAGAGGAGCCGGGGTTCGTCCCTCGTTAGCCAAGACGCAGCCTTCGTAACACGATGGTTACCGATGCTGGCCGAGAGTCTGTGAAAACAGGAACCGGGGTGGTACCGCGAAGTGGAATTATTTCCTTCGTCCCTGATTGGGATGGAGGTTTTTTGTTTAAGCCTACCGTCCGATCAAAGAATTTTATTAAAGTATTGGAGTTTCTATGTTCAAATCCGTATCATCAAAATTGGACGTCAATCAAATGGAATTGGCTGTGCTTAAATTTTGGCAAGATAAAGAAATCTTTAAGCGAGTTACCGAAATGAGAGAGGGGGGTCCAGAATACGTATTTTATGAAGGACCACCAACTGCAAATGGTTTGCCTGGGGTTCACCATGGCCTTGCCAGGGCATTTAAAGACCTCTTCCCGAGATATAAGGTAATGAAAGGTTTTCATATCAGCCGCCGCGGAGGATGGGACACCCATGGCCTTCCCGTAGAAATTGAAGTTGAAAAGAAATTGGGCTTTAAAAACAAACAAGATATTGAAGATTATGGCATCGCTAAGTTTAATGAGCTGTGTCGCCAATCTGCCTTTGAATATATCCAAGAATGGGAGAGATTTACTGACCGACTTGGTTTTTGGGTAGATTTCGAATCAGCATATGTGACGTACAAAAACGAATATATAGAATCTGTTTGGAATATATTGAAAACCTTTTGGGATCAAGATCTTCTTTATCAAGGGTATAAAGTGGTCCCTTATTGCCCCCGGTGCGGAACTCCTCTTTCAGATCATGAAGTATCTCTTGGCTATAAAGACGTGGAAGACCCTTCTTTATTTGTGCGTTTTCCCCTGTTAGATGAAGATGGAACATCCTTATTGGTTTGGACAACAACTCCTTGGACCTTGCCCGGAAACGTGGCTGTAGCTGCCCATCCTGATGAAGAATATGTCAAGATCGAGAGATCCTATAATGGTGGCACAGAAAAGTTGATCCTCGGAAAAGCGTTGATTGAAAAGGTTTTTGGAGAAGAAGAAGTAACCATATTAGAAACCTTCAAAGGCAAGAAGCTTTCCGGATTACGCTACAAGCCCCTCTTTACCTTTATGCCTTTAGATAAAGACGCTCATTATGTCTTAATGATGGATTATGTCACTATGGAAGATGGATCTGGCTTGGTACATACCGCCCCCGCATTTGGTGCTGAGGATATGGAAGCGGCCAATCAGTATGATCTACCCGTGCTAATGACAGTAAAGGAAGATGGCACTTTTGTCCAAGAAGTACGACCTTGGAGTGGAAAATTTGTAAAAGATGCCGACCCTGAGATCATCCAAGACCTAGAAAATCGCGGATTGATGTTCAATGTAAAAGAATATACCCATTCCTATCCCTTCTGTTGGCGATGTGACACGCCATTGCTCTATTATGCTCGCGGCACATGGTTTATCCGCACATCCCAATATAAGGATCGTCTTGTAGAGCTCAATAAAACAATTAATTGGGTGCCGGATCATATCAAGAATGGACGGTTTGGAAATTGGCTTGAGAATAATATTGACTGGTCTTTGGGACGCGAAAGATATTGGGGAACGCCGCTGCCTGTCTGGCAATGCGGAGATTGCAATCATCAAGTTGCAGTCGGCTCTCTGGCTGAATTAAGTGAGTACACCGGACAAGATATGTCCGATCTGGATATGCATCGACCTTACGTTGACGAAGTACATTTTGATTGCCCCGAATGTGAGGAAAAACATAAAATGCAGCGTGTCCCCGAATTGATTGACGTATGGTTTGATTCTGGCGCTATGCCTTATGCCCAATGGCATTTCCCCATGGAGAATATGGAAAAATTTGAAGAACAATTTCCTGCAGATTATATTTGCGAAGCAGTCGACCAAACCCGCGGATGGTTCTATTCGCTCCATGCCATTGGCACATTATTTACGGATACCGTTGCATTCAAAAATGTGATCTGTTTAGGGCATATCATGGGGGAAGACGGTTTCAAGATGTCCAAATCCCGGGGCACAGCAGTAGACCCCTGGGACGTTTTTGATAACCAAGGCGCAGATGCATTCAGGTGGTATCTCTATACTGCTAGCCCTCCTGGAAATGCCCGCCGATTTTCCCTGGGGTTAGTGGAAGATGTGGTTAAGAATTTCACGTTAACTCTCTGGAATGTGTACTCTTTCTTTGTAACCTACGCCAATTTGGATGGTTGGAAACCTGATCCTAATATAAAACCCGACTATAACGAAATGGACCTTTGGTTGCGTTCCTCATTACATGCGCTGACCAGAGATGTTTCCGATGCCATGGAAAATTATGATGTCATTGGGGCTACTCGGCCAATAGAAACCTTCGTAAATGACCTCTCTAATTGGTATCTCCGGCGATCCCGCCGAAGGTTCTGGAAAAGTGAATCAGATTCCGATAAGCATGCTGCCTATGCCACATTGCATGAGGCCTTGGTGGTGGTTGCAAAACTTTTAGCCCCCACCATGCCATTCATCGCTGAGGAGCTTTATCAAAATCTAGTATTATCTACTGGTAATCCAGCGGAAGAATCTGTCCATATGGCAGATTGGCCTGAATGGGATCAATCCGTTGTGGATGATACATTAAATCAAGAGATGTCCTTAGTAATGAAACTGGCCTCCTTAGGGCATGCAGCAAGAAATGCAGCAGCCTTGAAGGTTCGTCAACCCCTAGCCGAAGTTTCTTTCTCCACTGGTTCTGCACAAGAATCTAAGGCAATCGAAAAATATGCCGATGTGCTTTCCTCTGAGTTGAACGTGAAAAAAGTCAGCACCTTAGGTTCCGCGGGGGAGGCGGTTAGCTATAACTTGAATCCATTGCCTAGACAATTAGGCTCAAAATATAAAGATCAGTTCCCGCAGGTTCGAAAAGCAATTTTGGCTTTGGATGCGAATATTGCTGCTGAAACCCTACTGAGTGAAAAACCAGTAGAAATTGAATCAAAAGGTGAAGTGTTAGAGATTTTGCCAGAAGAAGTAGAAGTCCGCGCAGAAGCAAAATCTGGCCTTAGAGTGGCACAAGATGGCGCTTACTTAGCAGCACTTTCAACGGAATTAACCCCAGACTTGATTGATGAAGGTTTGGCTCGTGAATTTATTCGGCGAGTTCAAGACTTGCGCAAGTCTTCTGATTTTGACATCTCTGATCGAATAAAGGTCTACTATCAAGCTTCCGCCAAATTGGGCAAGGCAGTTGAAAGTTTTGCTGATTACATTAAGGGAGAGGTGCTTGCGGCTGAGTTGCTTGAAGAGGCATTACCTGACAACTCAAAAACTAGTGAAGAGCCCTTCACCTTTGATGGGGAGGAAGTGATGGTAGGATTAGTGAAAGTATAAAAAGCCATAAAACACAATCCTTGCCGAAATCCAGGGAATTAAATGTATAAAAAAAGCACTGGGAAATTTCCCAGTGCTTTTTTGGTCTAAGGAAGTTTACTGGTTTTGCCAATAATCGTAAGCGAAATAAACGGTGTTTTGACTTTCAAAGCGAATTGCAATTTGTGCAGCACCATGTAACCCAGCTGGCACATCGAATGTTTCCGTGAAAGTGCCCAAATTACCTGAATTTATCGTGCCCACCAATACGCCGCCAATAGCCTGGGTACCAAAGGCCCCAATATAAACGTTATAGGTATCATTTTTAGTGAAGTTGAAACCACTCACAGTGACCGATGTATCGAGAACGCTAGAATTAATTACTGTGTTTGGATAAGTCCCATAAGGTAGTGTCCAATCTCCGGTTCCGGCGGTTTGAACATTGCTATTGGCAAAATTATAGCCCTCAATATTTGAGAAAAAGTCATAGGCAAAATGTCCTGTGGTTTTACTCTGGAATCGGATCGCAATATATTGTTCGCCTTGAAGTTGACCCGGAATTTCATAAGTCCCGTAAGTGGTTCCATCGTCTCCTGAATTATAAGAACCCACAACAAAGCCGCCAATTCCGTTTGTCCCAACTCTGCCCATCGTCACGTGAAAGTCTGTGTTGGCAGGGAAATTGAAAGTCTGTACCGTGACTTCCTGATCTTGCACCACATTGACGATAGATGTAAATGGGGTTTGGCTGCTGTTAGCTTTTGCCGCAAGGGCAGCATTGATGAAGTAGGTTGTGTATCGCCTTCGAGGTATTTCATTGAAATAGTAAATGTTTTATTTGGACTTACATGCTGAACCCAGACGTCAGGTCCGGTCCAAATATCTACCGAAGTGCCATTGCTTTGGGCGGAAGAATGTGCAACTGGATATAAGGAATAAGGTTTCAAGCTATTCCAGTCATCCAAATTTGCAAAAACGTTATAGGCATAATTTTGTTCATTCTTGCTATCCCTCACCATCACACCCAATAATCTTTCTTCATAGAGTCGATAAGGAATTGTAAAAGTTTTCGTAAATTTAGATCCCAAATTATCATCAAGTCCACCGACCACCATACCCTGGGCAAAATGCCCACCAATATAGCTCAGGATAACCTGATAAGTTTTCCCTGCGGGGAAATTTTCAACACTTAAAGTTATCGAATCGTTTCTTTGGACATCATGAACCCAAAAGGTGGGACCTCCTGGTACGGTCACCTCAATATCTGGTGCCTGATCCGGGGCAGCAAGGACACCTACCGGTATTAGTAAAGCTAACAAAATTATAAATGGAATTATTCGCTTCATAGTTTTTCTCCTAACGACATAAGGCCATTTCAGGAATTAGAAGGCCTTATCAGGTTCAATATACAGCAAGTTATGATTATCAGCCATTCAAATGGCATTTTAAATACCTTTATTCATCTTGCTTGTATTGTTGCAATATATATGCCATAAAATTAGGTTTTTTGATATATGAAACAACATTTTCACGCCGAAATTTTCAGATGGGGTAAAATTAATACTATGGATTCAAATAAGATTTCTTCTAGTAATTCCGAGATTTCCTCCAGGCCTTCTTTTATGGAAGTAGATCTTACTCGGCTAACTTCTAATTACAAGGCAATTCAAAATTTTGTAGGTGATTCGACTGTAATGCCTATTGTCAAAGCAAATGCTTATGGTCATGGAATAGTAAGAGTTAGTCAGCATTTGTCTTCTTTGGGAGCTAAAATTTTAGGGGTTGCATTTGTGGAAGAAGCCCTAGTTTTACGTAGAGCAGGATTAAAAATTCCAATATTGGTTTTAGGGGGTGTGCTCGGGGAGCAAATTCCCCTTTATTTAGAAAACGATTTGATCATCACTGCATCATCCATCGAAAAATTAGAGCAAATTGACCAAATCGCAGGAAAAATGGATATCAAGGCGAAAGTTCATTTGAAAATTGATACTGGAATGGAAAGGATTGGGGTCCATTATTACACTGCAGAGACTCTTTTAGAGGCTTCTCTCAAAGTAAAGAATACTTTTGTGGAAGGAATTTTTAGCCATTTTGCAAATGCAGATTCGGCCGATCTAACAAATGCTAATTTGCAATTGGAAAGATTTAATGGAGTCTTATCTTTTTATGAGAAGCGAAGCTTGCGCACACCCTTGAGACATATTGCTAATTCTGGGGCAGTCTTGCAATTGCCAGAAAGCCAATTTGATATCGTTAGACCCGGAATCTTAATGTATGGGGTATATCCTTCAAATGAGGTAATTCAATCCATTAAAGTGAAACCAGTGATGTCATGGAAATCAAAGGTCGTATATTTTAAAGTTGTAAAACCTGGGCATCCAGTAAGTTATGGTTCAATTTGGCAAAGTGAAAAAATGGTTCGGGTAGTCACGATTCCGGTCGGATATGGGGATGGGTATTTTAGGAGTATGACTGAAAAAGCAGAAGTAATTTTAGATGGAAAGCGATATCCTGTAGTTGGAAGAATTTGTATGGATCAATTTATGGTCAATATTGATTGGGATAGTGCCTACAATAATGATGAAGTAATTCTAGTTGGGGAGTCAAAAAAAGAAAAGATTACAGTGGAGGATCTAGCAAACTGGGCAGGCACGATCCCCTATGAAATTTTAACCAATATTAATACTCGTGTGCCTCGGGTATACAAAGAATAAATAAATTGATATGACTGAAAATGTATTGTTGGCAGGAGTGATCTTAGAGGATTCGAATGGGCATATCGCCCTTCAATTGCGAGATGAGGATCCTAAAATAATAAATCCTGGATTATGGAGTATTTTCGGGGGTCATATTGAAATAGGGGAACTTCCTGGAAATGCTGCCCAAAGAGAAATGCTCGAAGAATTGTCAATACACATCAGCTTAGAAAAATTAGATCTCTTAGGAAAGTTTGAGCATCACCAAAAATTATTTTATGTATTTCATTATCAAGTGACCGATGAAATGAATGATGTAACCCTAAAAGAAGGACAAGATTGGCGTTGGTGCACAACCGATGAGATAAATTCTGGAGAAATAAATGGTAAAAATATTGTAGACTACCATATTGAATTTATCCAAAGATTTCGTGGGGGGAATATTTAATTCATTTAATCCTTTATTCAAAAGTTTTTCGCTCAATCAGCAAAGGGTTAGTATAGACGGGAGTGGTAAAATGTCTCCTAAGATTTTGGTTTTAAAAAATTCGAATATACCTTAAATGGGTGTAACTCATTAAATCATTTATGGAGATTGGATGGAAAAGGAAGTTATGGTTACCCGCGAGGTGACCACAAGAATTCCGACTAAATATGGGGATTTTCAATTGTATTTCTATTCGAATACTCTGGATGATAAGGAGCATCTTGCGTTTGTCAAAGGTGATGTGAGTGGACAGCAAGATATCCTGGTTAGAGTGCATTCTGAATGTTTTACGGGCGATGTGCTAGGGTCTCAAAGATGTGATTGCGGAGAGCAATTAGAAAACTCTCTAAAGTTAATATCCGAGGAGGGCAGGGGAGTATTTATATATATGCGACAAGAAGGCCGTGGGATTGGGCTCTTTGAAAAATTGCGGGCATATAACCTTCAGGATCAGGGCTTTGATACTGTGGACGCAAATCTGGAGTTAGGCCATGAATCTGATCAAAGGGACTACACGATAACAGCAGAAATATTGAAAGATCTCGACGTTTATTCGATCCAACTGATCACCAACAACCCTCTGAAAATCGAAAGTTTAGAAAACTCTGGGATCAAAGTTGAAAAGCGAATTCCTCAAGTGCCCAGCATAAATGCCAATAACGCAGGATATTTAGAAACCAAAATTCTTAAAATGGATCATTTACTAGATTTTCCCTTTGAAAAATCTGGTGATAAGTAATGAATTTCAACCTGCATCAAATATATAAGGATATCAAGTGACGGACAATAAATTGATAAATAAGGATACAAATAGTGAACACAATCCCGAAGGAAACTTTTCTAAGGTGATTGAATGGCTGAAAAAAATCTTTCTCGATGAAGAGTTGGAGTCCCAGCCACCCCGAAGTAGATCAGAATATATCGCCGACTACTCCAAATTAGCTGCAATTGCCACGGGTATTGTTGTGCTCGACCAACTTTCAAAAAATTGGATTCGTTCAAACATAAATTATGGCCAACAATGGATCCCGTTTGAATCATTATCGCCATATTTCAGATTGGTCAACTGGTCAAATACGGGCGCAGCATTTGGGATTTTTCAGGGAGCTAGCTTATTTTTTACCATCCTGGCATTTTTTGTAGCGTTGATGATCTTGGTCTATTATTCTGTTATACCTGCTCATGAAAAAGTACAGCGTTTCACCTTAGCTATGATGCTTGGGGGCGCAATCGGAAATCTTATCGATCGCCTTCAATTTGGTGAGGTCACAGATTTTATCGCCGTGGGAAATTTTCCAGTTTTTAATATAGCTGATTCGAGCATTAGTGTCGGCGCCGGAATCTTATTAATTGCATACTTTTTTGAATGGAGAAAAATAAAGAAAGAAGAGAATAAAGGGGATGCGACACTTGAGTAAAAATAAGGAACTTGAATTCTTATTCAATTCGGATAAAAAACAAAGATTGGATCATTTTTTAGTTGAAAAAATGCCAGAATTTACTCGATCGTTTATTCAAAATTTAATTAAAAATGAGTCAGTTGTTGTTTCTGGTGAGATAATAAAAAAATCCGGCTATAAATTAGATTCGAAAGCCAAGATTCAGGTAAATGTGCCCGAAATTGTAACAACAGATTTATTGCCTGAAAATATACCCTTAGATGTTATTTTTGAAAACAAAGATGTGATCCTGATTAATAAAGAAGCAGGAATGGTCGTTCACCCATCCGCGGGTCATGAAAGTGGAACGCTTGTAAATGCAGTATTAGCCCACGCTGCTGATATTGAAGGTATCGGCGGAGAAAAACGTCCTGGATTAGTTCATCGACTGGATAAAGATACTTCCGGATTAATTATCCTTGCAAAGAGCGATAATGCTCTTCAAGTATTACAAAAACAATTCAAAGAGCGCACAGTCATTAAGCGATATCTTGCCCTGGTTGAAGGATCGCCCACTACCCCAAATGGGAAAATAGAAACATTTATCGGGCGAGATCCCAGGGTGCGCCAGCGCATGGCGGTTGTTCCAGAATCGCGTGGAAAAATTGCGATCAGTGAATATAAAGTATTGGAGAAATTTGAATCCCATTCTTTACTTGAAGTGACAATCTTCACGGGGCGCACACACCAGATTAGAGTCCAAATGGCATTCATTGGCAGTTCAATTGTGGGAGATAGGGTTTATGGAAGAAAGAGACCCTCGTTACCCCTAAAAAGACAATTTTTGCATGCGGCAGAATTAGAAATCACATTACCTGGAAAAGATAAACAGCAGGCCTTTACAGCTGAATTGCCATCTAATTTGCAAATAATATTGGATGAATTACGTTCCTAGATACAAGTGAGGAAAAATGGAAACACTAGATTTTCGATCTGATACGGTCACCAAACCCACTCCCGAAATGTGGGAGGCAATTGCTAAAGCAGAAGTGGGGGATGATGTCTATGGTGAGGATCCCAGCATCAATAAACTACAAGAACTCTCAGCCCATATGCTGGGTAAAGAGGCCGCCCTATTTGTTCCAACAGGAACGATGGGAAATCTGATCGCAATGCTTGTACATTGCCAACGGGGTGATGAAATGATCGTTGGAAATCTGGCACATGCTTACCTATCTGAGGCTGGAGGGATGGCAGCCCTAGGTGGAATATTTCCTAATGTGCTCGTAAACCAAACGGACGGAACTCTGCTGCTAGACGATATTCAAGCGGGCATTAAGCCGGATGATAATCATTTTGCGATCACTCGTATGATTACATTAGAAAATACACATAATCGATGTGGTGGGGTTTCCTTATCAACCGATTATGTAAATTCCGTAGCCAATATTGCCAAACAGCATGGTCTAAAATTTCATATAGATGGCGCTCGTATTTTTAATGCAGCTGTCGATCAGGGAAAAGATGTCAAAGAATTATTGGCGGGGGCAGATTCGGTAACCTTTTGCCTAAGCAAAGGTTTAGCTGCCCCCGTAGGTTCTGTGCTATGTGGTTCCAAAGAATTTATTTATAAAGCACAAAGAGCCAGGAAACAATTGGGTGGGGGAATGAGGCAAGCCGGGGTAGTTGCCTCAGCGGGAATTGTTGCCTTAGAAAAAATGACCGGACGATTAGAAAAAGATCATCTTCGAGCCAAAAATTTAGCAATGGGTTTAGAAAAGATCGAGGGATTGAATCTATTAATAAATAACACGAATATGGTTTATTTTGATCTAGATCATGAAATAAATTTGACAATTGAGGAATTTATTTCCGAATCGGCAAAGTTGGGTCTTCTATTTGGCTACGAGGGAGGACGTCAGTTTAGGTTGGTAACTCACGTAGACATTACCGATTTAATGGTTGAAAATGCAATTGAAATCCTAAAAAAGCTTGTTGAAGAAAATCACTAACATAATTTTAGTTAATTTCACTTCACTTCAACTGGCAAAATTGGATGCAATTCACGCAAAAATGTTATAATTAACCTCATTGATCATTTGGCTGAATATAAATTTCATGATCAAATATTATTAATTTATTACAAAGGTAAATATGCTCATAGAATTGCAACTCCCCGCGTTTTTTACAAATTTAGAGGAAGTTTCAAAATATTCGTCCAGTACGCTTGAGGCTTATAAAAACGATATAAATCGTTTTTTGCAATACCTAAAAGATTCTATTCAGCGAAAACCCACCGTCCCAGATTTTACTCGCAGAGCAATCTCAGATTATTTAAAAAATGAACGGAAATCCGGGTTTAAGCCCAGTACCCTTTATCGAAGGCGAGCTTCAATCAGAAGACTTGGCGCATATCTAAAAGAAAAAGGATTACTGCTTTCAGACATGTCGAAAGAAGATGCGCCATTTTTACCATCCAGCGAAAGGAAAAAAGTTGTGGATGGGGGAGACCTAGTATCTATCTCAAACAATGAGGTATCAAATTTAATTCAAGTAATATCAAGTTATGAGAACCCAAGAGCGGTAAGAGATTTAGCAATTATTCAACTCTTATTTGAGATCGGGATATCTATCGGAGACTTGGTTTCTTTAAATATTTCTGATTTTATTTTTAATCAGAAAGCGTTAAGAATAAGCGGGGAAAATCTAAGTGAAGAGATTCATCCCATCCCAAATTCGTCGAATACAATTCAAAATTATCTGAATTTTGCCAGAAAAGATCTTACTCAGGATGATTCTGAGCATGCCTTATTTGTCAGCCAAATGGGGGGAAGGGTGAGTCGGCAGGGTACTTGGCAGGGAATCCGAAATTGGGGGAAACAGGCAAAATTAAGTATTGATCTATCCCCTAGAATAATTCGCCACACTGCCACTAAGGCAATGATCAAAGCAGGAAAAAAAATAGAAGAAATTCAATTTCTATTAGGTCATCAAAATATTTTTTCAACTCGAACATTGGTAAGAAGATTAAAAAAATCGACAAATTTTAATGTGTGAAGTGAGGAATAATATGAGCACTTATCCAACTATGGAAGAGATCAATTCAATTGCAGAAATTATTAAATCTAAAACAAAGCATGAGCCTAAATTTGCCATGATTTTAGGTTCAGGTTTAGGCTCCTTAGCAAATGAAATTGAAGATGCAGACATAATTCACTACAGCGAACTGCCTGGATGGCCAGTATCTACAATTGAAGGACATTCCGGGCAATTGGTAATTGGCAAGCTAGAAGGGCAACCTGTGATGGTTATGCAGGGGCGTGCCCATTTTTATGAAGGCTACGATATGCCCAGAGTGGGTTTGCCCATCCGAGTAATGCAAACCGTTGGGTGCGACACCCTGGTTGTCACCAATGCTGCCGGTGCTGTTCATCCTGATTTTGAACCAGGTGACCTCATGTTGATCACCGACCATATTAATTTAGTAGGCATGGCGGGTTTGAACCCCCTTCGCGGGCCAAATCTAAAAGAATTCGGCCCCAGATTTCCAGATATGAGCAAGGTTTATGATCGTGATTATGGAAAAATTGCTCGCCAAATATCTGATGAATTTGATCTCGGTATGCAAGAAGGCGTCTATGTCTGTCTTGCAGGTCCCTCTTTTGAAACTCCCGCAGACCTTCGTTTTCTAAGGAATGTAGGCGTCGATGCAGTAGGGATGTCAACTGTGCCAGAAGCCATCGTCGCTCGCCATGGGGGAATGAGGGTATTAGGAATATCTGGTATTAGTAATAAAGCAAATTTGGACGGAGAAACAGAGACCACACATGAAGAAGTTTTGGAAGCCGGAAATGTTTTGGTGCCAAAGCTAATCACTTTAGTTAGAAATTTTTTAAGAAAAATTTAAAGGATCATCCCTTTATATGATTGGCATTCTAAAAATTTTTCAGACATATGAACAAACAATATACTTTATATTGGGCCTTGGGGGCTTGGTCTATTTTTGGCGATTTTATCAAGCATGGCAAGAAGCTCGCGGTGCAGTTTTTGGTTTAGAAGCTGAAACCGCGCGGGCGGGAGTAAATCGCGCCGCGGTCTCCCTTTTTATTTTGTTACTAATCGCATTTATTGTATTCATATTAGTTACTTTTATTGCGCCCGTAATGGCCCCAGATATCCCTCAAGTCTTGCCGCTTCAACCCGTTGAAATTACGGCAACGTACCTCGCTGACCCTGAGGCCGCCGAAACATTAGAAGCCATTGCTAATATCAGTGCCAGCCCTACACCCCTTCCTACGGTAGATGTTTCCCTCGAGGGTTGTGTCGAGGGTGAAATTGATATTACCTCTCCAGAAGATGGTGAGACGATTAGAGGTGTGGTTGAAGTTAGTGGGTCGGCCCAAGTCGTCAATTTTGATTTTTATAAATTAGAAATTGCGAACCCAAGTAACAGCTTATGGCTAACCATTGAAGCTGGAAATAATCAGATACTTGAAAATGTGCTAGTTCCCAATTGGGATACCTCCTTGTATTCACCAGGTGAATATATTCTTCAATTAGTTGTATACAGTGACAACGAAGCTCAAACGCCCTGCCGAATTCCAATTTTTATTGCTAATGATCAATAACAAGGTTTGTATATGATCAAAACAAATATTAGATCTGTAAACAAGACGGATATTCCGACTTTGGTTGATTTGGATCCAAGTTATCATACGGAATATGTTTGGCAATTAGATATTGATAACCATGAAAAAGATATGAATATCCGATTTAGGGAAATGCGATTGCCTCGTTCGATGTTAGTTGAATATCCTAATCAATTAAATGCTTTATCGGATCATTCAGAACAATACCTAAATATGCTTGTTTCAGAATTCGAAGATATGCCAATTGCCTTTATCGGCTTATCCCAAAGCCATCCGTTAGGGTTGTTGGCCGTTACCGATCTCGTTGTTAAAAGAAGATTCCGTCGGGCAGGAATTGCTACCAGTTTACTTCGTGCAGCCCAATCCTGGGCTGTGAAAATCGGGAAAGATCATTTAGTAGTAGAAATGCAATCAAAAAATTATCCTGCGATCCAGTTGGTAAGCAAATTAGGATTTGAGTTTTCTGGATATAGCGATAAATATTACCCAAACCAAGATATTGCCTTGTTTTTTACTAAAAGGATATAAACTAATTTATGACCAGTTCTTTGCTCCAAAGCCTCAATCAAATATTTGAAGCTGGAATTGCAATTTCTGCATTATCTCTATTTCTCCGCGCACTGACTTTCAATTTACGTGATCGGGTTTCAAGATCTTTTGCAATTGTTTTAGCCTGTTTAGTCGTTGTGTTTTCTGGCGAAGCGATTAGCGGGGCGGTTGAAATTGGGAATGTTCAAGACTTTTGGCTCAAGACCCAGTGGGTAGGGATTGTTTTTCTTCCCGCAGCTCTGGTTCATTTCTCTGATGCCTTGCTTGAAACTACTGGGCAACCTTCCAGAGGAAGGCGCAGTAAACTCGTAGTCATTGGCTATATAATTTCCTTTTTATTCTTATTGACCTTATTTTTTGGCTCCTTATTGGGTCCAGTTACCTTCGAAGGCCCAGTGCCTCATTTAACAAGAACTTCGCTTTCCACTTTTTTCATCGCCATTTATTTGATTGCCGTAATTTTTTCTGTTTGGAGTATTTGGCGGGCATATAAACGTACAAAACTTCGGGTCAGCCGCAGGCGTATGTGGTACCTCATGGCCGGAGTTCTATTTATTTCCTTTGGTACGTATCCTTATTTGCAAATTGGATCAGGTTTTGCTTTTGCCAATCCGGAAATATTTATTTCATTAGCAACCCTTGGCAATATGGCTGTTTTCTTTTTCCTACTAATGATGGCTTATGCGGTTGCATTTTTTGGTGTGCCCTGGCCTGACAGGTTAATTAAGAGTCGTTTATTCAAATGGTTTTTACGAGGACCTGCCACAGTGTTCATCGTTTTATTTATGATCACTTTTGCTAGAGAGTCTGGAAATTATTTTGAATCTAATTATGCTGTTTCAATCCCGATCATCACCGCAATCACAGTATTATTCATGGAGCATCTCATTACATTAATCTTTCCTACTCTGGAGCGATTATTTTTCAATAGTGGTGATCAAGGCAATATTCAATTACTCCAAACAATTAGCGATCGGCTAATTACTACTGGAGATTTAAAACAATTTTTGGAAGCTGTGATTGCCTCCGCTTGTGACCAATTGCAGGTGTCAACAGCATTCATCGCCGCTTTCGATCAGGGGGGAATTGAACAAGTAGTACAAGTGGGGGATAAACAGCTACTAGAAAAAATCGGTTTGGACCAAACTTTGTTAGAAAGAGTTTCCGAAAGCCAAAACGGTAATCAGTCAGTTTTTGCCTGGGGAGATTTTTGGCTCTTCCCACTGTTTAGTCCTCAAAAAGGATCCCTCTTAGGACTACTGGGAGTGCTCCAAAGTGGAAAGCTTCCCCTGGAAGAAAATCAAAGAATTGCCATGAATCTTCTTGGTGAACGCGCCGCTTTAGCTTTGGATGACAGGAACATGCAGCAGCAAATTTTCAATGCCTTGCAAGAATTAGAACCCAAAGTAGATATGATTCAAAGATTGAGAGCCGCCACACGTTATGATCAGCGCGAAATGTTCACCGACCTCGATCTGCTTTCCGAAGATAAAAGCGTAAATCAACTTGTCAAAGAAGCCTTAAGTCATTATTGGGGAGGCCCTAAATTATCCGAGAGCCCGTTACTGAGCTTACAAGTAGTCCAGGAAGCATTAAAAGAAAATGATGGGAATGCGGTCAACGCACTCCGATCTACCCTTAAAGAAGCAATTAGCCGCGTTCGCCCCGTCGGAGATCGACGATTCACGGCCGAATGGATATTATTCAATATTCTAGAAATGAAATTCATGGAAGGAAGAAAAGTGCGTGAAATTGCGCTCCGACTTGCGATGTCCGAGGCAGATTTGTATCGGAAGCAGCGCATAGCCATCGAAGAGGTCTCTAAAGTTGTGTTGGATATGGAAAGAATTGCCCGATCAGATGGAAACGGAGGGGAATCATGAAAGATGATCAGTTTTCATTAGATGAATCCCTCGACGAAGGATTATGGAAATCAATTTTATCTGAAGATCAAATTGAGAGAAATGACCCTGAAGAGGCAATTACATTGGAAAATATAGAAAATAAAAAATCTCCGGATTTTCAAAATGACTGGGATTTTGTAAACGATTTATTGGCAAAAGATAAATTGGTTGAGTGTAAAGTTTCTGATTTTAATCGAGGGGGCTTATTGGTAAAGCATGAAAACTTTGCCGGATTTGTGCCCATTTCCCACTTAATAAATACTTCAATTATTGAAACTGAAAATTTAAATGGGGAAATGTTAACCGCTTATTTGGGACAAGAGTTGATGTTGAAGGTGATCGAATGTACCCCCGAAAGGGAAAGAATTGTACTTTCCGAAAGGGCTGCACAGACAAATACTGGAGAGCGCAACCGCCTATTTAGAAAGTTAGATATAAATGGGGAATATGAGGGCAAGATTACAAATATTACTAATTTTGGTCTTTTTGTAGATCTTGGTGGAATTGAAGGATTAGTCCACATCTCCGAACTTTCTTGGGAACGCGTGGAAGATCCCAAAAAACTACACAAGATTGGAAATTTGGTCAAAGTAAAAATATTGGATATCGGTAAGAAAAATAGCCGTGTGAGTCTAAGCATTAAAAAATTAATTCCAAATCCATGGGAAAGCGTTTCCCAAAAATACCCCGAAGGAAAACCATTTAATGCCACCGTGATTGAAATTGTGAAATTTGGTGTTTTTGTCAGGTTGGAAGATGGCTTAGAAGGCCTAATCCATATCTCCGAAATGAGGTTAATGGATGGGCATCAATTAAGTGATATTTTGGAAGTGGGGGAAGAAATTCTTGTAGAACTTATTAGCGTAGATGTAAAACGCCAGCGGATGAGTTTGCGATTAGTGGATTAAAATTGTAGCCTAAATCCCTAATAAGAACGATAATGGATTCAATAATTTACGAAGATTAACCAGTAAAAAGTATTCCCATGGCTAACAATAAAAAATCGAAAACTAAAAGCTCCACAAAATCGAGTAAACGGCCTAATCTTGGCATGGTGCGCGGTCCTGAAGAACCCAACCCCGCTTCAGCAGTGTTAGATTCTGTTATCGGGTTCCTTCTCAGATTCCGAAAATATGGAAACGATATTCTTGGAATTTTCTTAGCCTTAATTGCTATGTTAATTTTGCTTGGTTTATTTGGTTTATCCAGCGGTGCCTGGTTACTCTCCTGGGTCGCCAGCCTAAAAAAGTGGCTTGGCTGGGGTGGAAGCCTGTTATTGGTAGGCAGCCTCGGGATGGGAAGCTTATTAAGTTTCAGACCTTATAAAGAAGGATTTACCGCAAGAGATTGGGGAAAGGTTATTTCTATTGAGTTTGCTGCCTTTTCATTACTTGGATTGCTCTCGGTGATCGGAGGAAATTCTATTGAAACATCGGACAATTTTGGCGGATTAGTTGGCTGGGGTTTATCAGAATTAATCGGCATGTTATTTTCGGCCCTCCCAGATATATTAGGAAACATACTCAGAGTATTGCTTTTTATTATTTTTATCGTTATCGGAACAATGTTAGGCTTCGGATTATTTGGACGAGCAGTAACTTCGTTTGAGTTCAATCTTTCAGGTGGAAAAAAGAGAAAAACCCGAGCTGTCTCCGCCCAACCCTCCGTAAGCATAAGTTCAATGTCGCAAGATGAAATTGAATCACCAAAAAAGACCGGTAGGACTAAAAAGGCTAGTATCCCAGCCGAACATAGAAAACAATTCAAGGTGGAAGATCAGTTCGAAGATCAAATGGATGCCCCATTGCCCCGAGACGAGCAATTGCCGGACCTAAGTTTGCTGGATATTGGCAAAAATGTAAAACCTGATGAAAGACATATTAACCAAACTGCAGGGCTTATCGAAAAAACTCTCGCAGAGTTTGGTATTCCAGCCAAAGTGATCAATTTTCAAATCGGCCCCACTGTTACCCAGTTTGCTATAGAACCTGGTTATATCCAGAAGCCCGGTACTACTGATGAAGATAATCGACAAAAAGTCCGTGTTTCACAGATTTCGGCCCTACAAAAAGATTTAGCTTTGACGCTTTCTGCGGAACGGCTTCGAATTCAAGCACCTGTACCGGGCAGATCATATGTGGGTATCGAAGTACCCAATAAGCGCTTTTCAATGGTCAAATTGCGCCCAATATTAGAGACTGAAACTTTCTATAAGGTCAAATCTCCCCTTGCAATTGCAATGGGACGGAATGTTTCTGGTATTCCAGTGGTGGCTGATCTAACCAAAATGCCCCATCTATTAATTGCCGGAACCACCGGGTCTGGTAAATCGGTTTGTATTGCTGCTATTACCACCTGCTTGGTAATGAATAATTCGCCAGCAGATTTGCGTATTGTAATGATCGATCCTAAGATGGTTGAATTAGTCCGTTTCAATGGCCTTCCCCATCTCATTGGAAAAGTGGAAACAAATTTAGAAAGGATCGGTGGCGTATTACGTTGGGTGGTTGCGGAAATGCAAAACCGCTATAAGAAATTGGAAGAACTTCGAGCGAGAGATATTGAAAGCTATAATCGCAAAGTTCAGCGCAGAAAAGAATACGAAACTATGCCCCGAATCGTGGTCCTGATTGATGAACTTGCGGATCTAATGATGTCAGCTGCCGAGTCAACAGAAACTACTATCGTTAGACTTGCCCAAATGGCAAGAGCGGTGGGTATTCACTTAATTGTAGCAACGCAACGTCCAAGTACTGATGTAGTAACAGGGTTGATCAAAGCAAACTTCCCTGCAAGACTCTCATTTGCAGTGGCATCGGGTATGGATTCCAGGGTGATCTTAGACGGCCCTGGTGCAGAATCACTTTTGGGGCGGGGGGATATGCTATTTTTAAGCCCAGAAGGTGGAATGCCCTTGCGTGCACAGGGCGTAATGATCTCAGATCAAGAAATAGAAAATGTGATCAATTATTGGCAAGAAGCATGGAATATTGAAGGTTCAGAAGAAGAACAGGAATCTCCTTGGGAAACAATGATGGTGGACGAAGCTATTCTTGCCACCAGAGATAATTTGGCTGAAGATGCCATTGAAATCATTAAAGACACCGGGAGAGCGAGCGCATCGATGTTCCAGCGCAGGCTAAAGATCGGATATCCCCGTGCTGCCCGGTTGGTAGATGAATTAGAAAATATGGGGGTTATCGGACCATCGCGTGGTGGTGGGAGAGAAAGGGAAATCTTAATTGACACTGATAATTATGACGATGGAGAGTTATAATTATATTTTCTTCCAAACCGTTTATAAAGAAATTGGGACCCAGGAAAATCCATACTGGTAATTATTTCAGAATTTAGGAAAAAACTAAATGAGAGTTGAAGATTCAGTTGAAATGAAAAAACAAAAAGAAAAAATAATTTTCACCGACCGATTAAGGATAATTTTTTCAAAACTGTTAGAGTGGGCAGGAAATTTATTGAATGATTGGGGAGTCAATCCCAATGTGCTCACCACCACAGGTGTAATTGGCACTGCAGTAGGAGCATTTTTTGTTGCTCAGGGAAAGTTTTTCATTGGCGGATTCATCATCTTGCTAATGGGGCCTATAGATGCCCTTGATGGAGCTGTCGCAAGAGCAAAAGGGGAACCAGAAGATTTTGGTGCCTTCGTAGATTCTGTAAGTGATCGCTATATCGAAATGATCATATTTGGTAGCCTCCTATGGTATTTTGTCGGACAAGAACAACTGAATGCGGTGATGATTGTTTTTCTTGCTGCCTCAGGTTCTGTACTGGTTTCTTACACCCGTGCCCGGGCCCAAAGTTTAGGCTTTGACACCAAAGTTGGCATTCTCACCCGGGTTGAAAGAATTCTGGTGATTGGGCCGTCAATATTATTCGGAATCCCATTGATTGGAGCCGCAATAGTTGCCGTTGGCGCCAACATTACCGCTATTCAAAGAGTGATCGATGTCCGCCGCCAAGCTCAATCACAAAAAATCGAACAATCCCAAACTTCTGAGGAGTAGGATCTAATGATCGAATTTACAAGAAACGCTATCATAATTGGAAATTTTTCAATATATTATTACGGCATTATTTTGATGACCGGGGTAGTTGCCGGGGCATTTTTAGCTAATTCTGAAGCTATAAGAAAAAAGAAGAATACAGAATTTTTATGGGATAGTTTGATCTGGATGGTTTTGGGTGGTGTATTGGGAGCCCGTCTTTGGCATGTGTTCACTCCTCCTCCTTCCATGGTAGAAAGAGGCATTACAACTTATTACTATCTAACCCATCCCCTAGATGCTTTAAACCCAAGGTTGGGCGGTTTAGGGATTCCTGGCGCAGTAATAGGTGGAGTAATTGCCTTATACTGGTATTCCAAAAGAAGAAAACAAAAGTTTCTTGTTTGGACCGATATTATCGCTCCGGCCGTTCCCTTAGGGCAGGCAATTGGCCGATTTGGGAATTATGTGAATCAAGAGGTATACGGCGCACCAACCGATCTTCCATGGGGAATTTTCATTGACCCAGCGCACCGTTTGCCAGAATTTATGGAGTTTGAAAAATATCACCCGATTTTCCTCTACGAAGCTTTATGGAGTTTAGGCAGTGTATTTTTACTCTTATGGATCAGTAGAAAATTTGCAGATCGATTGATAGATGGGGATTTATTTTTAATATATTTGATCAGCTATCCATTTATACGGATATTATTGGATTTCCTCCGCTTAGACGCATCTGAATTAGGTGGAATTAACGCAAATCAATCCTTAATGGTTTTAGTGATGCTTGCCTCTGCAACTATTTTATACATGCGACATCGACCTAAAAAGACCAATAATTAAATATTTTTCAAAAAAAGAATGTGTATGCATTCTTTTTTTGTTTAAGTATTTGAACCAAAATAAAGCATTAATAGACAATTTAGACTAAAATAATAGAATATATATTGTTATGCTAAACATGTATTTTATAAATTTCTGTTGAAAAAAGAAGGTAATAGCATGCCTAAAATCGTCGTCCTCGGAACTGCCACAAACGTCCCTGACCTCGACCACGAAAACTCACATATGGTTTTAGTGGGCGAGGAAAGAATGGTCTTGATTGATGGTCCTGGCAGTCCTTTTTTGCGGCTTCAAAAAGCAGGTTTAGACCCTGAGAAATTAACTGACATAGTGGTGACTCATTTTCACCCAGACCATGTTTCAGGAATTTCTACGTTAATGATGAGCATGGGATTATCCCAAAGAAAGGCACCTATAAATATTTATGCCAATGCACACTGCACTGCCTTTTTGAAGCAAATGTTTGATAATTATGAATGGAACACTTGGCATTTTTTCCCAGTGACATTCCACACAGTCCCGGAAGAAGAATTACATACCATTATTGATTCAGATGAGTTTAAAGTTTATACTTCGCCGGTAAAACATTTTGTGCCCACATTTGGGATTAGAGTAGAAACAAAAGATAGCGGAAAAGTTTTTGCATACTCATGTGACACCGCACCCACAGCTAGCGTAGTTTCATTAGCCCAAAATGCAGATGTGTTCATCCATGAAGCCGCTGGTGCATCTGAGGGTCACTCATCGGCAAAACAAGCTGCAGAAATGGCTGTAGAAGCAAATGTAAAAGAATTACTTCTTATCCACTACCCAGTAAATGGTTTTGATTATCAAAAATTGGTGGGAGAAGCTAAAGAGGTGTTTTCAGGTCCTGTTTCAGCGGCAGAAGATTTTTTGGAAATAAATCTTTCCTAAAAAAAATTCCTTTTTACCATCCCTTGATATAGGGGATCCACTCTTCATTTTTATTTGTAAATTTCCCAAAAATGTATAAAGCCGAGGCACCTGGCGCCTTAGGTTTAGAAATTAATTGCATATTCGCTTGCGAATCTGTGCGGTTCCCCTTCTTATGATTACAATCTGCACAAGCTGTTGTCAGATTTTCCCAAGTATGTTTCCCTCCCTTGCTTCTTGGAATAATATGGTCAATTGTTAATTTTGGGACCTTTTTGCCGCAATATTGACAAGTGTATTTATCCCGTCTAAAAATTTCAGATTTTGACAGTTTCACAACAGGGCGGGGTCGGCGGATCATATAACTAAGTCGGATAATTGTTGGGGCGGGAAATTGTTTTTTGACACCTTGAATATAGCCTCGCCCATTTTGCACCAAGATTGCCTTTTCAGACATCATTAATCCTACTGCGCGGCGAGTTGTGCATACGTTGAGTGGTTCAAAATTCGCATTTAGCACCAAAACAGGTGCTGCGAGCATAGTACTCATCGATTACTCATTTGGTTTTAAGATGAGGGTCTGCTAATTCGATCTAGACGCTCATTTGAAAGGGTCAACCGCCAAATTATAGCACAATGTTTCTGCGCCAATAAGTGTAAGATATTATCTAAAATGTATCGGTTCCACGCACAAATAAGCAAGGATGTTATAATTTAATTATGTCAATTGATCTCACGAATACCCCCGAATTTCGTCCCTTAACCGGCTCTCGACAAATAGAATATATCCTCTGGGGAGCCGTTGGGCTATTTATAGGATTAATCATATTTATTCCAGGATATTTCCAAGATTTAAATTTTTGGTCATGGGTATTGGGGTTATTTTTTGTTGCAGCTGCTTTTTCAATTAGTATTAATAATTGGAACATGAAGCATACAAAAATTATGTTATTTCCCGATGAAATTCAACATTACAGCAAATTACGCAACGTATCGATCAAGTGGAAAGACATAAATCGTGTCCAAGTGAACCATGGTCGATTAGGTGATAAAATTATCGTTAGCGGTGAGACGGGTGCTTTTTTCTTCGATAGTTTGAGTGAAATTAAGGTAAAAGGGGACGTAAAAGAGAAAACTGGTTTCGAAAAAGGTGAAGAAATTTTAGATACCATTTTGTCACAAGCAGGATTTTCTGAAATGGATAAAAAAGAAGGATCCGGGTTTTATTATTATTCTAAAATATAATTGACACCAATTAGGTGAGAAGAACTCGCGTCCTCACCCACAGGACGCGTTTGGTTTTTAAACAAAAGACGGGCAATATTTCCCGGAGGAAAAGATGGATATAGAATTACAAGTCGCTACATTAATGCAAGGTGCCGAATATGGGGATAAATCCCTAAAACAAGCTATGACCAATGAATTACGTGAACGTTTGATATTGGCAGAAAAAGAGGGAAGAAATCTAAAGGTGTATTGTGGTTACGACCCCACAAAGCCAGACCTGCACTTAGGCCATACCGTAACCATGCGAAAGCTGCGCCAATTTCAAGACCTTGGACATGAAGTCATATTTCTGATCGGCAATTTCACGTCTTTGGTAGGAGATCCCTCCGATAAAGATAAATTACGACCGATACTCACTCCTGAACAAGTGGAAGAAAATGCTCAAACGTATACAGAGCAAGCATTTAGGGTGTTGATTAAAGATAAAACAACTGTGCTTTACAACGCGGAATGGTTATCTAAATTAACATTCGCTGATCTGATTAATCTAGCTTCGAACTTTACCCTTCAGCAATTTATCACCCGCGATAATTTCAGAAAACGATGGGATAACGGTGATCCAGTATTCTTGCATGAAACTTTTTACGCCATCATGCAAGCTTATGATGCCTATCATATGAAAGCCGATGTCCAAGTGGGGGGCACGGACCAATTATTTAATATTGTCACCGCTGGCAGAAAACTAATGACAGCTCTTGGCGAAAAACCAAATATAGGTATTACCATGAGCATCCTTCCCGGCACAGACGGGGAAATCCGGATGAGCAAATCGATGGGGAACCATATTCCTATCAGCACCGACGGGAAGGATATGTACGGAAAGATTATGAGTTTGCCTGACACGGCAATGCCAATTTATGCCAAACTCTGCACCCGCTGGACATCAGACGAAGTTGCCCAATTTGAGAAAGAAATTTCATCTGAATCTATTCACCCTCGTGATGCGAAAATGAAGTTAGCTTTGGAAATTGTCAGCGTGTTTTATCCTGAAGTGGAAGCTATTGCAGGCCAAGAAGCCTTTGTCAGCCAGTTCCAAAAAGGAAAAGTGCCCGACGATATGCCAGAATTCAAACTAGAAGGGGAAAAGACCATCCTGGATATCCTGGTGGATACCGAATTGGTCTCCAGCCGTAGTGATGGGCGGCGCATGCTAAAGCAGAAAGCAGTTAAATTAGATGGAGAAGTCCTCCCAGAGGACCCCTTTGTAGAATTTATAGGTGAAGGTGTGCTTCAAGTCGGGAAACGCAGGTTTGTAAAGATCGTAAAATAAAATTGAAAATTTATAAAAAGTAGTCAAAATTGGATTTCCAGTTTGGGCTACTTTTTATTTAATTAGGGTTGGGTGGAATAAAAATTTGATAATAGATTTTGGCCAATCACTTCAGCTAGTTCCGCATCTTCACTTTCTAAAAGCACAACCACTACAATTGGCTCATCTAATCCTGGCATTGTACCGCCCACATACCAGGTGAGCGGTTGTTCCGGGCCATTATAAGCATAGGAAATTACTTGCCAAATGGGGAAATTAAACTGCATCAAACTGTCTAATATTTCATTGCTTTGAAATAATGTAAGCACAGATTGTTCTGTGCCTAAAGCCGGAATATCTGTCCATCCCTTCCGATGATCATCCATTTCCAAAAGAAAGTGGGGGGACGGAAACCCCCCGCCATTATTTAATATGCTGTAAATAGTTGCTAAATGCACGGGAGTTATTTGTAGCTGCCCCTGCCCAATGAGCTCCAACCCCATATCTGAAACCGTATCATAGGCAGGCAAATATGTACTCTCCAATCGTATCGGTGGATTTAAGAAAAAGCCATAGGTTGTAAATGTAGAAATCAATTGTTCTTCTGAAAACCCCAAATCATATGGGTCCAGTAATAACGGGCATCCGGAAGCGCTTAAGACTCGCATAGAAAGATTTACTGGTTCTTCTACACAATTTATTTTGATTTCATCCAAGTTAAATCCAAGGTCATATGGAAAGGATATCGACTCGTCAAAAAACTCGATCTCCGAAAGAAGTAATGGCCCCAATATGGGTCCAGGTTGGTAAAGGGCTTGCGTTGCCCGATTGATTAAACGACCACTATCATCATCCTGAAACTGTTCCCAATCAAGATCCAATGAATTGGGATCATATCCTGGGCTAGAAACCATCGACAAAATTTCACCATTACTGGAATTCATCAGAACTATTGCTCCAGAATATCCTTCCATCAAAGATTCAGCCTGTGTTTGCAGATTTGTATCAATACTGATCCTAACGTCAACGCCCGGGGGTGTCTGACCATATAAAAGATTATCCCGCCAAATATCCCATGTTGAATTTCCCTCTAACCCCCTCAAATAATCATCTAGGCTGGCCTCAGCCCCGCTTTGTCCATATAAGGGATGCGTATAGCCGAGTACCGAATTCAAGCCAGGCTGAAGGTAAATACGCTGATATGTCCCCGAATCGCCAATGGTCGTGTTTAGAGGGAGATCCTCTCTGTCTAATATGCTGCCTCGGAGGACAAACCGATCTGTAATGGTTCTTCGGACATTATCAGTTCTTGTTAGCAAATCTGGACCACGTACAAAAGCCCACCATCCGTTAATTAAAGCCAATCCAGAAAAACCAGCAATGAACACGATACTCAGTATTTTTACCGGTTGAAAATCAATTTCTGCAATCTTTTTCTTTTTCTCTGCACCACTAATTTTGCTCAAAAACAATAACGCAATGAAGGAGGTCACCAAAGAAGAACCTCCGTAGGAAACAAAGGGCAAAGGAACGCCGGTTAAAGGCAGCATCCGAATATTGCCCCCGATAATTAGAATGCTTTGGCTTGCAATATAAGCAGTCAAACCAATCGCCAAATATCGATGAAAACGGTTTTCCGCGTTCAGCCCAATTTTCAACCCTCTAAGCGTAAATATCGCTAAAATCAGGAAAAGCCCTATTGTGCCTATCAGTCCACTTTCTTCTGCAATGGTTGAAAAAATGAAATCAGAATGGGCAATTGGGACCAAACCAGGGCTGCCCATCCCTGGTCCTCGCCCGATCAATCCACCAGATGAAATCGCCATTAATGCTTGAACAATTTGGTAGGACCTGCCGCTGGGGTCCAACCATGGGTTAATCCAAGCATCGACCCTGATCTGAATTAGATCATAAAGAATATATCCAGCAATACCGGAAATCAATAAAGCCAAAAGTGTAAACAGGAGGATTTTTCGTTTTCCTGTGGCCACAAAAATGATAGATGTATAAATAAATAGAAATACGGATGCGGTCCCCAAATCTCTTTGAATTAGCAATAAAGATAATGTCACCCCAACCATAATTCCTGTGGGGATCAATAATGGGATTATCCCTCGGGTAACAGGTTGTCTGTCAGCCAAATACGCTGCTAGAAATATGATTAGTAAAAGTTTTAAAGGTTCAGAAGGTTGAAGGTATACCCCGCAGCAGCCTAACCAAAGTTTAGGGCCAAGGCCTAATGGATTTACCCCGAATACCAATGTGGAAAACGTAAGAGTCAACCCGCCAGTTAACCACAGATATTTGTATTTTCTCAAAAAACTTAAATCTTTCAGATATCTGATCCCAAGGATAAAAATCACCCCGCTGATCACCAACCAAATACTTTGTCTTTGCCCAAAATTGGGAGCAAGTCTCCAAATGCTCAATAATCCCCATCCACTAAGTAGTGCCGCTATCGGCAACAAAAACGGGTCATTTTTTATTTTGCTGATCCTTAATTGTTTATAGCAAAAGTAAAAAACAATGCCCCAAGCGATAACCGCCAACCAATGATCTATCCGATATTCGCTAGCCCAATCCCTATTTCTTGCTGTGGGAGATAAACTTAATGTGATTCCAAATAATACGATAAAGATCCCTGCAAATACGAGTAATCGTCTTTGCAGATCCTTTTCTCTAATTTTAGAAATCAAAATAGGTACTGTCATTTTTATGATTGTTTTCTACACAAGGACTTGGTAAAGGAAATTGGATTATTTAAAGTATTTCCCGATCAATAGATCAAGATTTTTAACCAGTTCGGGTGGGACGCGGTTTGGGTTTGTGATCAACGCATCCGCCAAAGCGTTTTGATGTTGGCAATCTTTTGACACATCTATGGCGCTCACCAGGTTCCGAATAGCTTCGTCAGCTATTTTTGTATTTCCAGAAATTGTTTGAATTACCTGCTGAACCGTTACAGGTTCCTCCGTAACATGCCAAACATCATAATCAGTTACATGCGCCAACACACCATAACAAATTTCCGCTTCTCTCGCCAAGAATGCTTCTGGGGAAGTGGTCATCCCGATGATCGACATTCCCCAACTGCGATAGGTGTTGGACTCTCCCCTAGTAGAAAACCTGGGTCCCTCGATCGTAATGAACGTACCACCCTCATGCACTGTTGCAGATGTTTTCCCAACTGCATCCAGTATTTGATTTGAAAAATCTGTACAGAAAGGATCAGCCACATCCACATGAACCACTAACTCTTTATCAAAAAAGCTTCGTTTTCTATTCTTTGTAAGATCAAACAACTGGTCAGGAACAACAATATCTCCTGGTGCATAATCCTCGCGGAGCGACCCACATGCACTTACGCTCAAGATAAATTTAACTCCCATCGTTTTCATCGCATAAATATTAGCTCGGTAATTTACATTTGTAGGGCTGATGGTATGCCCAATCCCATGGCGGGCAAGAAAAGCAACTCTTTTTCCTTCTAAGCCCCCAACAATTATTGGGGAACTTGGCTCTCCAAACGGAGTCTGAATTTCATGCTTCTCAATATTTTCCAAGCCTTCCATGCCATAAAGCCCAGATCCCCCGATGATGCCAATTAATGGATGCCCATTCATTCGAACTCCTAAGTGAAATCTAAGATTATTTAATTCTAGCATACACAAACAACACTGGATAGTGGGGGGAATGATGCCTATAATTATCAAACAATTTCACGATTGAAGATGTTTAATTCTAAATATTGCCTAAAAAGCTATATAATTAATAAAAATAGAAATTATGAGGATTAATGACAGAAGCAGAAAAGAGTTCCAATAAGGATCCCCTTCACGGTATAACCTTAAAAATGATTCTTGAAAAATTGGAAGAGGTTTATGGTTGGGAATATTTAGGTCAAGAAATTCAAATTCGGTGTTTTAATTTTGACCCGAGCATTAAGTCAAGCCTAAAATTTCTTAGAAGGACAGAATGGGCCAGAAAAAAAGTGGAAAATTTGTACTTAGATACCTTTAGTTCATAAATAAATTTGCAATGAATAATTGGAACTAAAATGAGATCAGATTCGTTTTAGAAGTGAAAATAAACCTGATAGAGGATTGGTACAAATTCCTCTATATGACATCTGTTTAATAAAAGGTGAAGGTATGAAAAATCAACGAATGTTTACTTTTTTGGTCCTGGGCGTGCTAATTATTTCGGCCTGCAATATGTTTTCCCCCGCATTTGATAATGGGGCTAATAATTCGGAGGATAACCCCCTCCTTACACAATCGGCACTAACACTGGAAGCGATCCTTTCAACTCAATCTGCCAATATTACAGCAACAATTGAGCATATTCAATCTTCCACACCAACCAATGTAATACCTACCGAAACCGCAACCCAAATACCTCCTACGCCCATACCATTGCCCTGTAATGCTGCAAAATTAGTTGCGGATGTATCGATACCAGATTTTACTAAATTGCCCCCAGATACAAACTTTACAAAAACATGGCGCATCAAAAATGTAGGCAGCTGTACCTGGCTAACAGATTTTGAATTAGTCTTTGTAAGTGGAAATTTGATGGAGGCTAACAGCAATATTTCTCTCCAGTCCAATGTTTTACCGGGGGAGACTATCGATATTGATATTGATTTTAAATCCCCAAATACAATCGGCCCCTATAAAAGTTATTGGATGCTGAGAACCTCTTCCGCAGTAAATTTTGGAATTGGAGATACAGCCAAAGAAGTCTTATGGGTTGAAATTGAGGTTGTATCACCTGCAAACAGCGGTTCATACAGCTTTGCAGATGAATTTTGCAAGGCCTCATGGCGAAACGTAGATAAAGAACGAACATTCGAATGCGCTGGCACAAACATCAATGGACTTGGCTTTTCGCATTTCGTTTCTACCCCAAGGTTAGAGGGGGGGGCTGTTGAAGATGAACCAGCCCTTTGGATATATGTACCAAATAATGGAAAAGTGGATGCGCAATATCCAGCCATAGAAATTTCAACAGGTGATAAATTTGTAAGCATTGTCGGTTGTATTTACAATTACACCAATTGCCACGTTGATTTCAAATTAAAATATAAGGTCGAAGGAGAAAGTGGCGTCCATCAATTAGGTAGTTGGGACGAAACCTACGACGAGACCTATTCGTTCATCGACATAGACCTGAGTAGTTTGGATGGAAAAAAAGTGATATTTATTTTGGAAATGGAATCAAAAGGAAATTCTCCCCAAAACCATGTCTTTTGGTTAAATCCGAATATTCAGCATCCATAAATTTTAGGGTCTTATTTAATATAGATAGGTTGAATTAGATCGAGAGAGAAAAACCAACCTCACCAAATTGAATCTTGTCCCCAATAGTGAGTACCACCGGCATCGAAACCCTGCTTTCATTTAAAAGTGTGCCATTTCTTGATTCCAGGTCTTCGATCCACCATTGGTTTTTCTCAAAGGTTACTTTTGCATGGGTTAAAGAGACTGTTTCATTTTGAATATGAAATTCCGACTGCGGGTCTCTCCCTACCAGAATCGTATTTATTTTGAACGGAAATTCGTTTCCATGATTATCAATAAAGCTGATCGTCTGGTTAAAGGGTGGAGTGTCAGAACCCGTCCGTTGATTGATATCTCGCCACAGGAATATTAAACCCCATGCTAAAAAACCATAAAGCGCGACAAGAATTCCTATTCGCAACAGTAGTAATACCCAGCCACTAAGATTATTCACGGGGGTTTTCCTTCTCAGGAGTTTTATTTCTCACCAGGAATTCTTTAGTGTCCTCTAGCGAATTCACAGCTTCATTTCCAAATACCAGCAATACCCCAGCCAAAGAAATCACATCTCCTGGGTGCAGAGTTACCTGCTGAATTTTTTGATCATTAATCGTTGTGCCACTTGTGGATCCCAAATCTGATAAAACATAAATGCCATCAATATTCCGGATTTGGGCGTGCTTTCGCGATACTCGCGGATCCTTTATGACCAATTGATTATCTTTATTTCTCCCGATGTTAAGTACCGCTTGCTCAATGGAAAAAATATCAACACCATTCACGATCAAATAGGCCTCAGATTCTATTGAGTCAGTCGCCTCTGAGGTCGCACTAGTCATCTTTTGGGTTTCTGTTTGCCGATTACTGAAATAGGAAGAAAATACTTTGAACTCGCCTTCAGTTATCTGATCATCACTATAGATATTGATCTCAACCAGATGTTCAAAATGGATGCCAAGGTTATTGCATGCAGAATATATAATTTCTGTGATCTGATTAGAAAATTCTAAATTAGATTTTATTTCATCCGAAAACCTTACCGGAAAATGAATAGCAAATAGATTGGGAGAAAGAACTTTCCCATCCTCAGAAATTTTCAATTTGGGCTTTATCGAATGTAGGATTTCTTCAAAAATCCTATTATTCGATTTACTTAATCCAAATAGGCTTAAAGATTTTTCTTCGATCAGTTCTTGAATTTTCGTTTCTATTTGCAGAAGAATAGTTTTCATCGTAAATTCATTTTATCTTATTTGATGGAGATGAACAAACTAAAGATTTACAATATAGTTAGTTAGAACTCAGAAATTGGGTATAAATAAATGGAACAATATTCCGCTGTGTAACGTTATAGGTATATAACAAATTGGAGATAAAAATGAATTATAAAAAAATGTTTTTGATTTTAGCATCCTTATCAGTGGTTTTATCCGCCTGTTCCGGTTTTGATAATAACTTGCTACCAGCCCGCCCCACAAACAATACCATTTCTGATCCAGGAAATATTGATGAACAAATAGAACCGATTGATAAAAGTGAATTTATTCAGGGGAATGTATTTATTAGTGAATCTGAGCTATTCATTATGGAAAGTTTCCCAGTTCAAATTTCCCTTAATCTGTTAGGGGAGCTGCCCACCCCCTGTCATTCTTTAGAAGTGGCAATTAACCCTCCCGGTGATTCGAATGTTATTGCCATAGACGTTTTTTCGTTATCCGATCCCGCAATGACTTGCATCCAAGTTCTTGAGCCTTTCGAAGAAAATATAAGTATCCCGGTCAAGGATTTATCTGATGGGATCTATGAGGTTTTTCTCAACGGTGAGAAAGTTGGGGAGTTTAGTTACCCTGCCTAAGGATATTTTCTAAATACGCTCAGACTTTCAATCGGACCTATTCACGGATTTTGGAAATCTCTGCAGTTGTTGCACGGATCAAGGATAGCAGATCATTAGGGGATAGCTCCACGGTTAACCCTCGTTGCCCCCCCGAGACAAAAATTGTTTCATGGGGCATCGCCGAGGAATCTAATACCACCTGAAACCCTTTATTGATCAAAGCCAGGGGAGATATTCCCCCCGTTTGAAGGCCAGTAATTTTTTCTGCCTCGCTATGTGTAGAAAGAACCACCTTTTTCTCCCCCAACGCCTTTGCTAATAATTTTAGATTTAGCGATAATGGTCCCGGAATAATTGCGAGGATCGGTTTTCCTTTATTAGGTCTTAGCGCAACAATAGTTTTATATACTTGGTTAGCATCCACACCCAAGATCGCAGAAGTCTCTAAAGCTGACCTTTTTTCATTTGGGCTGATGTGAACTTTAAACGACACTTTTTTAGAATCTAATAACCGAGTAACATTATTTTTCATTTCATTTACTATTCTGAAGGGGAAGAGTTAAGTTGAAAATTGCCCCGCCTTCTGGGTGATTATTTGCGGTCAATTTCCCGCCATGGGCTTCCGCCAAACGCCTTGCGATCGTCAAGCCCAGCCCGCTTCCACCTTGGTCCCTCGCCCTTGAACTATCTCCCCGATAAAACCTATCAAAGATATTCGGCAGCACATCCTCTGGAAAGCCGGGTCCGCTGTCTTTTACCGATATACTAATTTCCTTTTCCGAACCTGTGACTGTTAGGAAAATCTCTCCATTTTCTGGCGTGTGCCGTAAAGAATTTGTGAGTAAGTTGTTCAATATTTGGGAAATTCTTCCTGGATCCACAAAAGTTTGAATGTCATTTTCTGCCGACAAGGATAGCGTAATATTTTTCTTTTCTGCCTGTAATTTAAACTGACTCAGAATGTCTGAAACCAAGTTCGAAAATTCTATTTCTATTTTATTTATCGTCAACTCGTTGGTGTCCGAAAGCGCCAATAATCTCAGGTCTTCCACCATCTGGTTCAATTTTTCGTTTTGAGTCAATATCAGGTCTAAATTTTCTTGATCAATCGGGTAAACACCATCCTGCATCGCCTCAAGGTTTGCTCTTTGAATGGCAAGAGGTGTCCGTATTTCATGGGCAATATCCGCAGTCATCGCTTGCCTTCGTTTTTCTGCTGATTGTAGTGATTCTGCCAAATAATTAAATGTTTCCCCCAGAGCCACATATTCTTTTGCACCTTTGATTTCCACCCGCCTACTGAAATCACCGCTTGCCAGATCATTCGCTGCATCATTCAATTGTTTAATGGGAACTTGTAAAAAGTAACCAAAAACGATTGCCAACAAAATTGAAACACCCCCAGCTATTAATATTGAATTTAAGGCAGCACTGGTTATCCTTGTTCCCAGGGATTTGGAATAATCGATACCATTAAAGAATCCAATATCATTTGGGATCAAATAACCGACAATCTCTTCTCCCTTGTGAAGATAAATGCTATTTTCTAATACTACTTCGTCTAGTTCATCCGGGTAAATATCCACGCTGGGCCCATATAAGATTTTCCCATCCACATCCACCAAATTCATTTGAGGGCGGTTTTGGAAGGGAGTGTTTTGAGGGGGGCCCCCTGCGTTTTGTAATTGCATCCCGGGGCCAGGACCTTTGAAATTTATAGTTACAAGGTCTTCGGCCAAAGACCAATCTCCAAATTCTGCGTAATGCGCTTCAAGTTCTGCAACCAGTGTTTCCGCGCCATAATTCCCTCCACTCCGGAAAAAGTTATCGACAACATCACTGGTGTTGGTTTGTAGCCAATAGGCAAGGCTAAGTAAAGTAACCAGAATAACTGCTAAAAATGCAAGGATCAATCGCCATCTCATTCTTTACTCCATTTTGCTAAAGCGGTAACCAACACCAAAAACAGTTTCAATATAGATCGGCTTTTTAGGATTAGGCTCAATTTTGGCTCGCAAATTTTTGATATGAGCATCTACATTTCTTTCAAAACCTTCAAATACTTCCCCATCCTGTGTGGCTTCTAATAACTGTAACCGGTTGAATACTCGACCCGGATTTTTTGCCAGGGTAGCTAATATCCCAAATTCAGTGCGGGTCAAATCTATCGTATTACCCCCCATGGAAACGGAGTAGCCGGCAAGATCGATCTCTAATTCTGATATTTTAATCATAGTCGATTCAAAAGCAGAATCCACGCCAGATCGCCGCAGTACCGCTTTCACCCTGGCAACAACTTCCCTTGGGGAATAGGGCTTAGTCACATAATCATCCGCCCCTAGCTCCAATCCAATCAGGCGATCACTCTCTTCCACCCGGGCAGTAAGCATAATGATCGGGGTATTCGATTGCTTTCTGATATTTTTTGCTATTTCCAAGCCATCCATCCCAGGAAGATTAAGATCCAATATAACCAGATCAGGTTGGGTGTTTTTCCAGGTTTCTAAACCAGTGTCTCCTTTATAAGATGTAATTACCTTAAAAGAAGATTGCTCCAAATAGGAGCGAAGGACTTTCACGAGTTCGGGTTCATCTTCAATGATCAATATTGTTGTCATGATTTTAAGTATTATACAGTAGAGCTAGTGAGGAGGGCAGAAGATCCTGCCCTCCTCTTAAAATCCCTAGGAGGATTAATTACTTGGTTGGTCACCTTATGGGCGAGGGCCATTTGCTCCATTATTTCGAGGAGGGAAGCCTTCTCCGCCTCTGCCACCAGGTCCACAGAAGCCACCATTATTTCCGAATTTTCCTAATTCCTCTTCGGTGATGACACCATCTGCCAAAGCTTGTTCAATTGCAGAATCTTTTGCTGCTTGCATGATTTCCTGAACTTCTTCTATGTCCATATCAACCAATTCGTGAAGTGGAGTTCCTGCTTCATGAGCAGCTTCTAATTCTTCCACTGTGATCCCAAATGCATCAGCAATTGCGGCGCTCATATAGTCATGCAAAGGGCCTTCTTCAAAATCACCTTGTCCAGGAGGTCCACCCATTTTGCTATTTTGGCCAGGTCCACCTAATTTCGGTCGGTCTGCAAAAAGGTCAGCTTGTTCTTGAGTGATCAAGCCTTGGGAAACTGCGGCTTCAGTGGCTGCTGCATGAACTTCTTCGACCAATGCAGTAAATTCCTCACCTTCGTATCCATATTCCGCAGCAATTTCATTCAATCTTTCGCCATCTACCAATCGGGCTTCCAGCTCTTCTGCACTGATTCCAAAGGCGTCAGCATATTCTGCGATCACAAGGTCGTGTACTGGATTATCTTCCATTCCACCTACCTGTCCCTGGCGACCTTTTCCAAAATTGAATGGGGTAGGCCCATCAGCACTGGCAACGGTAGCAAAGCCAAAGGCTAATACCAACACTGCGATCAAACTAATTCCGATAACTTTCTTATTCATCTTTTACCTCTCTTTCTGGTTGTTGTTTCTTTATCGTGCCATTAGGATAAAAGAAAGTTATGAAGAAATTATGAAGGGCGTATGCAGGAAATTTGAAGAGCATGTAAAAGAATTGTAAAATGAAAAGAATAGGGCGTTACTCTTCTAGAATTAATTTGCTCAGATGATGATAAATTACTCGGGGAATCACCAATTTTATTTAATAATATTTCAAAATTGTAAGTTTACATAGATTTTCCCTCCTATTCAATAGTATGAATAAAAGGGGTATAATTTATCCACTTATTCGCTTTTACATAAATCCCATATTGATTTATTCTATTTTTAATAGTTCAGCACAAGAAAAATATTTCAGATTTTTCATTACCAATAAATAAATAAAAACTATTCTTTTTGGAAATTGACTTGGACAGAAAAAAAGGTAATGACACTAATATTGGCTTACCCTCCCGTCGAAATGTATTAACTACCGGTGTTGTCGTACCAAATACATCTCGCTGTGTGCAATGTGGCATTTGTTCATATAACTGTCCTATTAATATCGATGTACGAAGACACGCCTGGCTGGGTGAACCCGTTAAAGATCGACATTGTCTAACTTGTGGGGAATGTGTACAAAGATGCCCAAGAGGCGTATTAAGATTTGAAGCCACAAATATGTTTAATGAAGAATCTATATTAAACGGGGGAAAGTAATGAGCAGATTCGTGATCGTTGGTAGTGGCGCAGCAGGAATTGCAGCCATTCAATCTATTCGAGAGCTAGACAAGAACTCCGAAATAGTTTTAGTCATGGCCGAAAAAGAAGGATATTACTCTAGACCCGGTCTTGCATATTATCTCAACAAAGAGATCCCTGAAGCCCAACTATTTCCATTTTCTAAAGATGATTTCTCCCAGATGAACCTGAAAATTATATTTGGAATTGTAGAAAGTGTTCTCCCAGAAACAAAAGCGATCTCATTCTCTGACGGAAAAACGATTCGATATGACAAATTATTGATCGCCGTCGGGGCAAAAGCTGTCCGCAGCTCAATTTCTGGAACAGATCTTGATGGAATAATTTATCTCGATATGTTGAGTACCATCAAGATTGCGATAAAAAAAGCAAAGAAGGCTAAAACAGCTGTTATCGTCGGTGGGGGAATTACTGCAATTGAGTTGGTTGAGGGCTTAATTGCCCAAAAAGTAAAGGTGCATTTTTTACTGCGAAAAGATAGATTTTGGGGAAATGTTTTAGATAGTGAAGAATCGCAACTGGTCGAGAATCGTTTAAAAGATGAAGGGGTAGTTATTCATTATCAAACTGAGATCGAAAGCATTTCTGGCAAAAAAGGGAAAGTATTTGCAATTAGGACAAAAACAGGGGAGGAAATCCCTTGTCAAATTGTAGGCTTTGCTATCGGTGTGCGGCCGAGACTGCATATTGCAGAAAAAAGTGGCATTAAATCCGAGAGAGGGATTTTGGTGAACGAATTTTTAGAAACAAACTTCCCAGATGTATATGCTGCAGGAGATGTAGCTGAAGTTTATGATCCCCATATTGGTAAACACATTCTTGATAGTTTATGGGATCTTGCAAGAAGTCAAGGAAAAATAGCAGGTTTCAATATGGCGGGGAAAAAGAAAAAGTACATAAAAGATGTTCCTTTTAATGTTACCCGCCTTGCAGGGTTAACCACCACCATTATCGGAGCAATCGGTCAAAAAGGAATGGATACCAAGGCAGAAATCGTTCGTGGGGAAAGTGAAACTTGGCAAGAAATTCCAGATGCGCTTGTAAGCCAATACAAATTCGATTCCAATCGCATACGATTAATGATCGGAGAAAATACCATTGTCGGTGCTTTGATCATGGGAGATCAAACCCTATCAGAAGCACTTCATCAGATTGTTAATCAAAAAATTGATATTTCGACAATAAGAGATAAATTACTTCAATCTCAAGTTCCATTGGGGGAAACACTCGCTAATTTCTGGAAAGAATGGAGAAAAGAGAATGCGTATTAAGAATATAGAATTTTGGGCGTCCCTTGTAGCGATTGCCCTACTTACGACAGTATATTTGCTGGTCATATTGATTGAAGGATCGATTCCAGCTGCTGGAGAATTTTTTGGTCATTCCTTAGGAGTTTTAGGTTTCTTGTTGATGTTAATGACCGAAACCTTATATTCATTACGAAAGAGAAGCAAAACCGCTAAGTGGGGTCGGATGAGCCACTGGCTTTCCTTCCATATCTTTACTGGCATTGTGGGTCCCTACATGGTGTTGCTCCATACCTCTTGGAAATTTAATGGAATCGCCGGAATCCTGCTCTTATTAACTGCAATAGTTGTATTTAGCGGATTTATTGGACGTTACATTTATACCGCCGTCCCCCGAACTGTAGACGGAATAGAAATTGAAGCAGAAGAAATAAAAAAATCTATTTTGTTAACCAATGCCCAGATAAAAGGTTGGATGAATATGCAGCCCAACGAGGCTAAATTATTTGAATCTGAAATTAGTGAATCTTTAAAAACACCGGAGAAAAAATCGTTATTGATCTTTGGTAGATCCATTGAAAAATTTAAAAACAAAAGAAAGTGGCGTAAACTTTATGCTGATGATGCAAAGGTCAACACCGAATTGGCGAAAGAGCTGGAAAAATTAGTACAAAAAAGAAAACGCCTCGGCAGGCAGGTCGCTTCTTTGGCAATGACGAGAAGGATGCTTTCCGTTTGGCATTCTGTCCATATTCCAATTGGAATGGCGTTATTCACAGTATCGATATTCCATATTGGCGGAGCAATTTATTACTCCACATTATTACAGTAAGGGAAGCGATTGATTTTGGAGTTTCATCATGAGCAATAAAAGATTAGGCTGTTTAACAGTAAACGCATTGATATCTTTTTTATTAAGCATTTTCGTTGTCGCAATTGTTTTCGTCATTAGTGGCAAAGCAATGTTTAGTCCCGGGGAACTTTCCGACGCATCAAGATCTCAACCAATTAATGGTGTTTCATCGCATGATGAGATTAAAGAGATTTGTGGAGAGTGTCACGCCGTTCCATACTCGGATCGCACCATGACAGAACTTTGCATCGAATGCCATCTTACCGCGCTAGATGATTTTGATAATGAAGATCATGCCCATAGCAGTATGGTTTATGAATATCAAACTATTGAGTGTTTTTATTGCCATATCGATCATAAAGGGAAAGATGCCAAAACTACTTTTTTCCCATCGGGTGTATATGTAGATCACACCCGCACCGGTTTTACTTTAGACGCTCATAATCAGGCTGATGTGGATTGTACAGGATGCCATATTGACAATTTTTCCAGTTTCAAGGTTTCTATTTGCGAAGATTGTCATCAAAATGAAAATCCCATATTGATGGCTGATCATGTTTTAATATTTGATTATGATTGTCTTGCCTGTCATGATGGAGTCGAAACCTACGGAAAATCCTTTGATCATAATGAGGTGGAGTTTCAACTAATTGGTAGCCACGCAGGCCTAGAATGTGAAAGTTGTCATCAAGATCAAAATACGATCAGTGAAATAAAAAACACATCCCAGGAATGCATCGATTGTCATGAAAAAGACGACGTACACTTAGGGACTTTTGATACAAACTGTGCAGAATGCCATACCCCAGTGATCTGGATTGAAGCAGAATTCGATCATATGTCAACTGGATGGGAGTTAGAAGGAAAACATCAGAATTTAGAATGTTTAGATTGCCATGTAGACCGTACATATTTGGGGGCATCTTCTGATTGTTTTAGTTGCCATGAAGAAGAAGATGAACATATGGGACAATTTGGTCAAAGTTGTGGAACTTGTCACATCCCAGAGGATTGGACGATCAGCATCTTTACCCACCTTTTGCCCATCGCCATAAATTGCGAAAGTTGTCACCAGGTGGATGCGCCAGATCCGCATTACAAAGGCCAATGTTCCGCATGTCATATCACTGATGCATGGACCCCCGCAACATTTGATCATTTGGTAGCTGAGGCAAATAATTGTTCGGAATGCCATTTTAGCAACGCACCCGTTCCTCACTATAACGGCCAATGTTCTGCCTGCCATACCGTGGATGCTTGGTTACCAGCCTCATTTGATCATGCAGTTGCAGGTGCCTATATTTGCACAAACTGCCATACACCCGATAAGCCTATCAATCATTATGGCGGGCAGTGTTCTGCATGCCACTCTACCGCTTATTGGTCCCCAGCCAATTTTAATCATACCGCAGCAGGGGCAACAAATTGCCAAGAGTGTCATCTCAATTCGAGACCCGCTAACCACTTTTCTGGGCAATGTTCAGACTGTCATAGCACCGAAGCATGGAAACCTGCCAGCTTTAACCATACCTTCCCTCTGGATCATGAGGGCGCTAATAGCGATTGTTCGCTTTGTCATACTGGTGGAAATTACCAATCGTATTCATGTGATGCCTGTCATGATTCAGGAGAAATGGCTGATAAGCATTCCGATATTCCAAATTATGGGAATTGTATGGATTGCCACGCCGATGGTCAAAAAGAGGACGACGATTGATTTTATATAAGGCACTGATTTATTTCGAGAATTAGATTAGTTTACGAACAGGGCTAGTCATCATTTTCCCCGGCGATGATCTTGATGCGCTCCCAAGGTTTGAGACTCTCGTCTTCGGAGAGGGCCATGCGGAGATCATAGACCTGGTCTCGGAGTAGGGCAGCGGTTTCAAATTCGAGGGCCTGGGCGGCGGCTTTCATCTTCTTTTCCATCTCTTCGATCATTTTCTTAATTTCAAACGGGGGCAATTTCCCGGTGCCAACAACTTTGTAGTCTGCGCGAGATTCTGCGATGGCGTGGGCCTCGGTGCTGATCTGGTCGGTGAGGTCTCGGACGGCCTTGATGATGGAAGTTGGCTCGATGCCTTTCTTTTTGTTATGGGCTTCTTGGATGGCGCGGCGGCGATTGGTTTCGTCGATGGCCCCTTTCATAGCATCGGTGACTTTGGCTGCATACATGATGACGGTGCCTTCTACGTGGCGAGCCGCACGACCCACCGTTTGGGTGAGGGCGGTTTGGGAACGCAGGAAACCTTGTTTATCGGCATCTAAGATGGCAACCAGGGAGACTTCAGGGAGGTCTAGACCCTCTCTGAGGAGGTTTATGCCGACGACGACATCAAATACCCCTAGACGTAAGTCCCGGAGAATACCGATGCGTTCCAGGGTGTCTACCTCGGAATGCAAATAATGGACCTTGATACCCATTTCCATGAGGTAGTCGGCGAGGTCTTCGGACATGCGTTTGGTGAGGGTGGTGACCAGGGTGCGCTGCCCTTTTTCTACCTGTTTCTTGAGTTCACCAAGCAGATCATCGATCTGGCCTTCGACGGGTCTGACTTCGATGACGGGATCGACCAAGCCGGTGGGGCGGATGATCTGGTCAACGACCTTGGTGCTATGTTCAAGTTCGTAGGGACCCGGCGTGGCGGTGGTGTAGATGGTCCAACCCATGCGTTCTTCGAATTCATCGAATTGAAGCGGGCGGTTGTCTAATGCGGAGGGTAAACGGAAACCGTAGTCTACCAAGGTTTGCTTGCGGGAGCGGTCGCCGTTGTACATGCCGCGAATTTGGGGGACGGTCATGTGGGATTCATCGATGAAGAGCAGGTAATCGGAGGGGAGGTAGTCGATGAGGTTCCAGGGTGCAGTGCCCGGCCCGCGTCCATCGAGGTGGCGGGAGTAGTTCTCGATTCCGGCACACATGCCTGCTTCCCGGAGCATTTCCAAATCGTAGCGAGTGCGCTGCTCAATACGTTGGGCTTCGAGATGCATATCATTGGCCTTGAAATATGCGAGACGTTCTTCTAATTCTTCACCAATGGTGCCGATGGCTTCTTTGAGCTTTTCTTCTTCGGTGATGAAATGTTTGGCGGGATAGATAGAAACTTCGTCAAGTTCCTCGGTGATCTCGCCAGTGAGCATTTTAATCTCGACGATGCGTTCAACTTCGTCGCCAAAGAAGGTGATGCGATAACCGACCTTGTCTTGGTAGGCGGGCATGACATCGAGGGTGTCGCCACGCACACGGAAACTACCGGAATCGACATCGAAATCGTTGCGGATGTAATGACTTTCGATCAGCCGGCGAAGGAGAGCATTTCGTCGGTAGACCTCGCCCACCTTGAGATCGATGACGATCTTGCCATATGCCTCGGGGTTGCCCAAACCATAGATACAGGAGACCGAGGCGACGACGATGACATCTTTGCGGGACATGAGGGAGGTGGTGGCGGCAAGACGGAGACGCTCGATCTCTTCATTGATGGCGGTTTCTTTTTCGATGAAAAGATCGCGGCGGGGGACGTAAGCCTCGGGTTGATAGTAGTCATAATAGGAAGTGAAGTAGGCGACAGCGTTATCGGGGAAGAATTCGCGAAATTCTGCGTAAAGCTGGGCTACGAGGGTCTTGTTATGGGCGATGACCAGGGCGGGTTTTTGAAGATCTTGGATGATGTTGGCCATGGTGAAGGTCTTGCCTGTACCGGTGGCACCTAGGAGGGTTTGGTGTTTTTCTCCGGCGCGAATACCTTTGACGAGCTTGCGAATGGCTTCAGGTTGATCGCCAGTAGGTTGGAATGGAGCTTGAAGATTAAAGTTCATAAGTATTCTCAAATGGGGGATTTTTGAATGAATTATAAATGATGATTTGAAATAAATTTCCCCAGGACTAAATTATAGAACATAAGTTTCATAATGTCAAGTGCTTTGGCAAGGGTCACAGATAATATTATTAATAGGGTAAAGACCCTTGCCAAAGCTTAAAGTATTCCGTTTTGTGGTGGTTTTTAAGCATTGCAGGATGACGGAATACTTTGCGCGTAGTAATTTATTTTGATTTTTCTTTTTGAGATTCCCGCTAGTAGCGTGCGGGAATGACAGGGGTTAAATATAATATTTTCAAAAAGGCATAGACCCTTGCCATAGCTTAAAGTATTCCGTCAGTAGTATTATGTATTTTTAAAGTTAGTTTGACGGAATACTTTGTGCGTAGTGTTTTATTTTAGTTAATCTTTTTGAGATTCCCGCTAGAAACATGCGGGAATGACGGGGGCCAGGCGGGATTGAGAGGAATTACGGTGGATCGTTGCGGAATGGGGATTATCTTTGCAAGGAAGGTATACTATTAATAGGAAAGCTGATGAGGAATAAACGAAACCTTGATAGGGAACGGTTGGAAATGATCTTGATGCATATTTTAATGCGCTTCCGACTTTATTTGATGATTTGCGGGGTAATCTTGTTGGTTGTGTCTTTGTATTTCACCTCAGTGAACTCCGGGATAAGCTTAATGGGAAGTTTGATGGCTTTGTTGATGATGCTACCCTTTTTTTCTTTTAAATTTGTTATTTATGCGGCCAAGGTAGGGGCGTGGTTGGGTACATTGCGGGATCGTTAATCCTTCTGTAATGCCCAATATTCATAGCCAAGCATGGCAACAGCCAAGCCATACATAAAGACCCCGAACCCTCCAAAAATACCAAATCCGTGGTCGAGGTAGTAACTGAGAACGACGATGAATTGAATTGCCATCATGATGAGGGTGGCGAAGATTACGGGGGAACGAACGGCTTTATCTGACTTCCTAGTAGCCCAGAGGAGGACAGCGAAACTGGCGGCAAAGGCGCCGATGAATTGGAGAAAGAGGATGCCTGTGGCATCGGTTTGAAAGCCCATGAGGGACAAGGTTTGAGTGGGGAAAAAGAGATAGCCGAGGGCGAAGGGGGCAAGGAATATGGGGAAGATATTGATCGAGAATTGAATCCACTTACGCAAGGTGTACCTCCAGGGGTGAATTTATTTTAGTGGGCAAATTTCAAGATAGTGTTGTAGATTCATGTTAAATTTCTGTATAATAATTTTAGGGAAAAAATATAGATTTATATGGAGGAGAAAAATGGCGATCATTGAGGTCAATGGTGTTGAAATCTTTTATAAAAAGGTTGGAGAAGGAATTCCCTGCTTGATGATGCATGGAGGTTTGGGGGTTGATCATAATGTGATGCACCCCTGGCTTGATGGTCTGGGGGAAAAAATGGAATTGGTCTATTATGACCATCGGGGGAATGGGAAATCTACCCCAGTTGAAGCAAACAGCCTGACGCATGAAGTTTTGCTCGAGGATGCGAAGGCTCTTGCGAGTGCCTTGGGGTATGAGAAATTCGCGATCCTGGGTCATTCTTATGGTGGTTTTTTGGGTCTTGAATTCGCGCTGAAGTTTCCAGAAAGAGTGACCCATTTGATCTTGGTGGACACAGCGGCAGCCTTTGATTATTTTGATGAAATCCTTGAAAATGCAAAAAAGAAAGGAGCTACCGAGGAGATGATCGAGGCGATCATTGAGGAATGGCATTCGGATGAAGAATTTGAAAAGGGATTGAAAACCTTTTTCCCACTTTATTTTAAGAATTATGATGAAAATTTTGCAAACAAAATGGTTGAGAATATCATCATGAAATATTCGGGGATGACAAGAGAAGGTGAATTGGCGGGTTTTGATGTGAGGAACCGTCTAGGCGAAATCGAAATAGCTACATTGGTATTGGTGGGGGAGGATGATTTTATTACACCCGCATCTAAAGCGGAGACCATTCATGCGGGTATCCCAAATTCTGAAATGCATATTTTTGAAAACAGTGGGCATTTTCCATTTATTGAAGAGAAAGAGGCATTTTTTCAGGCGGTTTTCTCTTGGTTAGATAAATAGAAGCGTAAAAAATCATCCTATTTTTTAGTATTTTAAAAATATTCTGATCCGTTTATGATAAATGTGAAAAAAATAAGGAGATTAGGATGAGCAACCCAGAAACATATATTGTGAATGAAAAAGAATTGAAGTGCTTAAACTGTGGGGAAAATTTGTTTTACGCCCATGATGTAAAACTAAATAAGAGCTTGTTTGTATTCTTGGATATTGAAATGTTCAGTAAAGGTGGGAAGGCGTTTGTTTGTGATAATTGTGGGTATAAGCATGAGTTTTATACGTAAGAAAGAAATACAAATACGAATTGTTTAATCTTTCATAGAGGGGGATATAAGAATTTAAATGCTTTCAAGAATGATAGGGTTTCCTTTCAGAATCTGAATGGAAGTTTGGGTAAAATAAAGAGGATGTTATCCGTGGGAAAAAGGAAACTTTGATGAAAAAGTATTGGCCTGCTTATGTTGGTTTGATAATCTATCTTTTGTTTGCGATCGGATTGGATCGGGTGGTGGTGTTGGTGCGGATGAGCCGAACCCCTGATTTTGATATGCAACTATTTAATTTGTTTTATAGGTTGTATTGGGTGCTGTTCGCGGCGGGGACGTTGGTGTACCTTTGGTGGATGCTTAAGAAATTACCGGGAGATAAAAATTTCTACATTTTCCAGCTAACCTTGGGCGTGCTGGGGATCATTACAAATCTTTCGGCGTATTCCCGGATCATTGAGATTTTCCCATTCAGCTGGATCGCGAAAATGTATGAGTATGGGGGAGGCGTATCTCAGGGGTTGAATATGGCGCTGACCTTTGTGGCGGGATTAGGATTGATCGGATTGCTTTCTAAAAATGAGGAGTAGGGGGAGACGTGAGAATCAGTACTTCTGCCTATATGACTGGAGACTGAGATAATGTAGAATGAAAGAGGTGGAATTGATTAGTTAGAAAGGGGTTTTTAATGAAAAAATATTTTCCTACATTTGGTGCGTTGCTATTATATTTGGCATTTTCATATGGGTTGGATCGGATTATTTTTACAATAATGACTGCAAGTCATAATGATTTCGGTATGTATGAATACAAAGCGCGGAGTATTTATTGGGTAATCTTTGCAATAGGAAGTTTTGTTTATCTTTGGTATGCCCTTTCTAATTTAAGAAATGATCCATTATTTAGTAATTTCCAAGTTGTGTTAGGTATTTTTGGGGTCTTTTCACCCATTTTTATGCCAGGGTATTTGCCCCCGAATCGGATTACTGGATTTTTTGCTTTCCTTTTTTATGGAGCAGGAACGGGGGCGCTACCGATGGCACTGACTTTTGTAGCGGGGTTGGGGGTGGTTGGACTCTCAAAAAAAAATTCTGAAAAAAGGGGAAACCTGGAGGGAGAGAATTGATGAAAAAATATTTGATTTCGTATGGCGGTTTAGTTCTATTTATTCTAATTGCATTCGGATTAGATCGTTATTTTTATGAAGCTAGAATGCAATTTGGCAGAACTTTTGAAATGCCTAACCTTGAAATGGTAATGGTTGTCTATACTCTAGGTTTTTCCCTTGCTTGTATGGGTTTTCTGTTTATTAATTTTAAAATCATTGGAAAAGATTGGAAATATCATTTAATTCAATTAATTATTGGTTTGTGGTGGTTGAGTTTAGTTGGTTTTCGAGCGAGCTCATATTTAAAATTTTTCCCGTTCACTTTATATTCAAAGATGATCAATGTTGGGGTACTTCCCTTTGATATGTTTGGTGTTGCAATGAATATTTTATTGGTATTGGGGGTATGGGGATTGGTGAGGGTTTGGATGAGGCGTAATGAAAATAAATAGTGATGAAATTAAATCGTTTATAAAGTATTTTGATAATCATATAGAGAATATTGGGAAAATTCATGTTGAAAATGATTTCTCTTTTTTGTATCAGAAAGTTTTATATATTTGCTTAATTGATGCCATGTTAAAATCAGTTTATGAGCCAGAACGGGGAAAAAACAAAATTAGAATGATTAGATTTATTGATATTTTTTCAGGTTGGGAAAATTCTGGAAAAATCAGTTTGCCTCATTTGAAAAGGTTACTAGATAAATCCAAAAATAATGAATATCAAAAATTATTAGATTATGTGAATAAAAAATTAGAAAATTGGATTCCTGGGGAGGTAAAATACTTGGAAAATGATATAGGTGTTGAGGAAATTGCAAGTCTCTTACCAAAGGCTCTTGGCGAAAATAAAATATTTAAGAATATAAAAATAATAGATTTAAAACACACTCATTTGTTTTATACATACAGAAACTCTATAGTGCACGAACTAACGTTAAAAGATTATTCTTGGGAAACGCACACTAAAATGCGCAAGGAAGAACCTTACTATTCCTATTTTGAGGTTTTAGGCCCTGATGTAGATGACCCTTCAAATAATTATTGGGCTCTTCATTATCCCGCTTTATTTTTAAAAAAAGTATGCAAAAACTCATTGAAAAAACTTGAAGAGCTTCTAATTGAAAACGATTTAAATCCTAGGAAGAATTATAGTTTTAGCAATTATTGGTTAAAAGATTTGGATTGATAAATTTGAAACTAAATATTAGTTGATGAGATAGAGCTCAGTCAGTAAAATTTTACAGGAAAAATTTAATTATTTGAGTATCAGATTTGGGGCCAGCATCCTCTAGGAATTCGGGAGGGGTGATTATTGAATTTTGAATTATTTTTAATATGAAAAGAGACCTTATTTAATTAATAAGGTCTCTTTTTTATGTGCCAATTTTTATTTACGGCGCAGGTTTGACGGGGAATGTACCAGCAGGGGCATACCAATCGTGAGGCATGACGCCGCCAGTAATTTGGGCGGGGGTGACCTGGACAGGTATAAGGCTATGGTCGTTACAATTAACGCTCAGCCCGCAGGGGACAGCCTGACTGTAAGCCCCTACAAGGCTGGGATCACCAATCGAGGGATAGACAGCTACCGTGTAGTTGCCAGGGGCGAGGCCATCGATCTGGAAATCGCCCTGGTGATCGACGGTGAGAACATAGGTGTAGGAGGCTGTTTGCACGTTTCTGGCGACGACCATCATGGCGGGGATCATTTCACTGGGATAGGATAATGTGCCAGCGATAGAGCCGGTATAGGCGCTCATGTCAAAATTTTGGGGGACGGGGATGATATTTAGATCGCCATACCAATCGCAAATATCAACATCGTTGGTGTTGGTATTTGATGTGACTTGGAAATCTACCAAAGAATGGTCGGTGCAACTGACATCTAGCCCACAGATTACGGATTGCGAGTAACTGCCGCCATAGCTGAAGTCATAGAGCCAAGCATAGGCATTATAGCTGCCCTGCGGGAGTTGGATGGCGTAAGTACTCTGATTTTCCGCGATGGGCAAGTCAAAGAGTTCGCCGGTATTGACATTCTCGAAGAAGGCGAGCATGGGGGGAATAAATTCGCTGGGATAGCAAATATCGCCATTGACCGTACCGTCGCCAGTGGGGATGCCCTGGGGAATCTGGGTGAGGATTTCGCCGGGGATCTGAGTGAGCATGTCTGGCAATTGGGTGAGCAGGTCATCGGGGAGGGCTTCCCCGATTTGTTCCTCGACTTTGTCGATAATTCCTTCAGCGATGTTTGAGACCATATTATTGGTTGAGGCACAAGCCAAGGACATGAGGATCAAGACGAGGATAATTAATAAGAATTTTTTCATCAGTACACCTTCCTAGATAGGGTTAGCGAACGTAGATCGGGTTGCTGAAGATCCAGGCCCGGCGGCGTCCTTTGTAGTTGATATAGACTTCTACCCGGTAGACCCCGGTCTCATCGATGTGAAAGGCGGCGGTTTCTCGGTTTTTGTAGCTGGCGATGACTTTGCCATCTTTGAGCAGATGAAATTCTGCTGTTTGGGGCAGTTTGACTTGTAATGTGGGGCTGTCTTTTAATTGGATGGTGTCCCCCATAATGGCGGAGTCTTTCTTAGTCTGAGCGGAAAAATGAAAACCCTTGGTGCTGGCAGGGAGATCATAGCCAAGATAACAATGTCCCTGGCGGAGCGCCTGGTAGACGAGGGTTCGGTCATTGGCGGGGTCGCCGGAAAACTCTGCGGAAGCCAAAATATGGGTGTTGATGGCCCCGAAATGCCATTCGTAGGGGAAGAGATTGCGAGAGATGGGACCAAGCTTGCCGAGCAAGTTATGGGCATCTGAGCCACCGACGGCGACGACGGGCTTGCCTTTGGCTAGGAGACGATCCCAGATGGAGATGGATTGGGAGAAGGGACCCCGTGCGACACGCTTGAAGTTGAAGGCATAGAAGATGGCGGGGAGATGGCTGGTGAGCAAGGATTTGAATTCGGACATGGAATTCCATAATTCGATGCCGGTGAAGTTATCGATATCCCAATCGACCCATGATAGATTTTCTTCGCCAAAGGTTTGGGATTCGGGATCGTAGGGATGGGCGAGGAAACTGAGGCCGTCGTTTTTGTTAATCGCGTTGATCAGGTTTTGGGGATCAGCGGCGAGGTGTTCTAGTTCTTTTTCGACACCAAATACGAGGAGATGATTTTTTTGAGGAGAGCGTACCTGGTCATGAATTTCTTCGCCGACGAGGACGAGCACTTTATTTTGATCGTCTCCAAAATAGCCCTCGACACCCTGGACCCAGACGTTATGATCGGTGACGATGACGGCGTCTATGCCGGCTTTGATGGCTGCATTTGCAATGTCGGAGTGAGAGCCGGTGCCGTCGGAATAGGTGGTGTGCATATGGAGGTTGACGGTGTATTCGTGCATGATGTTTTCCAAAGGTACTAATTTAATTCTCTATTTAACTATACTATATCGACTTATTATAGCAAATTGGGGGGAATAATGATTATTTGATAGCAAGTTTTGGGAAGGATATAAGTTTGACAAAAAGAGAGGGAGAACGGTATAATCCGTCTGGCCTGAGGACTGAAACCTTAGCCATTTTTTTAGAAGGAGAAAAGTATAGGCATGGAAAAATTTCTAGATATTGCCTTGATCATTGTGTCCGTAACGCTCGTCGTTAGCGTGATCTTGCAAAGCAAGGGCGGCGGTTTGGGCGGATTGACTGGCGCTGATACTGGCGGTGTGTTTTCTGCACGCCGTGGCATTGAAAAAACACTTTTTAGAGCCACAATTATTTTAAGTGTGATCTTCTTTGTGTTGGCAATTATTACAGTTATCATTACTGGTTAGGTTGTACGATAAATTAAATTATTGACAACAATGCGGAGGGCGGTTTGTGGGTAATGGCCTGCGACTGCCCTTTTTGCTTTTATAAGGATCGATAGAGGTTGGTCTTATGAAAAAACTTCGCTGGCAGATCTTGATCGTAGTCGCAGCTTTAATCGCGATCGCCGTATTATTATATGGGCAGCAACCAGTCTTAGAGACGATTATCGCCCAAGAACCTTCAACGGGGGGCGTATATACAGAAGGATTGGTAGGTTCGCCGATCCGATATAACCCTATTTTAGATTTTTATAACCAAGTAGATCGAGATGTGGATCGATTGATCTTTAGCAGCATGATTCGATTTGATGATTGGGGGAACCCGATCGCTGATCTGGCTGAGTCATGGGGTGTTTCGGTAACCAGTGATGTGTATAACATTACATTGCACGAGAATATCTTGTGGCATGATGGGGAAACTTTAACGACAGATGATATTTTATTTACGATCGAATTATTGCGAGACAGCGAAAACCCTGTACCAGAAGATATTGCAGCGCTGTGGCAATCAGTGGAAGTGGTTGTATTTGATGAGCTAAATATACAATTTCGATTGGAAGAGTCTTTTTCCCCCTTTGTAGATTATTTGTCATTTGGGATTTTACCCAGGCATCTGTTGGAAGGTAAATCTGGAGAAACTCTAATTGGGGACGGTTTCAATCTTTCGCCTGTAGGCTCAGGACCCTATCAGTTTGAGGGGTTATTGTCAGAGAACAGGGAAATTACAGGAATCGTATTAACCGCTTCTGAGGAACATTATGCAGAACGACCCTTGATTGACCAAATTGTATTCAGATATTTTGGTTCAGATGAGGAAGCCCTTGCGGCTTATCAGAATGGCGAGATCTCCGGGATCAGTAATATTTCTGGGAACATGCTAAGCGGCTTCATGGATGAAGTCGATTTAAATGCATATACCTCGCGACTCCCTGAATTGAGCATGATACTTTTTAATCTGGATAAGGATGAATTGCTGTTCTTCCAAGACATTGAAGTACGAAAAGCGCTCTATCATGCGATAAATCGCCCATGGATCATATCTCAGGCGTTAAATGGACAGGCATTAATTGCGGAAGGTCCGATATTCCCAAATTCTTGGGCATATTATGATGCAACAGAAAAGTACCCCTTTGATGCTACTTTAGCTATAGATATTTTGAGGGATTCAGAGTATGTGATCCCCGCTGATGGCGGAAATATTCGCTCGAAAGATGGTGTATCTCTTTCCTTTGAATTGATTCATTTGGACGACGAGATTCAGGCTGAAGTTGCCAAGATGATCAAAGAATATTGGGCAGCAATTGGCGTGAATGTTGTTTTAATGCCATTGGATGCTGAGACAATGATGACCACCTATCTCGAGACACGGGAATATGACGCAGCTTTGGTTAACCTTAATTTGATGCGTACCCCCGATCCTGACCCCTATCCCTTCTGGCATCAGTCGCAAATTACTAATGGGCAAAATTACAGCGGGTGGAATGATCGACGGGCAAGTGAGTACTTAGAAAAAGCCAGGGTAACCCCAGAAAGATCTGATCGTGAACGGTTGTATCGAAATTTCCAAGTACATTTCAGCAGAGAAATACCAGCGCTACCTTTGTTTTTCCCTGTATACACCTATTTTGTGGATGCGGAAGTGGGGGGAATAAATTTTGGGTCTGTTTATGATCAGAGTGATCGATTTAAAAATATTCAGGAATGGTATTTGGTTTCCAGGTTAGAAGTACAAGAGCCAATCGCTCCAACGAATTCTGTGGAATAAATTAAATAAATATTTAAAATACCTCGCTATCCATTAGCGAGGTATTTTTTTTGTATATGGTTATGGTGTCGATTGGTATAAGTTTTTGTAGATAGTATATTGTTCTGAGATGCCACGCAGGTAATTTCGGGTTTCGGCAAATCTAATCACCTCAAGGTAGAGGTCTGGGTCCCCATCGGCGTAGTTGATCCATGCAGCAGCATTTCCAGGACCGGCATTGTATGAGGCGAGAGCAACTGGGATGCTGCCGTTATAGGTATCCCGATATGTGGATAAATAGCGGGCTCCAAAATTCACCGAAACCAAAGGGCGGTATAAATCTTGGCCGGTGTAATTGGTTGGCCAGCCCGAAAAATTGAATATCGTGTCTCCTGTGGCAGGCATGATCTGCATAAGGCCTCTTGCACCAGCGGATGAAGTGACAAATCCTTCGAAAAGACTTTCCTGACGCATGATGCTGAAAAGAAGAAGGGGATCGATAGAGTAGGTTTCGGCAGTTGGCAAAACTAATTCTGAAAAGTATAAGCCAAAACGTAATCGATTGAAATATATGGGTGCTTCAAAGGTGCCGGCATCGTCTAAACCCGCCAAGTTCAGAACGTTTCTGGCTGCAAAAATGCCGGGGCGATATAATCCGAGGTCAATGAGGTAATTTGCGAGTCTGTAAGAATTTAATGCGTCACTGCTATAGGCGTTTCTTAGGCTTTCAAATTCAATTCTAGATTCGGTGTAGAGACCTAATTGCCAGAATTCAGTCCCTCTAATAAAGCGATGATCCGAAGATAAAATAGAAAGATCGTTAATATCCGTATCGGTAGGCAGGGCAAAAACCAAGCGCAACCAAACTTCTGCGTCTTTTCTTTCGGCTTCCAAATCAATAGACAAGTTTGAGTTATTTTGAGGCAGGAAAGAAGGTAAGCCGTCAATCATTTCTGCTGAGCGTTCAGAATAATACCCGGTAGGATCGGTTTCAATGGATTGAATCCATGCATTTTGGGCATTTCCCGGACTGTTTAAGGCATCATAAGATTTTCCGATCCAGAAATATGATTTGGCTTGTTCCTCGGCTTCATCGACCAGCCCTAAAGAGCTGAAGAAATAGTCCACGGCGGATTGATATTCCTCTAACCTATATTTGGCAATTCCAGCTTGAAATAGACCCTCATAGGCATAATCGGAATTCGAATAACCTAGACCCAAATCTTCCCAAAGCGAGGCAGCTTTTTGTAAATCATTATATCTTTCTGCAATTCTGCCAGCAAAAAATAATAATTCGGGGGTTTGGGGATGAAACTCATTTGAATTTACAAAGGTCTCAATGGTTTCAATGGCTGATTCATAATCTTCTAAATAAAACCACTGCATATAGGAGATCTCATCGACAGCGTCTGCATAATGTGTTTGGTCTTCGTGCTCCAGTAAAATCTCATTGAATTGTTGGATAGCCGCTGCATACTGAGAAGTTTTTTGTAAGGTTAATCCATAATAGTAATGTGCCTGGTCATCATGATCTGGTGTGGAATTCAAGTAGCTATTGAATAGTTTTCCTGCTAACTCGTATTGACCCGCAGAGTAATAAATAAATGCTTGGGTATATTCTGAAACAGGTACTTCGTTTTCCAATAATTCAGTCAGAGCAAGGAGGCTAAAGTATGCGGTTGGATAATCGTTAACTGCAGATTGGTAAGCAATATACCCGGGTCCAGGGTTTCCAAGAGCAATATTCGCATAGCCAATATAATATTGCATTTGCGCTTTAATAAATTCATTTCCTGTGCGTTCATATACATCTTCATAGGTCACAAGGGAAGTAGCAATATCCCCCAATGCTTCATAAGAATCGCCCACTTTTATATTGATAAGTAATTTATCACTCAAAGAGGGTGATTGTAAACTTAGTACATAATTGTCAATAGCCGCTTGGAAATTTTTTATTGAAAATTGTATATCTCCAATTTTTTCATATACAAACCCATCAATTATGCCTGGCTGCAACTCAAGATATTTTGAATATGCATTAATTGCATTTTCATCTTCTTCAATTTGTTCGTAAACTTGGCCCAGGGTAAAAAAGATATGCGGTTGTAATGGGGAATTGATATTTAAATCTTTTGCAGAATTTAGGGCAATTATGGCTAGATCGGACTCGCCACTTTGGAAATATGTTCGTCCAAGGCCCAATAAGGCAGCCATTTTTATTTCACTATCTTGATTATTTTCGTAGGCAGAACTATATTGATTGATCGCTTTTTCCCAATCTCCATAAAATAAGGCCAGATCCCCCTGCAAGATTCTAGTTTTAGGTGTGGATGTTGAAATGGGAGTTGGTAACGAGTTAACAATATTAGGTGTTTGAGAGGTTACAGAAATTTGGGTTGGGGCCTGCTCTTCGGCAATATAATTATTTAAATTACAGGCGGAAAGGAAAATAGTAATAAGGAGGAGAGCTAGGAATTTTTTATTGGATCTCATTTTAGGGACTATACCTTGTGTTAATTAAGGTGTCAATGAGAGAAATTAGGGAAAATCTGGCCTTGTTGATAAAGGATGGAATTTCAATAATAATTAACCTTAAATTACTATGAAAATATAATTCCTTGCTTCTAGAATGTTCTTGTTGTATATTGAAGGTGTCAGGAGGAAATATGAACGATATTTCAAAAAGTTATCGGATACATGATCTAGAAAAATCAGAACGACCAAGAGAACGGATGGCAAACCTAGGGCCGCAGGCTTTGAACTCGGCCGAACTCATAGCAATATTGCTACGGGTTGGAGTAAAAGGCGAGAATGCAGTCCAGGTGGGACATCGTCTTTTACAGGAGTTTGATGGGTTAGCAGGTTTGCACCGAGCTTCGATAGATGAAGTGCAAAATGTTCATGGAATCGGATTTGCGAAGGCTGTTACTTTAAAAGCGGCAATTGAATTAGGCAGAAGATTATCGATTACGTCTCCGGACGAAAGGCCGACCATCGGAAGTCCCTCAGATGTTGCCAATTTGGTGCAATTTGAAATGAGTTCCTTGGAAGAGGAACATCTCCGAGTGCTATTGTTGAATACTAGAAACCAGGTTTTGGACGTTGTTGAGGTTTATCAGGGTTCAATCAATAGTTCTGTTGTGAGGGTTGGCGAAATTTTTACCCCTGCAGTACGCCGAAAATGTGCCAGTATTATTGTCGTGCATAATCACCCAAGTGGAGACCCGACGCCTAGTTCGGAGGATATTGCGGTCACACATGCGATGATCGAGGCAGGGAAATTATTGGATATCGAAATCTTGGATCATATTGTTATCGGACAAGGTGCGTATATTTCCTTGAAAGAAAAGGGGCTGGCTTTTAAAACGTGATCTTTGAGAATAGGTTAAAATAGATTATCAAAAACTAATAGTAACATTGGGTGTACGTAATATGCTCAATGGAGAGAGAAAATGTCTGAAAGCCATATCTTATTGCTCCCCAAAGAAGAATATTTTAAATGGGTGAAAGCATGCCAAAGATTCGTGTTGGCATTTGGGGTGACGATAACCCCAAACCCTGCCAAGGCAGGAACCAAAAAGAATGTGACGATTGCTAATTCCCCAGACGGGTTTAATAATATTGATGTCGTAAAATGGTTAAATGATCGATTTCCCAACATCGTGATCGATAATATTGAAATTAATAATCCCGAGGAACTTAAACAGATCCTTGAAGAACGAGTATTGACTAAGAAGAGATATGGGGACATGCCGGTGGTGGTTGATCCAACTGAATTAGAGATTGCTCTTTATTGGCCGACAGATTACCCGATCATCACCCAAGCCTTTGGGGTCAACCCTCAAAATTATGCGATGTGGGGGCTACCGGGACATGAAGGCTTAGATTTTCGAGCCCCATGGAACACAAATATTTATGCATGTTCTGATGGTGAAGTCTTTTATGTCGAAACCCGACCTGATGAACACCCCTATGGAAAACATATTCGAATTCAACACGAAAATGGTTTTAGAACTGTTTATGCACATTTGCAAGAGGTACTGGTTGATTTTGGGCAAGATGTGGTTGCCAAACAACTTATTGGCAAAGCCGATTCGACGGGAAATTCAACTGGTTCACATTTACACTTGACTCTCAAAAAAGAAGGGGCAACTGCCCGAAGAGAAACTGCTTTTGGGGGGGACGTGGTTGACCCTACCCCATATTTGGTTTTTCCAAATGATTGATTAATTGTAAAAAAAACCTATCAAGACCCTCATTATCTGAAATATTGAGTTCTTTTGATCGAAAATTCGGTAAATTCGCCGGTTGCAGATTCCCAATTTTCGGTCACTTTGGAAACATTTGAACTTGGGGGCCCAGAAGAGATTGCTTTTAGAAATAAATCAAGATTTTGTCTATTCCCTTCTGCAATAATTTCAACAGACCGATCAGAACAGTTCCTAGTCCAGCCCCTTATCAGTAAACTGTCCGCTTTTCTTTTTGCAAAATATCTAAATCCAACGCCCTGCACACGACCAAAGACAAAGAGATGGATCCGAGAATCATTCACGTTTTGAATTCCTATATTTAAACAGTGTTGACAATATTATCGCGAAAATTGAGACGCTAATAAATCCAAAAATATACAAAAATGGCAGTACTTCACTAGAATTAGTTTCATTTTTAACATCTTGGAAGATTGATTTTCTCCACTGCTCCTCCAAATTTTCTAATGAAATGCTAAATGCGGTGACGGTGCCAAAAGCGCAACTATCTCCTTCTTTGTAGGCCTGGAGTAATCTATTTAGGCCTGCTTTTCCATACTCACGGTGAAGATACCTTAAAAAAGAGTCGGATTGAGCGTATGCTAGGGCGATGCTGGACGAATTGGCAGGGAATATCTCGCAAAGGTTGGACATTGAAATGAGTTGATCGTTATCGTAAGCTGAGAGCAATAAGTTTTGATAGTTAGGATTTGGGGTCATTTCGGCAAGAGAAGCAATGCCTTCATTGAACCATATTGGCAGGGAGGAGTAAGAGCTGCCAGTTGAGCGATAGAGATTAATATGAGCGATTTCGTGGGGGAGTTGCCTGCCCATCTCCTCTTCTAATTGTTGGTTTTGCTCAATGGATAAAAACACTAAACTCGACTGAGGATCTGCATGGCCTGCAACCCAAGTTTGCCCGCTGAGCATAAGGGCAGATTGCAGATCGGCAGGATTTGAATAGGAAATAATAGAAATTGATTCTTCTAGCTGCGGGAAAGATATGAACTGATTGAGATGGTCTATCGATTTGTCCGCAATTGCCAAGGCTTTGTTAGCGAATGACTCATTGTCTGTGAACCAATAAACTGTAAAATTCTCATTAAGCGTGGATCTTTTCCATTCGAAGCGATTGTCTGCATATAAGAAATTTTGCAGTGGGCTTTGGGAGGTAGATCCGTCTTCGAAGGTTGCTATATAGTAATAATCTACAAAAGAAAATGCTCTTATGTTTCCGTGAATCTCAGGATCATAGATAAAGGTGAGCAAGTTATCGGGGGATATTTCGAGGGAGAAAATATTTTCGATTGCAGATTGATCAGATCGGATAACCAATTGAATTTGGTCAACTTTTTGAGTTGAAGAAAGCTCAGCTTCGAATTGAATAATTTTTCCAAATTCGTAATCAACTGTGGAGGAAATTAAGAAGGATTCTTGACGAGCAAATGCAGGAAGGGTTTGGCTGAGGAATGAAAAAATAAAGATGCTTAACAGGAGGATTACAAATTTCCTCAAAAAGAACCCCCTAAGAAAGATAATAAGGGAGTAATGATCATAGGGCTGAGCAAGGTGGTGATTGTGACTACAGAGGTGACATATTGGGGGTAAAGATCGTATTCGGTTGCAAGGACAGTCATCATCACGGCTGTTGGCATTGAGGCTTCAATAATCCCGGCTTGGTCTGCGGGATTATGTAAATTAAAAAGTGAGCTAAGCAAAATAGCAATAAGTGGGGCTGCAATCAGTCTTAGGACGGAGGCTAGGCCGATTTGAAACTTGAATTTGGAAAGATTAACTCGACCGAGTTGTAAACCGAGAAGGATAAGCATTGCGGGGATAGCGGCCTGACCTAAAATATTTATTGAACGATCAATTGAGACAGGCATTTTTAAATCAAATAAATTGAAGATTGATGCAATTAGTAGGGCATAAATCACAGGCAGTTTAAACAATCCAAAAAAGGTATCTTTTAGACTTTTTTGGCCCAGCGAGGAAATAAATACACCAATAGTGTAGATCATTGAGGTAGAGACCACATAATATAGACTGGCATAGGCTAAAGCCTGTTCGCCAAATGCCAATGAATTAATTGAAAGACCAAAATTGCCAGCGTTTGGGAATATTGAAACGATCATAAAAGCTGCGAGTAGCCGTCGGTCAAATTTAAATAGTTTTCCTGCTAATAATGCGATCAATCCGACGACCAAGGTGACAGTTACCGTGTAACCGATCATTTGTAAGGATTTTGATTTTTCTAATTGGTTGGATGTGAGGAGAGTAAAAACGAGACTGGGGCTAAAGATGTAAAATGATATTTTTGAGACGGTTTTGGGATCTAATTGGGTAGTTTTACTAAGAAGAAGACCTGCAAATGCTGCTAAAAATATTGGCAGAATATTTTCAGAAAATAATGGGATCAGGATATCGAGCATTTAGCCCTCATCGGGAAAAGATTGACTTTGATCGCCTGCTTCATCTTCGTCGGGGGCAATGTCGAGGAATGTAAAGTCGCTCATTTCATCATTAAATGCTAAGTTATCCATAGCGCTTTGAAGCAGGTCTAATTCTTCCTCGTCTTCGGTTTCTTCAATGAGCATTTCCAGGGCGCTTTGCGCATCGTCCCCGCCAATTTCAGATAAGGACCATGCAGCAGCCATTCGGATCTCGTCATCTTCGTCTTGAATTAAATTGAGCAAGGCTGTTTCTGCACTAATAATTTCCAAGGAACCGGCTGCTTTAGTCGCCTCAAGGCGAATTTGATTGTTGGCGTGATCCAATTTATCCATCACATGGGGGTGCCATTGTTCATCGGCAGCACGGCCCATCGCAACTAGAGCACTGGTGATCCATTCTTCATCTTCGGATTCGTAACTTTCTTCGATTAAATTGGGGAGGCGGGAATCTCCAGAAAAACCTAAAGATTCTAGTGCCTTCATCTTAATTCGTCGATCTATTTTTAGGTCGAGGATCAAAATGAGCTTATCTACTATTTTATTCAGTAGTTCTTCTGGAATTTTTCCAATTTCGCCTAGATAAATATAGTAACCCAGGCCTAAAGCTGCCTGACCTTGGACGATCTCTTCAGGATCATTGTCCAATAACTCGAATAATTTTGGAATAATATTCTTATCGTCGCTTTCCCATAATGCCCTGACTGCGATTTGTCGAACAACAGAATTTTCATCATCCATAGCATACACAAATGTATTTTCAAAGAACATGAGGGTATTGGACTCAGCTAGTTCTTCCAAGTCTTCCATCAGGGCAATGCGGCGCGAGTCCTGTATATCTGCCCATATGGATTTTAATGAATCAAGTTCCTCTGGAATTAAATCGGAAAACCGAGATAAAAAACGAGCGGGGAATATCTCGTTTTCATTGAGCAAGGCAGAAATAACTTCATCAAAGTCAATGGCAGGACTATTTTCGGGTGGGGTATCAAATTCATTCATTATGGGATACTGATCGGGTTGATAATATCTTGTAAGTTTACATACACCATCATTATGATCAGGAGCATGAATCCTACTAGATTGACCATATTTTCATATTCTTGTGGGATACGTTTGCCAAATAAGATTTCTGGCAAAGTAAATAGAATTCTTCCACCATCTAAGGCTGGGATTGGCAATAAATTTAATAATCCAAGAGAAATCGTGATGGTACCAAAGAATACCAATGTATTGATGCCCAGGCCAAGCCCGGAAGGTGTTTGGGCGTCTTGGGTACGCATATGATCGTAAATCTTATACATCCCGGTGTAGCCAACCAGACGACCTTGGTCGGGGGTTATTTCCCCGGATATCAATTGGCCTGGAATGGAAAAGAGTAATTTGATATAGTCAATCACTGCGTAAGTGCCCGATTGTAAGGCTTGGGTGATCGGGACTGGTTCAGTGGGATGACCCAGAACAATTCCTGTTGGGCCTTGTTCTTCGGGCCATTCTGTACGGGGGGTCATAGTTGTGTTGATTAATTCTCCATCACGATCAAGGACAAACTCCAACTCCGTTCCCAAATTATTGTGGATAAAATCGATGATACTGTCCTGGCTATCAATGAGGGTGCCATTGACAGTGTAGATAATATCATTTTCTTGAATACGGGCATTTGCAGCGGGTGAATTTGGTTCTACTTCCAGGATGACAATTTTATCCCTAATGGGGCTGCCGTTGATGAACGAAACTGCCGCGAATATTAAAATCCCAGCGAAAAAATTCATCAATGGACCTGCCAGTAGGACAGCAATTCTAGTCCAGGGTTTTGCTGCCGCCAACCCGCCTTCCACGGTTGGGTCATTTTCCCCTTTAGGGCGAACAAAGCCGCCTAGGGGAATCCAGTTTAGGGTGAATTCTGTCCCTTTGGCTTTGAACATTGTTAATGCCTTTGGGGGAAATCCTAAGCCAAACTCTTCTACCTCGATCTTAAAAAACCTGGCAGCAAGAAAATGACCGATTTCGTGAATGATTATTAATAGGGCAATTGCCCCGATGAAATAGATGATATTGATTATTAAAGACATATCTTATTCGCTTGCCTCAATATTAGTTTTTGAATTAAACCCTTTAAAGTCAAGAAGTATTATATCGTGGACTAGAGGGTTACCTGATGAAATATTGTATGTGAATTGTTAGAAAAATTTCTCGAATTAAATTAGTTAATGATTTTAGCAGGACCGCCAGGGGTAGCTGATAGCACGTTAATTACTCCAGGTATCTCTTTTAATTGATCCGATACCGTTTTCATATTTTCTTGATTACAAATCACATGGACATTTGGGCCGGCATCAATGGTGTAAGCCACTGGCAGCCCATTGTTGCGCCATTCGGCGACCGATCTCATTATTTCTAATGTGGGGGGATCCCAATAGAATAAACTTGGGGAAGAGGACATCATGACACCATGCATCATGTTTGAATCAATTTCCATGATTTCAGCTAAAGCGATAAAATCTTTGTTCAAAATTGCTTGGCGACATATGTCCAATCTTCGCTCGGTATCTTGAATTCTGGCTGTTTGCAGGGGGCTGGTGTTTGCCAATTGATGCCCGGCTAGTGAGCCGATAGGTTTATGTTTTTGATTTACGATAGCGATACAGTCAGCTAGTTTCCAATGATCTGGGGGGGCAATGCTTTTTGAATAGGAAGATTTGTGGTCTTCTCCCTGAATCCATTCAACAAAACCCCCAGGGATAGATCTACTTGCAGAGCCGGAGCTGAGTCTTGCGAGGCTCGAGAGGGAATTAGTTTCTAAATTTAAACCGGCAGCAACGCTGGACGCTAAGGCGAGGGCGGCAAAACCTGATGCAGATGATGCGATACCGGAACCCGTAGGAAAGTTATTTTCACTGATTACTTTTGCAGCGAAATTTATCTTGCCAGCCAATCGAACAAAGTCCAGAATTTTTGAAACTCTCTCTAAGCCAATTTCGGTGATATTTTTACCGTTAAGCGTTAGTTGATCACTTTGTTGCTCGGCGAGAAATTCAACCGTGGTTTTTGATTCCAGGCCAGCTAAATTCATGGAAATTGATCCGTTTGCGGGGATCGTGATTTCGTGATCTTTTATCCCCCAGTATTTAATGAATGCGATGTTGGGATGAGCGACTGCTGTGGCGGTAAACTTTTCCATATTGAGTAAATTGTCCTTAGATTATCTTGAAAGGCAAGTTTACCATGGGGATGAAAGATCGAGTATTTAGTAATTAACACTTCAGCAAATTATTTTTTATTAAAATCTTTTGTCAAATGCTTCAAGCAATTGCATCTCCGTGCTACAATAAATTTCGAAAATTCTAAATACTACCTAAATACTGGAAATTGATTATGGCTACTGAAGATAAAACCATCGTATCGGCAGACCGACTTTCATTTTTATACCGAACCTCCCAAGCATTTAACGCTTCTCTTGATCTTGACAAGGTTCTTGACACGGTAATTGATGAAATTATTGAGCTTACCGGGGCGGAAAGAGGCTTTTTGATGTTGTACGATGCTGATAATAATTTGGCTTTTCAGGTTGCCCGGGGGATCGATCAAACGAATATTGAAAACCCAGAACACGGGATTTCTCACAGTGTAATTAATAAGGTGGCAGAAAGTGGAGAAGGAATGTTTACGCTTGATGCTCAGACGGAGGAATCCCTAGCTGCTCAATTGAGCATCGTAAATTTTAAACTTCGGGCGATATTATGCACGCCACTGATGGTGAAAGAGAAAATGCTTGGTGTGGTATATGTGGACAACCGAATGGTGCCGGGGGTCTTTACTGAGGATGATCTCGACATGCTAAAAACCGTGGCATCTAACGCTGCGGTTGCTATTGAAAATGCAAGGTTATATCAGGTTGCTGTAGATAAAGGAAAAATGGAACAGGAACTCCAGGTTGCAAAAAAAGTGCAATCCGGGCTAATACCACAAACTACACCGGAAATTGAGGGCTGGGAATTTGCCAGCCATTGGGAACCTGCTAAGGAAGTGGCAGGGGATTTCTTTGATTTCATTGAAAAGAAAGATGGAAAAATAGGGTTAATGATCGCTGATGTTGTGGATAAAGGGATTGCGGCTGCTTTGTATATGGCTTTTAGTCGAAGCACTTTAAGAGCTAGTTTGACAGGTTCGGAATTTCCTAATGAGGGAATCTCAAAAGCCAATCAATTAATTTGCAATGATACTGCCTATGGTATGTTCCTAACTTTAGCGTACTTAGAAATTGATCCAGGTAATTTTGAAATCCGTATTGTGAATGGCGGGCATAACCCTCCACTTGTATATCAGAAATCAAAAAAAGGATTAACGCCAATACCTCGAACTGGAATGCTTGTGGGTGTAGATGATCAGGCAAAATATGAAGAAACAATTGTTAAATTGGAAGTTGGGGACTTCATTGTACTATTTACAGATGGCGTCACAGAGGCTATTAATCAGAAAGATGAAGAGTTTGGAAATGAACGGTTAGAAAAAATCATAATGAGTAATAAAAAAGCATCGGCTCAAGAGTTGATGGATGTAATCCTGTCAAAATTGACTGCTTTTACAGAAAATACACCACAGTTTGATGATATTACGTTATTGATTGCAAAGCATATTTAGGTTTGATCTAATGCCTTCGGTAAATTCTGATTAAACTAATTATTTCTAAAAATTCAAAATTTCGTCTACCACGTCTTTGATTTTCAGATCCTTTCCTTTTGCGAGGCCTTCTTCCCATTCTGAATCACTAATTTCAGGTGCAAACGTTTTTTGGTAAATTATAATATCGTTTTTGGTATCCTCAATAGTACGATCATCTTCGATTACCATTCCAAACCAGGCCATTCCTTTTTCATTGTTTTTCTCTGCTAATAATAATGCTCCGGCTAGTTTTATTCCTTCCAGAACAAAGATTGGGCTGTCTAATTCGACAGAGATCTTTAGTCCTTTTGCAAGATTTTGTCTGGCAGATTCAAAATCTTCCTGAAAAATGTATGCTTCTGCCAAAGATCCATAGCCAGCTCCAATGAAACCGGTATTTCCTTGTTGGGTAGCTAAAGTTATGGTTTCCTCAGAACCCTGAATAGCTAAATCGTAATTGCCCATTCTAATATGTAAGAAGGTGCGGTTGGAAAAAATATAGAGTAAAAAATGACTGAGGCTATGCTCAATAGCCAGGGAATACCCATGGTTGTAAATTTCCAGGGCTTTTTGATAGGTTTCAGGTTTTGTGGAGTAAATATTTCCCAAAGAATTTAATGCACTTAAAATCAAATCATTATCATTTAATTCCTCGCCGATCGCTTTGCTTTTCTCTGCATAATCTATGGATGCTGAAACATCGCCTTCAATCTGGGCTACATTGCCAAGTTGCCTAAGGGCGATAGCTTCCTGGAGTCGGTTTTCAGTTTCGCGAGCAATCCTCAACCCTTTTTCAAGATTAATTTTTGCCAATTTAGAATCTCCCCGGACCATATAGGCGCGTCCGAATTGGATGAAGAAATCCGCTTTTACTTCTAAGTCCGTGAGGGTCTCTGCAATGGGTTCAATTTCCTCTAAATCTTTGATCAAATTCCCAAATTTTCCTATTCCATAAAGGGAATATGCTTTAATCAAATATGTTTGAATCCAGGTGTTGGGATTTTCCTCAACCGTAAACATGCCTAAGGCTTTGTCAATCAGATTGATACTTTCTTTAGTGCCACCAGAATTGAAAATTCGGAAGGCAGCCAAACGAATATAATGGACAGCTTCCTTTATTTCATGTGCAGCTTCGTAATGCTCGGCGATGAGGGGGGTGTATTCATCAATTCGTTCCCCAGCAATTTTTACCAGCCATTCTGCCATGAGTTTGTGATAGGTTCTTCGTTGGTGGGGTACGATGCTTTCATAGGTCACATCTCGAAGAATGGCGTGGCGGAAGAGATATTCGTTGGTGCCTTCAAAATTAGATTCTTCTCTTTTCAAGATCATCTCTCGTTCGCGTAAGCCGTCTAGTAGGCTGGCAGTAGTGCTGGTGTTTACTCCGTCGACATTGCTGAGATGTATAACTGAGCTTTCCCAAAAAATTCTACCCACGACACTTGCTCGTTGTAATAAGGCGCGCTGAGCTTCTTCCAAAGTGTCTAGTCTGCCTTGCAATACCCCTGTAAGGGTTTGTGGCACCCTAATTTGGCGGAAGCGAGCCATATCGAGGGTCCAGACCTCTTCTCCCTTGAGGATGACGTGGTCATCGATCAAGGATTTAATTAATTCTTCAGCGAAAAAGGGATTTCCTTCGGCGCGATCTATGATCATATCTCGGAGTTCAACGGGGACTTCCTCCACCTTTTTTAATAATTCCCGTACCAATCTTCGTGAATCCAACCTGGTTAAAGGCTCAAGTTGAAGTTTGTGATGGAAAAGTTGGCCTTCTCCCCAGGATGCCCTGCGTTCAAATATTCCTGGACGAGCCATATAGATTATGAAGAGGGGAAGGTTGGGGTTGAGTCGTGCAAGATCATTGAGTAGATCTAAGGATTTATCATCCGCCCAATGAATATCTTCTACCTGAATAAATAGGGGGTTTATTTTTGCGGCGGTGGTAAAAAAGTCGCCTAAATAGTCCAGGGCTGTTTGTTGGAAAGATTCTTTATTGTCTTTCATTGCAGCATTTACGGCCGGATCTTCTGAAAAATCGAATCCCACTAATTGCCCAATAAAACGGGCTTTTTCCTCAGAGCCTTTTCCTAAAAAGCCTTCAATCCCTTGAATAAACTTTTTATGGACAACACTTAGCAAATCATTGTCTGAAATTTGAAATCGGAAAGAGAAAAGGTCTCTGGTTAGGGAAAATGGCTGAACTTGAGAGGGTTGGGTGGCGCGCGCCTCAAAAAACCAGAGAGTTTCACCTATAAGGTCTACCCAATTAGTAAATTCAAATAATAGGCGTGATTTGCCGACGCCTGCATCTCCAATGACGGTCACTACCTGGGTTTCTTTATCTTCAATGGCCAATTGCATCGAATCTTGGAGTAATTTCAGGTCATTGTCACGGCCAATCATTTTGGTTTCTATGCCTTCAATGCCGCGACTTTGGATGCGAAATGCCCTAGCTCGAGCTAATTTGACGACATATACCTCAATTGGATCTGTTCTTCCTCTCATTCTAATGGGGGGAAGAGTTTCCATATTAAAAATTCCCCTTACATGGGTGAAGGTATCATGGGCAATTAAAATTTCACCGGGAGGAGCCGAATCTTTGAGTCGGGATGCCAACGTCATCGTAACTCCGCTGGTCGTATATGTGCCGCTGTCACCCTCACGGGTTAGCAAAATTGGTCCCGTGCTAATTCCAGCCTTAAAAGGAAGAGGCTCGTCGCTTTTTCCTAATCGGTCGGGGGTCTCTTCTTCGATCAGCTCTTTCATCGCTAGTGCCGCACGAATGGCTTGTTCAGGATCACTTTCTTGGGTGCCCTCTCGCCCCCAAAGGAGTAGCCCGGATTCTCCGGTTCTACTTTCTAGTATGCCACCATGATTAACCGCAATCTCGCTCAGGGAATCCCATAAATTATCCACTGTTTTTCGGACAGCATCGGGTTCTCCTGTTTCATATAATACTTCGGCATATGCTGAGGCATCCAAATAAACTGCTGTCATTTGCCGCTGATGTTCTCGGCTGGAAGTGCCAGTTTGGCTTCTCCCCTCAGCCTTGCTTAGCATGGCGGCTAATTGGTCGGCAGCAAAACTTTCTGTCATTTGGCGCAGTTGGGCCGGTTCTTTACTTGGGTCTGCATTTAATTTACTCGATATTGCTTCCACTAACTCACTTGCTGAGGAAAAACGGTCATCAGGTTTCTTAGCTAGCACTTTATGAAAAACCTTATTGAGCGATTCTGGTAAATTTTTATTCACACTTTGAATATCGGGGACGGGCTCTTGTATATGAGCCATGAGTACTTCTATGGGGCTTTCTTTGGGAAAAGGATGTTCTCCAGCTAAAATTTCAAAAATGATTACCCCTAAAGCGTAGACATCTATACGATGGTCTAAATTTCCATTGTTCACTGCTTGTTCTGGAGCCATGTAGGCGGGTGTGCCCACTGCAGCTCCGGTTTCGGTAAGATTTTCCCCTTCGGCTTCTTCAATTCTTGCAATGCCAAAATCGGCTACGAACGCGTTGCCTTCTTTATCGATCATGATATTAGAGGGTTTTAGATCGCGATGCACTACTCCTTGCCGGTGCGCATAGTCGAGGGCTGAGGCTATTTGTCGGAGCATATAGAGGGATTCACCGAGAGGAAGGTTGCCTTTTTCAATTACTTGTTTTAACGTGCCGCCCTCTAAAAATCGCATCACTATATAGGGGGGTACGCTCTTCCCTTCAAAATCATACACGGGTAAAAGGTGGGGGTGTTCTAGTTTAGCGATAAGTTTTGCTTCACGCTGGAATCGTTCTTTGGAAACTTTATCGCTAAGGATGTTAGATCGGATGATCTTTATTGCGACATGGCGGTCCATGCTTTTATGGTAGGCTCGATAAACAGTTGCCATTCCACCCTGGCCCACTTCTTCTGTGATTTCATACTGTCCTAGTTTTTTCCCAATCACAAAAACTCCTCTTCTATTCTATTGAATAATATAAACAGGGTAAATAATATCAGAATATTTTACCACTCAAACAATAGCTCAGACATTAAATTTTAGGCGGAAAGAAAGATAAATAAATCGAGAATTCTAATGAAAAAGTACTTAAGGATTATGATTCAAATTGGTTGAGTAGGCTTGGGTTATAATATTCCCTAATTTTCAAATTTGATAATTTTATTATTTCAATTCATTGGATAAAGAGGAAAATATGGACTTTACTGACTTTCAAAATTTAGTTACTGAGGATCCGACGATGGCTTTTTTAATCATCGTGGGTGTTTCTGTCGTAGTATTTTTTATTTCCAGAATAATAGTTGGAAAAGCCTTGGTTTATTTAGCTAAAAGAACGGAATCAAAGATCGACGATATCATTGTCGAACATTTAAAACCATTTAGGGTAGTCTGGTTATCGCCCCTATTGATTCTTTACTTTTTTTCATATCTAATTCCAGATTTTGAAATGCTGATAAATTCTGTCAGTTTATTCTTTATCCTTTGGGTATCTGTAATTACCCTCAATTCACTTTTAGATGCAATCAATCAGATTTATGAAAGCAGTGCAAACTACTCTGGAGTTAGTATTCAGGGCTATCTTGACCTCCTTAAATTAATATTATTATTGGTGGGAGCGATCTTATCTATTTCGATTTTTACAGGGGAATCCCCTGTCGTTCTTTTGAGCGGATTAGGTGCTTTGACAGCAGTTTTACTCCTAGTGTTTAGGGACACGATTTTATCTTTGGTGGCGAGTGTACAAATAGCTGCGCAAGATCTGATCAAGGAGGGAGATTGGTTAGAGGTTCCTGCGTATGGCGCTGATGGGGATGTGTTGGATATAAGTTTACATTCCGTTAAAATACAAAATTGGGATAAAACAATCACTGTGATTCCAACCTATAAAATGGTGGATGTGGCGTACAAAAACTGGCGGGGCATGACTGAAAGTGGAGGGCGGAGAATTAAAAGATCCTTGCTGATTGACTTATCGAGCATTTTTGTTTGTGACCAGAAGACTTTTTCCGAATTAAGCAAGATTGATCTCTTAAAAAACACGATTTCTGAGGTTAAAAATATTTCGGTAACAAACCAAAACGGAATTTCTCGGGAATCCACAGAAATTCTTAATGGACCTCAAATGACTAATATTGAAATATTTAGGACATATATCGATAAATATTTACAAAGCAGAGATGATTTGTTCAAACCTGGGGAAGGAGGGATGACATTTCTAATTAGATCTCTTTCTCCAAGTCCAACTGGCTTGCCGATCGAACTTTATGTATTCACAAAGACAACTGTCTGGGGGGAGTATGAACAAATTCAAGCCCAAATATTTGATCACTTGATCGCTGCGGCTCCGCTGTTCGGGCTACGTTTGTTCCAGGAACCTACGGGAATGGATTTTTCGAAACTTTCTAGAGGAACTGCAATCTCTTAATTTGATCGTCAATAATTTTGCGGAGGAATAGTTATGGCTTGGATAGATATGGTTCCTGAGGAAAAAGCTGAAGGAAAATTAGGGGAACTCTATAAAAAGTATATGGAACCGTGGGGGGGCGTCGACAATATCATGAAAATCCATAGTTTGAATGTAAAATCTATGGAGACGCATTTTAATCTTTATGCTCATTTAATGCGAGGGCGATCAGAATTATCAAAGATTCAAAGGGAAATGATCGCAGTTGTCGTTTCAACTATCAATAAATGTCATTATTGACTGGTCCATCACGGAGCGGGACTCCGTAAGCTATTAGATGATCCTAAGCTTGCTGATCAACTTGAAAAAGATTGGAGGACGGCAGAGCTAGATGAGGGGGACATGGCTATGTTGAAGTATGCTGAAAAGTTGACTGTTTTTCCTTGGGAAATGGCGGAAGAGGATGTATTGGCGTTAAGGGAAGTGGGATTTGTGGATTCGGCAATTTTAGATATTAATCAAGTCACCGCATATTATGCTTATGCAAATCGCCTGGTAGACGGATTAGGGGTGGAATTAGAGGATATTCATTCGGACAAGCAGGATTGATTTTACAAAAAGAGCGAGCAATTAATTGCTCGCTCTTAGTATTTTAAACGTTTTGAAAAATTTAGATTAGGTAGCTTTTTTCAGTACTGGTAAACCATTTTTGCTTTCAGATACCATATAGCCATTTGGAACTGAGTCTAATGAGCCTTCATCCCTTGCCTCTTTAGCAAAAAAGTATAGGCTTGATTTCGCACCACTTTTTAAAGTTCGTACCTTTTCGTGCAAGAAATAAGTTTTCCCTTTTGAATTTGTAAATGAAAATGCCATTTTCTATCCTCCAGATTTAGTAATATAATTGGATTATCATAACCAACTATAGCATAAAAAGCGGAAAATTCACCATATATATTTGTACCAGTTTTACAGAGGGAAATATCTTATTTGGCAATTTGGGAGAGAGAGAATGAGATTTTTGGAGTGGATGGTTCTTGGGGGAATCATAATTTTTGGAACTCAATTAATTTTTAATATAGAATACTTGTCAAAAAACGTAAAAAAAGGTGGAGCAGGAATCCTTTTGTTGGTGACGGTTGGGCAAATTGCGATTGAGGGATATCGGTGGCAAATAATGCCCCTGTATATTTTGTCTTTGTTGTTTTTTATAATTTCTTATTTCCCAAAAGTAAATGGTCTCCCCTTGAAATTTCAAAAAGTATTATTTGTTTTATTGCTGTTTGTTAACACTTTGAGCATAATTCTTCTCCCGTTACCTAATTTGCCGATCCCTACTGGGGAATTTCAGGTTGGAACAAAGGAATACTATCTAAAAGACCTTGAACGCAAGGAAATATTTGGGGCAAGTGCAAATATGAACAGGGAGCTGATGGCTCAGGTTTGGTACCCTATTGATGAGCCAACTCAGGAGTACCCTGTGAGGTGGATGAAGGATATGCCCTATTTTGCCCCTGAAATTGGAAACCGATTTGGTTTACCGGGGTTTATGCTTGATCATTTGATCTATGTGAAATCGAATTCATATTCACACGAAAATGTATCAGATGAAAATTCGGAATACCCAGTAATTTTGTTTTCTCATGGCTGGGCTGGATTTAAAGAGCAAAATATTTATCAAGTTGAAGAATTAGCCAGCCATGGATTTATCGTTATTGGGGTAAACCATACCTATGGCGCAATGATGACGGTGTTTCCTGATGGTCGTTATTTTGCTCGTAATCGGGATGCTTTACCTGAGGGAGTTTCGGAAGAGGAATATACTATTGCCTCTAATAAGCTTGTTCGGCAATGGGCAGATGATCTCGGATTCGTATTAAAGGAATTTGACCAGATAAATACTGATCCCTCAGATATATTTTTTCAAAAGATGGAATTGGATCAGGTGGGGGTGATGGGGCATTCAACAGGCGGTGGAGCCTCCACTGAATTTTGTTTTGAAAATAAGAGATGTAAGGCTTTTTTAGGCATGGACCCCTGGCTTGAACCGGTTTCGAGAGAAAAACTAAGCTTTGGGCATTCGGAGCCCATGTTATTGATGTTTAGTGATGCTTGGGCAAGTGTGCCTGAAAATGAGGGAAATAAACCATTCGTTCAAATACTGACAGATTCTTCCAAAGGCTGGACAGCTGAAATGGTGATTTCAGATACGATGCACTTTGATTTTTCGATCACCCCAGTGATTTCCCCTTTAACCGAAATGTTAGGGTTCAAGGGCTCATTGGACGGAGACAGAACATTGGAAATTATCAATGATTATTCTGTGGGATTTTTTAATCAATTTCTATTAAATGAAAAATCTGGCATATTAATACCCGATCACGCAGAATATACCGAAGTAATTTTTTCCACAAAATAACCTTGTGCTTGTAACGCAAAAGTTTAGAGGAGAGAATCATTAAGTTTCCTGAAAAAGGCTTACCCAAAAAAGATATACTCCAAGAAATGGAATCTCTTCAGCAGAGAGATGTAAATTGGCAGGACGGAAAGGTTTTTAGTTTGGTCTATCAGGCGGGAGAGGAAGCATATGACCTGATTAAAGAAGCTTATTCGATGTTCTTTTCAGAAAATGGTTTAAACCCAACTGCTTTTCCGAGTCTAAGAAAATTTGAAACAGAAGTGGTTAGAATGGCACTTAGCCTTTTGAATGGGGATGGCGAGACTGTTGGCAATATGACTTCTGGGGGCACAGAAAGCATTCTAATGGCAGTAAAAACAGCAAGAGATTGGGCTAGAGGCAAATATCCTGAAATCATATTTCCAGAGATGGTTCTTCCGGCGAGTGCACACCCTGCCTTTGATAAAGCTGGGGCATATTTTGATGTTCAGGTTATGAGGGTTCCGGTAAATGAACTTTATATCCCTGAAATTGAAACTATTGAGAAAGCAATTAATAAAAATACAATTCTTTTGGTTGGGTCTGCACCTTCATATCCTCATGGGATGATGGATCCAATCCGCGAAATTGCTAAACTTGCCTTGAAGAATGGAATTCTCTGCCATGTAGATTCTTGCGTGGGAGGGTTTATGCTCCCCTTTGTGAGAGAGTTGGGATATGAAGTGCCCCATTTTGATTTTACAGTTCCTGGCGTCACTTCAATTTCAGCAGACCTGCATAAGTATGGCTATGCTGCAAAACCCGCTTCACTAATTCTTTATCGCAATAAAGATATTCGTAGGTTTCAAATGCATGCAACTACGGATTGGTCTGGAGGTATTTACGCTTCACCGACAATGACTGGTTCAAGGCCAGGTGGTGCGATTGCAGCAGCATGGTCAGTGATTAATTTCCTCGGCAAAGAAGGATATGTGGATATTGCCGATAAAGTGATGAAGGCTACAAAACGATTAATGGTTGGAGTAAAGAGTATTGAAGGGCTGGAAATAATTGGTAATCCGGTGATGAGCATTTTTGCGATTACTTCACAGGAACTGGATATTTTTGAAATAGGGGATGAAATGTCTGAGAGAGGATGGCATCTTGACCGCCAGCAATATCCTAATAGTTTACATATTTCAGTTAATTTTGCCCACACAGAAATTGTTGATAATTTTTTAAAAGACCTGTCACTTTCGGTTGGGAGAGTAAAAACCCCTAATTTACGAACGGTAATGAACAGGGTTTTAATTAATTTTATTGGGTTTATTACAAGATTATTACCTAAGAAATGGATAAGCAAGATTATTTCCTTAATATCTCCCTTGATAACCAGTAATAGCCCTTCGCCCTCTTCACGATCTGCAGCAATGTATGGGATGATGGGAAGCCTGCCAAACGAAGGAGATTTGAAGGAGATCGTATTAGATTTAATTGAAAGTTTTACAGAAATTCAAGAATAAATATATGGTAGGTTTTATTATCCTGACAAAATGAATTAACCACTGAGAGGAGACGAAAATGACTGAGAAAGGTTATAAAGTTTATGGGTATAGATGGGTAATATTAATTGTGTTTATGTTGGTTAATATTGCTATACAGATTCTTTGGATATCATTTGCATCGATCGGTGGGGAGGCTGCAAACTTTTATGGCGTGACCGATCTTAATATCGGATTTCTTTCGATGATCTTTATGGTCGTTTATGTGCCCCTGTCAATTCCCGTATCTTGGCTTATAGATAAATGGGGATTTAAGAAGGCTGTCGGACTGGGGGCCTTGATCATGAGTGTATTTGGTCTGTTGCGAGGAATATATGCAGATGAGTATAGCCTGGTAGTAATCACTACCATTGGTATTGCTGTTTCACAACCCTTTTTCCTGAATGCATTCACGACTGTTGCGGCAAAATGGTTTTCGATCGATGAACGTGCAATTGCGTCTGGCTTGGCCACTGTGGCGATGTTTGTCGGTATTGCGATTGGAATGGTGCTCACCCCAATATTAATTTTAGACTATGATATTCCTACAGCTCAGCTATCTTATGGCATTGTTGCGATACTGACTTCTTTAACATTTTGGATTTTTACTAAGGAAGCACCTCCCACGCCCCCCTGTCCCCCAGAGCAGGAAGAAAGAGCTCTCATGATGGATGGGCTAAAAAGCATGCTTAAGATGAAGGATATTTGGTATTTGATGTCAGTATTTTTAGTAGGCATGGGTATCTTTAATGGTATTTCTACATGGATAGAAAGTATTGCGAGGCCCAAAGGGTTTTCAATCACCGAGGCGGGTGAATTGGGAGCCTTCTTTTTGGTGGGCGGTGTTCTAGGGGCGATTGTGCTTCCCGCATTATCAGATAAATTCCGAAAAAGAAAACCAGTAATGCTAGCAGGAATGTTATTGGCAATTCCAGGATTGATCGGGGTTACATTTGCCACTAGCTATTCTTTAATGGTCATTTCAATATTGGCATTAGGATTTTTCATGGTGGGACTCGCCCCGGTGGGGTATCAATATGGCGCTGAAATCACATACCCATCTCCCGAAGGTACCTCAAACGGGTTAATGGTATTGGCTGGGCAGGTATCGGTAGTATTTGTATACGGAATGGAATTGTTAAAGGGGGATGATGGGACTTTCACAATATCGTTATTGATGTTTATAGTGCTGATGGGAATAAGCGCTTTTCTAATCTCTCGATTAACAGAATCAACGATGATCGAAAATTAGAAAATTACCAGAAAAAAAGAGAGCTAATAAAGCTCTCTTTTTAATTTAAAAGTGTCTGGGGTTTGGGTTATTGTTTTTTGGGTGGGTTTTGATTTTGTTTTCCGCTTTTGGAAAAACTTTTCTTTGGTTTATTTGACCGGTGAGATCGATTGTTATTGTTTTTCGGTCTTGTTCGGTTGTAATTCCCATTTCGGCGAAATTTCTGATTGGGCTGCCCTTTTGGTTTAGGTACTGCATAATCGAACTCTTCTAAAAATAGGCGGGGTAATTTTTGGTCCATAATTTTTTCGATCGTTCTTACCATCGCATCATCATCATCTGTGACGAAGGTAAAAGCTTTCCCAGTTCGCTCTGCTCGACCGGTTCTTCCAATTCTGTGAATATAGGCATCCGCTGTATCGGGAATGTCATAATTGACCACATGCGAGATGGACTCAATGTCCAGGCCTCTTGCAGCAATATCTGTCGCCACCATTATCTGCGATTGGCCGCTTTTGAACCCTCGGAGTGCGGATTGGCGTTGATTTTGGGTCCGGTTACTGTGCAAACTGGTTGTGCGATAGCCCAAGTTGCCGATCTGTTTTGATAATTTTTGGGCACGGTGTTTAGTTCGGGTAAAAACTAAAACGGACTTGAATTTTGTTTCGCGTAATAAGGCAATTAGTAATTTAGTTTTTAAATGTTTAGGAACTGGATAAAGGGAATGGGAAACGGTGTGGGCAGGCCTGGCGAGACCAATCGAAACTCTCTTTGGATTTTGAAGCGTTTGTTTTGCTAGGGATTCAATTTCTTTAGGAAAGGTTGCAGAAAAAAGCATGGTTTGCCGCTTATTTGGGATATTTTTTAGGATTCTTTTTACATCTGGTAAAAAGCCCATGTCTAACATGCGGTCAGCCTCGTCTAAAACCAACATTTCAATATTTTGGAGATTCGCATCTCCTTTTTGAATGAGGTCTAATAATCGACCGGGACAAGCAACGACAATTTCAACTTTAGATCGTAAGGCATGTACTTGGGGGTTTGCGCCTACTCCCCCATAAACGGTTGTACTGCGGATGCCAGTGCCGATACTGAATAATCGAAATTCTTGGTGAATTTGTTCTGCCAATTCACGCGTTGGCGTGATGATTAATGCTCTTGTTTGCTTTTTTTGATTTGTAAGTAGTCTATTGAGAATTGGTAATACAAAGGCAGCCGTTTTCCCAGTGCCAGTTTGGGCCGTGCCGATAATGTCCATTCCCTGTAATGCAAGGGGAATAGCTTGGACTTGAATCGGTGTTGGTGTTTCATAACCCGCCTTATTTATGCCCACCTGTAGGCGACTATCAAGATTGAACTGATCAAAGTTCATATTATTTCCTTATTCAGAAGCCAATCATTAGTCAGGGGAATCGAGCGGTGCTCAAATAATAACTATTACAACGACTGCTGATACGTTAGTGATAAGATAACTTTTTCGGGTTTAACTGTCAAGTGAAAAATCAGCCCAACACGAAAAAATATCCCTTTTTAATTATTGTCTTACTCTTTCTCTTTTAGTTTGTCGGCCACGATCTTTGGAATCGAGGAGTCTTTTTCTTAAGCGTAAATTATCGGGGGTAACCTCTAATAATTCGTCATCCGAAAGATATTCTATCGCTTCATCTAGGCTCATTTCCCTTGGGGGGGAAAGTCGTACTTCAATATCCCGAACTGATTTTCGCATATTTGTCAGATGTTTGGCCTTGCAGACATTTACATCCAGATCACCCGGACGTTGATGTTCCCCAACGACCATTCCTGCATACACATCGACCCCCGGCTTTAAGAATAGAATGCCTCTTTCCTCGGCATTTTTTAAGCCAAATGTTGTCGTTGCTCCAGGCTCCCAGGCTACTAAGGATCCACGAGATCTTGATGCAATTGCCCCAGCCATTTTTTGATACCCATGAAAAATACTGTTCATGATTCCTAGGCCGCGAGTGGCTGTAAGGAAATGATGTCTAAAACCCAGTATTCCCCGTGAGGGAACAATAAAGGTTAATATTATGCCCCCTGAGGTAGATTCACTCATATTGGTCATTTCGCCGCGTCGTTTCCCAAGCATTTCAACAATTGGGCCGACGGTGTCTTTACTGGTTTCTATATGCACTTCTTCAAAGGGTTCTTCTTTCTTACCGTCTGTACCGGTTTTGTATATCACTTGGGGGCGGGAAACTTGAAATTCATATCCTTCTCGCCGCATCGTTTCGATCAATATTGCCAAATGTAATTCGCCACGACCAGAAACGATAAAAGTATCCGCGGATTCGGTGTCTTGAACTCGGAGGGATACATTACTTTTTAATTCCTGGAATAAACGTTCACGAATTTTTCTGGAGGTTGCCCAACGGCCTTCTTTTCCGGTGAAGGGGGAGGTATTCACGCCAAACGCCATTTGAACAGTTGGTTCTTCTACTGAGATTGACGGCAGAGCAACAGGGTTTTCAGGGTCGGTCAAGGTTTCCCCGATTGAAATTGATTCGATGCCCGCAACTGCGACAATATCTCCTGCAGCAACTTCTTCCACTTCCACTCTATTTAATCCGTCTTGAAGATAAAGATAACGGATTACCTCTGTCGTAATTTCACCTTTTAAATTTATCTTTGCTACCGGTTGACCCACCTTCATTGTTCCTGAGAATATGCGTCCAACGGCGATCAGGCCTCGATAATTATCATAGGCTAATGTAGTAACTAGCATTTGAAGAGAACCGTCTACGTCTACTTGGGGGGCCGGAATTTCTTTGAGAATCGTTTGAAAAAGGGGCTGTAAATCGGATTCAACTTCGGGGGTAAACCCGGCTTGTTGGGTAGTTGCAATCGCATAAACTACGGTGAAGTCAGCCTGCTCATCAGTTGCACCCAGTTCGATGAAGAGATCGAAAGTTTCGTTCAATACTCTTTCTGGATCTGCATCCTTTCTGTCTACCTTGTTGATCACCACGATCGTTCTGTGACCCATTTCCAAAGCTTTTTTGAGTACAAACCGTGTTTGAGGTCGGGGACCTTCCGCAGCATCGACTAGGAGTAATACACCGTCAACCATATTTAGAACACGTTCAACTTCCCCGCCAAAATCGGCGTGACCTGGTGTGTCAACGATGTTAACTTTCACCATTTCATTAGTTTCGGGATTTTTTATTTGAATAGCTGTATTCTTTGCGAGAATGGTGATGCCGCGTTCCCGTTCTAAGTCATTTGAATCCATTACGCGTTCTTCTACTTGTTGATTAACTCTAAAGACCTGCGCTTGTCGTAATAAACCATCCACAAGGGTTGTTTTGCCATGATCCACGTGGGCAATGATGGCGATGTTTCGAATATCTTCTCTACTTTTTAACATAAAACCTCAATAATTCACAAAAAAACCCCGACGCTTAGGTCGGAGCCTGTTAATAGCCGGATAATTCTATCAGCTATTGGATTAATCGGATAGGTTTGGACGAATTTAATAAATTATGAAAAATCAGAATTATCGAGCAAATTTCAACTTGGTTGCTTATTTTCCCTCCCACCTTGGGGAAATATCTTCAGGGAGTGAAATATCCAACAAATCCAGGCATCTTTGAACTGTATGATTAATAATATCATCTAATGACTTTGGATGATTGTAAAATGCCGGCATAGGGGGCATAATGATCGCTCCAATTTCTGAAGCTTGAGTTAATAGTCGAAGATGGCCTAGATGCATGGGTGCTTCTCTGGGAACCAAAACCAGACGCCTTCGTTCTTTTAAGGTAACATCAGCGGCTCTGGTGAGGAGATTGTCATTGCTTGAATGGGCGATGCCAGATAATGATTTCATAGAACAGGGGATGACGATCATGCCATGGTTTTTAAAAGAACCCGAAGCTATGGGTGCGCCAATATTCGCAAGGGGGTATGTATAGTCTGCAAGATTCTCCGCCTCAGATATTTTGAAATCTGTTTCTGCCGCAATAGTTATTTTTGCCGCGTCCGAAATCACCAAATGGGTCACCACGTTAGGCAAGGTGTTTAGAATTTCTAAAAAACGGATGCCATAAATTGCTCCACTGGCCCCCGAAATTCCAACAATAATAGTTATTTCCCCATCATTTTTTTGGCGTGATTTCATAATATTTCGACAATTCCTTTTTCACCATCTAAGGATATCATTGACCCAGATTTAATTTCAGTGATATTTATTTGGTCCACACAGGGAATCTCGGAGATGATACATCCTACAGCAGTGATGGTTTCACATTCAATATTGATAATGCCGATCGGTGCAAGTTGGTTATATTTTAAACGGTATAAAGTATATGAACCTACGGTGGAGCCCTTTCCTGCTGGAAATACTAGAATTTTGCCTGAGATGGATTGCCCTTCTAGATCATGCCCGTTTTCCACGATTATTCCTGTTTCTGGGTCAACCCCGCCAAAAAATGATATCCCCATTTTGCTGACCAAACACTCGCCTTCAATAATGCCTGGATATATAGATCGCCCACTAAATTTCATTTTAATGCCGCCTCAACCACATCATCAAAGGGCAAAAGTAAGGTTTTGAAATTATTTTTACTTGCACCGTAGTAGCAAGCTTTTGCGCTGTCGGTAACAAGCGTTTTAAATCTTCCTTTAATTGGGGCAACGACACAACATGTGTCAGTGGCGAACTTTGCGCCGCTGGCTTCGATAATTTTCGAGTACCCCAAACTATCTGCAGTTTTTTTGGTCGGACGCCCCGTGGTGATCCAAAACTCTTTTTTTACTTCTTTGCCCTTTAGGATCTCTGCAATTCTAGCAATTTCGTTTATGGCGAGATGGGGGCATCCTAAACTAACGAAATCTATTTCCTCATCTTCAATTTTGCTACTTATTATTAATTTTGCTTGATCTATATCTCTTTCATTAATCTCCAAAGATTGACTTGGTTGATCATAAAGATAGGCTTCGGGTGTAATTCCTTGCATGTGAAATATTGCAGCACCCGCATATGTAGCAATGCTGGCACAGAAGGATTTCAATTCTTCTAAGTTAGCAGAGGAAATGCCGGTAATGAAAGGAATTTTTTTAGTGTGCTGATCAAGTTTTTTTGATATTGCAAGACCAAGCGCACCAAAATGGTAAGTTCCTTCTAGTGAAGAATTAACTTTGATGGAGACGGTGGGCTTTCGATTTTCCTCTATATGGTACCCATAAGCAGGTGTTTTTCCAGTGAGTGCGGCTGCTAACGCACTTGGCCCTCCCTCACGATTTGTTCTCGCCCCGATCACTGAATTTGCATAACAAACTGCGCTACTCTCTGACCAAGCGATATTGTCACCATAATTTGGGTTATTTCCTACTAGATAAGGGGTGCAAGAGCAAGTGGTATTTACTCCCATAGAGGAAAATGCTTCAAGCACACGATTTTGGTTCCTAGCAAATTCTGGGCTAATCCCCAGTTTTTCCCAATTTTCAATATCCATACCAGCGGGATTGAGAGTGGTTATTGTTCTAGTTTTTCCGCCCCCTGTAGCCATTTCTTCTAAAAAGCTTAAACCCGCTTCGCCTAAATTGTCATAACTTACCCCGGCAATTTGAACTGATTTTGCCGGAATTAATTTTTCAGCGCCGTAAATTTTTCCTAATGTCGTGAGAATCTGCATCGCCTTTTGCGTTGCTGGCCCCTCTTTTCCATCAAGCATAGCTTTTTCTTGCGGATTGAGTTTCATATCGAGTCGCTCAAAAAACTTTCTAAATTTATCTTTGGAAATTCTGCTTTATCAAAGTGTTCGGTATTTCCCAGTGGTTTTGTAAGGTCAAAGCCGATGCGAGTGGTATTTTTTGTATTAAATTCTGCGCTGGGGTCGAGGCTAGAGCCGGGAGCCTTATCAAAAATAACTAAATCTTTGTTTCCTTGAAAACGGGTGGCCATGGCCCATTCAATTTCTGAGGGGTTATATATATCGATATCGGAATCCACAATAAAAACATGCTTACAAGAACCATGTCCGTCAAAAGCTGCTTGAATAGCTTTTTTGGGGTCCTCTTTACTTTGTTTGTCAATTTGAACGATTGCGTGTAGCCATGAACAACCGCCAGGATTAATATTTACATCTAAGCATTTTACAACTTCGTTTACCTTTCGAAATATTGTGGGTTCGCGGGGCATGCCCATTAATAATTTATGCTCGAGGGCTCCTGGTAAAAGCGCTTGCCATATGGCATCTTTGCGATGGGTGATGGCCTTGACTTCAAAAACAGGCTCGTCTCGAATAATGTCGTAGGTGCCAGTAAGGTCCACAAATGGACCCTCTGCATGGGTTCTATCTAGGTAAACCGTGCCTTCGATCACAATTTCCGTTTCAGCTGGAACAAATACGTCCACAGTTTTTGCTTTTACCACTTTTAAGGGTTCCATTGCGTTGGCGATTTCCAATTCATCAACCCCAATTTCTACAGATGTTGCAGCAGCAGCTAAAACATTAGGGGCATTCCCCAAACATATTGCGACATCTACTTGTCCTAAATCCCTTAGAAATGTATCGAAATGGCGACCTCTGACAATCCTTACAGTCATTTCTGTTTTGCTAAATTGCATACTCCGATGGTAATCTGCATTTTGTCCATATTTGGGATGGGATGTAATAAAGACTCCTGCACTAATGTAATTGCCACCGTCTTTTTCGCAATGCATTAATATAGGAAGCTGATCCAGGTCAGGATCGTCCATTATTAGTTCTTGGCAGGGGGCATTTGTTACTACTTCATATTCACTGCGGTTATTGATTGAATAGGTTAATAGGGGGATAATTTCTTTTGTAGTTATTCCAAAGTATTCGGCAAAAGATTCTTTTGAGCAGAACAGATTACCCATCACTTTGAAACTTGATTCTTTTACATTTTCAAAAATTATTGGTCTCGGCTCTAATTCTTTTAATACCCCGGCAATTTCAAAATCTTTTGAGATGGGCTGATTGATTTTTAGGATTTTCTCATGTTTTTCTAACTTATCTAAATGAGTTCTTAACGTCATATTTGATCCTGTTTAAAGAATAATATTTTTTTAATCTTATACCACATTTGGAGTAGTCCATTAATTCCGGGATAATCAATGATATTAGTTTTATAAGAAAATTAAATATTTGGTAATTATTTTTGTGAAATTTAGTATAATCCAGTTGGCTAAAAGAGCGAGCAATCTTCTAAATATGATTTTTAGGAGAAAAAAATGGAATTAGTAATCGATTTTCCTGGTGGCGCAAGAGTTGATGCCCACTTTGGCCCCTATGACGTACCCACGGATCAACCACCACAAGGCGGTGGATCTGGTTCTGCCCCAACGCCCTACGCAGTATTTTTATCGTCTATGGGCACTTGTGCTGGTATTTTTGTATTGGGGTTTTGTAAACAAAGAGGACTTCCTGTTGAAGGAATAAAAATTGTTCAACGAGTAGATAGAAACCCTTTGACTGGTCTAGCCTCGGATGTTGAACTTGAAATTCAAGTGCCTGAAAGTTTTCCCGATAAGTACCATGCCGCGTTGGTAAAATCTGCGGAACAATGTTTGGTAAAGAAACAATTTGAGAGTCCCCCCAAATTCAATATTCATACCGAAGTAAAATAGATATTTTTTTGGTATCTCGTGAATCTAAAGAAACTAGGCAAAAAAACCTAGTTTCTTTTTTACATTCTTTTTACAACTCCTAAACTTGTGATTAATCTTAATTCTGAAATAGGTGATTTAATTTATTCAATAATAGGAGTTATAAAAATGAGCAAATTAAAATTGAAGGAAATAAGAAAAGTCTTAATCGTAATATCTGCTGGAATATTGTTTTCCGCATGCGGAAACACTTTGATTAATGGGAATGGTTTGACGATATCAAAAAAGGCAAATAATCAAATTGAAACGAAGGCATCTGAAACTATTATTGATGCGACTTCTAGTGGTGATTCTGCAGATACCGAATTGCCAGCAGGAAGTTTGACTTACCCGATAGTGGGGACTGGTCAAACAAAATGCTATGATAATTTCAATGAAATATCCTGCCCGGATGATGATGATAGTTTTTTCGGACAAGACGGAAATTACGATACTGGATCATTTAAATACCAAGACAATGAAGATGGCACAGTAAGTGATTATTTGACGGGATTAATGTGGAAACAAGACCCAGGGGAGAAAGTAAGCTATGCGGAAGCCTTAGGGAATCTCGAAGGATTTGAACTGGCGGGTTACACAGACTGGCGATTTCCGACCATAAAAGAATTGTATTCACTTATTGATATGTCTGGCATTGACCCGAGTGGCTGTGATTCTATCCAGCAATGTCCGGATATTCAATCCTTTATAGATCAAGACTTTTTTGTTTTTGAGTATGGACAGGCTAGCAATGGAGACCGAATGATTGATTCTCAATTCGCAAGCTCTACGCTTTATGTCGGTGAAGACACGAATGATCAATTGATGTTTGGCGTCAACTTTGCAGATGGGCGAATAAAAGGTTATGGAATTGGACCGATGCCCGGACGAACCGAAGCAAAAACATTTTACGTGCTATACGTGCGGGGTAATGAGAACTATGGAAATAATGATTTTGTTGATAATAACGATGGAACAATCACAGATCTGGCGACTGGATTGACATGGCAGCAAAATGATAGCGAGACAGGCATGAATTGGGAAACCTCACTTAACTACTGTGCCAATTTAGAAATCAATGGCAACGATGGTTGGCGATTGCCAGACATAAAAGAATTACAAAGTATCTTAGATTATTCCAGATCTCCTTCGTCCACAAATTCTGCTGCAATTAATTCCATTTTTTCTACAAGCAGTATTACAAATGAAAGGGGTGCGCAAGATTTTCCATTTTTTTGGAGTAGTACTACTCATGTAAACTATAGAATTGGTGGTACTTCAGCATCCTATATGGCTTTCGGAGAAGGGTTGGGATATATGCGGAATTCGTGGATTGATATTCATGGGGCTGGTACCCAACGGAGTGACCCAAAAATTGGAGATGTAAGTGATTACCCCTTTGGTCATGGCCCTCAGGGGGACGCCATCCGAATTGAGAATTATGTCCGATGTGTTAGTAATTAGTAGAAATTGGTTTATTGAAAGATTTTAAGCCAGAAAAACATATGGTTTGAAATCTTTTTATTTAAATCTTGATTACTTCATAATTTATTTTCCAAAAATAATACCGTTTCTTTGGAATTGCAAAGACGATTTTCTTGGGTTTTCTGCAACCGGTTTCGAAAGGGACATCTGCACTATTTTTGAGGGGATGTATGTCCCTACGAATTGATATTCCATAGGATTATACTTATTTGAACCCGAATTTGTAAATTTTATCTTTTTAGTCCTATTTATGGAGAGCCTTATGAGTCGACAAAAAATAACAGTTGATGGTAACCAAGCGGTTGCTTCGGTTGCCTTTAAATTAAATGAGGTAATTGCGATTTATCCGATTACACCCTCCTCACCAATAGGTGAGTGGGCGGATCAATGGGGAGCAGAAGGAAAACCCAATATATGGGGGACGACACCTTTAGTGGTTGAAATGCAAAGTGAGGGTGGTGCTGCGGGGGCAGTGCATGGCGCTCTTCAGGCTGGTGCATTGACCACTACATTTACAGCTTCCCAGGGATTATTATTGATGATTCCTAATATGTATAAAATCGCGGGAGAATTAACGTCTACGGTATTCCATGTGGCTGCACGATCGATAGCTGCACAAGCCCTTTCAATTTTCGGGGACCATAGTGATGTGATGGCCACGCGGGCAACCGGATTTGCCTTGATGTCCTCCAACTCTGTGCAAGAGGCAATGGACATGGCATTGATCTCCCAAGCTGCAACTTTAAAATCTCGAGTGCCCTTTATTCATTTCTTTGATGGGTTTAGGACGTCTCATGAGGTCGCTAAAGTTGAGCAATTGACCGAAGAAGATATGCGAGCCATGATCGATGATGAGATGGTTCGGGAACATCGAATGCGCGGACTCTCACCAGATAGGCCCGTATTAAGAGGCACAGCACAAAATCCAGATGTATTCTTCCAGGCTAGAGAAACGGTTAATCCTTTTTATAATGATGCACCTGCTATTGTTCAAGATGCGATGGATAAGTTTGCTGAAATCGTTGGAAGAAAGTATGAACTTTTCCAATATGAAGGCCCTAAAGATGCTGAACGGGTAATCATAATGATGGGTTCTGGTGCTGAAACTGCTCATGAAACTCTCAATGCCTTAAATAAAGATGGGGAAAAGGTAGGATTATTAAAAGTAAGGCTTTATCGCCCCTTCTCTGTTGAACATTTCATCAATGCCCTTCCTAAATCGGTCAACGCGATTGCAGTTTTGGACCGAACAAAGGAACCTGGCAGCACTGGTGAGCCAATGTATGTGGATGTGGTCACTGCATTGAACGAAGCAATTAGTTCCGGTAATTCTCCATTTAGCAAAATGCCCAAAATTATTGGTGGTCGCTATGGGTTATCTTCCAAGGAATTTACTCCCGCAATGGTAAAGGCTGTATTTGATGAATTATCAAAAGAACAGTCAAAAAATCACTTTACGATCGGTATCAATGATGATGTGACACACACCAGCTTAACTTATGATGCGGATTATGTGATCGAAGATGTAGAAGCAGTCCGGGCAGTATTCTATGGGCTGGGTTCAGATGGCACTGTAGGTGCAAACAAAAATTCAATTAAAATAATTGGTGAAGATACTGATAATTTTGCCCAGGGTCATTTTGTTTATGACTCAAAGAAAGCTGGCGCAGTAACCGTATCTCACTTAAGGTTTGGTCCTAATCCGATCAGATCTACATATGAAATACAAAAAGCAAACTTTTTAGCTTGTCATCAATTTAATTTCTTAGAACGAGTGGATATGTTCAAATTGGCTGATGAGGGAGCAACTTTCTTGCTGAATAGCCCTTATGGACCTGATGAAGTCTGGGATGAGTTGCCAAAGACAGTCCAGCAAACGATCATTGATAAAAAATTAAAATTCTACGTGGTCGATGGTTATACTGTTGCAGAAAAAGCTGGCATGGGCCGAAGAGTGAATACGGTGTTGCAAGCCTGTTTCTTTGGTATCAGCGGTGTATTGCCTAAAGACGAAGCAATCGCAGCAATTAAGAATGCGATTAAAAAGACCTATGGAAAACGGGGAGAGGAAATTGTAAAAAGGAATTATGAAGCTGTGGATATGGCTTTAGAATATTTACACGAGGTAGAGGTTCCCGATTCCGCAACTAGTGATTTCGATGTAATCCCTCCTGTCCCCGCCGATTCTCCTGAATTCGTAAAGGATGTTTTAGGAACAATTATTGGACGACGTGGTGACAGTCTCCCAGTAAGTGCTATGCCAGTGGATGGCACTTACCCCACTGGGACTACTCAATATGAAAAACGTAATATTGCTTTAGATATTCCTGTTTGGGAAGCTGACATTTGTGCAGAGTGTGGAAAGTGCGTTATGGTTTGTCCACATGCCGTGATTCGGCAGAAAGTTGTGGATGAGGTCTTGCTAAAAGGAGCTCCATCTACCTTCAAATCAAAAGATGTAAAAACTTGGAAGAATTTTAAGGGGAAGAAATACCTACTACAAGTTTCTCCTGAAGATTGCACTGGATGTAGGCTATGCGTTGAAGTTTGCCCTGCTAAGGACAAAAGCCAAGTAGGTCGAAAGGCGATTAACATGGCTCCCCAACTCCCTCTAAGAGAGCAAGAATCCGAAAATTGGGAATTTTTCTTGGGTTTACCTGAGGTAGATCGAGCCGAATTAGATGTCAGCAGGGTAAAAGATTCTCAATTCCTACTTCCAATGTTTGAGTTTTCTGGTGCATGTGCTGGTTGCGGTGAAACACCTTATCTAAAATTAATCACACAATTGTTTGGTGACAGAATGGTGGTTGCGAATGCGACTGGCTGTTCTTCAATTTATGGTGGAAATTTGCCCACCACGCCATGGTCAAAAAATGCAGATGGACGTGGACCTGCTTGGTCTAATTCTTTATTTGAAGACAATGCAGAATTCGGATTGGGGATGAGATTGTCAATGGATAAGCAAGAAGAATATTCTATTGAACTAGTCAGGGAATTGGCTGAAGAAATAGGTACTGAACTGGCCGAGCAGATACTATCTGTTGATCAAACCACGGATGTAGGAATTCAAGCACAACGAAAAAATGTTGAGGAATTGAAAGAGAAATTGTCTGGATCCTCGGATTCTCGGGCAATTGATCTACTCAGCTTAGCCGACGTACTGGTAAAGAGAAGTATGTGGATCATAGGAGGGGATGGGTGGGCCTATGACATTGGATATGGTGGATTAGATCATGTGATGGCCTCTGGGCGAAATGTGAATATCCTAGTGATGGATACTGAAGTATATTCCAACACTGGTGGTCAATCCTCCAAGGCAACCCCTCGTGCTGCCTCAGCCAAGTTTGCAGCCAAAGGCAAGGATTCACCTAAAAAAGACCTGGCATTAATGGCAATGTCTTACGGGAATGTTTACGTTGCTAAAATTGCGATGGGCGCAAATGATACACAAACACTTAATGCAATTTTGGAGGCAGAAGCCTATGATGGTCCTTCCTTGATTATTGCGTATAGCCAATGTATTGCACATGGAATAGATATGCAAAAAGGATTAACTCAGCAAAAATTAATTGTTGAATCAGGTGGATGGCCATTGCTACGTTACAACCCTGAAAATGCTGAACAAGGAAAAAATCCTCTTAAATTAGATTCAAAAGATCCTAAAGTAAAATTTGAGGAATTTGCCTATAATGAAAATCGATACAAGGTGTTGCTCCAATCTTATCCGGATCGTGCAGAAGATCTGATGGAAAAAGCAATTGAAGATAACGATAAGCGATGGAATTTTTATAAGCAAATGGCTGCAATGCATTACGATGATGGAAGCGAAGAAGCCTGAATCAAATGAATGGGACGAGAATACTAGTCTCGTCCCATGTTTTTTTCTAGTTAAAGTTTAATTTTGAAAATCTGACCTCAACAATAAATTATATTTCAAAAGGAAATCCAATGAAAAAGCTTGAGACAAACTATTTGGGGTTGAAATTAAAAAACCCCCTAGTTGTATCTGCATCTCCCTTTTCTGAAAAAGTAGAAGCGGTAGTCGAATTGGAAAAAGCGGGAGTGAGTGCCCTAGTGATGCATTCTTTATTTGAAGAACAGATCACACATGAAAGCTTATCCTTAGATCACCATTTGGAGTATGGCACTGATTCCTTTGCAGAAGCCCTTTCTTATTTCCCTGATAGTGGACGATATACATTGAGTACTGATTCCTATTTAGAAAAATTGAGGGATCTTAAAAAAGCGGTGGATATTCCGATAATTGCAAGCCTAAACGGATCATCAAGTGGAAAGTGGATTGAATTTGCTGAGAAGATTGAAGCGATGGGGGCAGATGCCCTAGAATTAAATTTGTATTACTTGCCTACAGATCCCGAACAAACCAGTATGACTTTAGAGAATACATATTTGGAACTTGTCCAAAATATTTGTCGGGCAGTAGAAATTCCTGTTGCTGCCAAGCTTAGCCCATTCTTTTCATCGCTTCCAAATTTTTCTAAAAATTTAGCTGACGCGGGCGTACAGGGACTTGTGCTTTTCAATCGGTTCTATCAACCCGATTTAGATCTGGATGAATTAGAAGTTGTACCTAAACTCAATTTGAGTAACAACCAGGAAATGTTGCTTCCCCTGCGATGGGTATCCATTCTATATGGACGTGTTGATCTAGATTTTGCGTTAACTTCTGGAGTTCAATCGGGATTGGACGTATTAAAAGCCATGATGGCAGGCGCCAATGTCACAATGGTTGCTTCAGAATTATTACGAAAAGGATACGGCAGAGCCACAGAAATTTTAGAGTCGATCAATATGTGGATGGAGGAAAATGATTACGAATCCATTCAGCAAATGCAAGGGAGCATGAGCATGCAAAGTGTATCTGATCCATCCGCATTTGAGAGGGCTAACTATATGAAAGTATTAAGTTCTTTCACAGATTTGCCATAAGTATTTTAATTAAAAAAATAAAACCAGGAGATGATTAATTTATTTCCTGGTTTTTTGTTTCCCTCTTCAATTATGGTATTGTTAGATGCTGGAGTAATTAAAAACATAAAATAAATTTACCCAATTTGGGGGTTAGAAAATTTTGAAAATCACAAATGAACGCCTAAGAAAAAGTCTACATCAGGCATTAAAATCCTGGAAAAATTTAGATTTTGGTAAGGATCAGGTTCTTCCGAAATTAGTTGAATCCATGGGATATGCTTCGATTTCAGAATTGTTGGAAAAGGGAATAGACGATTTATCGAAAATTAATCCCCTTGAATCGCACATATTGTTTTTAAGGTTTAAAAGTGATCGAACAATCATTTCTATTGCGCATGAGCTGAATTTTAGTTCTGATCAAATTAACAGAATGCAACGAAAAGGTATAACTCACTTAGCCCAAATCTATTTGAAAGAAGGGATGGTCATAAAGGAAGCTAAGGCAAATTATTTGATGCACAATTTGCCAACTAGAGATCCTGCCAAATTGTTTGGATTAGACAATGCCATTGATTCAATAGTGAATAGAGTATTAAGTGTTGACAGCCCAAATATTTATACCATTTCTGGTCTGGGGGGAATTGGAAAAACTTCATTAGCAGATGCGGTTGCTCGAATAGTTTTAATCAGGCACTCCTTTGCCGACATTCATTGGATTAGATATGAAAAAGAAATAATAGATCAGTCTGGCATTAATGTTTTAGTGAATAGTTTGGCAAATGAAATATTGCCAACTGAGATCGACGAATCAATTGTTGAAGAAGCGTTAATTCAAGAGTTTAAATCGAAAACAACCTTAATAATTATTGATAATTTGGGATCAGAAACTAATATTAATTTAGTGATCAAAAAATTATCTCAAATTAGTGGAAAAAGCAAATTTTTTCTCACAAGCCGACAACATCCATCTAAAGATGTTCAATCTTTTAATTACAGAATTTCTGAGTTGAGTCAAGAGGATTCGGAAAAAATTACTGTTAATCAAGCAGAAAATATTGGATTGGGTAAGCATAAACAAGAAATTATCGAAAATTTTGATTTTATTTATTCAAGGGTAGGGGGAAATCCACTGGCGTTAAAATTGCTTGTCGGACTTTTAGAAGCATTGCCGCTCGGGATTATATTGAATGAATTCAAAAACACAAAGCTTGATGATGTTATAAGTTTATACAAACATATTTATCTTTTATCATGGCAGTCATTAAATAACAAATCAAAAAGACTTTTGCTTGGCATGATCCAAGTTAGTGATAATGGGATAACTTTTGATAATATGGTTAAACATAGCGGATTGAATGAAATAGAAACAACTAAATCGCTTCAATCGCTTTTTAATCGCTCTTTACTAGAATGGCGAGGGGGTTTGGAAGATCGCAGATACGGGATTCATCAACTCACTCATACTTTTCTAGAAAATGATATTTTGAATGATGCAGATTTTAGAATTTGACCCCAAAAAAGAATTTATACAATCGGTCCAACTAAATTTAAACTATTGGTTAGACAATTTATTGGACGCTCCGAAACTTGACCAGGCTAACCTCCGTCGTGCAGTTCTTTATGGATGCAGATATAAGGAAACAATTGATTTTAGCTTGAAATTAATGCGCAATTCGATGCCTTTGATTGAAAAGCGTGGGGATTTCAATGAATGGCTGGAAATTATTGATCGTTTAAAAAACCCGGAAAAAAGTTTAGAAAAAATTGATCAAGGATTATTATTTATTTTTCAGGGAGATTTAGAGTTTCAATCAAATTTTTTTCTCGCTGCGATCGATAGTTTTCAGAAAGCGAAACAAGTTGGGGACGAAATTAATAATATGGAGATAGTTATTAATTCTTCAATTGGATTATGTCAAAGTAGTTGGGGGTTAAGAAACTTTGACCTTGCAAAAAAATATGGTGAGGATTTATTGAATATGGAGGAGGATGAATTTTTTCAACTTGCCAAGATTGCCTTAATTGATAATATTCTTGGTATGATCTCCTTGAGTGAAAATAAACTTAAGAAAGCTACAAGGTATTTCCAAGCAGCCAAACGAATATATATAAAAAATAAAGACAAGCTTGGAGAAATGAGAATACAGAATAATCTGGCAATTATTGACATTGCGAAAGAAAATAATAAAAGTGCATTAAAGCGATTAAACCAGGCAGAAAACTTTTTTAGTATTAATGGATTTGATGCCGATATGATAAAGATTAGAATGTCAAAAGGTTTTATGTATTATCGAATGGGAAATTTGATTTCGGCAAAATATATATTTTCAAATGCAATTCCTGAAAATTGGGAATATTCTGCCACTAAATACCATATTGCATGGGGCGATTTCGTTTTAGGAGCAATTGAGTTAACCCAGAATAATCATGAAGAATCGAGAATCTATTTTGGAAAAAGTTTAAAATATTGGGAGGAATCAAACAACACTGATATGGTGTTGCTTACAAAAAACGTAATAAAATTATTTAGTGCCGATAATTAATTTCGGTAGAAAATAGGCTCTATAGGAATTGTGGTAAAAACTGTAGGGATAACAAACCCATAACTATCCCCACAATCCACCCGGCAATTACATCTGAAAGATAGTGAACCCCCATAGCAATTCTGGCTAACCCCACAAGAGGGCCCCATATAATTAACAATATTCCAAACCAAATAGGTCCCAATCCAAGGGCCACAACGCCAATTAACATTGCCCTTGCAGCATGGCCGGAAGGAAAAGAATGTGGATCTGTTTTGCGATAGATCTGACCCCATTCACCTTCAGGACGATTTCGGCGAATTGTAAATTTTAGTATAAGGACAATAATCGCCGTGAAAAATATCGCGATAAAAAGGATTGCAGATCGGTATTTCCAAAATAAATTTCCAAAATACCATAGAATTGGTAAAGCAAGTAACCAAAACCAAGAGTCTCCGGAATGAGCTAGGAAAGCTGAGAAATTCCTTAAATTTCCTGGTTGCTCAGCAACCCTAAGGCGCTTAGAGATATTAGCGTCTTTATTGAGAAAGTCTTTTAATGACATTTATCTAGATTCAAAGTCTTTGATCAATAATTCAAGTTGTTCGGCTTTATCTGCATCCATCGCAATTTCAGCGTAGGGGCAGCGAATTGCACGGGCTTTCATCCCAATTCTTTTTGAGATTCTCGCTGCCGCTTGTTCAGGTGTGATGAGTCTTAAAGCAATTAGCAATAAATTGTCAATACCAACCATGGCGACTTGCTTCAATGGTTTTTTGCGATTGGCTTCTAATTTATTCCAAAGTCCCTCTTGGGCGACTACAGAAGAGGTTGTAAAAACGTTCATGTCCCCGCCACATAACTCAACACCTTTTAATTTTGTGTAGGTTCGATTAGCTCCAGGAAATCTTTTCTCCATTACAGCACGTTCAATGATGTTGTAATAAAGGTCGTCATCCGTCTCCCGGCAGGTATCTACGAGCCAATCAACCATTTCTGTAGTGATCGCAGGTATGTCTGAGGCAATGGCTAGTACATACTTCGCATCTTGATTTATTTCTACAATTTTTTCGGTACCAGCCTTGATGTTGTCAATCATCCCGCCTTGGTGAGATACGTAATGGATTGGCTTTTTACATGTAAGCCCTGTAGAATCATCTAAACTAACAATGACCACATTATTGATCTTGGATGATTCGCCAACCGCATCTAAAATCCATTGGATCATTGGCTTTCCGCCAACTTCCGCTAAAGCCTTAGATTTTCCCAGCGTATATTTAAAAAAGGGATCATCTTCGGATGGAAAACCTCCCGCAGTAATTAGAGCATCCATTAATTTAACTCCTGAATTTCAGGCTTGAAACCTAATTTATCAATTAACTCATCCAATTCTTGATGGGTAAGCACGCGGTCTTTTCCGGAAACAGCTATAAGGGCAGCCTCCATCATATTTGTCCCAAAGGAGCGACCTTCTAAGACCGGTGTTGCAGTGACGAGATATTTTATTCCGATGGATCTGAAAAATTCAACATCTTCGCTAGTAGTTGTATTTGTAATAATTACTTTGTTTTCTAATTTATCGGGCATATGACGTTTGATATAGTGGCAATCTCCAGCAATGATCTCTGCCCATTGATAATGCTTCTCAAATTTTGGCACACGAATTTCTTGTTTCTCGCCGGTAGGATAGATCCAATCAAATGGTAGACGACCTGCTATGGGCATCATGATAGCTGCTGCAGCTTTTAAAGATTTTTCTGTATGTAAGGAAAGGGGGATGCCCAAACCAAACATGAAATCGCCAAATGTGCAATTAAACCCAGAATCTAAAAAGGATTTTGTCATCCCCCAACGATCTATTCCTAGACTCACAAAGACGTTTTTTTCTTTGATGAAATCCCCATGTTTTTCCATGAAAGTTGGTAAAGCCCGACTTTCAAGCGTATTTTTTAATCCTGTACCGTCAACTAGTGGCGTTTGTTTAACAAAACGAACCATTGGTTTTACTGAATGGAGGAGATACCATTTGTCATCGACCAAGGTCCCGAGGTCTGCGCCCCCGACACCAAATGCATCCACTTTTCCATCTAATTCTTTATATAATTGTGCTGCTTTTTCCATATCCCCATCGCAGCCAATCCTTTCAATGCTTACCTTTTCCCCCAATAATTCAATTTCAACGGCTTTGTCTCTTTTTGAAGAACCCAAGCTCACACTCACTGCGCGTTTCATAGGATGCTTCCTCCTCAGGGATTAAAAAAAATATTAAAATGAGTATAACCTATCGAATTGATTTATAAAACCCTTGCCTAATAAGTATCCATTAAAAATGGATACGAAAACGAATTGAAAATATGTTCATTTGATTAGACAATAATTAACCAGTATAATGCTTCAAAACTAAAATTGTTTGGCGACCAAAAAGGATTCTTTGTATGAAACCAAATTATGCATATTTTGAAGGAAAAATTGTTCCCTACTCTGAAGCAAAAGTGGGTGTGTTAACTCATTCATTTAATTACGGGACAGGAGCCTTTGGGGGCGTTCGAGGTTACTGGAATGAGGAAGAGGAACAATTATTTATTTTTCGAGCTAACGACCATTACACTAGATTATTGCAATCTGGACAATTATTATTAATGGAGTTTGATCTTGGACCCGAGGATCTAACGAATATCACTATTGATCTTTTGAAAAAAGAAGATCACCATCAAGATGTTTATGTTCGGCCCTTGATTTATAAAAGTGACGAACTCATTGGAGTGAAACTTCATGATCTAAACGCTGATATTTCAATCGTTTCATTGCCTTTCTCGAAATATGTTTCGAATGACACAAACGCCCATGTGACAATATCCTCTTGGCGAAGAGTTGACGATAATATGATACCAGCGAGGGGAAAGATCGTGGGAGCTTACGTGAACACCGCATTAGTAAAAACGGATGCAGTCCGTGCAGGATTCGATGAAGCCTTGGTGTTAAATGTTGACGGCCATTTATCTGAAGGAAGTGCTGAAAATTTGTTCATGGTGAAAGGGGGCAAACTTGTGACTCCTGCGGTGACAGACAATATATTAGAGGGCATCACACGTCGAACAATAATGGAGCTAGCTTCTGTGGAAATCGGGATAAAAGTTGTAGAAAGATCGATAGATCGAACCGAGATCTATTTGGCAGAAGAAGTATTTATGACCGGGACTGCAGCGCAGGTTACTGCAATTACAAAAATTGATCATCGCAAAATAGGAAATGGTGAAATGGGTCCAATCGCTTCAAAATTGCGTGAGTTATATGATTCCGCGGTTCGAGGAAAGTTAGAGAAATATCGACATTGGAATACACCTGTTTACTAAAAAAAACGAATGGAAAAGATTTTCAGCAAGGCAAGAAGTATATATGTTGACAAATCAGACATAATAAGCTAAATTAGCTAGAATAAATATTTTATATGGAGATAAAAATGTGGTATTGCTCGTGTATTAGGCGGGGTTGAAAACTGCCTGATATTAAAAAACAATAATATTATTCCTTGATAATCTAAAGGTAACAGGCAGTTTTCCCTCGCAATCAAAATATTAGTATTTTGACAAGCCGATGAGGCCCTGTCTGTTTTTTTTGTTTAATAACCGATTGTTTTTTATAAAGGAATAATAAAATAAATGTTAAGAACTGACTTTTCAACACCAAATAAGCTAAAAGAATATAAAAGTGCCATAGAATTTGCAATTGGAAATACCCCATTAATTCAAATAAGTAATGTTGCTAAACAAATTAAACCGCATGTAAAAATATTTGCAAAGGCGGAATGGCTAAATTCTGGGGGATCAATAAAAGATAGGCCTGCTCTAAAAATTATCCAAAATGCTATTTCCCAGGAATTGTTAAGCGAAGACATTCGTTTGCTTGATTCAACATCTGGAAACATGGGGATAGCTTATGCTTCCATTTGTGCATCAATGGGCATTGGCGTCACCCTTACATTGCCAGAAAATGCTAGTCCAGAAAGGCTGACAATTTTAAGCGCGTTGGGGGCAGAATTAATATTAACTGATCCGCTTGAAGGTTCGGATGGCGCCATGATTGTTGCGCGGAAAATCGCCAAAGATTTTCCAAAAAAATATTATTTTGCTGATCAATATAATAATCCTAATAATTGGATGGCCCATTTTGAGACTACTGGTCCTGAAATTTGGAATCAAACTAAAGGAGGGGTCACTCATTTTGTTGCAGGACTAGGTACAAGCGGGACCGTCACCGGCGTTACAAAATACTTAAAAGAGCAAAATGAGGAAATTCAATCAGTTGCTTTTCAGCCGGAATCTCCGTTTCATGGGATCGAGGGATTAAAACATATGCCTTCTTCTCACCTACCAGGAATATATGAACAAGGCTTACCGGATATAAATCTTCAAATCAGTACAGAAAAATCATATGAAATGGTCAGGAGATTAGCCAAAGAAGAAGGTTTATTTGTCGGTTTGTCTTCTGGGGCTTCGATTCAAGCAGCGATCGAATTGGCAAAAGATCTCGAGGAAGGGGTAATAGTAACAACGCTTCCTGATGGGGGATATAAATATATCAGTAACCAAATATGGGAATCTTGATAATGAAAATACAAATTGAATCAGAAATAATGAACAGAATTCAGATAATTGGAGAAGCAGCATATCCTGAAGAAGCGGCAGGATTTATTTTCGGACTTGATCTTAATGGGCAGAGAATTGCTAAGGAAATATGTGAGGTAAGGAATTCTAAAGAAAATGGAAAACGGCATAATAGATATCTGATAACCCCGAAGGATTTTTTTCAGGGTGAAATAGCTGCAGAAGAAAAAGGACTTGAGGTAATTGGGGTTTTTCATTCCCATCCTGACCATCCAGATCAACCTTCTGAGTTTGATAAAGAGTGGGCGATGCCATGGTTTTCATATGTGATTACAAGTGTTGAAAAAGGCATTGCGATATCTAGTCGATCTTGGCGTCTACTGGATGACAGGTCAAGATTTCAAGAAGAAAAAATAACCTCTGTGCAAGAAAAATTGGAGAAATAATAATATGACCACTTTGAAAATTCCATCTCCTTTGCGAGCCTATACGGATGGAGAAAAACAGATTGAAATTGCTGGGAAGGATGTCGGAGAAGCAATAGAAGAATTGATTGCCATTTATCCCGCATTAAAAATTCATTTGATTGGTGAGGATGGAGAATTGAGACAATTTGTAAACCTTTTTGTAAACAATGAGGATGTTCGATATCTGAATGGTACTAGGACTGTTCTCGGAAAAGAAGATCAGTTAATGATCATCCCAAGTATCGCGGGGGGATCTGAGGCAGACGTGAAAATAGTGAAGAATAGAGTAGATTACTCAAACTTGAAAACTAATCAGTCACTTATCATTTTGCTGAGCCTGATATCTTTTATATTTGATATTAATTGGATTGTAGCAGGGCTTGCCTTTTCTTTGATATTAGGTAGTATTTTGAAACAACCCGGATTTGCATTTGTAAATAAACTAATTTTTTATCCGATAAGTTTGGTAAAACCAAACATTATTGCGGATTCATCCAAACCTCATCTGTTTGCTCAAAGCTTTGGGGCAGTTGTAGTAAGTTTGTCAGCATATAGTTTATTTGCCGGTCTGGTAGTCATTGGGTGGTCGTTACTGGCAATTGTTGTTTTATTGGCAAGTCTAAATTTATTTTTTGGATTCTGCCTCGGCTGCAGTCTGTACTACTGGCTCCACAGGAATGAGAATAGTAAGTCAGAATATAGGTTTTCTGGTGAAAAGTAAATGCCTTCCACTATTAATCGGTTTGGAATAGTTTTATTACTTATTTTAATTAGTTATATTTATATTCAGTTTACAAATAAAAAAAACTATAGGAATAAAAAATTAGGATTGGAAGGCCAAACATTTGGGATTCCTGCGATACTTTATTTCACTACCCCGGATTGCCAGATTTGCAAAAATATTCAGGAACCGGAACTTAATAAAATAAAAGAAAAGCTTAAAAAAGATATTCAAATTATAAAAATAAACGCAATGGAAGAGGTTGAATTGGCTGACTACTGGGGTGTGTTAAGCGTCCCCACTACGTTTATCATTGATTCCTTTGGGAGACCCCGACAGATTAATTTTGGAGTTGCCCCATCAGAAAAATTAATTAAACAATTGGATAAATCAAGTAGATCTATAAACGGGGAGCTGTAAGTTATGGATGAGGTAAAATTGCATCGAAGAGTAATGAAATAAATCAAATAAAAAAATTTAAGGAAAAATTGAAAAATAATTTTCAACAATAAGAATTATGAAATTATCCCACGAAGAAATAAAAAGATATTCCCGCCATTTATTAATACCTGAGGTTGGACTAGAAGGACAGGAAAAGTTAAAATCTTCTTCAGTTTTAATTGTTGGAACGGGAGGGTTAGGATCGCCATTAGCTCTTTATTTAGCAGCTGCTGGTGTGGGGCATATTGGGTTAGTGGATTACGATGTCGTAGATTTTTCAAATTTACAGCGTCAGGTAATTCACGGAAGCGCAAATATAGACCAATTAAAAGTTGAATCTGCAAAAGCAAGACTCTTAGATTTAAATCCTCAAATTGAAGTTTCCGCATATAACGAGCCATTCGTCTCAGAGAATGCCATTGAAATTGCGACCGGATATGATCTGGTCATTGATGGGACTGATAATTTTCCAACTCGATATCTGGTAAATGATGTAAGCGTGATGCTTGGCATCCCGAATATTTACGGTTCGATTTTTAGATTTGATGGGCAAGTGAGCATTTTTGACGCCAAAGATGGACCATGCTATCGATGTGTGTTCCCAGAGCCGCCACCCCCAGGTTTGGTCCCTTCTTGTGCTGAGGGAGGAGTATTAGGGGTATTGCCTGGTACGATCGGGACATTGCAGGCAACGGAAGCCTTGAAGGTTTTGTTGAATATTGGATCAAACTTGAAGGGCAGGATGCTTCTGTATAATGCCCTAGATCTAAGTTTTGATTTCATCAATCTAAGAAAAAACCCAAATTGTAAGGTTTGTAGTGAGAACCCTGAAATAACAGAGTTGATCGATTACGAAGAATTTTGTGGGGTTCCAATGAATGATCATGAAGATGATTTTTTGGATGAAAAGTGGGATATCACCCCCATTGCATTGGCTGAATTGCTGAAAGGCGAAAACCCTCCAATCTTAATTGATGTAAGGGAACCACATGAACTTTCGATTTCTAAGATAGATGCTGCTAAACTTATCCCCTTAGGGCAGCTTGCCGCTCAGCTTTCAACCCTTGATACTGCAGATGAAATTATATTAATGTGCAAAAGCGGTGTCAGATCTGGGCGTGCATTAGAATTAATGCTAGGTGCAGGATTTAGAAAACTGAAAAATTTGAAAGGTGGAATAAATGCATGGGCAGAAAGTGTTGATGAGAGTTTGCCGATTTACTAATTCTTCAATTCCTTTTTCCGATAAATGATTAATAAATCATTATAGATATTTGAGTATAATGGCGGGCATTAATCTAATTAATAAAAATTAAGGCTGTTAACTCTATGAAAAAGATCAAAAGAATATTATCTGTGTTGGCACACCCCGATGACGAATCATTTGGAATGGGAGGTACGTTAGCGTTATATTCCTCTCAAGGGGTAGAAGTTTATTTGATATGTGCCACGCGTGGTGAAGTGGGGGAGGTTGAACCGGAATTTTTGGAAGGTTATTCCAGCAAGGGAGAATTAAGGGAATCTGAGTTGCGATGTGCAGCAGAAAAGTTAGGGATCAAAGAAGTAATGTTCCTTGATTACCGTGATTCTGGAATGCAGGGATCCCTAGAAAATCAACATCCCGAGGCCTTAGCTGCTCAAAAGATAGATGAAGTTGCCGCTAAGATCACCACAATTATTAGAAGAATAAAACCCCAGATTGTGTTGACCTTTGATCCGGTGGGGGGATATCACCATCCTGATCATATCGCAACACATGATGCCACAATTCTAGCCTTTAATGCGGCTTCATCAAAGGATTTTTCTGACGGAGAAGAAATATTTCAACCAGAAAAATTATATTTCCATATATTCCCAAAGGGGTTTATCCGTTTTATGGTAAACCTTTTGAAACTATTTCGTGTGGACGTAAACCATTTTGGGAGAAATAAGGACATTGATCTGGAAATGTTAGCTGGGGACAAAGATTATCCAAGACATGCAATAATAAACTATAAAAATTTCGCCAAGATAAAAGATTCAGCAAGTGACTGTCATGCGAGTCAACTTGATTTCGGCACTCAAAGCCCAAATATAATCACATGGTTTAGAAAATTGACAGGTGGAAAAGACAGTTTTATGCAAGCTTTTCCTGAAGTTACCGGGTCGTTAAAAAAGAAAGACCTCTTCTTGTAATTAACAAATGAATTCATATAATTGGCCAATCTTGTCTCAAGGGTTACTCTTCGGGTTTGGATTGATTATCGCAATCGGCGCTCAAAACGCTTTTGTGTTGCGGCAAGGATTAAAAAAGAGCCACGTATTTATTACCGCCTTTATCAGCGCTCTTGGTGATACACTTTTGATGATCTTAGGCGTGGGAGGATTAGGGGCTTTCATCGCTAATAATGAAATATTGTCAAAGATTTCAATTTGGGGCGGAGGGATATTTTTGTTATATTTTGGGGCCAGATCTTTTTGGACTGCACTAAATCAGGGTGACAAAGAAGATATTGGAGAAGCAAATCCTCCAGAAACTAGTAAAAAAATAATCTTATCTGCGCTGGCTTTTAGTTTTTTGAATCCTCATGTCTATTTAGATACAGTCGTTTTAGTGGGGAGCTTGGGAGCTCAATATCCTCTAGAACAAAGATGGATTTTTGGCGCTGGGGCAATCGCTTCTTCATGGATATGGTTCTTTGGGTTGGCTTATGGTGCGGTCATATTCTCTCCATTGTTTAATAAAGCTTCCTTTAGGAAATTAGTGGATATAATAATCGCAGTAATTATGTGGTCCATAGCATGGTCTCTCTTAAAGGAACCCATTCTCGATATTATTAAAAATATTTAAGCAAAATGTCTTTCATATTTTGCTAGGCAAAATAGTTAAGCCTTGGTATAATTTCTAGCTGTGCCACAAAACACTATTGATCATTAAAGTTTGAGGAAATTAAAAATGGACGAATTATTACGAGCGGTTGAAGCTCAAAGAAATGAGAATGTCAAGGACGTTGAACCTGGTGATGTTGTGAGTGTTCACGTACGGATTAAAGAGGGTTCAAGAGAACGTGTTCAGGAATTTAAGGGCACAGTCATTGCTTCAGGAAATGCAGGGAATAACGCAAACTTTACAGTTCGTCGAGTAGCCGCCAACGGTATCGGCGTTGAAAGAAAATTCCTTTACAATTCCCCAAGAATTGAAAAGATAGTCGTAGAACGATCCTCGCACGTCCGTAGAGCAAAATTATATTATTTGCGAGATCGAACAGGTAAGAGCGCAAGACTAAAACAAAGAATTAAAAAATAAATTATCGAGTATTAATTTATTTAGGGTACAGATATTCGTCTGTACCCTATTTTTATACATGTGAACTTTTCTCTATAGTTCAAGAGATTGCAAAGAAATTATTTCGAGTAAAATTAGAAATATGATTTGCAAAGTAAATTTGGAAAATTACAATGAATAACAATAATAAACCTATAGCTATGTTTGATTCTGGGGTGGGGGGATTATCTGTTTTAGAAGCTGTCACTCAATTATTGCCAAATGAAAAATTTATTTATTTAGCTGATCAATCTCATGTTCCTTATGGATCGCGTGATTTGAGTGAAATTCAAAAGTTTTCTAAAGAAATCTCTAAATTTTTTATTGAAAGGGGAGCGAAACTCATTGTGGTTGCATGCAATACGGCCTCTGCTGCTGCGTTAGAGGTCCTTAGAATGGAATTCTCAAATATCTCCTTTGTTGGGATGGAGCCTGCAGTAAAACCCGCTGCAGAAAAGACTGAAACGGGCGTTGTGGGTGTGTTGGCAACGCGGGCAACCTTTCAAGGAGAGTTATACACCTCGGTTGTGGAGCGATTTGTGAAAGATGTAAAAATCATTCAAGATCCTTGTATAGGTCTAGTACAGCAAATTGAAGCTGGTAATTTTGAAGGCGAGGAAACCGAAGAGATTTTGAAAAATGCTTTGTTACCCATGCTCGAAGAAAATATTGATACGATCGTTCTAGGTTGTACACATTTTCCATTTGTGTTCCCTGCAATCGAAAAAATTGTCGGACCTCATGTTCGACTCATTAATCCTGCCCCCGCAATAGCCAAGCAGGTGCATAGATTGCTAGAAAAAGAGAATAAATTAGCAAACAGTGAAAAGCAGGGAAAAGTCGAATATTTAACTACTGGAAATTTAATACACTTTAAAAGTATATTAGGAAAATTGGGAATGGACGGATCCGTTGAAAGAATTGATTGGGGGAAAGAATTATCTCTTGTTTAGAGGGATTATTGGTCTGCCGCTTGAATAGCTAAGTCTTCTAGTTGGATATCAATTCCCTTGAAATTCTCAAAAGTCAGATCTCGAAAATCAAGATTCAATGCGTTTTTTAGTCTATAGAATAAGGTTAAATAACTCTCGGATAAACGTGCACCCCAATTTAGATCTAATTTATTAGCACAACCTTGAATCGAGACCACATCTGGGCCTTCAATCTCGAGAAAAAGCCCATAGGGCATTTCATCAAAAGTAATTTCAAATTCGTCGAGTTGGTAAGTAGTTCGATATTTTTCATAGATTACGCTAACATCATAACCCAATGCTTTTAGGAATTTATTTGCCGAAGTAAAATTATTGGCTTGAAACTCGATTTCCCTTCGTTTACTGATGCCACCCACGTGCTCTGCTGCCCCTTTAAAAGTTAAGTGAATATTTTTATCTTGCCGCAGTCTTAAAACCCGATGGTTTCTTGTTAATTCCTGATGCGGCGTATCAAATCTTAGATTGCGCTCGTGATGGCGCGGTTTTATCAGTAGTCCACCAATCTCAATCAGTTTTTTTTCAATATCCTGGAAGGACAGCAAGCAAAATTTTGCTTCAATTTCATTACCTTGATTTTTATCAGTCATAAATTCCTGTTTTATTAGCTAAAGCTACAGTTATTCTTCTTTAGGCCGAACAACGATCATCGATTCTTTTTGTTCGACATTCTCGCCTTCGTTTATTCTTATTTCAGATATGATCCCATCCTGAGGACTCTTTAGTTCATTTTGCATTTTCATGGATTCTAAAATTACCAGGACATCCCCAGTTTCCACTTCTTGCCCAATAGTAACCGGGATTTTTACCACCATGCCAGGCATGGGTGATTTGAGGACATATTCACCAGAACCGGAAACAATAATGCCTGCGGCTTCTCGAAGCCTTTTTTCGCGTTCATCGACAACTTCCGCTTTGTAAAGATCCCCAAGCAGGAGTACATTCCAAAGATCATCATCTTCAGCGACATGAGCCTCAAAGGATCTGCCATCTACTAAAAGGGTATAAATATTTTGACCGCTAACTGTTTCGAAATCAACCTCGTAAATAGTTTCATTCACTCGGACCTTATTTCGATCTAAAATTTCAACCTCGTATTCAACACCATTCACTGTAGTGATATATTTCATTCTGCTTCCTTGTTATTTTTGCATTCTTTCCCAGCGCCCGACCCATTTCCAGTTACTCGTATCCCGTTTTCCCCTTTGGATAATTTGGGCGGACCTTTCGGTATGCTGATGTTCAACCAAAGTTGTAATTATCGCCGCAATTTCAGGAAATGTTTCTTTATTCTCATCGGCTTTTTCCATCGAGAAGCGTTCTTCCACAAAGCTCGTATCAAAATTACCAGCCATAAATCGGTGTTGGTTCATCATGTTTTGATGAAAGGGAATATTAGTAACAACCCCTACAATGCGATATTCTTCAAGCGCTCTCCTCATCCTGAGGATGGCTTGGGCACGAGTTTTACTCCAAACGACTAATTTTGAGATCATCGAGTCGTAATAAGGTGTAATATCAAAACCCGTATATACACCACTGTCCACTCGCACTCCAGGTCCAGTTGGGGCGGCGTGTTTGCTGATATAGCCAGTTGAAGGCATAAAGTTATTATGAGCATCCTCGGCATTTATCCGACATTCAATTGCCCAACCATTCATCTTGACATCTTCTTGCGTATAGCCAAGTTGTCTGCCTCGAGCGATACGAATTTGGGATTTTACAATATCTACCCCGGTGACGAACTCAGTCACGGGATGCTCTACCTGTATCCTCGTGTTCATTTCTAAGAAATAAAAGTTTTTATCTTTGTCTACCAGGCATTCAATGGTTCCGGCGTTGACATAATCCACTGCCTTGGCGGCTTTTACAGCCATTTTGCCCATCTTCTGGCGGAACTCTTCATCATCACCTATGAAGGGGGAGGGGGCTTCTTCTAAGAGTTTCTGGTGGCGTCTTTGAATGGAACATTCTCGTTCACCCAGATGAATAACATTACCCTGCTGATCTGCCAAGATCTGAATTTCGATATGTCGTGCATTTTCGACTAGTTTTTCAATGTAAACGTTATCATCACCAAATGCGGCTTTTGACTCTCTGCGAGCAGTTTCTACGGCCGCCTTAATATCTTTTTCTGATTTTACGGTGCGCATGCCCTTCCCGCCGCCGCCCGCAGTTGCCTTTACAAGGACTGGAAAACCGATCTTTATTGCGGCAGCAATTAACTCCTCATCGCTAAGGCGAAGTTCTCCCGAAGTTCCTGGAACAATAGGTACTCCTGCAGACTCCATTGTTGCGCGAGCAATTCCTTTATCTCCCATTTTTCTAATTGCTTCTGGAGAGGGACCTATAAAAACAATACCTTCATCCGCACATGCTTGGGCGAAATCAGCCCTTTCAGATAAAAATCCATAACCTGGATGAATTGCTCCGGCACCGGTCTTTTTTGCAATCTCAATAATCTTATCCATTCTTAAATAAGATTCTGCTGAGGGGGCTGGTCCAAGGAGATAGGCTTCATCCGCATATCTCACATGTAAGGCTTTTCGATCGACATCCGAATACACTGCGACCGTTTCTAACCCGAGTTCCCTGCAGGCCCGAATCACCCGAACGGCTATCTCCCCTCGATTTGCAATGAGTACTTTAGTAAAAACCATAAAAGATCCTTTGTTTATTAGGGGTTAAAGGGGGATGTTCCCGTGTTTCTTAGCAGGATTTATATCCCGTTTATTTGCAAGCATCTCTAGGGCATTGATCAACCTAGACCGAGTATCACTTGGTTCGATCACATCGTCAATAAAGCCCTGAGCCGCGGCAACGTATGGGTTAGCAAATTTTCCCCGATATTCGTTTACCAATTCCGCTTTTTTAGCTACTGGGTCTTTTGCTTCAGCAAGTTCTTTTCTAAAGATAATGCTGACAGCTCCCTCTGGGCCCATTACTGCGATTTCCGCATTTGGCCAAGCAAAATTTACATCTCCACGAATATGTTTGCTGCTCATTACATCATAAGCACCACCATATGCCTTTCGGGTTATTACAGTAAGTTTTGGGACTGTTGCCTCGCAATAAGCAAATAATAATTTTGCTCCCGAGCGGATTATGCCACCGTGTTCTTGTGTCGTGCCAGGTAAAAATCCAGGGACATCTTCTAAAGTCAAAATTGGGATATTGAAGGCATCACAAAACCTTACAAAACGAGCTGCTTTTTCAGAGGCGTCAATGTCGAGTACGCCTGCTAATATGGCGGGTTGGTTTGCAATGATTCCAATGGAATGCCCACCCAATCGCGCAAAACCAACTACGATATTTGCTGCGTAATTTTCATGAACTTCAAAGAAGCCCCCTTCATCCACGATCATACGAATGACTTCTTTAATATCGTATGGCTTGCTTGGATCCTCAGGAATGATCGTATCCAGTTCCGCTTCTCTGCGAAGTGGGTTGTCCTTTGTTAATTTATAGGGAGGATCTTCCATATTGTTTTGTGGAAGGTAAGATAGTAATTTTCGGATGAGGAAAAGGGTGTCTGCTTCGCTATCAGCAGACACATGACAAACCCCAGATTTTTCAGCATGCACGCTTGCCCCGCCAAGATCCTCGAATGAGACCTCTTCATGGGTTACTGTTTTTACTACGTCTGGCCCAGTCACAAACATATATGAAGAATTCTTAACCATAAAAATAAAGTCAGTTAATGCGGGAGAATATACCGCGCCACCCGCACATGGTCCCATAATTGCGCTAATTTGAGGGACTACACCAGATGCCATCGTATTTTTTAAAAATATATCTGCGTAACCGCCTAGGGAGACAACTCCTTCCTGAATCCTTGCGCCACCGGAATCATTTAATCCAATCACCGGGGCGCCATTCTTCATCGCCATGTCCATGATCTTTACAATTTTCTTCGCATGAGCGGCGCCAAGGCTGCCTCCCAATACAGTAAAGTCCTGTGAAAATACATACACCAAACGATTTTCAATCGTCCCCCAACCGGTAACTACACTATCTCCAATAAATTTCTTATCAGAGAGACCAAAATTTGACTCATTATGGGTGACGAATGCATCATTTTCTCGGAAAGAGCCTTTATCCAAAAGTAAATCAATTCTTTCTCTGGCAGTTAATCGACTCTTTTTGTGTTGGGTTTCTATCCGAGCCGCCCCACCACCTTGCCTTCCAATGGCTCGTTTCTCTCGTAATTCATTAATTTTTGGGTTCTCACTCATTCATATCTCCAAAGTATTGTTTTGATGCTTTACGGTTTATCGCCGAAATCGAAAAAATCAAAAATAATGTGCATAATAATAAAATGAATAACCAATTTGTTGATCTATTCGGATTAGTCATTATAAATAGCTGTTCAATCCAAAAATAGATCAGAAAAAAAATTGTAAATGTATTACTAAATTTTCTTGTCCCTTTTCGCCCAGTCCAAATTCTGTAAGAAAGTATCAATCCTGTTGCGCTCCAACCCAATCCAGTAAAGATCATATAAAAAGGGGATATGTTAATGGAGAGGTTATCTAGGAAAGTCCATTGAATAAAACTAAAAATTGTTCTAAATAAAAATATCAAAGCAATGCTTAAAACCCCAAAAGCCAAAAGTGTTACGCTAAATGGACGTGGATATGGATCATATTTTTGTTTTTGCATTTAATTATTATTTAGGATATTGAATTACTTGACCTAATAAGTTGTGAAAGCCATAAATTTTTCCGTATTATACTCGAATAAAAAATTGAATAATGAAAAATTATTATTGACGCAGGGGGTTTATTCTGGCAGATATTAAAATGTGGTGTAAAATAATTTTTGGTAAGAATGGAGGATTTAAAAAATGGATTTAACTTTTATTCACGGAAGATTAGCGACAACTTCTGCTTTTTTCTTTTTTGTTTTATCAATCTGGGCATTTATTCGGTATTTTAGAAAACAAGGACCGGATTCCTCTTATTGGGGAGCATTGGTGATTGGGGAAATTCTAATCGTAGCCCAGGCTTTAATTGGAGCTTATTTATGGTTTTCCGGTGCTAGACCCCCGAGAGACATGCATATTTTATACGGCATATTGTTGCCTGCAATTATCCCAGCTATTTATGCGAATACCAAGGGAAGTGGGGAACGTCGGTCAAATCTTATATATGGAGCTGTGATTTTATTTGCAGTTGGATTAATTATTCGGGCAATTTCTACAGGACTTGATCCTTTACCAGTATTGAATTAATTATCGATTAAGATCTGCCCATTTTTTTTCTAAAAAAACCTAGGAATTATCAATTAATTATTGCTTTTCAAATGTAGAATTTTCGATAAGTAATAATTATGGGTAAATAATATCGAATTTGTAAGGTATGTGATACAATCCAAAAAATCAGAAATATTGCATGAATAGGAGAGAGTGGATGACTGAAGCAAATGCTTCTCTTGCGGAGGCACCAGAGGAAGAAAAAGTAAAAATTAACCGCCAGGAGTTTCTAAATTTGGCTTGGTTAGCTTCTCTTGGATTTTTAGTATTAGAAGTGAGCGGGGTGACGGTTTTGTTCGCATATCCGAGGTTTAAAGAAGGGGAATTTGGTGGAATTTTTACTTTTGGTAAAGTGACCGACCTGCCTGAAAAGGGATCTGGGCCTGCAAATATTCCAAAGGTAAAACTTTGGTTAAGCCATACAGATGAAGGTGTGATTGGTCTATATAAAGTTTGCCCTCATTTAGGGTGTTTATATGGGTGGAGCGATCAGGATGGAAAATTTATTTGCCCATGCCATGGCTCACAATATGAACTTGATGGAGATTATATTCAAGGACCTGCGCCCAGAAGTCTGGACAGGTTTGCCTTACAAATTGTAGATGGAGAAACAGGCGAAATTTTAGCAGATAATTCAACGACAGATTTTGGTCCAATTTCCTTAAATAATTTTCCCGAAAACGCAATTGTACAGATTGATACTGGGAATAGAACCGAGGGCGCTAACCATGATTAATTTTTTTAGTGGGCAATGGGAGAAGAAATAAATGTTAAATTCCTTAAGAGAAAAAATTAATAACTTTCCTCGTGGAACTGAGCTACGAACTAAAATAAGAGAAATGGTTGATAACCGAGTTCGTATCATTACGGCTGGTTTGAGTATGAAGGAAATCCGGGCGGTACTCCGAGGAGATCCTCCCACAGAAAAACCAAATCCAAGATATAAGGTTATTACGACTAGTTTTGTGGCTCATTTGAGACCACGTTATTATCCTAAGGCTGCAACATGGTTCACTCACACCTTCAGACTAGGCTGGTTTACTACGTTCTTTTTTGTTGTAGAACTGGTTACCGGAATGGTGTTGATGATTTATTATGTGCCCTTTCCCGACCAAGCATATGAGTCTATATTGGCTATCGAAAGCAATGTCTTCCTTGGCGAATTAATGCGTGACCTTCATCGGCTAGGTGCTGAGGGAATGGTTCTATTCACATGGTTGCATATGTTCCGTACGTATTTTACCGGGTCTTATAAAGGACAGCGCTCCTTTACCTGGTTGACCGGCGTAGCTTTGTTAGCCATCACTGCATGGTTGAGCTTCTCTGGTTATTTATTAACCTGGGATCAATTAGGCTATTGGGCGATTACCGTGGGTTCAAGTATGGCGGAATCTGGGCCAGTTGTTGGGCCAGCCCTAAACTTATTATTGCGGGGTGCACCTGATATCGGAGCGGGCGGATTATTACGATTCTATTTAAACCACGTCATATTATTCCCGCTCATTGCAATTCTAGTTATTAGTATCCATTACTACAAAGTTTCACGCGAACATAGCATTTCCCTTCCTGCAACTGTGGAAGAAGGGAAATTGACTAAGGAAGAGAGAAAAGAAGCTACGAGACGAATTGACTTGATTCCAGATTTGTTAACCCATGAGTTATTCTTGACCTCTTTGGGTATTCTTATCATGCTGGTCATTTTGTATTTTGGCTTGTTCGCGTCTCCCCTTGAGACACATGCAAACCCGCAGCAGACACCACTCGATACAAAAGCGCCATGGTATTTTTGGTGGTTACAAGGATTATTAAAAATCGATCCAGCAAGCATTATTGAAAATATGTTGGCTGGAATTGGAATAACGGTTGAATTAAGTTCCATATTGAATAGTAAGTTCATTATGGGATTAGTAATACCGCCGGTCTTGATAGGGATTTTGGTAGGTGTGCCTTACATCGATCGGAACCCAAGTAGACTGGCAAAGAATCGACCCTTCGCAATTGGATGGGGCATTGCTTGGATTTTCATTTTGCTAGCCTTGAGTTACATGGGCCTGCCTGAATTTGGTGTTGAAACACCCCTTGCAACGAGGATTATTCAAGATCTGGCGCCTGAAGAGGGATTAGGAGAATTAAGGGCGACGCCTTATGAAGAATTGATCCCAGGTGTTTACACTGTTGGGGAGGACTATGGAAGAGACCTTTGCCCGTCCGGGTATTCCTATGAAGACCACGAATCTGGTGAGTTAGTCATTGGATGTCCACATCTGACTGCTGTGTTCACTGAATACTCCGAAAAATTGTTAATTGGTGAAGAAGAGGGTAAACTGACGGATTTGCATGCGACGATGACTATCGAAGATTTTGCCCCCAGCTTGAGACGAGTAATTATGCATATCGAATGGTTTGATGATGATGCATCCATTGATAAGGAATATGAAAAGCAATATTTCCTTCACTTAGACAGAGTACGAGAACACTAGGCCGAAGAGGAAAATAATTATGAAAAAAATACATTTAGAAATTATCTTCGGTACTGTTTTTATTTTGATAAGCGCATTGCTCCTTGCAATAATGGCTGTGAAAGAACAAGATCGACTTGGCGAAGAAGGACGATTAAGTGCATATGAAGGTCAACAAAGAGCATCACAGATTGAATTTGGTGCTGGGATTTACGAGACAAATTGTACAAGTTGCCATGGAGAGTATGGACAAGGCATACCTGGGAAAGCTCCCTGTTTGAGATGTGAGGAGTTGTTTTCTGCCCGAATGGAAGAAATCGGCTGGCAAGGGAGCTTAGAAGAATATGTTGAGTCAGTTGTCACTACTGGCAGACAGGTTTCCACTCGCCCTGAGCTTTACCAGGGAGAAGGCTTGGGCTCTCCGGTTATGCCTACATGGTCTGAAGCTTTTGGAGGCCCCTTGAGGGAAGACCAAGTCAAATCTGTTGCAGCGTTCGTAGCAAATTTTGAGGAATGGGGTTTAAATCCTGAGTTGGTCCCTACACCTGTAATTGCCTTGCCCCCAGATGACCCAACTGCCCTGGGAAGATTGGTCTTTGTACAGCAAGGTTGTATAGGGTGTCATACCGTGGAAGGGCTTTCCACCGCAACCACGGGGCCTGTGCTAAATGGATTAGCTGATCGAGCAGGTAGTACTGTTGATGGAATGGACGCAGAGGAATATATAAAGAATTCAATTAAAAATCCAAGCGATTATGTGGTTAGTGAATTTAATGATGGCTTAATGCCAGCTAATTTTTCTGAGTTGATAACAGACGAAGAAATGGATTTGTTATTGAGCTTCTTGCTTACCTTGTCCGAATAAAATATATCTAAAATTAAATCTTAATACTGATCTTCCTGGTTGTAAAATGCTGGGAAGATCATTTTTTATTAATCTCGTTTTGGTCAATTTATTATTGTCAAACAAAGCATGGATGTTATACTTACGATGAAATTAATACGGAGAAAATTTTTGCCAAAAATCAAACAAATCGTCTTTGTAACGTTAGTAATTTGTATTGCGATATTATCAATAAGTGCCGTTAATTTTTATCAAGAGGGGGATAGTGGTGATTATGTAAAGGGGGCACAATTGTATTATTCTTGGGACCATTTTTTTGAAGTAAATGAAGACCTGGGAAAGCATCCTCTTTGGGAGGGCAATTCTAAAAGTGGGATTGAAACATGGAGATGTGTTACCTGTCATGGTTGGGATTATGCTGGTGTGGACGATTTCCCGGGGATCGTAAAATCTTCGAATTTAACAGAAGCCGAGATTCTGGAATGGCTAAATGGTAATCAAAACGAACTTCATGATTTTTCTAATTACTTTACCGTTACAGCAATCGAGGATATTACAGAATTTATAAAAGTTGGTGTAACGGATTATTCTGAAATATTTTCTGAAGGTGAATTAGCGAATGAAAATGTGGACCGCACCTATGGGGAAGAATTATATAAAAATGAATGTTTAAGTTGCCACTCTGTAGATGGATCAAAAATAAATTTCGGCACTGCCGCCAACCCTCTTTTTGTTGGTGATTTTGGGTTCGATAATCCAAAAATGATGCTGCATATTGTAAGGTTCGGGCATTTAGAAATAAACACAGGATCAGAAAGTTCACTTGGTTGGGAATTGAGAGATTCTTTAAGTCTGGTTGGATACACGGAATTGCTTCCGCGTGGTCAAAGAGACGGAGCCGCATTGCTTGACGATTTTGATTATGATGACCAGGGAGATACCACAGACATCGTAAACTTAGCGATCGTATTGGTTATAATCGTTTTGATTACAGTTTCATTTGTGATTTTAAGAGAGCGAGGTGGGTAATTATTTACAATTTTATCCATGGATTATTGACAATGAATAGTAACTGCGTTATCCTTTTGCCTGCCTGAGTGGGTCCAACGTGGCGAAACCCTATGAAACTTGTCAGATCCGAAAGGAAGCAGCAATAAGTAGTTGTTTTCGGGTGCCGTTGGGAAACCTACTCGGGCATTTGTTTTTGATTAATCGCTATTGTAAAAATAATATTTTTCCCTAATTCTAAAACTTTATGAAACTTAAAAATATAAATATTACCCAGTTATTAAAAAAATATGCTATAAGGCCAACAAAGGGCCTTGGGCAAAATTTTTTAATCGATGATTCAGCATTGAAAAAGATTGTAGCTGCTGCTGATGTATCTTCAAATGATGTTGTTTTGGAGATTGGACCAGGCTTGGGTAGCCTAACTCGCTATTTAGCTGCTGCCGCAAAAAGTGTTGTTGCGGTTGAGATCGACAAAGCCTTGTTGGGCCCTTTTGCTGAAGTAGTTAAACCATTTGGAAATATCAAAATAATCAATAGGGACATATTAAAAGTTGATCTTGCAGAATTATTTGGCGTAAAAAATTATTTGGTTGTCGCAAATATCCCGTATTATATTACTTCCGCATTGCTTCGCCATTTGTTGGAAAGCAAATCAAATCCATCACGAATTGTTCTTACTGTGCAAAAGGAAGTTGCAATGAGGATATGTGAAAAGCCCGGAAATATGAGTTTGCTGGCCTTGAGTGTGCAAGTTTTTGGAGAACCCTCCATCGTTGCAAAAATACCTGCTGGCGCATTTTATCCAGCTCCAAATGTTGATTCTGCTGTTGTTCGGATTGACCTGTTTGATAAACCAAAAATTGAAAAAGAAGAGCTAGATCTTTTTTTTAAAATTATTAAGGCGGGATTTTCACAAAAAAGGAAAATGCTGAGAAATACCCTTTCTTCTGGAATGTCCTGGGGAAAAGAAAAAACCGAGAAATTGCTGAAGGATGTTGATATTGACCCAAGCCGCCGTGCTCAAACCTTAAGCATGGATGAGTGGGGGGAAATAGTCAAATCAGTCAAACAATAATAATCCTTTGGATTATTATTGTTTGAGATCTTTGTAGGAAAACAGAACTTGCCAAACTCTAAAAGCCGCTTCAACTTGAATTTTGAAATTCATTTTGGAATCTCCCCATCTTCTGTCAGCAAAATAAATCGGAATTTCGGTTGACTGGAATCCAAGCAAATTAGTTATATGAGCCATTTCGACCTGAAAAATATAGCCATTAGAAATTACACGTTCCAGAGGCAAATTTTCTAAAACATGTCTTGACCATAGCCTGAATCCGCCTGTTACATCTTTTGTAGGAATTCTTAATATAGAACGTGCATAAAAGTTTCCCCATGCCGAAAGTGCTTTCCTCCATAAGGGCCATTTTTTATCCAGTGACCCGCCTTTGATATATCTGGAACCAATCGCAATATCATACCCATTAATGCCGTCTATTAATTCAGGAAGTTTTTCAGGGGGGTGGGAAAAGTCTGAATCCATTTGGCCAATTGCATCTGCTCCATTTTCTAAGGCCATTTTGAAGCCCAGAATATAAGCACTTCCTAATCCTAGTTTCCCTTTTCGATGGACGACCTGAATCTTCCCCGGGTATTCGAGTGCAAGTTTTTCTGCTATTTCCCCAGTACCATCTGGACTATTGTCATCAATTATGAGGATATTTAAGTCTTGGATCGGTAAATTGAATAATACTGGAATTAAGCGAGGCAGGTTTTCTGCTTCGTTGTAGGTAGGTAGAATTAAATTGATTTTCATATAATTTATAATATCTTTTCAAAATCTGAGACAGCTCTTTTCATATCTAATAATATAATCCCCAATTTAGAATCCTCTTTTATCATTGCGGTCAAAACCGCATCTTCACCCACGGCCATTAGTATCGCAAAGCCATTATTGCCATGAATATACACTTGATCAAGTAAACCCCTTCCTAACTCGGTTGCAATTCTCTCGCCCAGAGAAAGCATTGCCGCAGACATTGCCCCCAGTCTTTCTTCTTCAATCCCTTGATGGAGAGAAGATGCAATCGTAAGACCATCAAGGCTAATTAACGCAGATCCTTCTATATCTGGTGACGAGGCTTGTAAATCACGTAAGCGATCCGATAATTTTTGAGTACGTGACTTAGTCAATTGATAACTCCCTAAAAATCCTAGAACATGTCATTAAATATTGATAGTGGTGAAAGAAAGAAAATGCGTTTAAGGTAACTTTTTAAATTTAGCATAGGCGGCAAATTGTGTCAAGTTAGTTTCACAAATGATAGTTTTTTGGATAACAATACAATTTTTTTGTCGTGCTATAATCATTTTTGTTATATATTTATGTATATTTTTTAATAGGATATATTATTCATGTTGATACATTCCGCTTCACAATTGTTAACCATTGCGGGTACTCCCCAGCGAGGAAACTCGCTTGGAAAACTTAATATTTTAGAGGATGGAGCTGTATTAATCGGTGATGGGAAGATTAAAAAAGTTGGGAAAAGTAAAGAGTTATTGGATGCCTATCCCGAGGAATTGAAAATTAATGCAAATAATAAAGTGGTGATGCCAGGATTTGTAGATCCCCATACCCACGCAGTTTGGGCAGGAAGTAGAGCAGCTGAATTTGAATTGAAATTAGAGGGAAAATCATATTTAGAAATTCTCGCATCGGGGGGAGGAATTTTATCAACTGTTACCGAAACTAGGAAAGCTAGCTTTAATGAATTAGTTGATCAGACCCGCGACAGATTATGGAAAATGCTTCAATATGGATCAACTACCATTGAGGTTAAAACAGGCTACGGGTTAAATATTGAATCTGAAATTAAAATGCTTAAGGTTGTATTGGAATTAGATAATGAAGGTCCCTGGAATTTAATGCCCACATTCTTAGGAGCCCACGCCATTCCTCCTGAATATAAGGATAATACTCAGGGTTATACAAATTTTGTTTGTGAAGAAATGTTGCCAGCAATACTGGAATGGTGGAATGAGAATACCGGTAGAAAAAAACTACCCTTTGTAGATGTTTTTTGTGAAACCGGTGCCTTTGATATTAATCAAACCAAGCAAATATTTGATGCAGCCAGAAAATTAGGGTTTAAATTAAAAGTGCACGCGGATGAATTTGATAATTTAGGGGGTGCGTCTTTGGCGGTGGATTATAAAGCGATATCCGCGGACCATTTGGTCGTCACCTCCTCTGATGACATTTCTTCCCTGGGAACCAGTAATACCGTTGCTGTTGCGCTCCCAGGCACCCCTTTTGGCCTAGGGCACAGCGAATACACTCCTGCGAAAAAGATACTTGAAGCAGATGGAATTTTGGCCATTGCTTCTGATTTGAACCCAGGAACAACTTGGTGTGAAAACATGCAAATGCCGATTGCTTTAGCTTGCCGGTTCATGAAGCTTACTCCGGCCCAGGCAATAGTAGCGGCAACTCTAAATGCTGCCGCAGCCATAGATAGGGATAGAGATATCGGTTCAATTGAAGTTGGGAAAAATGCCGATTTGCTTATGTTGTCCGTCGTAGATTATCGTCAATTAGGATATCAATACGGAACTAATCTGGTTAAAACCGTAGTTAAAAATGGTAAAGTTATTTCGTTTAACGAGGATATAAATTAATGAATTCTTTTTTTGGGTTGGAAGACCCAATTAACCTTTTGCCAATATTAGGGGCGGTTTTGCTTTTAGGAGTTTTATTTTTAATCTTTTGGAAAACAATAAAGATGATCATAAAAATTATTGTTATTCTCGCCGGGCTTGGGATAGCAATTTGGATTATCTCATCAATTAGCTCCTATTTTTCATAAATCAACATGCTTAATATTGATAAAGCAAGGGAATGGTATGAGGGGGCAGATGCTGTCCATAATTTTGATCACATATTAAGAGTTTATAGAATGGCTGAATTCTTATCGAATGAGGAGGGGGGAGATTTTGAAATAATTGGTGCTGCAACATTATTGCATGATGCAGTCGATCCTCATCCAAATGAAGATTATACGCGTACGGCGCACCATGAAATTTCCGCAAATTTTGCAGGAAAAATATTGGCAGGTGAAAAGTGGGAATCCGATAAAGTTGAAGAGGTTCAGCATTGTATTCGTGCGCATCGTTTTAGATCCACTGAAAAACCCAAATCTCTTGAAGCCAAGATAGTATTTGATGCAGATAAAATCGATTCAATTGGTGCTATCGGAGCGGCTCGGGCTATTGCTTATGCAGCTTTAGATAACAAACCTTTTTTCACTCCCGCCTCAAAATTATTTTCAAAAAAATTTGAGTTAGAAGAAAACGAAGTGCATAGTGCATATCATGAATATATTTTTAAACTAATTAATATAAAAGATCGACTTTATACGGCCACAGCAAAAAAAATTGCGGTAGCAAGACATAAATATCTAGAAGAATTTTTCATTCAACTTAAAGCAGAATATCTTGGGGAAAGATAATTTATTTGTAGTCCAAATTAGAAAACGATCCTTTAATAAATGTAGGAAGGTTACCCATATGAGACCTAAACTTGAAGAAGTTTGTGAAATGGCATTGAATGCGGGGGAAATTCTAAGAGATGGTTTTGGGAAACTGAAATCTCTTAAGTTAAAAAGAGAGATTGATGTTGTCACTGAAATAGATCGCAAGTCAGAAAAATTTCTAATTGGAGAAATTAAAAGCAAATTTCCTGGGCATCATATTATTGCTGAGGAATCGGGAGAAACGATCGGGGATGTTGAAAGAAAATGGTATATAGACCCGTTAGATGGCACAACAAATTTCGCCCATAACCTGCCAATTTTTTCTGTATCTATCGCATATGCAGAAAAAGATCAAATTGTTCTTGGGGTTGTTTATGACCCAATGAGGGATGAATTATTTAGTGCGGAAAAGGGGGGAGGGGCTAAATTAAATGGTGTGCCAATTTTCGTAGGAAAAGAATCTGAATTAAACAAAAGTGTATTGGTGACCGGTTTTCCTTACGACCGCTTTACCAATGAGGATAATAACCTCGATAACTTTAATAGGCTTGCAACAAAAATTCGGGGCATTAGGAGACTAGGAAGCGCTGCCCTAGACCTATGTTATGTGGCGGCTAATCGAGTTAACGGATATTGGGAAATCCGAATGGAAACCTGGGATCTGGCGGCTGGAATGCTCATTGCTCAAGAGGCAGGAGCAAAAGTTACCAAAAGGGATGGGAGTTTAGATATGCTCAATCCCCCAATAAATGTAATTGCAGCTAATCCCCTGCTTCATCAAAAATTTCTTGAAAATATAGTTTAAATGAATTTGTAAGTTATTTCAAGAAAGGTCTTTTTTTAATTTTGAAAAATCAACTTTGGATGTCATGTTCAGGTTAACCGGCGTGACAGAAATGATTCCTTTGGATAATACAGTGTGTACATCCGATCTTTCTGGGAAAAGGCTCGCATCCTCTTGCATTTTATAACCCAAGCTTGCTGGCTCATCCCAAGATTTTCTTTTTGGTGGATCTGGCACATAATATCGCACTGGCGATAAACTAGTAATTTCCCAATCTGTTTCTTTTGTAGCATTCGTAGGCAAATCGATTTTCAAAATTTGGACCAGAGGATCTAGTTCTTTATTCAGAAATTGTTTTGCAAAGTAAGCTGTGAAATATGCAGCAACATTGAAATCAATTTCATTGGAATAAGATAAATGGTATTCCTTGGCTGTGTCCAAGGAAACTGCCAAGGCAGGAATCTCATAAGAAGCTGCCTCCATGGCGGCACCAACCGTTCCTGAAACGGTGATGCCCTGGCCTAGATTTAAACCATAATTAATTCCAGAAACGACAATATCAGGTTTTGTTGGCATTATTTCAAATATAGCGTGCTGCACAGTTTGGGCAGGTGAGCCACCCACGGCATATATTTTCCATTCTTTTCCGTTTACAACTAATTCTTTGATGCGGATGAGACCATCCGAGCTAAGAGGCATACTCCTGCCGGCTGCAGAATATTGTTCACGGGGTGCTGCTACCCAAACATACCCAATTTCGGAGAGGGATTCTGCAGCAGCCCATAGACCGGGGGAATCAATTCCATCATCATTGGTTAGTAAAATCTGCGGTTTGTCATTTTTCATAGGGAACTCTTTTTGCTAGGGAAGGGGATTGTTGGTGGCCCAGTCATTTCCTAAAAATAACTCGATATCATAGGCCGAATTAGGATCGAATCGGTGATAAATTATTACTTGGTTTCCAAATAAATTAAGCAAGAACTGTGCTGTAAATGGATTTCCAGTGTGGTCAATTATTGTGGATGTGTAACTAAATTGGTTTGTTGGATTGGTGCCCGCAATATGCGCACCTAGTGAGGTCAAGTAATCGGATGTCCTTGATTCAAGTTCGGGGGAATTTGAGGAATTTTCGATATAGATGTTTGACAATTCCAAATTCATCTTGGTTTGATCATCCCCGACAGTTAAAGGTGAAAAAACTCCGCCAGAGCCGAAAATATCATCCCTCAAGGTTCGAATTAAATCAGGCACTGGGATAAGAATAGAAAGCCCATCAGGAGATGTACCAAAATTCACATATTTTTCATCGATCACGCCACTTTTTATGTTTTCAAAATCAATTTGAGCAGCAAGGACAATTAATTTCAAAGCATCATCTAAGGGGAGATTCGTATTGATTCCCGAAGAAATTTCATCGTAGATATCGGTTGCATTGTTGAGTAACCGAGTGAAATTATCAGGCTCTAGGAATCGGTCTCTAATTGCTAAGATTACTTCCTGCTGACGTTCAGATCGAGTAAAATCACCACCTTCCGTGTAACGCATTCGAGCATAGGCCAATGCAAGATACCCTGGCAGGGTTTGCCGGCCCAACTCAAGAGTTACGGGCAACTTAGGGCCAATAGGGTCGATTCGAAGTGGCGTTTTTACATCAATGGTGATGCCACCGATCAAATCTATAAACCTCTCAAATGTAGAAAAATCAATTTGGGCATAATAATCAATAGGCACCCCAATGGTTTGCTCTATCGTATCGATCGCTAATTTTGGACCACCGCCAGGGAGTTTATAGATATCCCCTAGATAATAAGCGGTATTAATTTTCCCCGGATTAAAGCCAGGAATATTAGCCCAAAGATCTCTAGGAACAGAAAGCATCCCAGCTTCTTTTGAAATTGGGTCAATGGTTAACAGAATCATCGTATCAGACCGAGATGCGGTTTCTCCAGAAGATACGTCTCTATAATCTAACCCTAACAATAATAAGGTTACTCTATCATTACCGTTCCAGGGTTCTGCAGTCGGGCCTTGAGGAACAAAAACGGCATCCTCATCCGCTGGGTTTTCATCCGATGAATTGATATCGTTATCCAGATTTGGAATGAAATCAAATCCTAATATAGTTCCTTTTTGTCCAATATCTTTTAATATACTGAATGACAAACCAGAAAGGGTTATACAAATAAACACAATGAAAAAGGAAACAAGAATGCGTATTTTTTTTGATTCAAAATATTTCATCATAATAGACTTCTTTGGGATTATCACCAAATGTTTGCTCAGGCGCCTTAGGTTTCAGTCGGTGTCTCAGTTGGTGTTGGCGTTTCCGTAGGGGTAGGTGTAACGGTTAAGGTGCTAGTAGCCGTACCCGTTTCTAAAATGAGTGTACCAGTTGCTGATTCAATTGGTGTAGGAGTTTCGGTCGTTAGTGTACCTGTTATGGTTGGGGTTACTGTAAACGTCGAAGTCAGGGTTGGCGTGGACGAGGGTGTCAGATTAAAACAGTTTTCCTGAACGATGATTGAGGTAGCTAATATATTTTCATCCAAACCTGCAGCAGCATTTGCGATTTGATATTGTTCATTTGAGCCGCACCAATTTTCTTCAGTGGCTAATTTTTCTGCATATTGGATCAAAGACGCCCAATAGCGATAAAAGGCAGTCATTCCAGATGAATCACTCATATTAGGGACCATGCCAGCGAGCTGTCCGTAATAAAATGCTGCTATATCTGGATAGGCCATCCAGAATCCATTCCCCTGCAGATATAAGCGCGCCCAATCTCGATAGTTTCTGGCTTCGATGTCTAACGGCCCAAATTGTTCAGCCAAAGTAAAATCGTAAAGGCCTTCCTCTAATTTACCTTGTTCTAAAACTTTAATTGCCCCTAAATTTCTTAAAGTCACATAAATAAATCCATCTAATTCTGTGACTCGGTATAAGGGATCTACATTTCTTAGTGCCGATAGGGTTTCAAGAGCTTTTCCCCAGTTTTGGGAATGGACATAGGAAATTACTAAATTAAAAAGTTCCTCTTTTGGGCGGCCGTCCGGGGTTGGCGTAATTGTTGGTTCAACTAGCGGAGTTGGCGTAGCTGTAGTGTTCATGATCACTTGAATTTCGACCCAGCGATCGAGAGCCAGTTGGTAAGTTGGGTCTTGGGCATATATAAATTCAAAGCGCTGCAAGGCAATATAATAATTGCCGGCTTCAAAATCTTCGACCCCCCTTTGGTATTCTTGATCTAGGGCCACTTTGCTTATTTCAGTGGCATCCCCATTGAAATGGGAGGAACCTTGTTTGAAACCGAAGTATCCGCTGAATGAAACAGAAATAATAAGTATAAAAATTGCCCCTAACGCAATGATCGCAGGTCGAAATTTGTTAGTTATTTGCGCTGGAGGAGGGTTAACGGGGGGGTTATTGTCTTTTTCAATTTGGACAGTCTCAGAAAAACCGCCATTTTTTTTCGCTAATTGAGTTTCGTCCTCTTTTGAGGAATCGCTGAATTGCGTTTCATCCAAATTCTTATTCATAGGTGTTATATTTTACTCGTCTTTATAGAAAAGAGATATACCGATAAAAAAGGTTTTCAATCAAAACAAGTCATGATAAAAAACAAAATTCAAGTTTTTGGAGAAATAAAACCGCGCGGCATGTATTTGTTGATAATGGAGCTATCTAAAGAGATTAAGATTGATTTCGGGAAATTCAAGAAGGGAAAAGAATTTCGATTGGAACCTGGGCATTACCTTTATTTAGGGTCTGCAATGAAAAATCTTCCCTCCAGGTTAATTCGCCATACCCTTAGGTCAGAAAAAAGGCCCGCGCATGAGATCCAAAAAGAATCGGTTAAAAGTATGATTGACCTTGGTTTTATTATAAAAGAGCCTGACTTATCAGAAAAGAAACTGCATTGGCATATCGATTATTTATTGGATAATTCACATATTTCTATTGCTCAAATAAATATGTTTATGACAAATGTATCCCTTGAAGCCAAAATGGGGAATTTCTTGAAAAATAGTTTAAATGTGGAGCAGATATCAACTGGGCTTGGTGCGAGCGATCATTACGGGAATTCGCATATATTAAAAATACTTGATTTGAATTGGTTTACTCAGAATGAAGGGGAAAACCTGAAGAAATTGTTTGATGAATTGATATAAAAAAAAGACTGTTTCCTCCTCCGGATAACAGTCTTTTTTAGAAACAGGCGAATGCCTTTTAGTACCCTCGACATGATTCGAACACGTGGCCTCTTACTCCGCAAGCAAGCGCTCTATCCAGCTGAGCTACGAGGGCAAAATTTCTTTTGTAACAGCTCTAGATTATACCAACTAATGATCTAAAGTAAAGGCGGGGAGGGAGGGATTCGAACCCTCGTCCGGGTTACACCCGGAACCCACTTAGCAGGCGGGCGCACTAAACCAGGCTATGCGACCTCCCCGATTGTTTCGAAAAACCCCAGAATTAAATTGCATCATTTTTAGTGAAAATTAGCAATAAATTTCAGCGGAGGGAGTGGGATTCGAACCCACGGTGAGCGTTAACCCACATCGGTTTTCAAGACCGACGCCTTCGTCCACTCGGCCATCCCTCCAGGGCCTCGCGCGGAGCAAAGGCTCCGTTGGAGCGCCCTGAATTTTACCACAAGGCTATATCAGTTTCAATCAATTTGATAAAGAATTTTTAGCTAACAACTTGAGCTTTTAGAATATAAATTTCGCGCCTAATTTTGAATGATTTTACTCATAGGATGAAGGGGGATTTTGGGTAAATGCCTATTAGGTGAACTAATTGCTTATCTATTATATTCTCAGTTATACTTGCTATAATTGTGATAAATAATGAAGCTTTAGGAGATTTAATACTATGAGTAAATTAGCCTGGATAGACGAAGAGTTAAACACTCTTCATGAATCTGGTTTATATAATAATATTCGTGCGCTTGGTTCTCCTCAGGGAGCCTGGCTCAACATTGATGGGAAAAAGGTGCTAAATTTTTGTTCTAATAATTATCTTGGATTAGCAAATCACCCGAAGATCCGCGAAGCAGCAAAAAATGCAATTGATAAAATGGGTGTAGGACCTGGTGCTGTCCGAACAATTGCAGGAACTATGGAATTGCATGTTGAACTAGATCGCCGGCTTGCCAAATTTAAAGGCGTTGGTTCTGCGATCACATTTCAATCTGGGTTTACCGCAAATTTAGCCGTTATTCCCGCTTTGGTTGGAAAACCAGACGTGATTTTTTCAGATGAATTAAATCATGCCAGTATTATTGATGGGAGTCGGTTGTCGGGTGCAAAAATAATTCGCTTTAAACATGCTAACCCGCAAGATTTGAAACTGCAATTGGAAAATCACAGGAGTGACTATCGGAGAGCATTGGTTATCACTGATGGAGTTTTCAGCATGGATGGGGATATTGCCCCGCTAAATAAAATTTATGATGTTAGCAAAGATTTTGATGCCTCTCTGATGGTGGATGATGCTCATGGAGAGGGCGTGATGGGGAAAGGTGGGCGCGGCATTGTAGATCATTTTGACCTACACGGCAAAGTAGATGTTGAAGTGGGAACAATGTCTAAGGCATTTGGTGTAATGGGCGGGGTGGTTGCTGGTAATTCAAAAATTGTTGAGTGGCTCCATCAACGTGGGAGACCATTTTTGTTTTCATCCGCAATGACCGTTCCAGATGTTGCAGCGTGCATTGCAGCTATTGATATTCTGGAAGAATCAACGGAATTGGTTGACAAATTATGGGCAAACGGTAAATTATTTCAGAGCGAAATGCAAAATTTAGGGTTTGATACAGGGAAAAGCGTCACCCCAATTACACCTGTAATGTTAGGTGAGGCAGAAATTGCTCAAAAGTTTAGTAAAGAGTTGTTTGATGAGAATGTTTTTGGGATGTCAATTGCTTTTCCAACTGTGCCTCGCGGAAAAGCAAGGATTAGAGTGATGATCTCAGCTGCTCATTCGTCTAGTGACCTCGAACACGGATTGGCAGCCTTTGAAAAAGTTGGAAAGAGATTAGGGTTGATATAGGGAAAAAATGTTTATTGGGATTTTAATAAATACTCGCAAGAGTCCTTATCCATCAAATTGCAATCTAAGACATGGGAACAGCTTCGTTTATTTATTCTTGGCAGAGTATCGGGAAAGATATCTGGGGGAAATACGTAGGAAGTTTTCAATCTGATATTTTGTGCGGCGTGTTCACAAAATACTTCATTGGTAACTTCCTTTTTTTCTAGATCTTTCATAAAGACTCCATGGCAATAATTACTAGTGATTAATTCAGTTGTTTATAGTTTACCCAATCAGAAAATGTGGTCATGTGTCAGTTGTCCTCGATATTAAGGGACTAATGCCCCGAATATTCTAAATTGGATAATAATTGCCCAAAAGGCCAATAAGCCTGAATGATAGTTTAAATATTTCTAATTAAGGTTTGAAAATGAGAAACTTTATTATTTTGTTAGAAAATTAGGGTTTGTTCTGCCAATATTATTTTTGTGTGACCATATTAGAAAATTGGGGTTATTTCTATTGAAAACCCCTGCGCTTTGACAGTTCTCGCCTCAAAGACTACAATGATACTTGCAGAGTGGCAAGAGGCATAATATGGTAAATAAAGATAAGAAAACAATTATAGGATTAACCGGTAATATAGCTACTGGAAAATCTGTTGTAAGGAAAATGCTCCAGCATTTGGGTGCCTTTGGAATTGATGCAGACACCCTTAGTCATAGAGCAATGGCAAAGGGCGCTCCCGGATATGAACAAGTAATTAGCGAATTCGGGCACCATATCCTTGGTAAGGACATGGAAATAGATCGAAAGAAATTGGGCCGGATCGTATTTTCAAACCCTTCTTCCTTAAAGAATCTTGAAACAATTATTCACCCCTTAGTTCGGCAGGCAGCCAAATTTTTAATTTCTAGTTCAACTCAAGAGGTAATCGTAATTGAAGCCATAAAACTATTGGAATCCCCAATTAAGGATTTTATTGATTATATATGGGTGACTACCTCCTCTGAAGAAATTCAAATTGAACGCTTGGGAGAAAAAAGAGGAATTTTGATAAAAGATGCCAAAGAAATAATGGAAAATCAGTCTTCTCAAGATGAGAAGGTAAAATTTGCTGATTCCATTATTATTAATGATAAAAGCATCGAGGATACTTGGAATCAGGTTCAAAGAGCGTGGTTTGAATTATTCCCAGAAAAAATTTCCAGCTTAGCAAGTCAAGAAAAAGAAGAATCCGGTAGATTGCTTGATGGCTCAAATTATTCAATTATCCGTGCTACACCAAAACACGCCAAAGAAATATTCGAATTTTTAGAAAGCAATAACATCAATGGCTCAATTTTTAGCGACAGGGATGTAATTCATACATTTGGGGAAAGAGCTTATATGTTGCTAAAGAAACAAAATAAGTTGACTGCAGTAATTGGTTGGCAGGTTGAAAATTTAGTTTCTGTAATTGATGAAATATGGCTCGATAAAACATTTTCCGAGTATGAACTTGTGAACGAGCTATATTCAGGTATTGTTAAATTCTCCAAAGAATTACAGGCAGAGGCTATGTTGATCATTATTGACGAGGATATTGCAAAAAAGATTCCTGTAGATAGTGGATTGAAATTAAAATCGGTGGATATTGAAGACCTAAAAATAAAAGCTTGGAGGGAAGCAGCAAAGGAAAAGTATAAAGACAATTCTGAGATTTTGTTCAAGCAATTGCGTATGGATAGAATAATGAGACCGCTATAATAGAGTACAAAGATAATTTGCTTCTATGGAGAAGCTGATGAAATGCAAGAAATAATCAATAATCTACTTTTTATATTTCAAAGACTAAATTGGATCGGGTTCTTGGATATCATTTTAGTTGCTGCGGTATTCTTTGTGTTGTTACTGTTCCTAAGGAATACCCAAGCGATGGTATTGTTGCGTGGAATATTATTTTTAGTATTACTGATTAGCTTGTTGACCAGTTTAAGTAACTTATTTGCATTTTCATGGTTAATTGAAAAATCTCTACCAGCCCTATTGCTATCTATACCAGTGATTTTTGCCCCTGAAATTAGAAGGGCATTGGAAAGATTTGGTAGAGCCGGAAATTTCCTTCCCTCTAAAGGTAATTCTGGAGAGCAGGGCGATATTATTGGGTCAGTCGTACATGCGGCGAGGAGATTGTCTAATCGAAAGCATGGCGCCTTAATCGTTTTACAACGATTTGACAGTTTAGAAGAATATGTTTCCACCGGGGTGAAAATGGGGTCAGAAGTTACGCCCGAGTTGTTAATGCAAATTTTTTATCCCAACACCCCTCTACATGATGGTGCGGTGATCATTTCCGATGAAAAAATAACTGCTGCAGGATGTGTCATGCCCTTATCTGCAAGCGGGGTTTTATCCTTCAGTTCGGATAGGAAAATGGGATTGAGACATCGAGCGGCTTTAGGTACGTCAGAAGTCAGCGATGCTGTCGTCGTGGTCGTGTCAGAAGAAACAGGTGCAATTTCAATAGCAACAAACACGAGGATGATCCACCGTTTAGACGCTTCCCGATTAGAATCAGTGATTAGAGCAATATATGGATCGCAAGAAAAACAAAGTGCAATGGATTGGATTACTCGCTTCTTGCCCTTTCTTAGGAAGAAAAACTTACTTGATGAGAAAACAGAGGTTTAATTCCTATGATTATTGAATTTTTTAAATTAATATGGAAGAATTTGGGAACACTGTTTCTCGCGTTATTTTTAGCGGTTGTTGTTTGGGTGTCAGCGGTGGTTGCATCTGATCCAAATCAAGAGAAAGATTACCCTTATGAAATAAATTTAGAAATAATTGGACAAGATGATCGATTGGTAATGGTTGCTGATATTCCTAATAATATATTTTTAAAGTTGATAGCGCCTGTTTCTGTATGGGATGAACTGTCATTAAATAGAAAGTTAGTTTCTGCAAGTATAGATATTTCCGGTTTAGATATTGGATCTTATGAATTGCCTGTTGATGTTAGTTTGGGAATAGAGCCTGTACGAGTAGTCGAAATATCTCCAAGTTTGATAAAATTTACTGTTGAGAAATTGGTCAAAGAGGAATTGGCTGTAATTGCAATGGTTGCTGGCGAACCTGCTTTGGGTTATCAATTAGATAAACTTTCTTTAAGTGAAGGGCTGGTACAAATATCTGGTGCTGGCTCTATTATTGCTCAAGTAAGACAGGTAGTAGCGGAAATTGATGTTACAGATGCCCGAGGAAATGTGAGTAAAAGTGTTGAGTTAATTGCATTAGACAATAATGGCAATCTATTAGAGGATGTAGATATTTTTCCCTCGGTAATATTATTAGAGCAAGAAATTACCCAAGCTGAAGGTTATAAAAATGTAGCTGTGAGAGTGGAAACTATCGGACAACAAGCAAGCGGGTATCGTGTGACTAGCATATCCGCATTTCCGCAAACTGTAACCGTTTCATCTTCAGATCCGAATCTAGTAAATCAAATGCCCGGCTTTGTGAGAACACAACCGATAGATTTAACTAATGCTGATGATGACATTGAAGTTAATTTAGTTTTAGAATTGCCCGAAGGGGTTGTATTGGAAAGTGAAGAACAGTTTATATTTGTGCAGGTCGGTATTGCACCAATTGAAACAAGCATATCTTTGAATATTCCAATAGAATTTACAAATTTGAATAGCGGTCTATCTGCTACATCTTCTCCGGCTGAAGTTGATCTATTGATTTCAGGACCAGTGCCAATCTTAGACGAACTTTCTAATGAGGATATTGTGATAGTGGTAGATTTGACGGATTTGGGGGTAGGGACACATTTGCTGATACCAAACATTGTAACCATACCAGATAGTGTTTTGATTGATGCGATTAATCCTGAAACGATTGAAGTTGAAATCAATCTGTCTACGAATGGTTCTAATCTTCATTCATATAATCAAAATCAATAATATTAGTTGAGAACAATAATGGAAAAACCTGTAGTTGCATTGGTTGGCCGCCCAAATGTTGGGAAAAGCACCTTATTTAACAGACTAGCTGGAGAGCGTTTAGCGGTCGTGGATTCTATACCTGGTACAACCCGAGACCGTCTACATGCCGATTCGGATTGGGCTGGGATTGATTTTATTGTAGTAGATACCGGGGGTATAGACCCAATTGATGTAAAAATTGGGGAAGGTCGAGTACCGCTTTCGGTTGGATCTGCAGATTTCATTAAAGAAATTAGATTTCAAGCCAAAGCAGCCATAAAAGATGCTGATGCAATAATATTAGTTGTGGATGTAGAATCTGGGGTTACTCCTGCGGATCATGAAGTTTCCGAAATATTAAGAAAAAACCAAAAAGAAATTGATGGGGAATGGAAACCTCCTGTTTTGCTTGTAATTAATAAATGTGATAGCAAAGCAAGGCGTGACCTCGCACCCGAATTTTTTGAACTTGGAATGGGCGAAATTTATCCAATCTCCGCTTTGCATGGAACCGGAACTGGGGATATGTTAGATGCATTAATACAGTCTCTTAAAGTTGACCAACCTGGTTCCTTCGTTGAAGAAGAAATTGATGAATCTGTAAAAATCGCAATTGTAGGAAAGCCAAATGCAGGAAAATCAAGTTTATTAAATCGACTAGTTGGCTCTGAGCGAGCAATTGTTAGCAATATACCAGGAACAACGAGAGATGCAATTGACCAGTCTTTTGAATATAAAGATACTCCAATAACCCTCATTGACACTGCAGGGATTAGAAGACGTGGCAGGGTGGAACCCGGGGTAGAAAAATATAGTGTAATCCGGGCAATGAGAGCAATAGAAAGGGCGGATGTTGCCTTGTTAGTTATTGATGCAACTACAAGCATTACTAACCAGGATGCTCATATAGCCGGATTCATCCTTGATGCGTGGAAAAGTACTGTAGTCGTTGTAAACAAATGGGACGCAATCGAGAAAGACAGCTATACAATGGACGGATATAAAAAGAAGATCATGAATGATCTAAATTTTATGGATTATGTGCCCATTTTATTTGTTTCAGCAAAAACGGGTCAGCGGACAAAAGATATCTTACCCATGGCTATTAAAGTTCAAAAAGAAAGAATGGTAAGGTTGTCGACCTCCGCGATTAATAAATTGTTGAGAAAATCTCAAGAATTACACCCAACACCCTCTCAAGCAGGAAGGCATTTAAAGATACTATATGGAACCCAGGTGAGATCAGACCCCCCAACATTTTTAATATTCGTCAATGAACCGAAGCTAATGCATTTTTCCTATAAAAGGTATTTGGAAAATAGGTTTAGAGAAGAGTATGGTTTTGAGGGGACACCTATTCGATTGGTACTTAAAAAAAGAGAATAGAATTCTGGAGATTTGGGTTAGGAGAGAAGATATTGGAAAATTCGAAATTAGATAATTCTGAAACTAAAATGATGGATGAAGAAGAATTATTAAAAATCAATCAAGAAAAAGCTAAATTAAAATTTCGTCTATTTATAAAAGAAAGCTTAGAAACCTTATTGCTCGCTCTAATTCTTGTGTTGATCATTAACACCATTTCTACCAGAATTCGGGTTGAAGGGTATAGTATGGAGCCCACCTATCATAATAATAATTATATTGTTGTTAGTAAATTGACATATAAGTTTAAAGAAATTTCCCGTGGTGATGTAATTGTTTTTGAGTACCCCTTGGCTCCTGATGAAGATTTTATCAAGAGGGTAATTGGATTACCTGGAGATGAGATCGAAGTTACTGGTGGAAAAGTATATCTAAATGGAAGGGTTTTAGATGAAAGTTATATTGTGGCTGCTCCAATCCGCGAACAGCCCTTATACGTTGTGCCTGAAGAATCCTTATTTGTGATGGGGGATAACCGGAATAATTCTTCGGATTCTCGCACATGGGGATCGCTGCCAATTGAAAACATTATTGGAAAGACCGTATTTGTTTATTGGCCTATAAGCGATTTCGGAGCCATTGATTATTCAGAAATAGAATTGATTTTTAATTAGTACACATATTTTACAGGAGATAAAAATGACCAATTATCCACTTGACCTTCTATTTAAATTTTCCATCGTACCTCAGATCTCTGTGACCGATTCGAGTGGGCAACAAATCGCTTATGTTAAACAGAAATTATTTAAATTAAAAGAGGCCATTTCTGTTTTTTCGGATGAGACTCAAACTAATATTTCTTTTAAAATTGAGGCAGATCGGGTAATAGATTTTTCTGCAAAATATAATTTTTATGATTCTTCGGGCGGGAATTTTGGCGCTGTAAAAAGACAAGGACTCAAGTCCATTCTCAAGGCCCATTATGATATTTTTGATGGAAATAATGAATCGCCAACCTTAGATATTCAGGAAGAAAATTCCCTTATACGACTAGCGGATGGATGCTTAAATCAAATTCCGATTGTCGGTCTATTCATGGGTTATTTTTTGAATCCCACTTATATCGTAACCCGTCCTGATGGTACTCCGGTTATGCGTTTATTAAAAATGCCTGCTTTCATGGAAGGAAAATTCCAACTTCAAAAATTAGCAGAAATGGATAAAGCGGAAGAAGATCGAGTGTTATTGAGCGTTGTAATGATGACCTTGCTAGAAAGAACTCGTGGGTAAACAGTAAGGAAGTAAAAATATAAAATGAGCCTGGATTTATATCCAGGCTCATTTCTTTGTTATCTGCGGAGTATCAGTTAGCAGAAAAAATTAATGTGTCTTCGTGGAAATCTTTCCATCCGAACCAGAACGAAGAGGTGCTTTTTATTCTCTCAAGCCTCTTTCCAGCTAATTCGCCTTCAATTGCAAGCCCATTTATCCCATCCCATAATGAACCTGTTTCATTGTCTTTAATTGTGAGCCCATCTGCAACCGCAAAGGTCAATTTTTGACCATCTAAAACTGGATTGTAAGCCACACCCAATGCAGATTCTGCATTAAAGACAACGAGAATATTATCTTCTCCAATCTCATAGTTCACTACCGGTTCTAAGGACAATTGTGAAAACGGAAATGCAACGGATACTTTATCCAACTCCACTCCTAAAACAAATTCTTTTGTTTCTAATCGGTCGTCAATGTATTGCGGTCCAATTACGCCCCCTTGATTATTTTCATAATAGCTGGAATATGGATCTTTTTCTCCATAATGCCCTTTTTTCAATGCCAGCGAATCGGGGTGCAGGCTTTTCCATTCTTCCCAAGTAGTTTGGAAAGAAGGCAAATATTCCAATTTTGTGCCAATTAATTTTCCTTGAACGGCTTCGCCAAGCAATTGGCTCCAAAGCGTATCTGTTTGGCGATCATACATAACAAGTACGTTTCTGATCAATTTGCCACTAACGCCAAAATCATACTCTTCGCCATTAATATTTCGGGAATACACGATTCCCGTAAAGCAAAGAGGTCACCACGTTATCGCAATTTTCTTCCCTCCAACATCGTCGTTCACAATTTCATGTCTTGAAAGGAAGTTTATTGAATACGCCCTTGCTTCACCATTGAAAACTACACCAATGACAAGCTCAAGTGGGTCATATTCGGAATCCGCCTCAGAAGGAGATAAAAACTTTGGATTGTTGATTGCAGGAATTGCATCGAAGGGCAACAAGGTAATTATTTTGTACTCTCCATATTTGGCCAACAGTTTTGGGTCCGGAAGGTCGGGTGCTTCAGTGGGTGGTTCGTCATTCGGCATTTTTAAACTTTCTAGATCTTCACCGTTATTTGAATTATTCAAATTTTCACTATTGGATTTATCAGTTTCCTCTATTGAATTGTCCGATTGAGAATTCCCAGATGAAACAATATTGCTGGTACAGGCAACCAAAAGTAGGTTGATGAGAAATATAAGTGTGAAAAATTTTATATGGGTTTTGTTCATTAATGCCTCCGGTATTATTTGAAATTCTTTTCGCCTGCCTCAATCGCTACGGAAAGCCGATTTTCAGAGGGGGGTAAGGGGCAAGAATAATTTTCGTTGTAAGCACAATAAGGGTTGTATGCTTGATTAAAATCTATTTCTAATTGTCCGTTATCCAATAAGGGAGGATCCAAATATCTTCCTGCGCCATAAGTTACTTTTCCTCCATTTTTATCAACGAAGGGAATAAAATAACCATGGTGACTTTGATAAACAGTGAGTTCAGCCAACTCATCCTTCACTGTAAAATGGATTTTTCCGGCCTTGACATAATCTTGAACGTCACCGGTAGATGTTTGCATTTTGATGCTTTCTTTTGTTTCAAATTCTTCAATTTTAAGTTCAAGTCTAAGCTCATTGTTTTCAGGAAAATAATTCAATCCATCAAAGGAACTTTTTTGTTCGGCTGTTAAGGGGCTGTGCTGATCAGTTTCAAAGAATAAATCTTTTTGATTGCGAAAGGTTTCAAGTTGAGTCATTTTTTCTCCGTAATTAATTTTGTAAGCTTTCTAATTCAGAATTTATAGCAGTTATGATTGCGCTGGGGTTTGCTCCAATTAAGGAAAATCCATTAACTAAAAATGCAGGTGTTCCTCTTAATCCTAATGCTCTAGCAGCCTGTAAGTCAAAATCCACAGTATCCTTATGTTGATTACTATCAAGGCATTGTTCAAAGATGGAAACATCTAAATTTGATTTTTCAGCATAAGCCAAAAGGTCTTTTTGGGAAAGTGCCGAGTAATTTTCACGCTCAAAGGTTGCATCATGAAATTCCCAAAATTTTCCTTGATCTAAAGCGCATTGGCCTGCCTCTGCGGCCTTAGGGGAATACGATGTGATAACTGGGAAATCTTTCCATTCGAATTTGACTTGCCCGTCAAACGTGGATAATATTTCTTGAATAATACCTGCCTCATGCCAAGATTGACATGCTTCACATCCAAAGTCACCAAATTCTGTTAAAGTGACCACCGTATTTTGATTTCCTTTATACGGATTTTCATTTAACCTTTCAAGAGAATTTGCAACAGGTTTTGGGGCTGTAATAATATTATGTTTCCTGCGCAATCTTTCTCGTTGAGTTAATTGCTTGTTGTTGCGAGAGGGCATATGGATAATTCCTGGTTTTTGGTTAGCATTATCATCTGACGAAGAGTAGAGAGTTTCTCTTACGCTAATTTATTAAAAATTTTTTGGAATCAAGATATTAAGGATTAATCCGAATATAAATAACTCCCCGGCTTTTCTATTGAAATGCATTGCCCAGCCCACGTACCACAGGGGCCAAACAGTCCATTCTTCTGGTGCTTCAAGAGGTTTTGGCTCAGAATATACCTTCCAAGTTTGTCGCAATCTTGGTGCTGCCAAAAGTGTGAGAAGTATCCAGGGTCCGGTAAATTTGAAGTAAACCAGGGCAAATATCATGAGATAAAACAAAATGAAAAAGAATTTGTTTAATACTAAAGAGTTTTTCTCTCCTAATAACACTGGGACTGATCTCACCCCCAGTGGTTTATCAGAACTTATTTTATCAATATGTTTACCCACCAACACAGAGGCTACAATCAAACCATAGGGGAGTGTTGCGAACCAAATGGCGTTGGTAATTTCCCCAGAAGAAACAAACGCCGTTCCGCCGATCATAAGGGGCGCCCCCATACCAACAGGGAAGTAATTTCACCTAAACCAATTCTCTTTAAGATACTGGTATATCCTAAACTTAATAAAAATCCCGATACGGCAAAAAAGATTACCCAGGGACCTCTAACTGATGTTAAGTAGATCATGATCGCTGCATCGATGAGAGTAAATACGAAAGCAGATTGCAGCAAGCCCTTTGGCGTTGTCAACCCACCCAATATTGGATGAACAGAGTATTGAGCTCTTGGGTAATCTTCTGTATCCACGCCGCTTTTTACATCCGCATAGTCATTAATCACATTATTTGCCGCATGGGCAAGAAGTAAACCAAAAACGCTGAGAGCTGCATAAAACCAATTTATTTTACCGATTTCTGCGGCTAATAGAACCCCTATTAATCCAGATGTAAAAGTCATAGAAAATACACAGGCTCTTATAATAACTAGCCATCTGGTGATGAAATCAGCTTTATCAATTTCTGGAACATTACAGCCATTGATTGCCATCGCCCATCGTTTAAACATTGGGAGGGGATGTTGAGTTAAATTTACATTCTCCATTAAAAAATCTCCATAAAATAATTTAGAGTGTCATAAAAAACTGGTTATTTTTTCTTAACACAAGCTATCATTATGCTGTTAACGTAGGAGTTTGAGGAATTTTTTGAGGATCGACAATAAAAATTTAGATTTATATTGGTTTTGTACCGATTGCATAAAAAGTTGGGATATATAGCACTCTGTACCCTAGATTCCAAGATTGCCGGTCAATTTTCTTTAGTCTCATAATCTCCTTAATATTTGGCGAATTTTTTATGTCGGATTTGATAACTTCCCATTCAAGATCAAACGAATTTACCGACGGGGAGGTATTCCATGAACCATTGATTACCCCATATTCAATATCCTTCATCCGAGAATCTTGAAAAATTTTCTTGATTTTTCTGCCCATAAAAGGATCAGCACCTTGGCTGATTAGGCTATTAGTTTGCGCTTTGCCAATGACTTCAAATTTTTCCGGAAAGTCAATTCTGCCGCCGTAATCTGGTTCGGCGATTGCGATAATTTTCCCACCGGGTTTTGTCACCCGGATCATTTCCTCTAAAACTATTTGGGGGGACTGAACCCATAATAATAGGAATTGGCAGAAGGAATTGTCCAAGGCATTATCTCCGAAAGGCAATTTATGGGCATCTGCGCAAGATAAGTTTAAACCTGGATTATTTAATTTGGCAAAAGACAAGCTTTCCATATCGATATCCACACCCATGGAGGTTTCTGGTCTAATTCCATCTAAAGAGACGCCAGTGCCGCAGCCCACATCTAATATTCTCTCTGCGGCGTTAAGATGTGATTTGCGAAAAAGATATTGTCGAACTTTTTCGGTCCATTGCGCCTGTTGTTGATAGCGGGAATGCCAAAATTGAATTTCCTTCATATAAGTAATTATATCTTTGCGGAAGCAAATCTGTACAAAATGGTTTGACCATATTATTTTTTCTGCTTATACTTATCTGATACGATTCCCAATGGAGTTTATCAATGCTAAATATCAATGAAATCAGTTCCAAGGTTGGCGAATATTTTAAATCAGATATTGTAAATTTTGGTCGTGTAATTAATGGGGTTAGTGCTAAAAAAACCGGACTATTTACCTACTCAGTATTCCAAGACGATGGCAGGGAGATGAGAATTCACCTGCGAAAAGAATCTGACGGAAATGGAATATTATTTATTGATGTAACAGACGTAATACATTTAAATTCTACTGCAACTGATATTGCACAAATGGCATTAGAGGGGCATTCTAAAAACCGCACAAAAAATTTTATTTTTAACAAGTATTCTGGAATTGATAAAAATGATATTGATTCCCAAATATCAAATATTTTCAATATGATCGATCATTTTAAGGTTCATTCAGGGGATTGCTACACTTGTGGTCTCTCAAGCTCATTTGAAATGGCTCCCCTTTTTAGTTTAAATGTGAACGCACCGTTCAAGGTAGATATTGCTTTGACTTATGGATGTAATAATAATTGCCCCCATTGTTATAACGAAGCTGATCGATTTTCACTTCAGTCTCTTGAACTTGAAAAGTGGAAAATTGTAATAGATAAAATTGTGGAGCTTGGTGTTCCACATTTGATACTCACCGGAGGGGAAGCCACTCTTCATCCGGAATTACCTGAAATTATTAATTACGCGGACAGTAGCGGAATGATCGTTGGTTTAAATTCAAATGGGCGCTATTTGGCGCACGAATCCTACATGAATAAATTGGCCTCCTCAGGGTTAAATCATGTACAAATAACATTAGGGTCTAACCAAGAAGAAGTCCACAACGCTATGATGGGGGCTAAATCTTTCAAGCAAACTGTCAATGGTATTGAAACTGCAATCGATAGTGGCATTCACGTGATCACAAATACTACGTTAATGCGATCCAATATGGATCACGCTGAAGAAATTATCGATTTTCTTTATGATTTAGGTATTCGGACATTTGCGATGAATGGAATGATCTACTCTGGTGGTGGATTTGCGGATCCCAATGCAATTACAGAAAAAGAAATGCCCGCTTTGCTTGTTCGAGTTAGGGACCACGCACAAAGGCTAGGGATGCGCTTTCTCTGGTACACGCCCACTGAATATTGTAGGTTATCTCCAGTTGAATTAGAAATAGGAGCCAAAAGGTGCAACGCGGGGGAGTATTCGATGTGCATTGAGCCAAATGGAGATGTGTTGCCCTGCCAATCCTATTATGTATCGGCGGGGAATATTATCAATGACCCCTGGGAAGAAATTTGGCAAGGGGAATTATTCCGAAGTTTTAGGGAACGAGGCGATCAACCTGAATTCGGAAAATTACCTGAAAAATGCTGGGAATGCCCCGATCTAGTTTTATGCGGTGGGGGATGTAGAATCGAGAGGGAAGCGCGGGACGGTGTGCGGGTTTCTGAAGACGCTGGGGGAGGATGCTCAGGATGTAGTGGAAGTTGTGGAACTGGAGGCTCCTCCAATGTTGTTCGTTCGCATAACCATACATCTGGGCTCATCAGCGGTGATGGTTATGCTCCAATAGGGAGTCAAATTAAAGACGATCTGAGAAGCACTGGTGGAAATCAATTAATTTCTAAGGACGATTTATTTTCTTTGGAAAATTAATGGAAAATATTCTGGAGTTTTTTTATCCCAATCAACTAATAAATGTTCTTTTAATAATAATTAATTTTGTCTTGTTATGGGTTATATATTTTCGTAAATACTACGGCACGATAAAGCTTATTTGCTTTTTTATTAATCTTGCAGTATTAGCTTCGGCTTTGGTTTATCCTCCTTCTAGTTATCTAATTTTAGGATTAATGCTCATTTTATTATTTCCCTTTCGAAATAATAATCCAAAGATTCTATATCAAACGCCTAAAGCTGTTTTTGAAGGCGGAGGAATTAGGCGAGGATTGACACCGCCTGAAACCGCTGGGCTATTAGGAAAAACTCCTGCTTTGGTTATTACCCTGGTAATTATGCAAATGCTAAAAAAAGGATTTCTTGAATTTGGCAAGAAACCATTATCCTTTTTAATACCAAGGAGTATGCAACCTAAAGAAACAAGTTTGAATTACGTGGATAGAGAAAAGAGTCGCAGAGAAAATGCCCAAAAATTGAATGCTGTATTGACACCCTACGAAGAAATGGTATTTGAGTATTTTGAGCAGAAAAAAGGGTTATCGCTCAATGAAATGAACTTCGATTTTTTCCCAACGCTATTTTCAGATTATTTAAACTGGCGAATTGGGGGCTATGATATTCCGTTGTCTAAAGATTATTATGAAAAAATAGTAAATCGTTCACATATCGAAATTCGAAGCGAGGGTAATTTAATCAATAATAAGAGTGAAGTAATTGAAAGAAATATATTTTGGATACTTTTGAGTACAGATTTTGAACAAACAATCAATAAAGAATTTTCGGATTTCTTTCCAAGTTGGTTTGAAACCGATTCAAAAAACAAAGAAAGAAGAGATTTCATAAAAGAATACAAAGATTTAGTGCTTAACGTCCAAGCCAGTTTATCTGATGATTTGGGGATTATTGAAATTTCAGAAAATATAAATGCGACATCTGAAAATTTATTATCGGATATTGCCAAAGCTACTAGATCTGGTTAAATAGAAAATGAGACTTGTTATATTTTACAAGTCTCATTTCAGGTACTTATACTAAAGATTTTTAAACTTATTATTGTTTGGTTTTATTCCAGATCGTTCCCCAATCATCCTTCAGAATATTCCCCAACACCTGGTTCTTCCCTTGGGAGGGAAGTACATCACCGTCAGGTTCAACATAAAGCCAAGCTTTGCCAGACCCTGGTGGGGATTCGTCATTTTTTTCTATTTCTAATTCTAAAGAAACGGGATTTAATTCCGAGTAGGGCACGGGAAGATCCCAAATAAGTTCAATATCTTGATCATCAAGATAATCTCTCGCTTTTTGAAGTTCTCCAGAAAGCGTACTGTCATTTTCGCTCAAGGAGACAGCTGATACGCCAGCTTCTATTATTTTGTCAATAAGGGTTTCAATATTACTGGAATTTTCTTTTGTGAGGGTCAAATGAGCAGCAACAAATATGTCTTCTCTTAGGGTTTCTGCCCAATAGGAGAAACTTGCTAATGCTTCCCAAGAGGAGTTGCTTTCAGGATTCAGAACGATCATAGTATGATCCAATCCAGCCTGAAGTAATTTTTGCAAGTAGGAAGGATCTCCTAATTTTTTGCCATTTGTTAGTAATCCTGTGACTTGTCCATTTTTTTCTGCATGCGCTAAGAGTAAGGGAAGGTCCTCTCTTAGTGTAGGCTCTCCTCCAGTGAAAAGTAAATGAGGGATACCGTTTGCCCATGATTTATCAATTATGGATATCCATTCATCGGTAGTCAATTCTCTATCCACACATTTTGTGGGGCTAGAGCCACTAATGTCATCAGAATCTACAGTATAAGTAATTGCGCAATCTAATCTGTATGGCGCTGAAATTTCTTCTTCAGAAGAAATGTTTCTATCGAAATCTAAAGAAATCACAGGGTCTAGATCTTGAGAAGTTAATAATGTGTCAATCCTATTTTTGAATTCCTGATAATCATTTTCAATAATTGAGGATTTGGTTTTATATCGCTTTGAAAAATGTTGGATTACTTCATAGTTAGGTAAATTATTCACTAGAAAATATGCATATTCTGTGGCAGTTTCGTTCAAGTGTAGGATGGTAGAAGCATTTACCATAAGCACACCTTTTCCAGAAGATTCTACACGGAGGTGCAATCGATAATTTAAAGGATCATCTAACGGAGCCATATATGAATACATACCTGGCGGAAATGCCTGAGGTTTATTATTTGGAGTTCTTAAATTTTCTAACCAATTCTTAAACATAATTATCTTCCTCCCCCGGCACATGCACAAGCGCAGCCCGCACAGGCACAGGCGCAAGCACATGAACTCCCTCCACCTCCACCTCCGCTTCCTCTGTAACTGCTGCTAGGCTTAGGTGGAGGGTTTGTGGTCTTTGTGATGCCATTAGTGAAATCTGTAATGTTTCCGACAACTCCAGCAGAAAACCCTTGGACGCCATTGACAACCGAAGCGGCAAAATCTGAACCTGGAAGATTAGGCAATCCTGAGCCTCCAGGTGTTGGTTTCATTGTGGGGCCGGAAGGTTTTGATGGAGTGGATGGGCTTCTATATACAGGATCGTATCGGGGCCACCAGATGGGTGTAATAATTGGACGGTTTTGAAAAACCTCTTTGGTGCGATCATCATACTTCTTATCCAGCATCGTCCATTGCATCACATCATCGTAAATTTCACCACGCATTTCAGGAGTATCTGCCTTCTCAACTTGAGCCCAAGCTTTCTCCATTATGGACTTATAGTAGGTGACAGTTTCTCTTTTGCTAAAACCCTTCATTTTTCTCGTTACAGATTTAACAAGTTTTAACATTGTCTTCTGTAATTCTTTGCGTCTTGGCTTTTTTTGCTTCTCCATTGCTCCCAGGAAATCAACTTCATACGGTCGTAATTTTTGGGGAGGGGGATCAATTAAAGTCAGCTTTAATGGATCCTTGGTTTCAACCACTGCGGCTTCTTTTTTGATGCAAGCGAATAAGATCATCATTAGGATCTTGTCCATCGGTTGTTCCAACAGAATGCCCGCTTCTATCGCCGATAGACCCCGTTTAATCCCATGACCGGCTATTGATATTTTTGGTGGCAGATATTTTAGTTTCCTGCGTTTCGTGCTAATAATACTAATTACCGGGATTCCAATAATAAAAGCTGCGGCTCCAGCGCACATCAAAAAGCCAAGAAGATCTTCGGGATCTATGCCTAAACGCTGCCAAATGGTTGGAACAGTAATTGTGTCGGCAGGAACATAAGATTTTGGAAATGATGCACCAAATAAATATTGAGTATGGCCATTGGCTCCCGGGTTTTCCCAAACATAAATAATTCTGCCTTGTTCATCTAAACCTGAAAATGGTTCAGCAGAAAAACCGGAGGGTGCCTGGTGATATTTCGGCTCATCAGGAAGTACACCTTTGGGCAGGTGATACACGACGGTAAGATCCGTTTGTCCACTAACAAAATCAGAATCAAACCAGGTTGGGGAAAAAACAGCGCTGGCATAATTGCCATCGTCTGAATCTTCGAAGAGGACATTTGTAATATTAGATATAAAAACAATTACAGTGCCAGTTCTTCCCGGTTGGATAGAATTACTTCCCAGCCCTACTTCAACCCCATAAGATACATAGGGAGAATAAGCAATATGTGAAATTGGGACGCCATTAATGAATGCCGATATGTTTGATAAATTGTAATTATTATTTGGAATACCAATGTCAACAAAATCTATCGGGTCTGCAAAAGTGGCATTTGTAAAGGTTAGCTCATACGACAAACTGAGCGATCCATCAGATTCCCAATATACATGGACAATTTCAGTATCAAGGCTAAATGCATAAGTTTGCGCAGCTGCAGTTAACGGGGCAACAACAGAAAAAATGATGATTAATGCAAGTGTAAATAGTATTTTTTTCATTATTTACCCGACCTCACCCATAAATTATTTTCAGGTATGTTTACCATTTCGGTTCTTCAGTTAATTGATATGCGGCATCGCAATATGGGCAATTTACCATAGGTGCGCCAGCAACCATTTTTACATTGTCCATGGATAATTGTGAACCACAATCCTGGCATTTAAACCTTTCAATATTCACATCGCCGGGGAGATCTACTTGCAAAGTGATATTTTGATCCGGGGGTGCTGTAGATTTTTGTCCGATTTTTCCAACAAACCATAAAATTGCAAAACCAACTAAAAGTAAAATTCCCCCGGTAAGTAAAGTTCCAAATGTACTAGATTGATTTTCAGAGCTAAATGCAGCGAGAAGAAACAATACCCCAAATAGGATAACAATTGCGGCAGAAACAAAACCAATAATTTTTCCAAAGTTCATAATATCTCCTCCTCTACTAGTTTAACGGAGAATTAAGCAAATTACAAATATTTTTAGGAAATGTCAAGTTTAGTTGGTGCCAAACTAACATGTTATAATACCGAACTATTTTTATCATATTCAGACACATAGGAGAGTGGATTGTGGCGATTACTACAACCGAGTACAAAAGATGTCATGTCGTAAAAATGGAAGGCAGGATTGATAGCTCAAATGGGGATGAAGTTTACAAAGTATTTCAAGCATTAAATGATAAAGAAAAATACAAAATAGTATTTGATATGTCTGAGGTTGGTTTTATGTCAAGTAAAGGGTGGTGGGTTTTAATCGAGACCCAAAAGGCCTGTAAACGCTATAACCGTGGAGAATTGGTTCTAAGCGGCGTTCAAGAAAAAATATTAGCCTCATTAGATTTGGTGGGTATGAAAAATTATTTCAACTTATTTGATGATGTAGTTAGCGCTGTAGCGAGCTTTTAATTTAAATGACCTTTAAGATATTTCCTGGGAAATACTCAAGTTTAGAGGGAATAAGTGAATTTGTAACAGCCGAAATGAAACCAATTGGATTTGACGAGAATGAAGTGTATTCTGTCCAATTGGCGGTAGATGAGGCTTGCACGAATGTAATTGAGCACTCCTATGGAGGGGAAAATATTGGGGAAATAGAAATAGATACGAATTTGGTTAAAAATGGATTTGAAATCATCATCCGAGATTATGGCAAGAAATTTGATCCATCAAAGGTTCCTGGCATTAATTCGAAAAAACCTTTGAAAGAGGTCGAATCACGAGGAGCTGGACTTTTTTTGATGAAAAAATTAATGGATGATGTTTCATTTCATTTTACAAAAAATAAAGGCACCACATTAAGAATGTTAAAAATAAAAGCAGAGTCATAAGACTCTGCTTTTATTTTTATTAAATTGTTTCGTATAGTTTCTATTTTGAGGTTTCTTGTCGATTCTTGTAAAGCACCATTAATGTAATATCATCTGATTGTGGATTTTCCCCAACAAAATTCTCTACCTTGCTCAAAATATTTGTTTGTAATTCAAACGCATTGCATTCTGAATTTTCTAATGCAGCCTCAATTAGCATATCATCTTCAAAAAAATCACCCTGTTCATTTTGAGCCTCAGTTACCCCATCTGTGTAAAGAACTAATTTGTCGCCGGGAGAAAAGGTTACCGTTTTTCTTTTCCACCGTCTATCTTCCTCCACTCCGATTGGAATGCCGGTTCTTACTAATGGCATTGGGGGTTGGCTTACATCTGCCCTAAATAAATAGGGGGGATTATGCCCTGCATTGCAATACATTAATGTGCCAGCTTTTGGATCGAGAACTCCATAAAAACAAGTAATAAAGAGATTCGCCCTGGCATCAGCTAATATGCGTTCATTTGTTTCGTTGAAAACAATGTCTGGGCGGGAATGATATTCAAATGCATAAGTGCGCAACAGGGTTCGGGTCAACGCCATATAAAGCGCAGCTCCCAATCCTTTGTCAGCTACATCCGCAATTACAATGCCTAAGCGTCCCCGAGAAAGGGGAATAAAATCGAAAAAGTCTCCTGATAATCCGCCAGCGGGCTGTAAGGTCACGGCAAGCTGCCAACCTGGGATTGTAGGAAATTGGTTGGGCAAAAAGCTTGCCTGAATTTGACCTGCAATTTGTAATTCTTGGCTAACTTTTTGGAGGGTGATCGTATTCGCGTATTCTTCAGCTTGATGTAAAGCCGACGCAATCTGATCGCTAAGCGCATGAACTGCAGGAAATAATCCTTTTAAAGAAGTCGAATCCCAAGGATGAGCCAATATCCTTAATTCTAAATATATTCCACCCATAATTTCTGTCCCCTCGAAAGCAATGATTGGGCAGCAAACTACGGCATGATGGAATTGATTTTCCTTAACCCATGGAAGTTTTTGACTAGAAGTGAATGATTTTGCTTCATTTTGCTGATGGCACCATTCCCATATGAGTGAAAAATCCTTATCCCAGTCTTCTGGGGATTTGTAAAGAATTCCTTCTGATTTGATTCCTATAGCCAAATTTCCGGCCGGAAACATATTAGGAATATGTTCATCGAGGATCGTCGTAAATGAGGAACCATCGGGAGGCGAATTGAGTATTGCCCTTCCGAGTTGCTCCAATTTCTCCAGTTGCCTAGATTGCTGTCGATTGCTCTCGGCGATCCAGCTAAACCTTCGCGCAATATAGGCAACCAGCAGTAGGCCAGAGATGAAAAACATGAAAATAAATAAACCATCTCGAGTTAATAGACTTGATGCAATAATGGAAAATGGATGAGCAATCGTAGGTAGTGCTAAGGCAAAAATGAAAAAAGTGATAATTGGTCGAGTATCTGCTTCAGCAGCAAGTTGTTTTTGAGTGTTAAGGGCGAATATGAAATAGGGTGACCAAATTAGGGCGAAAAGGAAGAAATTGATTGCAATGGCTAATAATCCTGCACCAACCAAGTTCACATTCATTATTTCAATGGGAACAGGTCCCCCGAGACCTTGATATATTTTCATCCCGATCAAATACGGAATGGTGAAACCCGCCAAATTTAATGCAAGGTTCCTATAATGGTTCCACGAGGCTGACTTATTCTGTGGCTGGCGAAATAATAAAATAAACTCAATTATTTTTATTGCAATCATTATCCATAAAGCGCCAATTCCTAAGGTAAAAACTGCAGTCCAAACCATCATGCTGTTTAGAGCCCCGTCTGTGGACCCATAGCGGTCAGACCGGAATTCGATGATCATGAAAAAACTTAATTTGGTGAATACTAGAATCAAAAAAGTGATTAGAAGTATTAATTTCCAATTGGATTGGAAGATGCCAAAGTCTGTCTCTAAATATAACCAGGTGAACCCCGCTAGCCATAAAATCGTGCTGTAGACCGCGGTAAAAACATCACCGGTGGCCACCAATTGCCTCGGCAAACTTAATTTCTCAATATCCGGCCAAAAGAATTTGGCAAATTTTCTAATTGTATTTATCATAATTATTCTTGAAAGAAATCCGATTCATTAAATTATATCTTTAATCATTTAATAATGTGGGATTGCTGTTAAGAAATAATCCCTGGGCTATAATATGTGGAGAATAAATCGTTATAGAGGAATAAATGATTAAAGTAATATTAGCTGATGATCATCGTGTAGTTTTGCAAGGCCTTTGTAACCTTCTTGAAAATGAAGATGGAATAGAAGTTATCGGGCAGGCATCAAATGGACTTGAGGCAATTGAATTGTCGGAGAAATTGAAACCCGATGTTTTGGTTATGGATCTGATGATGCCAAATGTCAATGGTTTGGAAGCTGCACGGCTATTGAAACGACGAATGCCCGATATTAAAATAATTATTCTTTCGATGCATGACAGTGAACCTTATATTATTCAGGCTTTGAAATATGGGGTTTTAGGATATATTCCAAAAGAATCTAGCGCAGAAGAATTGGTGAAGGCTATTCACACTGTTAATAATGGAAAAAGGTATTTAAGTAGCGTTCTATCAAATTTGATAATTGATTCGTTTATTAATCGTGGGGAAAGTGGTGCGCTAGATCCATACGATACACTTACTGAGCGGGAAAGATTGGTCTTTCAGATGGTTGCAGAAGGGAATAGCAATGCAGATGTAGCCGAAATTGTTTCCATTAGTCAAAGGACTGTGGAAACTCATAGAGCGAACATGATGCGGAAGCTGGGACTTAACACGCAAACTGATGTCATTCGTTTTGCGATTAAAAAAGGAATCATATCTTTAGACGGATAAATAGTTTCTAATTTCTGTTATTTATATTGTGCGAAAATTATATTTCATATTGTTTGTTTAGAAATTGTCTAATTTGTTTAATTTATAGACAATTTTTGTAATTTAAAGCGATTTGCACTCTGGTGGGACAGGTATCCCTTAATAGCTAGGACATCTGACACTTGATAAGCGTTTCCATTTGTTGAACTATATAAAGAGACGGTTTAACAAATACAAATCTGTAAGTTTAGATATTTAATCATCATATTAATCAAAGGATTGAAGCTGGTCTAAACGAACAATAATAAATATAGAAATAAATTTAAATCCGAAGCTTAATACTTATTCTAATGGGAAAGGAAGGAAAAATGGCCAAGAAGATTTATACGATTAATTTACCTGCAATGTATGCAGATCATCATGTGATTGAAGTTCGCCGATTGCTGATGGATGTTCCTGGCGTATCTGATGTTTACGCGAGCAGCGGTTTTCAGGTTGCTGAAATTGAAACTGAAGATACTGTAGAGGAAACAACACTTATTGAAATTCTAGAGAAAGCCGGATATATTGGAGAATTAGCTATTGATGGGGAAATTGAAATTACAGCTGCCGAAGCGGGGGGGAAATCAAAAATTTTCAGACACAGCGCATTATATGAACAAACTAGTCAAGCGGTTAGTTTCACTCAAGTAGTACCAAGCGGGTCAAAAGCGCTTTGGCCTTGTCCTGGTTTGGGACCCATAACAAGGGTTGAGGAATAAGGAGAAGCTATGCCTAAAAAACGAACCCCCCAAGAACAAAGTACTGATCCTGCAGCTCATCAAATGTTAATAAAGGCAGAGGAGCTCGGCATCTCTACAGCCTTTTCTCGTGCAGATGCTATGGCTCCTTGCAATATTGGGTCCGCCGGTATGTGTTGTAAAATTTGCGGAATGGGTCCTTGCCGCTTGGTAAAAGATGGACAAGTAGGTGTTTGTGGTGCAACCATTGATACGATCCAAGCTAGAAACCTTGTTAGAGGCATTGCAGCTGGTTCAGCCGCACATTCAGATCATGGTCGTGATATGGCTTTTACATTAAAAGCTGTAGCTAATGGCACGGCCGAAGGATATATGATTCGCGATGTTGCTAAATTAAGAATAGTCGCTGAAAAATATGATATTCCCATTAAAGACAGATCTCCTGAAGAAATCGCTGATGAATTGGCCGACCTTTTCATTTCCCAATTTGGGCAACAACGTGGGGAAGTTGCGCCTACTCGTCTAGCCCCAGAAAAACGCCAAAAAATCTGGAGAGAACAAAATGTTATTCCTAGGGGAATTGATCGTGAAGTAGTTGAGGCATTACATCGAACTCATATGGGAGATGACCAAGATCCAGTGCATATTTTAAATCATGCTATCCGAACTAGTCTGGCAGATGGTTGGGGTGGTTCTATGATTGCCACCGACGTTTCAGATATTCTATTTGGAACACCAGCTCCATTATTAGGATCTGCTAATCTTGGCGTGCTAAAGGACGACATGGTCAATGTGGTCGTACATGGGCATGAACCTACACTAAGTGAAATGATAGTGGCGGCATCCCAAGATCCTGAAATAATAGAGTATGCAAAAAAAGCAGGAGCAAAAGGTGTTAATTTAGCCGGAATTTGTTGTACTGCAAATGAAATTTTAATGCGGCAAGGTGTACCGGCTGCTGGAAACTTTTTACACCAAGAATTATCCATCATGACTGGTGCCGTAGAGGCCATGGTCGTAGATGTACAGTGCATCATGCAAGCACTGGTAGGACTAGCAGAAAATTTCCACACAAAAGTTATTACCACCTCCCCCAAAGTAAAACTTAAAGGGGCTACTCATATTGAATTTGAAGAGGGAAAAGCCCTAACTATTGCTAAAAATATTCTAAAAGAGGCCATTGATAATTATAAGAACCGTGGCGATATTACAATTCCTGAAAATCAAGAAAAACTGGTTCCTGGATTTTCTCATGAATACATTAATTATATGTTGGGAGGTAGTTATCGGAGTTCCTTCCGTCCTCTAAATGATGCAATAATGTCAGGAAGAATTCGTGGGGTAGCCGCAGTTGTTGGCTGCAATAACCCTCGTAGTCAACAAGATTATTTACACAATCATGTTACTCGTGAATTATTAAAACAAGATGTATTGATCGTTGAAACCGGATGCGGAGCCATTGCTGCTGCAAAAGTTGGATTGCTTCTTGGGGAGGCCGGGCTAGAACAAGTAGGACCTGGTTTGCGGGAAGTATGCGAAACGATTGGAATTCCACCAGTTCTCCATATGGGTTCCTGCGTAGATAATACTCGAATTCTCACCGTCCTGACTCAAATGGTGGAAGACGGGGGGTTGGGGGATGATATTAGCGATATCCCTGCGGTTGGGCTGGCTCCTGAGTGGATGAGTGAGAAAGCCTTAGCAATCGGCACTTATTGTGTTGCCTCTGGTGCATACGTTATATTCGGTGGGTCTTCTCCTATAAGTGGTATGCCAGATAAAATGGCGGATAGTGGAATTCTTTCTGAATATATTAGCAGTGGATGGGAAGAATTATATGGAGGAAAATTAGAATTTGAGCCAGATGTTGATGAATTGATACGAAAGACACTTGAGCATATTGATAAGAAACGTGCGGCTCTTGGATTGCCAGTATATGATGCTGATCGATTTGGAAAAGGTGGCGATGACAGAATGAAAGAACTTGAAAGTCTATCGCTTGCAGAACGAAAAGTCGCCCTTTATGGCGTAGAAGGTTAGGAGGAGAACAATGTCCCGATATATAGCTACTAGAGCCATTCGAGGTGCAAATGCGTTAGTAATTGAAGCAGAAACAATGCTTCATAAGGCTTTGTCTGAAAAGGGGCCTGATACTCCCGTTTCATTTCCGAATACAGCGTATTATTTACCTACTATTTATGCGATGACAGGTCAGTCAGTTGAAACACTTGGACAACTTTCTGAATCCTTGAGTCATGCAAGAGAATTATTGCATCCCATTCCCGCTGCAAAAAACTGGACACCTTATTTAGGTGAAACATTGGATGGCGGAATGGCCACTTTAATTGCTGCAGAGACTATTGAAGCGATTCGATATATTTATGATCTGCAGCCAGAATCCTTCCCGGGATTTGAATTGGCTGGCGGGACAAAATACGATAACCTAAATGGGGAGGGGCATTTAAATGGTGCGATTGATGATATTCAATTGCGATCTTGGGGAATCCAATTGGTTGATGGACGTATGCCAGGGTTTGCGGCAATAGTCGGAGCTGCTAAATCAAATGAAGTTGCAGTAAAAATTGTTCGGGAATTACAAAAGAGAAATATTCTCACATTTTTATGTGGCAATGTAAATGGCAGAAGCATCATTGATCAATTACAAGAGGAAGGTGTTGAGTTAGGATATGACACTTACACGGTTCCCTTTGGAAGAGATACCCTAAGTGCGATTTATGCATTGGGGTTTGCTGCTCGATCTGCCCTTACGTTTGGTGGAATAAAGGCCGGACAAGCCCGTGATATTTTGATGTACAACAAAGATCGGGTTTATGCATTCGTGCTTGCTCTTGGCGAGGTAGATGATCTTAAGTATGCAGCAGCTGCAGGCGCAATTAATTTTGGTTTTCCAGTTATTGCTGATACCGTCATTCCTGAAATCTTACCCACAGGCATTACTACATATGAACATGTAATCAGTATGCCCTTTAACGAAATTCATGGGGGAGATGATCTAGAAAAAGCTGAACGTTTAGTGCAAAAATGTATTGAAGTTCGAGGTGTGAAAGTACAAATTGCAGATGTACCCGTACCTGTTCCCTATGGTTCTGCTTTTGAAGGTGAAGTTGTCCGTAAAGCAGATATGCGAATAGAGTTTGGCGGGAAAAAATCAAGAGCATTTGAATATCTCCATATGGCTGAACTTGATGAAGTTGTTGACGGGAAAGTTGAGATTATTGGTGCTGGATTTGAAGATATGGAACCACAAGGGGCGATGGATCTTGCTATTGTTGTGAAAGTAGCTGGAAGAGAAATGCAGGAAGATTTTGAGCCAGTTTTAGAACGACAAATTCACTATTTTGTAAACGGTGCATCTGGAATACAACATGTTGGACAAAGAGACATTGCTTGGATTCGTATTTCAAACAATGCGGTTGAAAAAGGGTTTGATCTAGAGCATTTCGGGAAAATTCTTCACGCTAGATTCCATTCAGATTTTGGAGCTATTGTTGACAAAGTGCAAGTAGATATTTATACCGAACCAACTTTGATTGAGGAATGGCTAGGAAAAGCTCGCGAATCCTATGATTATCGCAACAAACGCCTTGCCGATCTTACCGATGATGCAGTAGATGAGTTTTATTCTTGCACGCTTTGCCAATCCTTCGCACCTGACCATGTCTGTATTGTCAGCCCTGAAAGATTAGGTTTATGCGGTGCCTATAACTGGCTTGACTGTAAAGCTTCTTTCAGCATTAATCCCACCGGCCCCAATCAACCTATTAAACTTGGAAAACTAGTTGATATGGATAAAGGATACTGGGAAGGAACCAATGAGTACGCAGCTATTGGCTCTCATGGTGTAGTTCCTGAAGTTGCCATGTATTCAATTATGGAAAATCCAATGACTGCTTGTGGATGTTTTGAATGCATTGTGATGCTAATTCCTGAAACAAATGGCGTAATGATAGTGAATCGTGAGGATACTAGTATGACTCCCGCTGGAATGACTTTTAGCACATTAGCAGGCATGGCTGGTGGTGGAATGCAAACCCCCGGTGTTATGGGCGTAGGAAAATATTATTTGGTTAGCCCAAAATTTATCTCTGCGGATGGTGGATTCAAGCGAGTTGTCTGGATGAGCAGTGTTCTTAAGGAGACAATGGCCGATGAATTTAGGATCGTTGCGGAACGCGAGGGCGATCCAGATCTGATTGATCGAATTGCGGATGAAAATGATGTAGGTACAGTAGACGAATTGCTTGCTTGGCTTGAAGAGCATAATCATCCTGCACTTATTATGGAGTCCATGTTTTAAGAAAAATTGATGGAAATGATTAAGGTGTTCAATGAAAAATGAATCGATAAACTCACCTAAACTTATCCGTGATTTGATGACCGTGGGCGTTTTTACATGCCCGCCCGATTCTCCTATTCCCGAACTTGTTCGCAAAATGATTGAAAAAGATATTGAGACGACGGTAGTACAACAATCTGATGGACAGGCAATTGGAATAGTTTCTAAAGAGGAACTCGTCAAAGCCTACAGTTCTGGAGATTATTTAGAAAAATCTGCTGAAGAAATAATGAGTCCTGGATTACCTCAACTTCCCCCGGATATTCCTATATCAGCTGCAGCTCAGATTATGCAGGATAATGGAAACCGGGTGATTTTTTTGATGCATAATGCAGGAGGAATTTCATACCCTGCTGCTATCATTTCATATGACCATATCTTAAGGCATATGGCAATGGAATCGGAAGAAGATATTGAGGATCTTGGCATTCAGGCAAAGCGAAAAGCTCCATTGGATGTATTTTTAGAAAGACGGGATGAAGCGAAAAGAAATAATTTATCCACATTAATGGATGAAGAATAAATATAAAATTAATTTAGGAGACAACTAATGTCCATTGAAATACCCAAGGATTCTTGGCCCGGAGAAGTAAGAACGATTACCATCGGGGCAACTGCAGAAGAAGGCGGTACTCGTACTTCGACAGTGACGGTGGGGGGTGAGAAAACGCTTCCCTTTATGCATTTTGAATCTCCAATGCCCTATCGCCCTGTTGTAGCGATTGAAATAAAAGATCGTAAACCTGATGACTGGTCTCAATTGCTCAATGAAACTTGGGGAGAGGTGATGGAAAACCCTGGTTTATGGGCAAAAGCGGCTGAGGAGGTGGGTGCCGAGATAATTCAATTGTCACTGAGTTTAACGGATAAGGATGGCAATCGAAATACTGCGGAAGCAGCGGTTTCTGCGGTTAAAAATATTTTAGAAAATACCGGTTTACCCATAATGGTATATGGTCCTGGCCAAGCAGAAATTGACAATGAATTAATTGTGCCTATATCGGATGCCACCAAAGGTGAAAGAGTAGTCCTTGGTATTTGTGAAGATAAAAATTATCGAACAATAGTTGCATCAGCCTTGGCTAATGATCATTTAGTCACAGCTCGTGCACCGATGGATGTAAATCTTTCAAAACAGTTAAATATCCTTATTCAGGATATGGGTTTGTCCCTCGATAGAGTTTTAATGGACCCAACTACTGGAGCTCTTGGATATGGGATTGAATATGGGTTCTCAGTAATGGAGAGGCTTCGATTGGCTGCACTGCAAGGTGATGCAATGACACAATTGCCCATGGCAGTGACTGTAGGCTTTGAAGCCTGGAAGACAAAGGAAGCAAAAGTGGGCGTCGATGTACCCAAAACATGGGGAGATTGGCTTGAAAGAAGTATTACTTGGGAAACATTAACTGCAATTTCATTGATTGAAACAGGTGCTGATATCGTTTCCTTGCGCCACCCTGAAAGTGTTAAAAGGGTACGAGCCGCTATCGAAGAATTAATCGCTGTTCCTGCGATTGCTTAATTGGACATTGGAGAATAAAAATGGCTCTTTCTGGAATTGAAATTTATAAATTATTACCTAAAACGAATTGTAAAGATTGTGAATTTCCAACATGTCTTGCTTTCGCGATGAAATTGGCTACAAAACAAGTAGAACTTTCTGCCTGTCCACATGTATCGGAAGAATCCCAATCGCTACTAGCTGCATCTTCAGAACCTCCTATCAGATTGGTATCATTGAAATCTGATGGATATGAAGTGAAAGCTGGGAATGAAGTGGTTTTGTTTCGCCATGAAAAAACATTTTACAACATGCCAGGTTTGTTCATTCGGGTTACTGATGAGATGACATCAGAACAAATTCAAAAGAAACTTAAGCCGGCTGAAGAATATTTAGTCAATTATGTGGGAATTGATTTGGCGGTGGACGGATATGCAATTGAATCTACCTCCAACGATCCAACCAAGTTTAAATCTGCAGTTGAATCTGTTCGAAGCGTGAGTAAAAAACCCATTGTGTTAATTTGCAAAGACCCTAAGGTAATACGGGCGGGACTTGATGTTCTTGAAGGTGAGTCTCCCCTTATTTATGCGGCGGATGAGTCAAATTGGGAAGAAATGGGAGAAATTGCAAAAAATGCAAATGCGCCATTAGTAGTTTCTTCACCAAATATTGACAGCATTGCAGAAATTACCGAGAAGTTAAAAGATTTCGGTGTGTTAAATCTAGTCTTGGACCCCGCAAATAGGGATCTAAGTACTTCTTTAATGCAATTTACACAAATAAGACGATTGGCTATTAAAAAAGATTTTCGTCCGCTAGGTTATCCAGTAATTGCATTTCCTTGTCATGCTCCATCACCCGAAACTGAATCTATTCAAGCTGCTCAAGCAATAACCAAATATGCTGGTTTTATAGTTTTAGAAACTTTTTCACCTGAAGCTCTTTACGCTTTGTTAGTATTACGCCAAAACATTTATACCGATCCTCAGAAACCGATTCAGGTTCAACCAGGGATATACGAAATTAACGATCCAAAACCAGAAGACCCCGTATTGGTCACGACTAATTTCAGTATCACATATTTTAGTGTGGCAAACGAAGTTGAAGGATCTGGTCAACCTGCTTGGTTGCTTGTCTCTGAAGCCGAGGGAATGAGTGTATTGACTGCTTGGGCTGCAGGAAACTTCGATGCTGAAAGAATTGCGAAAGATGTAAAAAGGTTCGAAATTGCAGATAAGGTGACGAATAAACAAATCGTCCTTCCCGGACATGTTTCTGTATTATCCGGCGAATTAGAAGAAGAACTCCCAGATTGGGATGTTCGAGTTGGACCTCGTGAAGCAGTAGATTTGCCAGCATTTCTAAAGCAAGCTCTATAAAGGGTTTTTAAAGATTAGGTATGGCAAAACATAAAATATTTTTTGAAAATATTTCTGAACCCATTAGTGTTTCTACCGGGACTACCCTGGTTGATGCTGCACAATCTGCGGGAGTAGACATACAACAACCCTGTGGGGGCCAGGGGCGTTGTGGGAGATGTGTTGCCAAAATCACCTCAGGGCATGTTCGTCGTAGGAGTTCATTAAGGTTGACAAATGAGGATATAGAGGAAGGTTATACCTTAGCCTGCCAGTCAGTCATTGAATCAGATGTTTCAGTATACGTACCTGAGCAGGAAAAAATCGAGCGCAGGTTAGTTACTGATTTAATCGCAAAAAATGTACTTGTGCCAGAAAATTACGATGGCTTAATTCATCAATCGATCAAAAGAATGAACTTGGATATATCGCCTCCAACGCTGGAAGATCAAACAGATGATTGGGGCCGACTTCAAAGAGTACTTCGTAAAGAATTTCAAATTGAAAACATTAATATTTCCTTAGAGCTATTAGTGAAATTGGGAAATGTACTTCGTGAAAGTGATTGGAAAGTGCACGTAATTCTTGATATAGAAATAAATGAATCTGGCCTTCATCCGAGACTTATTGACATTCTGCCTGGGCATATTTCTGGAAATGAACCACTATGGGGAATAGCTATTGACATTGGTACTACAACCGTTTCTGTATGGCTAACTGATCTAATTTCTGGAGAGGTCAAAGCACAAGTAGCTGAATATAATCAGCAAATAACCCGTGGCGAAGATGTAATTTCTCGTATTATATATGCCAATAAAAACAATAATAAAATCGAAATGGCAGATTTGGTTATTGATAAAACGATTAATCTTCTAATTGAAACTGCATGCAAGAGGATGCAAATAAAATCATCAGAGATTTATAAAGCAACGATTTCTGGGAACAGCACGATGATCCACTTATTATTGAAAATCCCCACCGCTAGCATCAGACTTTCGCCATTTGTAACTGCAATTAATGAAATCCCATTGTTTACTGCTGAAGATATTGGGATAGACATCAATCCGGGGGGAACTATTGATTGTTTACCCGGTGTTGCTAGTTATGTGGGAGCAGATATTACCGCTGGAGTTCTATCATCAAAGGTTAATGAGACCGATAAAACAACTCTTTTTATGGATGTCGGCACAAATGGAGAAATTGTATTAGGTTCAAAAGATTGGCTCGTCACTTGTGCATGTTCTGCAGGCCCTGCTTTTGAAGGTGCCGGAGTAATAGATGGAATGAGAGCAACGAAGGGCGCAATAGAAGAGGTTTGGATTAGCAATGATAGTTTTGAGCCTAATCTCCGAGTAATTGGAAATACAAAACCCAAAGGGATTTGCGGAAGCGGTTTGATATCTCTTCTTTCTGAGCTCTTTCTTGTAGGCTTAGTCGATAAAGCGGGAAATATAAAAATAAATCTTCCTATTGATCGTGTTCGAGAGGGTGAACACGGGGCTGAATATGTTGTTGTGTGGGGAGAAGATTCTGCCACCGGGGCTGACATTGCGATCAACAAAGTGGATATTGATAACTTGTTGCGCGCAAAGGCCGCAATTTATGCAGGATTTAGTGTATTGGCAGAAAAGGTTGGTGTTCCTCTAGAAACCGTCGAGCAGGTACTCATTGGCGGTTCATTTGGCCAGTACATCAACGTAGAGAAGGCCATTCAAATTGGGCTTTTGCCCGATTTGAAATGGGAACAATTTCATTTTCTTGGGAATACCTCTGTCCAGGGGGCTTATAAATCATTGCTAGATTGGAGAACCCGAGAGAAAGTAACGGAAATTGCCTCAAAAATGACGTATATAGAATTATCCGCAGATAATAAATTTTATGATGCTTTTATGTCGGCAATGTTTTTACCTCATACCGACTTAAGTAAATTTCCTTCTGTAGAGATCGCAGTAAATGAGAATTTATTGAAAACTGATTTGGAGTAAGAGGAGAGAGTTATGTATATTATCGGAGAGAACATTCATATCATTTCACCAAAAGTAAAAGTCGCATTAAAAGAAAGAAATAAGAATTTCTTTCAAGAATCAGCGATTAAACAAGTGGAAGCTGGAGCAAGTGCAATTGACTTAAATATGGGTCCGCGGAAAAAGGATTGGGAAGAAGTATTTCCTTGGATCGTCAAAGCAGTTGAGGAAGTAGTAGATGTCCCACTTGTTATTGATACAACTAACGTAAATGGCATGGAAGCGGCTTTAAAAGCCGCAACCAAGGCCCAACCCATTTTGAATTCTACATCTGCAGAAGCGGAAAGATTAGAAAAAGTACCTTTGTTAGCAAAAAAATATGGAGCCAGGTTAATTGCGCTCACAATGGAAAAAAGCGGAATACCTGTAGGTGCAGACGAAAGAGTAGGTATTGCCTTAGAAAAGTTAATCCCTAGGTTATTAGAACTAGACTACAACATGCAGGACCTAATTATTGATCCATTAGTACTGACCGTATCCGGGTGCCAAGAGTTCTGTCCAGAATTAATTGAGGCTGTGAGAACACTCCAATATGCATGGGATCCTCCCCCTGGGATTTCAGTTGGTTTATCTAATGTTTCTAATGCAGTACCAAATGAAAACCGACCTTTGATCAACCAAGTATATTGCGCAATGCTAATGGGTGCTGGTTTGAACATGATGATCGCCGATCCATTTGATAAGGGGCTTCGCGAAACAATTCGCGTAATTGAAGACCGAGACGAAACAACTGACGTTGGGAAGCTTTATATAAAGATTTCAGATCGGGTTGCTGCCATGGAAGAGCCAAGCATTGATGATGTAAACATGTCTGATCCTAAGCAAGCTGAGATTTGGAAGACGGTGCAAATATTATTGAATAAAGTAATTTATGCTGATTCATACCTTCAACAATAGGGTATATGATCGCTTTTTGATAATAATTAACTATTAGATACAAAAAATTAGTGGAGCTCTAAATGCCTATATTTACACCTGGAAGACGCTGGCAGCCTCCTTTTATGCCTTTCAAAAAGGAAAAATCGTCTAAAAGAGTCATGGCCCAGGTTGAGAAAATGATTAAAGGCCCTCTCTTTGGATGCAGGATGTGTGGGAATTGCCTTTTACAAGAAACTGCGTTCATTTGCCCTATGGAATGCCCTAAAGGTGCAAGAAATGGCCCTTGCGGGGGCTCGACCCAAGAATATTGTTATGTGGATGAAACACGACCATGTATTTGGTATAGCATATATGAAAGGGCCACAAAAATGGGGCGAGAAGAAATGCTTTTGGAAGTTCTTCCTCCATTGGATTGGGACAAAGTAGGCACAGAAACTTGGGGAGAAGTGATTGAAAAGACCAGAGAAGTAGGCACAGTTAAAGTCATCTCTGGGTTACTTTCGAAAGATAAAAAAAAGAAGAATGATATTCAAGAAATTGTCTTCGATCCCATTAGACAACCAGATTGGTGGCAGGGGGATTCGGAATACCATGCCCCTGCTTATGAAGAGCCAATTTCGCAACTTGAAGCCCAATTAAGAATGGGTGAATTTGTTGTCACTTCTGAAGTCGCTCCCCCCATGAGTACCGCTACCAAAATATTGAAAAGAAATATTGAAATGATCGAGCCTTATGTTGCGGCAATTAATTTTACGGATTGCCCCTCCGCAACTCCTCGAATGTCTAGTATTGCCTGTTCTAAAATATCCTATGATCTGGGTGCCGAACCAGTAATGCAAATTGCTGCGCGTGATCGCACAAGGACTGGACTGCAATCCGAGGTAATTGGTGCAAGCGCATTGGGTATGAAAAATATTTTATGCCTTTCTGGTGATAATGCGCGGATGGGACCAGCCCCAATTGGAAGCACTGATATTTTGGATATCGATTCAATTCAAATGCTTTGGATATTACGACGAATGCGAGATGAAGGAAAATATTTGGATGGACGTAAGATAAAGTTTCCTCCACAGATTTTCCTTGGTGCTGCTGGCTCACCATTTGCCTCTAAACCCTCCTTTCAAGCAATTCGTGAGCATAAAAAGATCAATGCAGGTGCTCAATTCTTCCAAACTAATTTAGTATATGACCCTGATGGATTAGATATCTGGTTGAACGAATTAGCCAAGCGAAATATTCTCGATAAGGTTTACATTTTAATTGGGGTTACGCCTCTCAAAAGCCTTAAAGTTGCTCAGTATATGCATAATGAGGTTCCCGGAGTATTTATTCCAAAAAGCTTGTTGAATAGAATGGAAGATGCTGGTGAAGATGCTGCAGAAGAAGGGGTTCAAATAGCATTAGAATTAATTGAATCAATAAAAGAAAAACAAGGTGTAAACGGTATTCATCTCATGGCTGTTGGATGGGAAAAAATCGTTCCTCGAATAATTACCGAAGCAGGGCTCGCCCCGAAAAATATTAACTAAGTTATATCTAATTTTAAGGTAATGTAAATGAAAATTGCAGTCAGCGGAAAAGGTGGAGTTGGAAAAACAACCATAACGGCCTTAATTGCCCAAGCATTTGCAGATAGCGGCAAGGATGTATTAGCTGTGGATGCCGACCCATCTCCCTGTTTGGCAGACGCATTATGTTTTCCTAGTGAATTAAAAGATTCACTTCACCCAATTGCTGAAATGGAAGACCTTATTTATGAGAGAACGGGAGCCAAACCAGGGGCTTCTGGTGGATTCTTCTCCCTCAACCCCCGTGTGGATGATATTCCAGATAAATTTTCGGTTAAACACCGAGGGGTCCGATTGCTAGAAATGGGTTCTGTCGAATTTGGTGGGGGAGGTTGTATTTGTCCAGAAGGGGCAATGGTAAAAACTTTATTTACTCATTTGTTATTTAGAAAAGATGAAGTATTACTGTTGGACATGTACGCTGGGGTAGAACATTTAGGCAGGGCAACTGTAGATTTTGTAGATGCTATGTTGATCGTAGTTGAACCTACTAATCGAAGTTTAAATACGTCAACCCAAATCATAAAATTAGCGACCGATATCGGATTAAACAAAATATATTTGGTTGCCAATAAAATCAGGAATGAAGGGGACGTCGAGTTTATTGAAAAATTTAAACCGGATATTCCACTTTTAGCCAATTTCAATTCTAGCCAAAAAGTGAATGAGGCAGACCATTTAAACGTAGCGGTTTATGATCATGTGAAGGAACTGAAAGAAGAAGCAATGTTAACAGTAAAAAGACTTTATGATTTATCAAATATTGACTAGAAAAATAAACGTCACCTGGAGCATAAAAACATGGTAACTACAATCGCATTGGCTGGAAAGGGAGGGGTAGGGAAAACCACAATTTCAGCTATGGTAATAAAATATCTCATAAAAACCCAGCCGGGATCAATATTGGCAATAGATGCTGACCCTAGTGCTAACCTTAATATGGTCTTAGGTTTGGGATTGGATTGGACGATTGGGGACATTAGAGAGGATATGCTTCATAAAGTGAAGCAGTCGATCACTGCCGGTGGTGCTGCCATGGGGGCTTTGCCTGGGGGGATGAGCAAACAAGATTATCTTAATTATGAAGTTCATTCTGCTGTCGAAGAAGGAAATCGATTTGACTTAATTGCAATGGGCCAACCTGAAGGACCAGGATGTTATTGTGCTGTTAACCATACTCTCCGAAATGTCATTGACGATATTAGCACCGGATATAAATACATCGTAATTGATAATGAAGCAGGAATGGAGCATTTAAGTAGGCGCACTACTCGAAACGTCGAACATTTATTAGTTGTATCAGATCCTACGCAAAGAGGGTTAGTTGCAGCCGAGCGAATTGCCGACTTAAGAAGAACTCTTGATATTGATGTGGAAAACGCATATATAATTTTGAATAGAGTACCAGGGGAAGTTCCTTCTGCTGTAAAAAATAAAATAGATGAATTAGATTTGACTTATCTGGGTAGTGTACCTGCCAACACCGAGCTAACAGAAATGGAATTCGAAGGTGAGGCCGTAGTTGAAGTATCCGATGATAACCCTGTGTATTTAGCAATTTCTGAGATGATGGAAAATATAATCAGTTGACAATATATTGGAACCTATGCCAGATCATATAAAAGTATCCGAAAATATACTCTCATTTAATGATGAAATTGCTAAAATCAATAGAAAGTTGTTGGATGAGTATAAATTATTTTCTATAAATATAATGGCTTCTCCTGGGGCAGGTAAAACAAGCGCCATATTAAAAACTTTCGAACAAATAACTGGAAAATTTAAGTTGGGAATGGTGGATGGTGATCTTGCTTCATCGATTGACGCCGATAAAGCTAACCAATCTGGAATTTCAGCTGTCCAAATAAATACAGGAGGAGGATGCCATCTAGATGCCAAGATGGTAAATGACGCACTCAAGAAATTGCCATTAGGGGCATTGGATGCTTTAGTGGTTGAAAATGTAGGGAACCTTGTTTGTCCCGCAAATTTTGATCTGGGAACTGACAAAAACATTTTGATTGCGAGTATACCGGAAGGGGATGATAAGCCTTATAAGTATCCGGGTATTTATCGGGGAGTCGATGCCCTAATTATTAACAAAGTTGACCTTTTGCCTTATATTGAGTTTGATTTAAATTATTTCAAAAAAGGTGTGGAGATATTAAATCCCGGATTGGTAACGTTTCCAATTTCTTGTGTTTCAGGAGAAGGGATAGCAGATTGGGTAAAATGGTTTACCGAACATATTTTTGCAAAAAAGGGCACATGAAATCTGTTATATATTGTTGAATTATATAAAATAAAAACCTGGAAAAAATGAATTTTTTCCAGGTTTTTATTTTGGCAGTTCAGTTTCCACCAGCGTATTTCTGAGCGGTCCCGACGGGATTTGAACCCGCGATCTCCGCCTTGACAGGGCGGCATGTTAAACCAAGCTACACCACAGGACCAACAAAAAATAGTTTACCACGCTCACCAAATCAAGTCAAGAATTTATAATAATTCTTATATTATTTTATCAATCAATCCACTTGTCCTAGACGGTCGTGATGGTTATACTTGAAGCCACTGAGGACTTTATGCCAATCAAAAAATTAATTAAATCATTGCCGGAATTATATTCTCCAAAGGATATTGAACTAATTAATCATGCCTATGATGTCGCAGAGAAAGCACATCGTCCACAAAAGCGAGTCTCCGGTGAGCCATACATTAATCATTGCCTTGCGGTTGCTACAATATTGTCCGACTTAAAGGTTCCTCCGGTAGTGGTTGCAGCAGGGTTACTTCACGATACTGTAGAAGATACACCGATTTCAATAGAAGATCTCACAAAAGAATTTGGGGAAGAAATTGCTAATTTAGTAGATGGGGTTACTAAGCTCACCCAGTTACCTCGTGTGTCGCAAACTGAAGAATTAATTGAAGGACCGGATGGAAAATCAGGAGGTTCTAAAAATGGACCTAAATCTGAGCGGGCAAATCGGCGGGTTACTGACCGAAGAGCTGATCTCACAACTGAAAACCTAAGGAAAACATTTTTGGCAATGGGGGAAGATATTCGTGTTGTTTTGATTAAACTTGCCGACAGGTTACATAATATGCGAACCTTGGGCCATATGCCTGAGCATAAGAGAAAAAGGATAGCAAAGGAAACATTAGATATTTTCGCTCCCCTTGCCAGCAGGCTTGGGATATGGCAAATTAAATGGGAATTAGAAGATATCGCATTTAGATATTCTGACCCTGATACATATAAGGAAATTGCCAAAAACTTAGACGAAAGAAGAACTGATCGGGAAAGTCAAGTTGAAGATATTGTGGAGAAGCTAAACGCTCTCATGATCCAAAATGGGCTAGAAGTTGAGGTAAATGGCCGACCTAAACATATCTATTCGATATATAAAAAAATGAATCGGAAAGATGTTTCCTTTGATCTTGTTCGAGATATTAGAGCGGTTAGAATTGTTGTTGAAGATGTCCCAGCCTGTTACAGCGTTCTTGGAATTATTCATTCGCAATGGCGTCCCTTGCCGGGGGAATTTGATGACTATATTGCTGGACCTAAAGATAATTTTTACCAATCATTGCACACAGCTGTAATTTATGAAGACGGTAAAACCTTAGAGGTTCAGATTCGATCCAAAGAAATGCATGAAAATGCTGAATATGGAATTGCGGCTCATTGGCGTTATAAAGAAGGGTCTCAACGTGATGAAATGTATGAGAGAAGGATTGTGTATTTACGCCAACTCATGGATTGGATGCAAGAAGTTGAGGATGCAGGAGAATATGTTGACAGTATGAAAACTGACGTATTCGGGGATCGTGTTTATGCTTTCACTCCAAATGGGGATATTATCGATTTGCCTGCTGGTTCGACACCACTTGATTTTGCCTATCACGTACATACTGAAGTCGGCCATCGTTGCCGCGGCGCTAAAATCAACGGGAAGCTTGTCCCCCTTGATTATGTGTTAAAAACTGGAGATCAAGTTGAGATACTAACGGCAAAACGCGGGGGTCCCAGTAGGGATTGGTTAAATAATAATCTCAGACTTTTAAATACTAATCGGGGAAGATCAAAGGTTAGACAGTGGTTTAGATGGCAAGATCGAGAAGAAAATATCCAATCTGGTAAAGCCCAATTTGAGCGAGAAATAAGAAGATTAAATATTAGCAACGTTAACATCGGGGAAATTGCAAGTGATTTCAACTTAAAGACAGCAGACGATGTTTATCTTGCTCTCGGAATTGGTGATATTGGGGTCACACGAATTGTTCATCATATTGCTGATACCGATGAGACTGATGAAAGTTTTGAGGATTTTCTTGGTGAAGAAGATTTAGTTACGTATGGCGAGGATTCAGTTAAAGTTCTTGGTTTAAAGGGGCTTTTGACGACTATGGCTAAATGCTGTAAGCCAGCTCCTGGGGATGATATCATCGGATACATTACACGGGGTCGCGGTGCTACAATTCACAGAGTGGATTGTCCGAACGTTTTGAGAATAAAAGATCGAGAACGGTTGGCAAGGGTTTCATGGGGCGAGCCAAAATCTACATATCCAGTATCGGTTAGAATTAAAGCCTATGATCGGGACGGTTTAATGCGGGACGTTTCCACCGTCATTGCAAATGAGGGGATTAATATGCGGCAGGTAAAGGTAGACGTAAATAAAAGTCAAGCAGTATTTGATATCATATTGGAAGTTGGAAATATTAATCAATTAAGCCGGGTGCTTACCGTATTAGAAAATTTACCCAACATTATGGAAGCGCAAAGGATAAATCCGGGCTAATAGGTAATTATGTTAAGTGTTACTGATGCAAAAATTAAAATAATAGAAGAATTAAAAATTGTTGAATATGAGACGATATCTCTAGACGATGCGTTAGGTCGCGTCCTTGCAAAACCGTTAAAAGCCTCTGTTGATTCGCCTTCATTCTCAAATTCAAGCATGGATGGATTTGCAGTAATTTCAGCTAATTTATCAGGTGCTTCAAAAGAATTTCCCATCGAACTTGAAATAATAGGCGTCGTTCCAGCCGGAGCAAAACCAGATCAAAAAATTTCCTTCGGTCAAACTATGAAAATAATGACTGGGGCAATGATTCCTGATGGGGCAGATTCTGTTATTCCTGTGGAGAATTCAAATTTAAATTTCCATGAATCAAATACTGAAGAAGAAAAAAGCGTAGAAATATATAAGGATAACCTCCCAGGTGATTATATTCGGTTGAAAGGCGAGGATTTCAAAAATGGAAAAGTTCTGCTAAATAGTCAAACTATTCTTAGGCCACAGGATCTAAGTATTTTTGCAATGATGGGAATAAACCTAGTGGAAGTTTTTTCAAGGGTGAAAATTGGTATTTTTTCAACTGGTGATGAACTTTTAGCCATTGAACAACAATTAGAAGATGGAAAAATTCGTGAAACTAATTCCTATTCATTAAAATCACAAATTTTTAATAGTGGAGCTGAAGTAGTTGATTTTGGAATTGTTGAAGATAATGAAACTGAAATTCGCTCACTGATGGATCAGGCTATTAATTACGGTGTAAATATGATTGTTTCCTCTGCCGGGGTAAGTGCTGGGGAATTCGATTACGTAAGAAAAGTCGTTGAGGAAAATGGGGAATTGAGCTTTTGGAAAGTAAATATGCGCCCCGGGAAACCATTGGCTTTTGGTAGTTATAAGGGGATTCCGTTTTTCGGTTTACCTGGTAACCCAGTATCTGCATTTGTCGGCTATGAAGTATTTATTAGTCATGCAATTGATTTTATGGGTGGAAAAAATATTAATTCTGGAAAGAGAAGAAAAGTTGCCCTTTCGGAAGATGTTCATTCGGATGGTAGAGAAAGTTATTTACGGGCATTTATAGATTTTAATTCGGATAACTTAAAGGCAAATCTTGTTGAGCATCAAGGCTCTGGCAATATTTTTTCCTTGGTAAAGGCTAATTCTCTAATAATTATTCCCGCAGGAATTAAACATTTAGAAAAAGGCGAATTAGTTGAGTATTTAGAAATTTAAATAATTAGGAGACATTCATAATGAATGATAAAACGCTAAAGAATATATCTATAGGATTGACTATCATAGGACTTCTTGATTCTTTGTATTTGAGTTGGCTAAAATTAGCAAAAGACGAAATCATTTGCTTAGGTGGCTGTGATATTGTGAATTCTAGTAAATATGCTGAGATTTTAGGAATACCAGTAGCGCTAATTGGTGCACTAGCGTATTTGGCAATATTATTTTTCTTAATTAATAAAATCGAATTTGTATTTTTCAAAGAAAACTCAACAATAATTGTTTTTATTTTTTCATTAATTGGAGTAATCTATTCATTATATTTGACTTATTTAGAATTATATATAATTCACGCTATTTGCCCATTTTGTGTTATTTCTGCTATAGTTCTTGTACTGCTTTTGGTGACAACTATTTTTAGATTGAAACTTGAATTTGAGGAATAAAAACATATTTTAAAAGGATATTCCTATGCCTCGTATTCGTTGTTCTTATGAAGATTGCGTGTTTATTGTAAAAGGCTTTTGTACATCGGCCACCATTGAATTAGATCCTGAAGATGGCTGTTTGACTTATTCAGAGGACCCATTAGAGATGGCTCGTGCTGAATTCGATGAAGATGAAGTTGAGGCAGAAAGTTGGGAAGAAGAAGGGTTCCAGGAATTGGATACGAAAGATTTTGATGAAGATGAGGATTATTAAATAGGTAACTAATCCTCAAGTTGAAAATATGTTATTTTAAAAAAGTATAAAGGAATATTTTTTGAATGGAATCACCTCAAACCGATAAGATCAATGAAGCTGTTAGATTGATAAAGGGACACAATTTAGATTCTGCGCGAAAAGTATTAACCGAAATCCTTAATTCAAATGCTAATAGTGATAAAGCGTGGTATTTGCTCAGTTTCACTTTACCATCTAAAGAAAGACAAATTTATGCTTTAAATCAGTCCATTAAAATTAATCCATCAAACAAAAAAGCAATTGGCCTGTTATCTGAGCTTGAGGGGAAAAAATCAAACAGGGAGATAGATAAAAAACCTATTAAACCAATTAAAAAGAACGAAGAATCGCAAAAAACAATAAAATCTGTAATCAGTAAGCCTACCCAAAATGTTGATAATGAGAATCTAAATAAAGAAATCAATCAGTTAAGAGATATTTCCAAATACGATGAGTCTTTCCAAAATGAGGTGGAGATATCCTCGTCTTTAGGGGCTACTGAATCAGAAAGTTTAGAACAAAATAGCGGAGATTTATTAAGTGCTCGGTTGCCTATAGAAAATGGAGAAATTGATAAAAAAGAAGAAAACCAGAAAATAGTATACGATGGGGATGATGGTATATCAGAAATTCGAAACGAAGCCATTCATTTTTCTGATGATAGAGAAACAGATATAGATATTAAAAAGTCAAAACGAAGAGTAAGAAAGTTAAATAAAAAATTACCAATAAACAAATTGAGGTCTAACAGACGCTTGGTATTGATAATTTTGATACTCATTTTTGGCAGTGGAGCCTATTATTTATACTCAAATGGATTGTTAAATACCGATACGGGGGATCAGATAATTGCTTTGGCAACTGATTTGTTTTTGCCAACTGAAACTCCAACGATTACCAAGACTTCAATTCCCTCAACAAAAACTATAGTTCCATCAATTACTCCAACCAAAACCACCGTGCCAATCTCTATGCCAGCGAATACTCCTATTCCAATTGCAACTATGACTGCAGAACCCATGTTGCTTGCCGTTCAAGATAAAATAATTGAAATTCAAGAGCAAGTAGGAACAATTAGCGGGCTAAATAATCTGAGTGAAGTTAATACTTATTTAGTTTCAAATCAATATATAGAAAATGTCCTAAATGGTGAATTTAATTCAGTTGAGTTTATTGAAACTTCCCAAATTGAATCGGACCTTTTAGAATACATTGGAATTAACAGCAACAACTACGATTTATCTGTTCATATAAAAAATAAATGGGTTGAACCACGCGGTGGGTTATATATTCCGACAACAAAATCCATCTTTTTTTCGGGTTTAAACTTTGAGGCTGTTGAACAGTACATTTATGTTCAAGAATATTCCCAACATTTGATTGACCATAATTATGGGATTCCTTTTATTGGGGCCTATCCCCATTGTCTTGATTTGGGACAAGATTGTCAGTCTATGCAAGCTCTAATTAAGGGGGAAGCCATATTAATGGCAAATTTATGGGCAGAAAATTATTTGTCCATTGAGGAACGAGCTTCTCTGGATAATTTATTTCCACAAATTTATTTCCTCCCGGCTGGTTTACCTCCGGCATTTTCATCACTAGATCTAGAATTCAATACAATTTATGGGGAAGAATTTGTTTCAGCCTTATACGAATTCGGGGGTTTTCCAGCAGTTCATCAGGCATACAATGAACCTCCTGTAACCACGGAACAAATAATGCATCCAGAAAAATATTTTGATAAAGAAAGTCCTCTGGATGTTGAAATAAACTCATATGACGGATTAATTGATGATAATTGGAAAATAACAAAAAAAAGTGAACTTGGTGAGTGGGGGACATACTTGCTTTTAGGGCACGGAAATGATCCAAATGGGCAGCTTGGGGAAGCAAAAGCTTTTCTTGCAGCTGCCGGTTGGGGAGGGGATCAGGTTCAATATTTAAAGAATAAAATTACTGGGGGAGAAATGGCTGCTGTTTATTGGGTCATGGATTCAGTGCAGGATGGGAATGAACTGTTTGATGCGGTTACTGACTATCTTGAGAAATCTGGCGGAGAATATTCTTTATTAGAAAATGGAATTCAGTGTTGGAAAACGATTAAATATTCCTGTTTATACGGGGATGGAGAAGATGTTGTGTTAGTATTTTCTTCAAGTCTAGGGGATTCGATATCAATAATAAATGGACAAATTGGCGAATAAAATCACCACAAGTTGACAAAAAGCAGTTGCCATAGTAAACTTTTGCGGTTTCAAAAAATGGCGAGGTAGCTCAATCGGCAGAGCAGTGGACTCATAAGTCATTGGTTGACGGTTCAAGTCCGTCTCTCGCCACTAGATGGAAACGTGATGAATTAAATTTCATCACGTTTTTTTTTATGCAAAAACATAAGATAAAATATACTTACGAAAAGGAGAAAAAAACCAGGAATGGATAAATCTATCGAGAAATTTTTTAAACCAAAAGGCATCGTTCTTGTTGGAGCATCAAAAAATCCTAATAAATTAGGATATGGACTTGCCAAGAATTTAGTAGAAAGTGAATTTCCTGGGGAAGTTTTTTTTGTAAATACTTCAGGTGGAGAATTATTAGGAAAAAAAGTTTACGAGTCAATTCAGGAGTTACCGGGAAAGGTTGATCTGGCTGTTTTATTGATTTCTTCAGAATTTGCATATGAGACACTAAAGGAATGCAAAGATAAAGGAATATATTCAGTAATAATTTCTTCTGGGGGATTTAAAGAGGTTGGAAATGATGGGGCTTTATTAGAAAAAAAATGTATTGATTTCGCAAATGAAAATGAAATGGCCCTAATGGGGCCTAACTGCATTGGATTAATTGATACACATTATCCGATCAATACAACTTTTTTGCAAGAATCTGAATTAGAAAAAGGTAGCATTGGTTTTATTTCTCATTCGGGTGCTATTTGTGCTGCAATGTTAAATTGGTCCCAAGGACAAGGATTTGGTTTTTCAAAATTAGTTAGCCTTGGAAATCAGGCGGATGTTAATGAAACCGATGTGTTGGATTTCGTCGGCAATGATCTGAATAGCAACGTAATTTCTATGTATTTGGAGGGCGTTTCAGATGGCAGACAATTTGTGAGTACCGGAAAAAAAATTACTCCAACTAAGCCCGTTATTGCCTTAAAGGTTGGTCGTTCTAAAAGCGGGCAAAAGGCAGTGGCTTCACATACCGGAGCACTAGCTGGCGAGGATATTGCTTTTGATGCTGCTTTCAGAAGAGCCGGAATATTAAGAGCGAAAACAATAGAAGGAATGTTTGAATCTGCGAAAACCTTGGCATATTGTCAGATTCCTACAGGGAAAAAGGTCGCAATATTAACGAATGCAGGCGGACCAGGAGTTACCGCAACGGACGCTCTTGAATTAAATAAATTAGAAATTAGCAATCTTGATGAAAAAACCAAAGAGAAATTAAATAATATTCTGCCCGACTCAGCAAGTGTGGAAAACCCGGTTGATATGCTCGCTTCCGCTTCTCCGGAGGATTACAGTTTAGCATTGTCAGCCATCTATGCTGACGAAAATGTTGACATGGTGATGGTGATCTTGCCGCCTCCGCCAATGTTTCCTGCTGAGAATATTGTAGAAGCTATTGCGCCTATAATAAAAGCAAATTCATTTAAACCTTCTGTCGTAATTCCGATGGGCGATAGTCAAATACAGGAAGCAGTAAAGAAATTGCGAGAATTTAAAATTCCTGAATTTAGATTTCCAGAAAACGCCGCAAATTCTTTAGGCTCTTTACACAAATATTCAAAAGTTGTTCAAAGACAAAATGCGAATGAAATCGTTAGGAAAGATATCAATCAGGACAAGGTAAAAAAGATATTGAGCCGATCGGATATTTCGAAAGACGATTTTATGTCTGAAGAGCTAGCACATAAAATTTTGGAGGCCTACAAGATACCAGTATTAAAAATGGAATTAGCAGAAAATCCCAACGATGCCAGGTTGATCGCTGAAAAAATCGGATTTCCAGTAGCATTAAAAATTTCCTCAACGGATATACAGCACAAATCCGACATTGGTGGAGTATTGTTAAACCTTAAATCAAAGGAAGACGTTGATATAGGTTTTAAAAAATTAGTTAGCAATGCTCAAGAAAAATTTCCAAAAGCGTCAATTGCTGGTGTTCACATTCAAAAAATGGCAACAAGCGGACAAGAAGTGATAATCGGGGCAATTCAAGATCCACAATTTGGACCTCTAGTAATGTTTGGTTCTGGGGGTACAGAGGTTGAAGGCTTAGAAGATATAAAATTTTCACTCGCTCCCTTAACCCAGGAAGATATTGATTATATGCTTTTAGAAACTTGGGCCGGAAAAAAACTAGATGGATATCGAAATATTCAACCTGCCGATAGAACTTCCTTGGAAGATGCGCTCATAAGACTTGCGCAATTAGTAAGTGACTTTCCAGAAATTTCCGAAATAGAAATTAATCCATTAAATGTATTGGAAGGTTCAAATGGGGTTATTGCAGTCGATGTAAGGATCAAAATGTCAGGTTAAATCTGATTATCTTGACAATATATATTTTCCTCGTATAATTAAATTGATGAACGTCAGGGTGCCCCCCTCACCTTGGCGTTTATCATTTAAGATGAAATGGGTGGAATTTTATAGGTTATATGTCCTAAATTTTACATGTCGCATGTCCCCTGACTTTATAAAAAAATAATTGGATAATTTGAGTATGAATTATTTGGCTTTTTTGCTAATTGATTCTCTTTCATTTGATAAATTCTATAGTAGTATTTTTAATGAAATCGCCTTTCTGCAGGAGTTTGAAGATGCAAATTGATCTTGAAAGTGTATTTAGTGGATACTCGGGAAAAAGGGAAGAGATTATTCCAATTCTTCAGGATGCTCAGGAAAAGCTAAATTACTTACCAAAAGAGGCAATGAGAAAAATTGCCAAATTTGTGAGGGTTCCAGAAAGCAGTGTTTATGCGATTGCTACTTTTTATGCTCAATTCAGATTCAAACCAATGGGGAAGAATCATGTAATGGTATGCCGAGGCACGGCGTGTCACGTGAATGGTGCCACAAGAGTTTTAGAGGAAGTGGAAGAGCAATTAGGGATATCTGAGGGGGAGACAAGGGAAGATATGGAATATTCCCTAGAAACTGTTGCCTGTATCGGAGCCTGCAGTTTAGCTCCTTGTATGATGATCAACAAGGATGTTGAGGCAAAAATAAACAAGAAGAAAGTTGCCAAAATTTTTTCTCAAGGCAATTAATTATGCAAGTAAAACTAGATGCCTTAATTGAAAAATCAAAAATTGAATGGGCAAATTTATACAGCTCAAAAAAAACTGTAATATTGGTAGGCACTGCAACATGTGGCAGATCTGCAGGAGCACTTGATACTATTAACGCAATTGAAAACTTCACTAATAGTAATGGTATTGAATGTGAAATAATCGAAGTGGGTTGCATCGGGCTTTGCTATGCGGAACCCCTGGTAGTTATCTATTCTGAAGATAAACCCGGAGTCTGTTACGGGGAAGTGGATGAGAAAAAAGTAAAAACTATTCTAAAAGCCCATCTCATCGATCACAATCCTATGCAAAAGTATTCGTTAGGTACATTTGGTGACGAAAAGGTTGAAGGATTTCCAGTACTATTTAATGAGCCAGTTTTAAAGTATCAAGTTAGAAGGGCATTGGCAAAATGCGGAATAATTGACCCCACTAAATTGGAACATTATTTATCTTTTGGGGGATACGAAGGTCTAAAGAATGCCTTTGAAATCGGTCCAGAGAAAGTAATAGAAACTGTAAAGGATTCTGGATTACGGGGGAGGGGTGGTGCTGGTTTCCCGACCTGGAGGAAATGGCAATTTTGCCACGACTCTGATAGCGACCAAAAATACTTAATTTGTAACGCCGATGAGGGAGACCCCGGGGCATTTATGAATCGAGCTTTATTGGAAGGGGATCCCCATGCATTGTTGGAGGGGATGATTATTTCTGGTTATGCATTGGGAGCGAGTACAGGTTATATATATTGTCGAGCTGAATATCCTCTTGCCCTTGAGCGGCTACATCTGTCCATCGAGCAGGCTAAAGACATTGGTTTGCTAGGTTCAAATATTCTTGACAGTGGATTTGACTTTAATATAAAAATCAAGGAGGGGGCTGGAGCATTTGTGTGTGGGGAAGAGACAGCATTAATTGCCTCAATCGAAGGATACCGCGGCATGCCAAGGCCTCGACCGCCATTTCCTGCTGTTAAAGGATTATGGGGGAAACCAACAATTATCAATAACGTTGAATCTCTTGCATGTGTTTCTTTAATATTAAAAAATGGTGCTGAGTGGTTTTCAGAAGTGGGAACCGAAAGCAGTACTGGTACGAAGACAATCGCCCTGGTTGGAAAAATTAAAAATACTGGTTTGGTCGAGGTACCCCTTGGAACCACTCTAGAAGATCTGGTTTTCAAAGTTGGTGGAGGAATTCCAAATGGAAAGAAATTCAAAGCTGTTCAGACGGGGGGACCTTCGGGCGGTTGTGTACCCTTGGAATTGTTAAATACTCCGGTGGATTATGATTCCCTGAATTCTGTAGGAACAATCATGGGCTCTGGTGGCGTAGTTGTCATGGATGAAGATACCTGCATGGTTGACTTTGCAAGATTTTTCCTAGATTTTGCTGAAAAAGAGTCCTGTGGGAAATGTGTTCCTTGCCGACTTGGCACTAAACAAATGTTAGATATTCTCGAAGATATTGTGAATGGCAAGGGCAAGATCGAAGATATCAAACTTTTAGAAGATCTTTCAGAAGGGATAATTTCTGGTTCTTTATGTGGATTGGGGCAAACTGCTCCTAACCCAGTAAAAACTACATTGAAATATTTCCGAGAAGAATATGAAGCCCATATCATTGATAAGAAATGCCCTTCTAAGGTTTGTAAGGAATTAATTCATTATTGGATAGACCCCGAATTATGTGTAGGGTGTAGGGTTTGCTTAGGCTCATGCCCAGGAGGAGCCATTACTGGAGACGTGAAAGTTGTCCATGTAATCAATGATAATCTTTGTACAAAATGTGGAATGTGTTATGAGGTATGTCCCCCGAAAATTGATGCGATAGAAATTATCCCAGGTTCTTCTGTGAGAGTGGTGTAAAGATATGGTAAACAAAATCAGCTTCACTATCGATGGTCAAGAAATATTTGCAACAGAAGGCATGAGCGTACTTGACGCTGCACTTGAAAATAATATCTATATACCAAATTTGTGTCACCATCCTGATCTAAAACCTGTTGGAGTTTGCCGCCTTTGTGGAATAGAAAATGAAGGCAGGATGCAAATGGCATGTATTACACCTGTCGCAAATGATTTAAAGATTCTCACAAATACCCCTCAGGTAGTTGAATCTCGTAAAATTTCACTTGAATTGTTGATCGCAAACCATAATATGGAATGTCTCTCTTGTGCCCGGGGAAATGATTGTGAATTATTAAAAATCTCATCGTTTGTTGGGGTAGATCAGTTGCGCATAAACCAAATGAGAAAGCCTTTGGTATTAGCACCTATTGACAATTCCAACCCGTTCTTTTTATTTGACCCAAATAAATGTGTCCTTTGTGGTATTTGTGTGCGAACCTGCGAAGAAATTCAGGGCAGGCAAGCTATCGATTTTATCAATCGTGGATATGGCACAACAATTGGTCCGTTTGGGGGTGAATCTTTCAAAGATTCCATTTGCGAATCTTGCGGTGAATGCGTTGTTAGATGTCCAGTTGGGGCATTGGCGGTAAAAAATTATCGGGAACCTTCCTATGAAGTTGAATCTGTTTGCTCATATTGTGGCGTAGGATGCGGATTGATATTAGGTGTTCAGGGAAATGAAATTGTAAATGTCCGTGGGAATCGGGATGCAAAAACAAATAATGGTGAACTATGTGTAAAGGGAAGGTTCGGATATAAATTTGTTGATCACCCCGACCGGCTTACTCAACCAAAAGTCCGTCAGTATTTATTAGAGAACGATGGCGTTCGGATTGATAAGGCAGATAGGGGCGAGTGGGTGGATGTTGACTGGGAAACTGCTATTGATGTGGTATCAAAAAAATTCTCGACTATTAAAAAAGAATCGGGTTCCGACGCCATTGGGGTTTTGGCCTCGGCTAAATGCACGAATGAGGAAAATTATTTATTTCAAAAATTTGCTCGACAAATTATTGGCACGCACAGTGTAGATCACTGTGCCCGTCTTTGACATAGTTCTACCGTCGCCGGTCTGGCGGCATCCTTTGGTTCTGGGGCAATGACAAACCCGATGAAAGACATCGAAGAAAATTCAAACGCCATTTTTATCATTGGGTCTAACACCTCCGAACAACACCCAGTTTTTGGATATAAAATTAGACGAGCCGTTATGCAAAGGGGGGTTAAATTAATTGTTGCAGATCCAAGGCGAATTAGTATCACTGATTTCGCAACCCTGCATTTGCAACATAAACCCGGAACCGACATTGCGTTAGTCAATGGAATTGCCCATATTATTCTTGAAAATAATTGGGAAGATGAACAGTTCATTGCAGAACGCTGTGAAGAATTTGAAGATTATGCGGAAAGCTTGAATAAATATACACCTGAATTCGTATCGAAAATCACGGAAGTAAGCATTACAGACTTAAAAGAAGCTGCAGAGATTTTAGCAAAAAACAGCCCTATGGCGGTTTTATGGGCAATGGGAATCACTCAGCATACTACTGGTGTGATGAATGTATTCAGTCTTGCTAACCTGCAAATGCTTTTGGGAAATATGGGTAAACCTGGTGGAGGATGTAATCCTCTCCGTGGTCAAAATAATGTGCAAGGTGCTTGCGATATGGGAGCTCTTGTCAACGTATTTCCCGGGTACCAAAAGGTAGTTGACGAAAAAGTTCGAGAAAAATTCAATTCAGCTTGGAAGCTTGGCAATAGTAATGGAAAAAATGGGGATTCGCTATTTGGGGAGTTGCCCGGGAAAACTGTAACTGAAATGACTTCGGGAGCACTTTCGGGCGACGTCCGCGGGTTATATATCATCGGAGAAAATCCGGTAATGTCAGATCCAGATAGCAATCATGTTCGAAAAGCATTTACGGAATGCGAATTCATGGTCCTTCAGGAAATCTTTCCCTCGGAAACATCTAAATTTGCAGATGTATTATTGCCTAGCGTAACCTTTGCTGAAAAAACAGGTTCCTTTACAAATACCGAAAGGAGAATTCAACCAATATCGCCTGCTATAAAGGGAAAAGGGAATGCTTTGCCCGATTGGAAAATCACCTCAATGCTCGCTAATAAAATAATTGACATAGAGGGTAAAAATATTTCCGGTTTGCATTCGGGGTGGAATTATGAATCTCCAAACGAGATAATGGAAGAAATTTCTAGCCTAGCACCAATTTATGGTGGTGTTAATTATTCACGAATTAGGTCAGACGAAGAATTACACTGGCCTATTCTAAGCGAAGAACATCCAGGAACTCCCATATTACATGTTGGTGAATTTTCAAGAGGCAAAGGTAAGTTCCACCTTTGCGAGCAAATTGACGCAGAAGAAATGCCCACGGAGGATTATCCTCTGATCTTGACTACAGGTCGAGTCCTTTACCATTGGCATGGGGCCGAAATGACTAGACGAGTTCAAGGCTTAGTAGATATTTATCCTGAATCCTTGGTGGAAATTAATCCTGCTGATGCTGAAAAACTGGGTATTTTAGAAAATGACAAAATAAAAGTTACTTCACGCAGGGGAGAAATGATTGCAAAAGCATTTGTTACAGATCGCGTTTCTGCGGGTGTAATTTTCGGAAACTTTCATTACCCCGGGGAGCAAAATGTGAACAATTTAACTATTGCTGCATTAGATCCAACTGCCAAAATTCCTGAGTTTAAAGTTTGTGCAATTAAGGTAGAAAAGATTTCTTTGGACTAGCAAATAAAACACCAAACGAGACCTTATCAATAAGGTCTCGTTTTTTATTAAATTGAACTGGGATTTATGCTAGGTTATAATTTCTTCATGGAAAAATTTTCAGTTGTAATTCAGGCTGGTGGGAATTCCACCAGAATGGGGGAAGATAAAGCCCTAGTTAAATTTATGAATACAACCCTTATTGAATATATTCTTTCTCAAATTCAGGGCATTGGCGAAGAGACGATAATCATTTCTAATAAACCTGAAAACTATAATTATTTAGGATACAAAGTCTTTAGCGATATTTTAAATGGTGTCGGGGCGTTAGGGGGCATCTATACTGCCATTCACTATGCAAGTCAGCCAAAATGCCTGCTATTGGCCTGTGATATGCCTTTTATTAGCATCCCTTTATTGAATTATATGTTGTCTGTGGATCAGAATGCTGACATAATCATTCCCCGATTGAAAAATAAATCTTTTTCTGAACCATTTAGGGCTTTATATTCAAAAAATTGCCTCCCTTCGATTAAAGAGGCGATTGAACGTGGAAATAAAAGGGTTATTTCATTTTTTGAGCAAGTAAACACAAAATACGTGGAGTATGATGAAATAATTAAAATTGACCCAAAATTAAGATCTTTTACGAACATTAATACTCCTGAAGATCTGTTGGAAGCTGAGAAAATAGCTATAAAAATTTGATATTCCTACAAAGATACTCCAAAATGATTTTACACATGTTACACTAATCCTTATTAATTGAAATGCGTTAAGGAATTGATTTCATGCCCCAAAAGGACAAAATAATTAGCGAGCTTAAACTAAATCCGAAAACCATCATAGATGATTATCGAATGGCATTTAAAAGCAGACAAGCAAGCATTATCGGACGAAGAGAAGTTTTGAGTGGAAAAGCTAAATTTGGAATATTTGGAGATGGAAAAGAAGTTGCTCAATTAGCTATGGCCAAATCGTTTCAAAAAGGGGATTTTAGGTCTGGATACTATCGGGATCAAACCTTCATGTTTGCTATTGGGGAGCATAAAATTTCAGAGTTTTTTGCTCAATTGTATGCAGATCCAAATATTAAAAATGAGCCTGCTACTGCTGGACGTTCCATGAACGCTCATTTTGCAACCAGAAGTCTAAATGAAGATGGCACTTGGAAAAATCTGATGGAGATAAAAAATTCTTCTGCAGATATCTCACCAACCGGTTCTCAAATGCCCCGGCTGGTTGGGCTAGCGTATGCATCAAAATTGTATAGAGAATTAGAGGATTTAAAAGAATTTGTAGAATTTTCTGATAACGGAAATGAAGTTGCTTTTGGAACTATTGGAAACGCAAGTTGCGCAGAAGGAATATTTTGGGAAGCGATAAATGCGCTTAGCGTACTTCGTGCACCGGCTGTTGTATCAATATGGGATGATGGATACGGCATATCTGTTTCGAATCAATATCAATTTTCTAGAGATTTATCAGAACTTCTCTCTGGTTTTCAGAGAGAAGAAGGAACGGATAGCGGATTTGATCTGTATCGAGTACCTGCCTGGGATTACCCTGCGCTAATCGAAGCTTACAAAAAGGCTGCGGATACAGCAAGAAAAGAACATGTACCCTCAATTATTCACGTGGTTGAAGTAACTCAACCCCAGGGCCATTCCACCTCAGGAAGTCATGAACGTTATAAATCAGCAGAAAGATTGAATTGGGAAAAAGAATATGACTGTATCAAAAAATTTAGACGTTGGATTTTAGAAAATGAGTATATTTCTGAAAATGAGCTCATTGAATTTGAGAAAATTGATATTGAGCTAGTTGAAGATATAAGGATAAAGGCATATAACGATTTTAAAGACCCCATCTTAAAAGAAATTGCCGATTTTTCTGATTTGCTTGATGAAATTTCAACTGATTCCTTATATGCAGATAAATTGGTACAGATTAAAGATAAAATTGCCAGAAAAGCAGGTGTTCTTAGACAAGACATTTTGGTTTCTGCCCAAGACGCCTTGATCATTCTTCGCGAGGAAGAAATTCCAGCAAAAAACAAACTAATTGCTTGGATTAATGGACAAAATGAGGTCTATCAGAGGAATGTGAGTTCACATTTGCATAGCAATTCAGAATTATCCACCGAGAATGTCAAAGAAGTGAAGGCTATATATTCAGCTGAATCTCCCATGCTTAATGGTTTTCAGATAATGAATCGTGTGTTTGATACATTTCTGGAAAGGGATTCTCGCGTATTGGCTTTCGGTGAAGATGTAGGATTTTTAGGTGGAGTTAACCAGGGTTTTGCTGGATTACAACTCAAGTATGGGGAGCTCCGAGTTGCAGATACAGGGATTCGGGAAGCAACGATTATGGGACAAGCAATTGGGCTTGCTCTGCGAGGATTTAGACCCATCGCAGAGATTCAATATTTAGATTATTTGCTATATGCACTTCAAATAATGGCTGATGATCTAGCGACATTACTTTGGAGAACCAAAGGTGGACAAAAGGCGCCAGTTATCGTGAGAACCCGTGGACATCGCCTTGAAGGGATTTGGCATTCAGGGTCGTCAATGGGGGGCATTTTAAACTTAGTGAGAGGTATGCATTTATTAGTTCCCAGAAATATGGTTCAAGCTGCAGGGTTTTACAATACCTTATTGAAATCTGATGAACCAGGAATAGTCGTTGAAGTTCTTAACGGATACCGATTAAAAGAAAGGTTGCCCGATAATTTCGCTGATTATTCTGTCCCTGTGGGTATTCCAGAAATTATCCGGAGTGGATCTGACATCACAATCGTCACATACGGTGCTTTGGTGCGCATAGCCAAAGATGCTGCGGAAAAACTTGAAAAAGTGGATATTAGTGTAGAGCTTATAGATATTCAGTCTTTATTGCCCTTTGATGTTGAACATAGAATTGTGGAATCCTTGAAAAAAACAAATAGCATTTTATTTCTTGACGAGGACGTACCCGGAGGAGCTTCAGCATATATGATGCAAGAGGTTATAGAAAAGCAAAATGGGTATAAATATTTAGATTCTCCTCCTGCAACTTTATCAGCTAAACCCCATAGACCTGCATATGGTTCTGATGGTGGGTATTGGTCAAAACCAAATTCTGAAACAATTTTTGAAAAAGTTTATGAAATGATGCATGAAACTGATCCCCAAGAATACCCAATATTTTTTTAGGAGGAAATTTACGTGATGGAAATAATCACTGGCGCTTTGATTGTTGGACTAGGATATATGTTTGGTTCGTTGACATTTTCAATTTGGATTACAAAATATTTAAAGAATGTAGATGTGCGAGATTCTGGTTCAAAGCATGCTACAACAACAAATACAATTCGACAAGCTGGGTTCTTTGCTGGTTCAATCGTTTTGGTATTGGATATTCTTAAAGGTTTTATTCCCACTTATCTCGCAATTACCTTTGGTCCGGATTGGTCAATCCCTCTAACGGCTACTTTTGCCGTAATAGGTCATTGTTGGCCCATTTTCGCAGAATTCCGTGGAGGAATGGGTTTGGCAACTGCTGGTGGTGCATTAATCGCAATAATGCCAATTTCATTTTTGGTTGCTTTAGCTGTATTAATCGTCCTTACTTTAGTCATAAAGCATAGTGCTCGGGCTGCCATGGTTTTTGGATTCTTGCTTCCTTTTATCCTGTATATCTTAAATGGGACCCCCAACAAAATTTATTTAGGTATTGGAATGGGAGTAGTATTGATATTTAGGTTTTATAGTGATTACAATAGAAAATATCGGGAGTTGTGGCTTGACAGAGACGTAGAAGACGGAAAAGTTTAAGGGGAAGGGCCAAACCATTCAATTTCAATCACCTGACCTGTTATATAGCGTGACTCTTCCGACCCAAAAAATATTGTCGCGCCAACACAGTCCTCAGACTTTAAAATTCGAGATTTGTCCTCATCCACATTTTCCCTCATAGGAGTATCAACCTTTCCTGGGGCGATTGCATTGACCCGAATATTATCTGGTTTACCTTCTTCCGCCGCAGTCTTGGTAAAACCTATTTGTCCCCATTTGCTTGAAGAGTAAGATGCATACATCGGATACGCCCTTGTACCAGACAGGGATGAAACATTAATAATGCTTCCGCCGCCATTTGATTTCATTGATTTCCAAACATGTTTCGTAAAAAGAAAATTTGATGTTAAGTTGACCTCTAGCATTCGATTCCAATTATTTAATCTAGTTCCCCAAATCGGGCGGAAGCCCCCTAAACCCGCATTATTTACCAAGATATCTACATTTTTAAATTCACTTAATGCGTAATCGATTGAATTTTTAACCTGATCTTCTTTTGAGACATCGCAAACAAAAATTGAAGATTTTTGACCTAGTAGGGTAATTTCCCTAGCTGTTTCTTCGAGTTCTTTTTCTGTTCTAGATATTAATAGGAGGTCTGCCCCTTCTTTTGCATATTCGATAGAAATTGCTTTTCCTATCCCTCTTCCCGCTCCCGTCACAATGGCAATTTTGTTTTTTAATCTCACTAAATACCTCAGATAATTATAATTAAATATTATTTCTTCTTTTTCTTTTTTGGAGAGGCGTTGATAATTTCGGGGGGAAGGTGTTCTAATCCTATAGCCTCTTCATCACAAAATATCATTGCTCTTTCAATTACATTTTTTAATTCCCTAATATTTCCTGGCCAGTCATAATTGGCCAATGTTTCCAAGGTCTTTGGGGTGGCTTCTAAAATATTGACCCCCATATTAAGATTAAAATCTTTGATAAAAAAGCCAACTAACTCAGGAATATCCTGCTTTCTTTCTTTTAGGGTGGGGAGGTGCAAATCAACAACTTTGAGCCGGAAATATAGATCATCCCTAAATTCTCCATCCGCAATTTTTTCTTTTAGATTTTTGTTGGAAGCAGCCAATACCTGTACATCGACATTGATAAGCTTTGTGCCGCCCATTCGCCTGAAAGCTCGTTCTTCCAACGCTCGCAATAATTTTGCTTGCATTTCTGGATGCATTGAAGAAATTTCATCTAAAAATAAAATTCCTCCATCGGCAGTTTCAATGAGTCCTGGCTTTCTTTTATCTGCGCTGGTAAAAGCACCTGCTTCATAACCAAAAAGCTCCGATTCTACTACCGTGCTCTGAATAGCGGCACAGTTGAATGCAATAAAAGGTTTATCAGATCGATTGCCCATTTGATGGATCGCTTTAGCCAAAACCTCTTTTCCGGTTCCGGTTTCCCCAGTAATTAATACTGAAGCGGCTGCTTGTGCTGCCCTTTCGGCTTGAGAATAAACTGTTTCCATTTCAGCGCTTTTTCCCAGAATAAATTGGTGATTTTCTCGGTCACGTTGCCGAAGATGGGCAAGTTCCCTGCGCATATTTAGGATGTCCCCCGCCCTTAAGATTGAAGCCTCTAATTCGTCAATTTGAATTGGTTTTTGTAGGAAATCATGAGCGCCATTTTTCATTGCCTTAACTGCCATTTCTATATCCCCATGACCGGTCACCAAGATAATGGGAGGCCGAGGGTTTATATGAGCAGTTTCTTCAAGTAGTGTAGGACCATTTCCATCTGGAAGCATAACATCAAGCAATATGATATCTGCGTTTCCGAGATCAATTTGTTTTCGGGCACTCTTTAATGTATCAGCTTCAATGGTATTAAAACCTTTAGCACCGAGTATGTCCCTTATATTTTCACGGGCATGTTTTTCGTCTTCAACAATTAAAATGGTTAGACTCATGCTTTTGTTATCATCCTTTTATTATTCTTTCCCTAAAGTGTGGGTAATTTTATGTTAAAAATTGTTCCGCCTGGAAAGCTCTTTAGTGATATCTCGCCGTTATGGGAAGAAATAATTCTTTTGGAAACTGCAAGCCCCAATCCGGTGCCATCATTATTTGTTGTAAAAAATGGCTTGAATATTTTTTCTTGGATTTCTGCCGGAATACCAGGTCCGTTATCTGATATATCAATATTAAGTTGTTTTGTTATACCTTTACTTTCAAGCGGTTCAACCTTGATTACGAGTACGCCATTTGCTTGGTCCCGCATTGCTCTAGCAGCATTTCCAATAAGATTGGTGAATACCTGCTCTAGAGCATTTTCATCCGCATTTATTTTTGGCAGAGAATTAGGAATTATTAATCTCGATTCGATGTTTTCACGTTCAAGGCGATTTTGCCAACTATCCGTCAATTTTTCCAAAAATACCTTAAAATTTATTGGAATAAGTTTGTGCTCCGTTGTTTTTGAGTAGGACAATATCTTATTTATTAAAACGGTTAATCGCTCGCAATCATGCTTCATTCTTCCAATTTGCTTTTGAATATCTTCATCATCGGGGAATTTAATTTCCATCAATTGTAAACTGGTGCTTATATTATTTATAGGATTGCGAACTTCATGTGCAAATGTGGCTGTAAGTTCACCAAGCATTGCTTGTTCTTTCAAGCGATTTGACTCGACTTGAATTTCTTCTTGTTTGCTTCTATCTGAAATTAAAATAGCAAGTATATTTTTGTCTTCAGAAACAATTGGGATCGCCCTGATGTGAAGCAATATGGATAACCCATCTCTCCGCCTGATTCGAACATTGCCAAAATCGTTGATCAAAGATTCTGACAAAGTTATTTCTTGGATATTAGTAATTATGGTGTCCATTCCTATTAATATGTCTTTCAGGTTTTGTCCAATTACTTCAGTATTTGAGTAACCAAGGCTTTCTTCGGCAATAGAATTAAAATTTATAATTTCAAGCTTATCCGTTACCAAGATGAGACCATCGCTGATCACATTTTCAATTTTTTGTCCGATATTTACCGAAGGAGGGGCGGTTTTTATTTCAACAGAATTTCTTATCGAAGTTGTAATTGATTTATAGGAAACATAGGTATTTACGAGTAAATTTAGTTGATCTTTAATATCTGCGGGGGGATCATTTTGGTCATCAATGATAAGTAAAATCCCCTTCATTGGGTCCTTCCCTAAAAGAGGGATTGAAGCAATAAAAGATGATTTTCCTTGTGGAATTTCTAGGGAATCAGAAATTTTGATATTTTTTTCCCATATATGAAAATTAGCTAAATGCTGAATATCAAATTGGTTCAATGTTTTAGGTAAAAAATCTTCGTTGCCGTGGGAACTTTGCAAAACCAATTTGTTCTGCGTAGGAACTGGAAAATATATTCCCAAATATTTTGCGCCAGTCAGAAGGGAGCCTGCCTGAAGTAATAATGATTCTGTGGATTTTTTTTCTGGATTTAATCCAATTTTAGATAAAATCTGAATAGCTTGCCATTTTTGCTTATTAAAATCGCTAGCAGATTCTAGTTTATCCAGGTTGTCATCTTTTTCGAATGTGAGTAATGGCCACTGATTTTGCCGGCCCAAAGGTTTTAAATTAATATTGACTTTTACTTGCATACCACTATGGTGTACCAAAGTGGTGTTTTTTGTTTGATTATTGATGACCAGGTTTTTGATATCTTTTTTTTCAATAAATGGAAAAATACTTCTTAGTGGCAGGCTTTCAAGCTCGTCGATTTCGTATGAAACCATTATTCTTGCAATTTCATTCGACAAGAGGATCGAATTAAAATCCGAGCTAATTAGCAAAGTTGGCTGAGGAAGAAACTCAATAATATCCTCAAGTTCATTCCTGCCGGGGGTCTTTTTTAGTATTTTTGAGATGTCTGGTAAACGGGAGGTTTTCATAATTTATTATTGGGAATTGCGCAAATGAGCGGGCAAAATGCCTTCAACCGAGCGATATTTGGCAACCGTTCTCCTTGCAATGTCATATCCATATTCAGATAATAGCTTAACTAGTTTTGTATCGCTTAAGGGTTTTTCCTCATTAGCAATTATTTCTTTCAAAGCGGTTCTAATATGTAAGCTTCGATCAAAAAATATTGAAATTGGCACGATCTTTCCAGAGGGAAGTTGTGCAGATTTACTTGATACTGCGCGGGAGATTGTGGATTCATGTACACCAATTTCTTTTGCCAATTTTGCGCGAGTTATTGGTTTAATGTAGGCATCTCCTTTTAATATGTAATCTCTTTGAAGAACAGAAAGTTTTTGCATAAGTTGAACCAAGGTATGGTTCCTTTGGATCAAGCATTTTATTAATAAATTTGCCTTTTCAATTGCTTCTTTCCATTCACCAGATTTGTTTTCAGGTGCTTCGGCCATTGCTTTTTTAAAAGCAGGATTGAGTTTTAGTGTGCCTCGAATCGGCCACATAACCTCAACAATAAATTGTGGGTCATTTGGATCACCCTGGATATTGATGATTACATCTGGATTTTTATACCGCTGAAGGGTTGGATTCTCTTGGTGTCGAACATTTCCCCAGAAGGCTCTGCCCGGATATGGATTTAAATTACTGCTAATGAATGAGCTAATCTTTTCAATTCTCTGAATAGTTACACCTAATTTTTTTGAGAGTAATTCATATTGATTTTTACTTAAATTATCCAACCCGATATCGATCACTTTATAAGTTAGGGGGTCGATAAATTGTCCATCGTCTATCATATCCAGTTGTGTTAAAAGGGCTGCTTTTGGCGAACTGCACCCAACGCCGATTGGGTCACTTTTGTTAATCAACTCCATAACTTTTTCAACCTTGCTCAGGGAGACATGATGGTATCTTGCTACTTCTACATTTGAAGTTGTCGAAAGTCCATCTTCATCAAGGCTGGAGAGTATATGAGCTGCAAGAGCTCGCTCGTCTATTTCTAGTTCGGTTGCGATTTGCCGAAGAACATAGGTAGGGAGGTCTTCTTGTTGACTTGTAAATTCATCATCAGAGATAATGTCATTTGAGTTGCGTGAAGATGAGATATCTTCACGAGAAGAAACGAAAACTACCGGATCTTCATTGCTGGCAGAATGACTGCAATTTGGGCAGTAAGAATTATTCTTAATTATTCTTTGACAGGTAGGGCAATGATTGGTTTCATTTAGGTCTAGTGCCGGGTTTGTGGCCAATTCACCTTGAATTTTTTCAAGGAGTTCTTGATTATTTAGTGCCAACAAGGTCATTGTTTGAGCAAGGTGAGCAGTAGTCAGTGCTTTGTGGCTGGTATTTTGTCGGGGTACAAACCTTTGATTTACCATTGTTTTATTACCTCATCTCTATAATACTGGTATTTCCATTTACTGCAAGAAATATGCCATACGAGTTTATCGACTAATTTATTTTTCTGTAAATAAAAAAGGGGGATAATTAAAAACGGATATAGAGTTTATTTTTTGGAATATACTATTATTGATAAAATAAATAACGGATAAAGGGATTATTGTTTTGTTCAATAAAATTTATAAAAATAAGGATACTTTAAGAAATATGAAGATTGCGCATAGCCGTCTAGGGAAAAATCTCCACACATTTTTTTCAATGCTAATCTTTGCTCTAATATTTTCTTCTTGTGACAATAACTCAATAGAAAATGTGGAGAGGTTTGATGGGCGAAACGCATTTGATTTTGTTTCACAACAGCTATCTTTTGGTCCAAGAGTTCCGGGGTCTATTGGGCATGAATTAACAATTGAACTAATTGAGGCAACATTAATTAGTAATGGTTGGGAAACGGAGAACAAAAGTGAAGATTTTAATGGGTATGAAGTAAATAATGTAATTGGAAAGAAGGGGGAAGGTAAACCGTGGATTATGATTGGAGCGCATTATGATACAAGGATTTTTGCTGATCAAGAATCCCTGATTGTCAATCAAGGATATCCTGTTCCTGGCGCTAATGATGGGGGATCGGGAGTAGGAATTTTATTGGAATTAGCACGTGTTATTCCTGAATTTCCTGCTCAAGAAATATGGCTTGTATTCTTTGACCAGGAAGACAATGGAAATATCAATGGTCAAGATTGGATAATTGGATCGACCATATTCGTGGAGCAGTTAGAAGATTTTCCTGATAAAGTTGTTATTCTTGATATGGTAGGCGATGATGACCTCAATATATTTTTTGAAAAAAGTTCAGACAGTGAGTTATCCAATGAAATTTGGGGGATTGCAGGCGAATTGGGATATTCTGAATATTTTATTTCAGAATATAGGTTTAATATGATTGATGATCATACCCCGTTTATTCAAAAAGGGATTTCAGCAATAGATATTATTGATTTTGATTATCCTTATTGGCATACCACTGAAGATACCTTAGATAAAATATCTGCGGATAGTTTAGAGATAGTTGGCAGTACAATTTTAGAATGGATTCTAAGGAATCAAGATAGGTAAGTTCGTTTTTTCTAATCAACATTTGTATGAGATCATATAATATAATCCCATGATGGCTAAGAAAAAAAGTTTTTCAACTATACCCAAATCAGAACGCACCTTAATGGTTGGTGTAAACATTCGAGGAATTCCTAGGGATTTATCTCTAGATGATTCTCTAAACGAATTAGAGCTTTTGGCCGAAACTGCTGGGCTTTATGTTACTGGGCAAATTGAACAAAATTTGGTCAAACCAAATCCAAAAACCCTTATTGGTTCTGGGAAAGTGGAAGAAATCAAAACCCTTTTGACTGAATTAGAAACCAATGTAGTGTTGTTTGATGATGAACTCAGCCCGCGACATCAAAGAGAATTGGAGAAAGAATTTGGCGAAGAGATTCGTGTTTTAGATAGAACTGCTTTAATTTTAGATATTTTTGCTCAACATGCAGAAACACATGAGGGATCACTCCAGGTTGAATTAGCCCAGTATGAATATAGGCTGCCCCGTCTTACCCGAGCATGGACCCATTTGGCTCGACAAGCAGGTGGTGCAGGTGGATCTAAAAGCGGGAGCGTTGGTTTAAGGGGACCTGGAGAGAAACAATTAGAAGTTGACCGACGTGATATTCATCGCCGAATTGATCATTTAAAAATAGAAATTGAGAAAGTTCGGGAACATAGAAGCAGGCACCGAGACAGAAGAAAAAAATCACGCATTCCGTTAATCGCCCTCGTTGGGTATACAAATTCCGGGAAATCTACTTTACTAAATCGTTTAGCGGAATCTGATATATATGCAGCCGATCAGTTATTTGCCACGCTTGATCCAACAACTAGACGTGTAGATTTGCCAGGAGGAACTAAGGCGCTAATTTCTGACACAGTCGGATTTATTCAAAAACTCCCAACTATGCTAATTGCTGCCTTCCGGGCTACATTAGAAGAAATTACTGAAGCAGAATTGCTGGTACACGTTGTGGATAGCTCCCACCCAAATGCTAACGAGCAAGCTAAGTCGGTTTTGAAAACTCTTGAAGATATAGATGCAGATAAGATTCCAGTTTTAACCGTATATAATAAAATAGATAAATTTTTGGATTCAAACTTTGCTAATCCAGAAATCACTGAAATTGATTCAATTGCAATATCTGCATTGACTGGGGAAGGAATTGAAGAATTATTGAATTTAATGCATTCTAAATTATTTGAATCTTATTCTTCTGTAAAAATTGACTTGCCTTACAAAGAAGGCGCATTAATTGCATTATTCCATGAACATGGTCAAATAGAATTAATTGAGCAAAAACGCGAGGGGGTCATGATCCATGGAAAAATACCTGTCAGATATGTTGCTAGATATCAAAATTATTTCATCGAGGTAGAAGGTGAAACCAATCAAGATTAATTTTTAGTTTCCATTTCTTTTTGTTTTTTGTGTTTCTGTTCATCCAGGATATAAGGATTTCCGTTTGAGATTTTCCAATCCTCATCCGTCACAAGTGTGATCAACTTAAATCCCTCAGCATATTTCATTTCTTTGCCCTTTCCTATTTCCGCAGTCCAATCCCTCATCCTTTCTTCTGGGTCCCATCCGATCATTTGACTTTTATGCGCTCTTAAGGCCTTTAGTTTCAAATCAAAGGTAGAGTCGATATTGATAAATGTATCTGCATTTTGCCAGCTACTTATAAAAACTTTTCTTGGTTTATGCGCTAAAAAACCTTCATCTTTTTCGATTTCTTCAAATAAGTTAGGTTGACCAGATGCTGGAAAGACGGCGTCTATGGCAACAGTAGCAGCCGCACGATGATCAGGATGATTAATATAACTGTCGCTTACTAGGATTACGGTAGGATCTCCACATATAACAACTTCTGGCTGAAACCGTCTTATTTCTCTAACTAATTTTTTTCGTAATTCCAAAGAGGGTTCCAGTAATCCATCAGGCTCATGTAAAAATATTATTTCGTCTGCCCCAACAATATTTGCGGCATTTCTAGATTCCAATTCTCTAATTTCGATTACTTTTTCTTTTGGAATTTTAGGATCTGCAATACCCGAGTCTCCACTCGTTATTAAGATGTAGGAAACCTTAGTGCCTTCCTTTACCCATTTAGCAAGTGTTCCAGCACAGCTAAATTCTATATCATCGGGATGGGCAAAAATTGCCATTGCACGCTCAGGTACATAAAAATCACTCATCAATAAATTCTCCAATTTATAAGTTTAATTTATTTTTGTAAATGGTTAATGCCTTCCGCCCCGGATACAATAACATCATTGGCTAGATTAATAAACAGTCCATTTGCCACAATGCCTGTTCGTTGATTCAATTGATTCTCTAACTTCTCGGGATGACTTATCTCACCAAATGCCACATCTAAAATGTAGTTGTTCTGATCTGTGAGAAAAGGGGATCCAGTAGTATTTAATCTTAAGTTTGCAATTCCCCCCAAATTTTGCAAGAAAGAATGATGGGTTTTCCAGCCATGCTGTAAAACTTCAATGGGTACATGCCATTTTTCCCCTAAGTTAACTGATATTTTGCTTTCATCCACGACAATTATTTCTCTGTCCGTAATTTGAGCGACCATTTTCTCCCTTAGGAGAGCGCCACCGCCGCCTTTTATCAGGTTTAATTTGGAATCTACCTCATCAGCACCATCAATTGTAATGTCAATTGATGTGTGCAAGTTTATATCTGAGACTTGAATCCCTGATTCTTCAGCTACTTTTTCTACGTTTAATGAACATGGAATACCTTTGATATTTACTAATTCCCCATTTTTTATTTTATTTCCAATTTCAATAATTGCATAAACTGCAGTGCTACCTTCTCCGAGGCCCACAACCATGCCTGATTTGATAAATTCAACTGCCTTTTCGGCGGCCATTTTTTTCATTTGGGTAATATTTTTCTCAGTCATTTCCTAAATTTTCCTCGCCCATTCTTCCAACTCTGCGATGTCCTTTTCCATTATTTGGAATGAAATCACTTTTCTTCCCAAAGATAATAATGCTTTAGCATCGCCAATTGCCTGAGATAATTTAAGCTGGTTAAATGTCAAAGTGAATTCTTCATCTTCAAAATTATCTGGAATTTTTATATCGGTTTTTGGCATTGTGATTATTTGAATATATAAACCTTTGCCTGCATCCCCTTTATGCAATTGACCTGTTGAATGTAAATATCTTGGACCATAACCTAGTGTGGTACCAACATTATATTTATTTGAAAGGGCGTACCTGAAATTCTCTAATATTTTTGTTGTATTAAATCTTGAAGGGATATAAGCCTGAATAGATATATAATCATTTTTTTGAATTTTGGACAAAAAATTTGTTAACTCATCAACTTGGTAGAGGGCTGAGGTACTTGTTGGTAAAAAGCCATTTTCCTTGAAGTCAGAAACGATTTGACGGGCTATTATTTTGGCTTTTTCTACATCTGGTTGATCAAAGGGTTGCACATTAATCAGATGTCCAGCCACTGCCGTAGCAAATTCCCAAAGATAAAATTGTGCACCAAGTTCATAGTGATCTTCTATTTCTATGTTCAGGGTTGGGATAGTTGAGGCGGGAAACGCTTCGTTTATTGGTTTATCTCCAATATTGCCCTCGTGTAGAATTATTGCTATATGATCTGAGGGGAGTGAACTAACCTGGTTACTAGATGTTTCTACGATTGGCAATATCCCAGAACCTGACTTGCCCGTGCTTTCAGCGATCAATTGTTCGCCCCAATTTCCAAATGACCTTAATTTCGGAGAAAAATCTAAAATTAGTTTGTCTTTGCCACTGTTATGCGATTCCCCTAAAAAAGATGCTAGCACCAATCCGGGGTTGGATTGGTCCGAATTTTCTAATAATACCTTTTTCATTTCCTGCGCTGAGGCTAGTAGTTTGTGAATATCAACGCCAATAAGCGCTGCGGGTACTAAGCCAAAAAAGGATAAAGCAGAATACCTTCCACCGATATTTGGATTGTTGATAAATATTTTTCGAAAATTATATTTTTGAGCAGTTTTTTCTAAATGACTTCCAGGATCTGTGATTGCAATAAAATGCTCACCAGGATCTTTTGTTTCGGAATTATTTTTAATAACTGAATAAAAGTATTTCAATAGAGAAAGAGTTTCTACTGTGCTTCCTGATTTTGAAGCGGCAATGAATAAAGTTTCTTTTAAATTTAAGCTATTTTCTAATTTGCTAATTGATGTGGAATCTGTTGTATCTAAAATTGATAACTGCAAAAAACCTTTTTTCGAATTAAACGTTTTTATAAATACCTCTGGAGCGAGGCTTGAACCCCCCATGCCTAGAAGAACTACATGTTTGAATTTATTTTTAATTATGTCAGCAATAAAGGTGTTAATTGAATCTATTTCCGAGAGCATATCATCTGGTGTATCTAGCCATCCCAACCTATTAGAAATTTCTTCTGGATTTGGGCTCCATACAGTATGATCTTTTTCAAATACGCGTTCAATTATTTTTTCTGACAGTAAAGAATCTATTGATGATTGAATTGAGGCGTCTAGTTTTTCATCATGAATTTTCGTGGCGATTTCCATTAATTAGTGATCCTGTAAATTTGAAATCTCATAAATATATGACCTTCCAGACTTTCCTGTATTTTTTATAAGGTTCATTTTCCTTAAAGCGTAGCACATTTTCTGGGCTTGTTTTTTTGAGATATCGTTATTAAGTGCAAGATCGCTGGAAGTAAATTTTTTTGGGATTCCTTTTGCAATTAAATTTTGATAATCATCTATTGTGGTAAAAAAAATACTATTGGTTACTCGTATAATTTTCTGGTCCACTTTGCTCCATTTTTTTCTTCGCCAACTTCCCTTGCCATCATTTTTCCAGAATTCATTTACATCCAAAATAAGAACATGCAGTTGAATTTCAGGTTTGATAATTACTTCCGGAATGAAAATTAATTGACTAAAAATATCCTCAATCTTTCCACGCTTCGGGGATTTCCTTTTTGAGATCTCAACTCCCGTCTCATCCAACCTGATAATCCATTTGTTTTCAATTATTGGGTAAATCAATTCAATTTGATTTGATTTACTTAGAGAATTGAGCTTATTTTTTATTGACCCGAAATTTCCGGTTTGAATTTCAATAAGTTTTGAATCACGAATGATATCTATTACATAGCCTTCATAAGGAACTTCAAATAAATCGCCCTCTTGGGCATACCAATCTTTTATTCCGGAATGCAAAGATTTTTCTTTCAGCACCCCAATCTGCGGGGAAATTGTTGTATCACTCATTTTATTATTATATTTTTCTCTGGCACGAAGCGTGAATAGAATTATCGATTTTTAGACCCTTTGAAAATTTTTTCCTTACCCAATTTCCTGTTGATATCTGTGATTGCTTTTTGTATTTTTGCTTGCCTAAGGTTATTGGGAGAATCCCATAGGCTCAATTGTTTCGTTGGTTGGTCAAAATTTGAAATCCCCACCCCGATCAAACGTATCGGTCTTTTTTTATTCCAATTTTCCGCCAATAATGATTTTGCGTTTGAATAAATTATCTTAGGATCATTGGTAGGAAATTCAATTGTTTTTTGTCGAGTAATCGTTGAAAAATCGGTCCAACGAAGTTTTATTTTTATCGTAGCGCCTTTTTTTTCTGAAGATTTCAAAGATTTCCCAATTTTATCGGATTGTTTTTTTATAATCGATAATATTTTTTTTTCATCTGAAATATCTTCAAAAAATGTGCTTTCTTGACTTACAGACTTTGATCTCCTTTTTGTATTGATTTTTCTGTTATCAATTCCTTGTGATTTTAATGAGATGGAGTACCCGCTTTGACCAAATCTGTTCACTAGATCAGTTAAGGGCCAATCCGAAATGTCCCCAATCGTATAAATACCCAATTCCTCCAGCCTTGCGGCAGTTTTCGGCCCAACCCCCATAAGCATATCTACTGGCAGGGGATGAAGAAATTCCCTTTCAGCACCTTCTTCCACGATTTTGATGCTCATAGGGTAAGAGTTGGTTTTTGTAGATGCTTTTCCAAAGTCATTGGCAATTTTTGCAACTAATTTATTAGAAGCTACGCCAATCGAGCAGGGGAGCCCAGTTTTATTTAATATTTCGGATTGAAGGTCTTTTGCTTTTTTCAATATCGAATCGGAAGAGTTCTTGTTGACCTCAATGTAGGCTTCATCTATTGACATTTGCTCCACATGATCTGAAAAACCGTTAAGTATTTCCATTACTTGCTTGGAGCGTTTTCCGTATTCATTTCTAGTTGAAGAAACAACAATCAATCCCGGGCAGAGTTGAGTAGCCCTTGCCATCGGCATAGCAGACCTTACCCCAAATCGTCGAGCCGCATATGACGCTGAAGTAACGACACCTCGGTTAGATTTTCCTCCAACGACAAATGGTTTACCTTCAAGCTCAGGCTTAATTAATACTTCGACTGCGCAGAAAAAAGCATCTAAATCCAAATGAAAAATGGATTTTAGTGCTTGATTATTTTCTGTGACTATATTCAACAATCTCTCCCAAAATCGAAACGGCAATTTCTTCCGGTGTATTTGCGCCAATTTTTAATCCGGCCGGCCCCTTTATTCTTTCAATTTGGGAAGGCCTTATGCCTTTTATTTGCAATCTTTCAATCCTTTCTTTGTGAGTTTTTTTACTCCCTAAGGCACCGATATAAAAACAGTTGCTGTCTAGAGCGGACAATAATGCAGGATCGTCAATTTTTGGATCATGAGAAAGGGTTACGATTGCTGTGGTCTTTGAAATTCCAATATCTTTGAGGACCTCATCAGGCCAGGCATTGATAATTTTCACGTCCTGGAAACGAGTTTTAGCTGAAAATGCTTTCCTTGGGTCGATTACAATAACATCGAGGCCTATAGATAATGCCAACGAGGATAGGTGCTGGGCTATTTGGGCTCCACCTATTAGAATAATCTTTAAGGGTGGAGAAATAGAATTTTTGAATATTAGACGGTTGTTAGCATGCTTTGACAGGCCAATCTTCTCGGGAGGGGAAGGCAATATATTTATTTTTCCTTGCGAAGATTTTTCATCTATAACTGAGGAATAGGATATTTCAGTTTTAGTCAGCAATGAATCGATTACCAGGTAAAAAGCATCAGTAAAATATTGAGAATAAATTTTTATATTTCCGCCGCAAGCTAGGCCGAAATCCCATGCATCGTGATTAGAAACCCCATATTCAAGCAGTTTGCTTGATTTCTCCGAAATAACTTTCTGAGATTCGCTAATAACTGCAGATTCTACGCATCCACCACTAACTGATCCGGCAAATTCTCCTAGATCGTTAATCGCCATCATCGCCCCCACTTTTCTTGGAGCGGACCCCCAGGTTTCAACTACAGTTGCAATCGCAAATGGTACTTCCTTCTCGCGCCATTTCTGAATCGTTTCCAATATATCGTACATGCTATTTATCCTCTAAAATACCTATGACCTTGACACAGGGATGTTTGAATACTTCTTTATTATGGGGAGCGTTAGCGAGTTCATCGCTTAGGTCTTGACCGCCAAAATGCAAGCATTCATGTAAGCCAGTTCGCCACTTTGGACAATCAGTAACATCGTAAACAATCCCATCATTGGCAATATATATTTTTTGTTCGAAATCGCCATCAAAGCCCTGTAATGTTGATAGATTAAATTTTTTCATAAGGTTTAATCGAAATAATATTAATCCGAGGCACTAGCCATAATCTCGTTTACCCTCGGATATTCCCTATAATGGCCTCTGTTTGCTTCAGGCAAAATAGCAGCTATTTGGCACATGATCTCATCAGTTGATTTTTTTAAGAATTCTTCTTTATTCTTTTTTGGATATAATCCTAATTGATAGGGTTTTCCAATTGTTACAGTAATATCAATCTTTTTCCATGGAAATTTTTCCTTAAAATTCGAATCTTCAGTGCCCACAGTAGAGACGGGGAGGATCCAGGCGTTTGATTTGGCTGCAATGTATGCTGCACCTGACTTTCCTTCAATCAACTCACCTTCGGGGCTTCTGGTCCCTTCAGGAGCAATAATAAATAGTCCATTGTTCTTAATCCTTCCTAGAACCTCTTTCATAGCCCGAATATCCGGGTTGAACCGATCCAAAAAAATAAAATCCATATGCTTTACCCCAAACCGATAAATGGGGTAGCCTTGATATTTTTTTGCGACTACTACAATTAAATTAGGGTGTTTTATGAACTCTTTGATAGAAAGGATCATCAACCCATCTAGGTTTCCAACATGGTTTGCAGTTAACACCACCGGTTTGTCATAGGGAATATTTTCAGCGCCGATCACTCTTTTTCTAGTAAATAATGCAAATCCAAGTTTTACAACTTGGATCAAGAAAAAACGAATCATGAATTACCCCTTATCTTGTTCAGGGGTGGGGGAGTAGGGAGTGCGAAGATCAACAGGTTTTGTTTTTTTATTTCTTGCCCGAATGTTTAGGTACTCAACAAAAACAGAGAATCCCATAGAGAAGTATATGTACCCCTTGGGTATATGGAGTTCTATTCCCTCAGCAATTAAAGAAAGTCCAATCATCAACAAGAAACTCAAAGCAAGAATTTTTATAGAAGGATGATCAGAAACAAAATCAGATAGTGAATTTATGGAGAGCATCATGATAATAACGGAGACAACCACCGCAACAATCATTACCCAAACTTCATTCGCCATCCCAACCGCAGTAATAACTGAGTCTAAAGAGAAAACAATATCTAATAGCAAAATCTGGGTAATCACACTAATAAATGTACTCTGGACTTTTGCGGAGGATTTGCCGCTTTCCCCTTCAAGATTATGATGTATTTCATTGGTGCTTTTTGCTAATAAGAATAAGCCACCCAGAATTAATATGATATCCCGTCCAGAGATTTCAAAATCAAATAAAACAAATAGGGTATCTGTAAGAGAGACTAACCAGGATAAAGACAACAATAACAGGATCCTTGTTCCCATAGCTAAACCCAGGCCATATTGCCGTGCCTTAATTCTTTGCTTTTCAGGTAATTTGTCTGCAAGTATTGTTATAAAAACGATATTGTCGATCCCTAAAACGATCTCCAATGCTACCAGCGTCAATAAAGACAACCATATTTGCGGGTCTGTAATCCAATCCATTCTGTGAAGCCTCCAAAAATAAAGTGTATGTAACGCTATAAGAATATTTTAATTGAATAATTCAAATATTCCCAAAAGTTTTAGTGAAGAGATAGTCACAATTAGGATTAACAGCCTTCTAATCCAAATGGTTCCTTTCTCAACTGCGATCTTTGTGCCAACCCAAGCGCCTAGCATGTTCCCAATTGCCAGGATAAAGCCTGCTTTAAAATTTACCTGTCCCTGAACAATAAATATCCAGAACGTGAGTGACGTAGACATTAAAACAATACCAACCTTAACGGCATTAGCGTGGATCAAATTATAACCTGCACCAAGAACTAAACCAGATAATAGAAATATTCCAACTCCAGCTTGAATAAACCCTCCATATATACCGATCAAGAAAAATAGAAGATATTGGGATATGGTCGGTTTATTTTCCAATAGAGTAATTTCCCCAATAAGCCATTTTTTAGGGCGCAATAAAATGATAAACAACATAAATACCATGATGTAGCCAAATGCTGACCGAAATAAATCCGGAGAAATGATTGTGGCTAAATAGGATCCAATGGCCCATCCAATAATTGAGGGTATTCCAAATTGTCGAAGTCCATTCCGATCAAGCATTTTCTTCTCAGAGAATCCCCGAATTCCAACAATGTTTTGAAGCAATATTGCAATTCGGTTAGTGCCATTAGCTACTTGGAGAGGAAGGCCAAGCAGCTCTAAGATTGGCAGGGTAATTAGAGAGCCGCTGCCGGCAAGGGTATTGATAATCCCAGCAATAAAACCTGCAACAACAATTAGAAAGTAGATAGGGTCAAACGGCATATGGGTACTCCAAAGGAATGCTATCAGAAAAATTAGATTGCTTATCAGCAGTGTTGATTGAATTACAAACTAGTTTATTGCGCATAGCCATATTAATAAATATAATAAAAATTTTACTACACAAATCAAACTACTCTTCAAAAATTTTGTGGTAACCCTTATCTAACTCATCATCGTTCAAATGCGCATATCTTTGAGTAACTTGTATGTTTTTATGTCGGGCAAGTTCTTGGGCTAATTTTAAATTACCTCCGGATCCAATTAATACATTCGTTACAAAATAGTGCCTAAACGAATGGGGGGTGATTGTACCGGCATGATTTTCCCCAAGGATTTCTTTTACCCGGCGGTTTATGATATTTCTCCCAGTAGATGGAGAGATACTCAATATTTTCTCCCCAGCGCCTTTATCGTGTCTTGAAAAGATGGGTAAGGTGGGTAAAGGCTTTCCTGATTTTCCGTCATTGCTAGACCGTAGAGATAAATAAGATTTTATGGAGCGAAATGATCTAGAAGAAAATCTTACGATAGCCTGTGAATCTCCTTTACCAATAATGAGCGCTTTAAATTCATTCCAGTCTAAATCTCCTCGTCTGAGGTTGCACATTTCATGAACTCTCATCCCAGTATCAGCTAAGGTTATGATAAATGCAGCGTCTCTGAAATTTATTAACTGATCTTTTTCACTCTCATACGATAAATTAACAAAATCAGAGGCATATTCAATAACTTTTTCGATATTTTCTTTTGGAAATTGGGGAAGTCTTTGTCCTAAACGGCGGGAACGAGACTTAATTAGCATCTGAAGCCTTTGCAAATTGATTGAAGCCAATTCCTCTGCCAAAAGATATTGATAAAACCCTTTCACTGCAATAAGGTAAAGTTGCTCTGTAGCAGCTGAAAATTGCTTGAGATAGGTCGCCATTTTACCTATTAGGTCCTCATTGATACTTTTTATTTCAAATTTATCCGGATCAATGCCCTGGCCTTCCATTACAGAGGAGAATACCTTTATAGCTTTAGAATAGGCAATATATGTATTTTCGCTTCGAGAAAGCGAAATCATTTCGAGATATCTGTCAAAGGCATTTCTAATGGTGATCATGAAATATATTCTATATGTTATTTACTAAAATGTAGGATTTCTAAAGTAGCAATTTATGATCTAAACGACTTGAATAGGGGGGGCAGAACATATGTTTCGTTATTGTAACATCAAATAAATTAACAATATTGGTATCAGAAAATTTAAATGACGGCATTTAGTAATACGAAAAATGAAACTCAAAGTTTACGATCAGGAAGGGGTAAAGAGACAAAGTATATGCTTGCGGTAATAATACTTATCGATACCTTGAGTTTTGTATGAAGTAATATCCTCCCCTGCATATACTTATCTATGGTTGTGGTGTTTCGGTCGGTTGGTGAAGTGGCCATACAAAGTTGAACCAATCTGTATATCCATGCTTTTCTGCTCCCAACACTCTTACGTAAGATTGTGTTTCACAGCCTGGCTCGTCAATTACAGAAGAATATTCGTACCAGGCCCCTTTCAAGATTTCGACAATTTCTCCTCCCTGACACACCCACGCTTCAATTACGTATGGTGCTTGGTTTGTAAGATCAAAATCGTCTCTTGCGATCATTTGCAGTACATTCCAAGAAAGATTGACCACATTTTCGTTTCTAATTGCCGTAACCCCACTCATTTGATAAAATCCTGGCATGTAGGTTCTTGGGAGCACAGAATGGATTTTTACAGGGGCTATTGACATAACCTCGCCATTTATATCCATATAATCGGATTTGACCCAACATGCATTTGTGCCCCCGATAGCTCGGATCAATAGCCAGGTCCCACTCCTGTTTCGTCCAAATATTTCTAAGTAGTCGCCTTCAAAAACTCCGTACTTAAATAAGTACATCGCACCAGGACCATAATTACAGGATAAAGCGCCGACATTCACCGCCCCATTTAATATAGCATAAGTAGGAGTGATAGTAGGCTGAGGAGTTGAGGTGGGTGATTTGATACTAGTAGGTATCGGGGTACTTGTTTGAGAATCCAATTGAGTAGAAGTTGCAGCCTGAGTAGGGTTTTGGACTAATGTCGGATTATATACCACTGTAGATGATGAAGTTTTCTCTATCACAGGGCCAACATAATTATTATCATCCATTGCAAGATCCAGCAAAGAAGTATCGAAATTACAACCGCTGATAATGATAATTATTAGAATAACTATTGAGGAAATTCTTTTCAGAAAATATTGCATTTCGAGTTGATTAAACCACAAATTTTGAATAAACAATAAGAAAAATATAATTCTCCCATACCTTTACATCGACTTCCTTGTCTCGTAAGTTTCAAGATGTTATTATAATTTTTATGGAAACGAGGATATCAAAATTACAGAAAAATATCAATAATTCAGAAATAGAAGCAGATATAAAAAAGACTTCTATTCCCCTTTTTCTGATAAAAAGGATATTGTCAGGTATCTTATCCTTGGTAATTATTACTTTCCTAATAAATTCGATCACATTTCTTTCCCCCCCACGTGAACGTGCTTTATTGATATTTGGGTCTCCCCCAATGTATCTTTCTGAGACAGAGGTTGAAACTTCACTCACTCAAATAATAGAAGATTACGGGTTTGACAAACCTCTTTTTGAACAGTACAAGATTTGGGTAGTTGGCGTATTCTCCGGGAATCTTGGCTTGGGCAATATTTTTGGCGAAGAAGTTATAGTAATTATAAAATCTCGAATTCCTATAACTTTAGAATTACTTATCTATTCGATATTATTTTATATTCCCATTGGTATATTATTCGGAGCAATATCTGGTTGGCGCGAGAATAAACCCATTGACATCATTAGCCGCTTCACAAGTTATGTTAGTTTTTCGATCCCCCCATTTATATTAAGCATAATTTTCATTTCAATATTTTATGTAACCCTAGGGTGGTTTATGCCGGGCCGAATAGGAATTTCCGAGGGGATGCTGATAAGGGAAGAAACATTTGTCCATTACACCAGATTTTTAAGTATCGATGGCTTCTTAAACAACAAACCAGAAGTTAGCATTGATGCGATTAGACGACTCGTAATGCCAGCTGTGGCGTTATCCTTTTCATTTCTTGGAACTCTTCTATTAGTCACCAGAAAATCTATGATAGCTGAGATCAAAAAGGATTATATTACAAGCGCTTATGCAAGAGGGTTGACAAATACCAAGGTTTTATTCAACCATGCTCTGAAGAATGCAATATTACCCAGCATTACAGCAAGTTCATTGATGATTACCTCAATGCTCACCGAGCTATACATTATTGAGAGAGTTTTCAATCGACATGGTCTTTCGGAATTAATGTTTATGTCCATGATCCCACCAGTAAATATCGGGGTTGCTTTAGGGTTTGCCTTGTACAATTTTCTGTTTGTTTATTTAGTAATGTTTATCTTTGACATTCTTACAATCCTCATTTCCCCTAATTTTAGTTTGATTAACGGAGAATCAAAATGATTCGGTCGATAATTAGATACCCCGATAAAGGAAAATTATTGTTAGCGTTGTTTTTGATAATTATGTTTTTTGCAATTGCCTTGGCTGCACCATTACTCTCAGAACAGGAAGATCCTACGCAACCAAGCTATTTTAAAATTGTGGGAAAACCCTATGATGTTAATCCATACCCACCTACCCCCGAAGTCCCACTTGGCACCACCCCAAGGCAATATGATATTTTCCATACTTTAGTTTGGGGCACCCGTTCTGCATTGAGTTTTGGATTAACAATCACATTTATATCCGCTTTCTTTGGAATCCTTTTAGGAGCACTTAGTGGATTTACCCAGGGAAAAATTGGGGATCTAATCATTAGAATATCGGATACGTTTATAAGTTTTCCCACTATCGCTGGCGTTGTGCTGATCAATTCTTTTTATGCGAGTCAGACTGCTAATTTAGGAGCGACTCCAGATATCATGCATCCAATCATTAATTTTATGATTGAAAGAAATATACATCCCGTTACTCTTGCCCTTATTGCTTTTTCTTGGATGCCATACGTAAAATTAACTCACACTTCGGTAATACAACAAATGGAGCAAGAATATATTCAAGCAGCGAAATCTATCGGTGCTTCCAAATTGCGAATCATAATTACTCACATCCTTCCAAATATTTATTCTCCCATTTTAGTCATTGCAGCTAAATCGATTGGTGGACTAGTTATTTTAGATGCAGGTTTAACTTATATTGGTATTAGTGGCGCAACCGAATGGGGTTCTCTTTTAGTAATTTCTCGCGATTGGATCGTTGGTTCTCTTGCGATCACCTATTGGTGGGTGTTTTTCCCGCCTGTTATTACAATCATTTTATTTGGACTTGCGTGGAATTTTTTCGGAGATCAGCTTACTTCCCTTCTAAACCCGCGTTAATGTAAATATTTTAACGTAATATATAAAGATTTATGACTATGCGCAACTTACATTTTAATTTAATAAGTTCATTTTCTTATAATCAATTATAATCGGGTCGAAAATACTACATCATAAAAGGATCAAGAAAATGGAAAACGACTATTCTATATTGAAAGAATTTGATTACCCCCCCCAAGAAGTAAGCCGGGGTTACACCGATCGCACATTATATGTAAATCTGTCCTCAAGGGAAATTATTAGTAAATCCGTGTCACAGGCAATGAAAGATATTTTTATTGGCGGACGCGGTTTCGGTTTACGTTTACTTTGGGATGGTATCACCAGTAAAACTAAATGGGATGACCCAGAAAATGAAATTGTAATTTCATCTGGTCCAATTGGAGGAATAACTCAATATCCTGGTACTGGAAAATCGATCGTCGTCTCGGTCTCCCCCACTACTGAGATGGTCGTAGACAGTAATGTTGGTGGATATTATGGACCCTATTTAAAATTTGCCGGATGGGATGCGATAGAAATTCAGGGAAAAGCTAACCAAGAAGTAATTATTTTTGTAGATGGTTCTACCAATAAAGTACAGATTATTGAAGCCCCAATGGATACGACTAACACTCACGTATTGACCAAAGAATTGCTTAAACTTTTCGCAGAACCTGGAAAGGAAAATTGTGTTTCTTCAGTCACGGCTGGACAAGGGGCAGATAATACATTGATCGGATGTCTTAATGTAAGTTATTTTGATGTTCCACGACAAACCGTGAAGGTAAAACAAGCCGGAAGAGGTGGTACAGGAACCGTATTTAGGAATAAAAACATAAAGGCATTGGTAGTAAAAATCCCAAAAATGGGTGGAAAATTAAATAACCCCGCCGATCAGTCTATTTTGAATGTTACCGGAAAGAAAATAAATATCGAAATGAAAGAAAATGACCCAATTCAAAACAGCATGAAAACAAAGGGTACCAATGTCCTCGTGGAAATTATGGATTACCATGATCTTCTCCCAGTGCATAACTTTAAATTTGGGGCACACCCTGACTCCGAAAAGATCGCAAGTACAGTTTGGGAGGGGATATTTGACCTGAGCGCTCCGGATGGTTGCTGGTATGGATGCACAATGGCCTGCGCTCATACTGTAAAAAAATACACAGTGCAAACTGGCCCATACAAAGATCAAGAAGTAATGGTAGATGGACCAGAATATGAAACAACCGCAGGAGTTGGTTCCAACCTTGGATTCTTCGATCCTCTAAAAATCCTTGAATTTAATTTTTATTGTGACACATATGGCATGGACATAATTTCCTTTGGCACCTTAACTGGTTTCATAATGGAATGTTATGAAAATGGAATCTTAGATGCCACTAAAACTGGCGGCTTAGAATTGGAATGGGGGAACTTTAAAGCCACCACTGATCTCCTCCATCAAATGGCAAATGGAAAAGGCTTTGGGAAAACAGCCGGTTTGGGTATTCGAAAAATGAAAAAGATCTTCGCAGATGATTATGGAGCCGACCCCAACTTCCTTCAAGATATCGGCATGGAAGCAAAAGGAATGGAATACTCTGAATATGTAACAAAAGAATCTCTCGCGCAACAGGGAGGGTTTGGATTAGCTAACAAAGGTGCCCAGCATGACGAAGCTTGGCTAATTTTCATGGATATGGTTTCAAATTTAATTCCAACTTTCGAAGAAAAGGCCGAAGCATTGCATTATTTTCCAATGTTTAGAACTTGGTTTGGGTTGAATGGATTATGTAAATTACCCTGGAACGATGTAGAGCCCACAAATAATCGCACGAAATATGATGGGATTGACGCAGCGAAGGTTCCAGAACATGTTGAGAACTATATTAAATTATTTACCGGGGTTACCGGCAGAGATGATGTCAAAACTGGCGAAGACTTGATCCTGATGTCCGAAGCAGTTTACAATTTCCAGAGAGTATTTAATTTGAGAATGGGTTTCGGTACAAGGGAATTCGACAAGATCCCTTATCGATCATCAGGTCCAGTGACCTCTGAAGAATATGAATCAAGGCAAGAACGATACGACAAACAACTCGTCGAACTTGCAGGTTACGATATTGAAGGAAAATCTACGATTGATAAAGTGAAAGAACTAAGAACTTATCGCGAGGATCAATACGAGAAACTTTCTGATGCGGTTTATAAAAGACGTGGCTGGACAGAAAATGGAATTCCCAAACTTGAAACCTTAGAAAGGTTAAAGATTGACTTTCCTGACGTGGTTGAAATTGTGAAATCAGCCCTTTAAATTTTTTAAAAAGGTCACTTGAATAACAAGTGGCCTTTTTTCAACAAAAAGAGAAAAATGAAAAAATACGCAGAAGAACTTGACGCAAGCGACCCCCTATCAAGGTTTAGAAAAAAATTCTTCATCGATGACCCAGAGTTAATATATCTCGATGGCAATTCATTGGGAAGATTACCGTTGGATTCCATTACTTCTGCAAAAAACCTTGTAGAAAAGGAATGGGGTGTGGATTTGATAAGGGGTTGGGGAAAAGGCTGGTTAAATTCCCCCGAAAAAATCTCTGAGAAATTAGCAAAAGTAATCGGTGCTCAGCCAGAAGAAGTAATTATTGCAGATTCCACATCGATTAACTTATTTAAACTAGTGTTATCCGCGCTCAAATTTCAATCTTCAAAAAGAGAAATAATTACGGATGATCTAAACTTTCCCTCAGACCTTTATGTTCTCGAGGCTGTTGTTAAGGTTGTTGAAATGGACCATGAAATAAAAATTATTAATTCTGAAGATGGCATCATGGGCCCCGAGAAAAAAATAATTTCAAATATCACAGATAAAACTGCATTGGTTACATTGTCACACACGACATTTAAAAGCGGATACACTTACGATCTAATTAAAATTACCCAAGCTGCCCACCAGAAAGGAGCCTTGACGATTTTTGACCTCAGCCATTCGGTTGGGTCAATGCCAATTCATTTAAATAAGGATAATGTGGATATGGCAGTGGGATGCACTTATAAATACTTAAACGGTGGACCTGGCGCTCCAGCATTTATTTATATTCGAAAAGACCTGATGGAAAAATTAATCAATCATATTTATGGATGGATGGGCAAAAAGGATATGTTTGATTTTTCGTTAGAATATGATCCTGACCCAACCATTCGCCAATTTTTAACAGGCACAATTCCTGTCTTATCCACCCTACTAATAGAGAACGGCGTCAATCTTATTTTAGAGGCAGGCATTGACAATTTACGACAAAAATCTATTAAGCAGACAGATTATTTGATAAACTTGTGGAACGATGAATTAAAAAAAATCGGATTTTCAATGAATTCCCCAATTGAAACGAGCAGAAGAGGATCCCATATTTCTTTAGGACATGAGGAAGGATGGCGGATCGACCAGGCATTAATCAACGACATGAAGGTTATTCCGGATTTCAGAACTCCCAATCTTTTGAGATTAGGGATCGCCCCCCTTTATACCTCCTACGTAGATATTTATAAAGCCATTCAAAGAATAAAAGAAGTCGTTGAGCAAGGTATTTACAAAAAATATTCAAAAGAAAAATTAAAAGTAACTTAGGAATTGTCTCTCCTTGAAATTATGCCAAAAACATTCAAATCTTTATCAACCAGCCAATACAAATCATCAAAGAAAATAGATGGATTGTCGACTGTTATTGTTGAACAACCCGTAACCCTATATGTAAATGGAAAAAGTTGGCTTACGTTCATGTGTACGCCAAAAGATTTAAAAGAATTAGCTGCAGGTTTTCTGTTTAACGAGGGAGTAATTCAATCTAAAACTGAGATAAAGGTTATTGAGGTGGGAAAAAATGATCAGCATATCGATATTTGGCTAAATAGAACGATTGACGAGCCAAAAAATTGGCGAAGAACCTCTGGGTGCGCCGGTGGATATACCTCCGCGATTATTGAAGAAATTGAACCAGTTGAACTTTCGTCCATCAATATATCTGCAGATCAAATTCTTGAACTTTTTCGGATTCTATTGCAAAATCAAGAATCTTATAAAGAAGTGGGAGGCGTTCATTCTTCTGCGCTTAGTGATGGAAAATCATTAATTTACATCCCGGAAGATGTAGGCAGACATAACACTATCGATAAAATCTCAGGAAAAATATTACTAGATGACATAGAAATCTCTCCTATAATTCTTCTCACTACCGGCCGTTTAAGTTCTGAAATGATTCAAAAAGCAGCGAGAATGAAATCTTCGATTGTCGTTTCTAGAACCTCCCCTACAACTTTGTCAATAGAGATCGCTGAATCCTTAGGAGTTACCGTAATAGGATATGCAAGGGGAAAAAAATTGACAGTTTATACCTATCCTGAAAGAATCAATTTCAATTAATCAAAATTACTTAGCATTGTAATCAAAAAACCAGGAACAGAATTCTGTTCCTGGTTTTAATTTTACATTACGTTACCTTAAGATTACTTATCACTTTTCTTTTCGTTCTTAGAAAAACGATCAAGAATGCTATACATCACCGGAACAATTAATAATGTAAGCAATGTAGATGTAGTTAATCCACCGATTACAACAATTGCAAGTTCAGATGCGATAATAGCACCATCGCTCAACCCGATTGCTAGAGGCACTAAAGCCAAAATAGCTGCAATAGCGGTCATTAAAATTGGGCGTAATCTTGTTCGGCCCGCTTCTACTAACGCATCATAGACTTCCATCTTTCGGTCTCTGACGTTTGCTTGAACTCGATCTACCAAAACAATGGCATTAGTAACAACAATTCCAACCAGCATCATTAGACCGATCAATGAAGACAGACCTAAAATGCTGTCTGTTATCCAAAGAGCAATAGCTGCACCAATTATTGCAAGGGGTAAACTAAACAGAATTGTGAACGGATGGATGAAGGACCCAAAAGTCATCACCATTACGATGTACACAACAACAACCGATACGCCGATTGCTGTAAAAGTATCTGCAAAACCCTCAGATTGTTGTTGGGATTCAAATCCTTCGCTAATGGTTACGCTTGATGGAGCGGTGCTTTCCAATGCTTCCTTAGCGGCAGTTGTCACACCCAAGGTGTCCTTTGTTTCAAGCTCTCCAACAAACCGAATTGCTGATTCTCCATCAACTCTCAAATAAGTGTTTACACTGGCTAGATTAGAGGAAACATTAGCCAATCCATCCACATCATTGAGAGCATCTATTGCTTTTTGGTTAAAGTCTTCAAGATTTGAAAAATCTTCCGAAGCTGCAACCAAAGCAAAACCACCAAAACCTTGTGAAGAAAGAGAACCCGAAGATACAATCACATTATCTGTCCCAAACACCTTTACTGCCTCTTCTCGGAGGAGTGCCGTAAATTCGTTTGCCTGAGTAGGATCTTCAAGGGCCATCGATATTGAGGCGGCGGATTGATTAATGCTTCCTCCTAAGAAGAATGCTTCCATTCCACCAGATCCACCCACTTCTGTCATCACTGCCCCAAGTCCATCCACATTACCCAAAGCTTCTTCAAATTCCAAGGTCAGATCATTCGTCTCACTCATGGAATAATCATCCGGAAGATCCACAGATGCGGTAAGTCGAATATCTCCAAAATCTGGCAAGAAAGCTTGTGGTCTTGTTCCAAATAGGAATACACTTCCTAATAATAGGACTGAAGCAATTGCGATCGTGCTGCCTTTATGGTTCAATGCCCACTTGAGTGCAGGTGTGTAAGCTCGTTGCACAGGGGTTTCTACTTCTTCTGGTAAATGTTCTTTTCGAATGAAAAGAAATGCCAAAAGAGGGATCAGTGTAATTGCAACCAAGAAACTGGAAGCGAGCGCATATGTCACTGCAATTCCGAAGGGCAAAAAGAATTCGCCTACCAATCCGCCCATTAATCCAATGGGAAGGAAAACAACCACTGTGGTAGCTGTGGAAGCAAAAATTGCTTTAGAAACATCTCGGGTACCTTTGATTACAGCTAACTTTTGATCATCACCCCGTTGAATATGACGATAAATATTTTCTAACACAACGATAGAATCATCGACAACGCGACCAACTGCTACAGTCATACCTGATAGCGTCATAATATTCAAAGTGATATTTTTTGGAAATAAACTTGCAAAAGCAGATATCGCTGCGCCCAAAACTGGCACGCCATCTACCCAATTTACAAGGGGATTAAGTACCGGATCAATAGCAATTGGCAGCCATTTGAACAAAGCAAATGCCATGAAAACAGATAGTGGGATACTAGCGGCTGTAACAAGTGTTGAACGCCAAGAAAGTTTGTATTTTCCCTTGATTTTTCCACTAAGGAATATCAAAATGATAATCACGGCAAATAAAGCGCCCAAACTACCCTCTTGAGTTACGCCTTTAATTGATTCCTCAATAAACGAGGCCTGTTCAAAAACTATTTCTACAGAAAGGTTTGGATATATCTTTTCGAATTCATCGAGCTTGTCAAAAATATCGTGAGAAACATTTACGATATTGGCATTTTTGTCTTGGAATACTGTCAAGCCGATACTTGGGTTGCCATTCACTCGAGTAATGGTTGCAGTCGGAACAAATACATTTGCTGCATCTATCACGGCCTGGAGTTCAATTTGAAGTTCAGTATCTAAAGAGCTAAAGTAAGACTCGGGTAAAAATGCGAGAACTTCAGGATCCATTAACTTCAAATTATCTTCTGAAAGTAAGTCAAACATTTCAGGAGCAAACTGACCAATACCTTGAATCACGTCCGAGGTAAGATCATAAACAGTGTTTAATGCTATCCCTTGTGCATCACCAGCAGCTTGCCATTGTACTGGAAGATCTTCTGGGCTTGCTGATTCAGCATTCACCGCAACTGCCAAAGAACCAAGACCACCCATCGGTAGAGCTATTTCATTTAGTTCCATCTGTAGTTCAATGTCAAGTTTTGCAATGAACTCACCGGGTAACCAAGCTAATAGTTCCGGGGTGAAAAGACGTAAATTATCGGGGCTTAGTGCATCAAATATTTGTGGTGCAACGCTAGCCATTCCCTGGATCGTTTCGACTGTAATGTCTGCAACAGTATTTAGCGGGAAACCTTGACCTTCGCCTGCGGCTTGCCAGGAAAGTGGCAACACATTCGGATCTGAATTTTCTTCAGGAACTGTTGCCTGAGCCACTCGATCTATGATTTGTGCTTGAATTTCTGGGGCTTGGCTGAGTATCAATTCTTGAGGTAAGGCACCAATTGCATCCAGAGGCAATACTAAAAGAATTTCTGGGGTTAATTCAGCAAGCATCTCTGGTGCGTAGGCAACAATTCCTGCAACCATTTCACCATTAAGGTCGTTTGTATTAGCTACAGTTTGTCCCTGGGCTGCAAAGGTCTGAATCCAACTTTCTGGAAGAGGAAGTCCTTCTTCAGAAGAATTAGCCATGCTCATCAGGTTTTCCATTACTTCAGCCGGAAGTTGGGCAAAAAATTCGGGAGGAAGTATTGCTAATGTCTCAGGGGACATTTCATAAAGCATTTCAGGGGTAAGTTCTTGCAACATTATCGGGGCATTTGCGAGAATTCCCTGAACCATTTCTGGCAATAAATCAGCAGGGCTTGAAATTGTGATTCCTTGACCAGCAAAGGCTTGAATCCAAGATTCTGGCAAAAGAGTTGCTGAAGAATTTTCGGCAGCGGGTTCTTCTGTAACCACTGTTTCAGGTACTGATTCACTTACAGTTTCTTCCTCAGGAATCTCAACAATTACTTCGCTTGGTAATTCCTGACCGCCACTCACATTAACTGCTGCGACAGATGAAATTGCTTCCAATTCAGGAATAATTTCATCTTCAACCAAAGCTTTGAGCTCGGCAATGGTTAGATCTTCAGCGGATATACTCAATGAAGCAATCGGCAGATCTGATAAACTAAACGAGAGTAATTGTGGAATTTCCATTCCCTCTGGATATACTAAATCATCCAAGGCTCCTTGAATTAAAGCTTGAATCTCCTCCTGGTCTTCTCCAAATTCATTTCGAATTGTAGCTAAACTTAATCCATCAGAAGTGGTCGTCTCAACATTTACAACTCCCTCCAATCCTGAAACTGCATTCTCGATCGGTTTAGTAACTTCTTCCAATAAAGTTTCAGCATCCATTCCCGGGCTTAACCCAAGGACGATGGTTTGGGGAAATTCAATTTTAGGAATCAATTCTTGATTAAGTTGCGAGAAAGCGATAACACCGGCAACCATGATCAATACTGATAATAATATAGTCACCCATTTATACTTTATTGACCCTCGGGTGATATAGTCAAAAATCTTTTCAATCATTTCTTTTTATTCTCCTGTTTAAAATTAATATTCTCAATGTGATCCATATTCATGCCCTCTTGAGGGAGAAGCAAGAACATTTCATTAAAATGCTCACGGATACCTTCGGCTACCTGCCTTCCTTGATCATCGCTAAATTCAAGAACCAACTCTTGAAATCTAATAACGTGCGAAAACAATTCTTTCATCCATTCTGTGTCCTCTTTGCTCACTTGTGCGAGGATCCCCAGCGAAAAACCGCCCAGTAAGCTTAAAAATGCCCGATGGGTTAGAGGAGCTGTAGGAATTAGATCCAAAATATAACTCCGCAAGTTTTGAGCTGCTTCATTATGCCGGGCATGAAGCGCCATGATCGTAATTACTTCGACACAATATTGGATAGAATCTTCACTTTCGGGAGGAACTCGGGCCAATAATTCTGGTCCAATATCCAAATTGTCATACTCCCCACTTTGTAACATCTCTAAGACCCGTTGTTTAATTATTTCCCAATCGTATTCGACATCATCTGCCTTAATTGCAGATATCAGCCGATGAGCGGCTTCAGTTGGAAAAAACAATCTTTCTGAACGACCGGTCTTTTCCTGATCGGGAAGTTTATATTCTGATTTTACAAATCCTTTTTCCTCCAAAACGCGCAACATGTCATACGCGGTAAAACGGCTTACACCTAACCTTTCGGCCAGCACTGTGTAATGGATTGGCTCTTGAGCCTCTTTATACAGATCTAAGAGATTTTTTATAAAAGAATCCTGCCTTTTTGTTAGTTTCATGATTTCTCCAAAATAAACCAAATAAACCAAAATTACCTATTTTCCCAAAATTACCAAATAACTCGGCAATTTTATCAAAGCTAGTTCTCTTGTCAATCCTAAAATTATTAACATATTATAAATATGGGACTGCGTCTTTATCTAATTTCCCCAGAAAAATACTCCAATCAAATTCTCTTTATTTTGTTACAGAGTTATAAATTTCAATTACTTGCTTTGCAATTTCCACCCATTCATATTGTTTGGCATGTTCAAGAGCAACTATTTTCATTTTATTTAACAATTCTGGATCGTCAATAAGCGATGTAATTTTGTTTGAAAGTTCCAAAGGGGAGTTATTATTTACGTGAAAACCATTTTTCCCATCAATAACTAGATAAGCTAGCCCCCCCACCTGCGAAGCGATAACTGGGGTCGCACAAGCCATCGCTTCTATAGCAACCATTCCAAAAGATTCATAATGAGAAGGCATGACAACCACAGCTGCAGCTGAATAATAATAGGGTAATGCATTTTGGTCTTGTTTCCCGATAAAATAAACATAATTGTTGAGTTCAAGTTCAGCACATAAATTTTTTAGCTTCAACATTTCAGTTGTCATTTTATCTTCACTGACTGAAGCGTCCCCCCCAATGATCGTTAAACAAATATCATGATCCTCAAAATAATCACTTTCTTTGAGGATAGAAAATGCCTTTATGATCGTATCAATACCCTTTAATGGTTCAATTCTTCCCACAAAAAGAATCATTTTCTTTGTTTCAGGAATTTCAATAAATTCTTTAGCTTCATCAATTGGGATCGGGTAAAACCTTCTTAAATTTACTCCCGGGGGAACAATGTCAATATGATTTGTGGGAACTTCATATAACCACTGCAATTGAGAAAGTTCAGCTGTGGTCGCAGCGATTATCTTATCGGCGATTTTAAGCACTTTACGCTCACCAATCACGCGGTATTCTCCCTCAAATTCCCCATTTCCAGCAATCCTATTCTTCATCAAGCCAAGGGTGTGAAACATATGAACCACAGGGATTCCCCATTCCTCTTTTAAATCTGCTGCTGCAAGACCCGACAACCAGTAATGGCTATGAATTACATCGTATTTAAGATTCTTTTTTGTGGCAAAATCTATAATATTTTTAGCAAATACTGAAACATAATCTTGAAGTTCGCTTTTATGAATTGGAAATTCTGGTCCAGCAGGTATGTGGACCACTCTGTTACCGTATCCCAATTCATGCACAACATGGGGCACGTGTTCATCTTGGGAACGTGTAAATATATCTACATTTATACCAAGGCTACCTAACTTCTGCGTGATTTCTTTTACATACACATTCATTCCACCAGTATCCTTCCCCCCCAGAGTTGCTAAAGGACAGGTATGGTATGAAATCATGGCTATGCGCATATTATTTCCATTTTTGCGAATTTCTCTTTTTTGAATTTCATATGTATGCTGGTATAATTTGGCTCGGAATTTTGCCACCATAGCTCAGTTGGCCAGAGCAATCGCTTCGTAAGCGATGGGTCGTGGGTTCGACTCCCACTGGTGGCTCAAAAAGACAGAAATTTATTTCTGTCTTTTTTTTTAGATTTTTTTTAATATTTGTAATTCGTTTGCATATTTATACTAAACAATTATAATCCTTGTATGGAAAAGAACCAATCACCTTTAGTAATAGGATTAGCTGGCGGTACGGGGTCAGGAAAAACAACCGTTGCGAATCAAATTCTCTCTAGAGTAGGACAAACTCATGTATCTTACCTAGCACACGATGCCTATTACAAAGATCTAAGCAACCTCCCAAAAACACAAAAAGATCTTGTCAATTTCGACCACCCCGATTCTTTAGAAACAAATTTAATGATCGATCATATTGTCGATCTAAAAATGGGAAATTCCATTCAGTTACCGATATATGATTTTTCTATTCACACTCGAACAGCCGAAACAATCGAAATTCAGCCGAATCCAATTATCTTAGTGGAAGGCATTTTGATTTTCGCCGAGCCCAAACTTAGAGAGCTATTTGATGTGAAACTTTTTGTAGACACCGATTCAGATATTAGATTGGTGAGGAGAATAAGGCGGGATATTACTGAACGAGGAAGAACAATTGAATCTGTCTTGACACAATACGAAAAAACTGTTCGTCCAATGCACCTTGAGTTTGTGGAACCTTCCAAAAGATATGCGGATGTTATTATTCCAGAAGGCGGATATAATAAGGTCGCTTTGGACATGGTAACAGCAAGAATATCCAACTTAATCAATTCAAAATAAAGGAAAAATGATGACTGACAATAAACAATGGGATTCAGCTCCCGACTTTCAAATCGACCTTAAGAAAACCTATTTCGCGCTTTTTGATACAGATAATGGCGAATTCAAAATTGAATTATTTGCTGACAAAACACCCACAACTGTAAACAATTTTATTTTTCTGGCAAAGGAAGACTTTTATGATGGCACATTTTTCCACAGAGTCATTGGAAACTTCATGGTCCAGGGTGGAGACCCCACCGGAACAGGTCGGGGTGGACCCGGTTATCAGTTTAAAGATGAATTCCACCCTGATCTAAAACATTCCAAACGTGGAATTTTATCAATGGCTAATGCAGGGCCGAATACGAACGGTTCTCAATTTTTCATAACTCACACCGCAACCCCCCACCTAGATAATCGACATAGTGTCTTTGGCCAATTGATTGAGGGAGAGGATGTGTTTATGGGAATTCCAGAGCGTGATCCTTCAAATGTAAATAGCCCAGCGGTGAATATCAAATCTGTTACTATTCTTGAAGAATAACCAAAAAGAAATATCAAATAAAAAAATATTCAGTTTTATTAAACGGCTAGGAGCAATTCTAGCCGTTGTTGCTATTAGCCTTTATATATTTTTCATTCCAGAGGATCAATTAACTGGCTTAGAAAATTTTGGTTATGCTGGTGTTTTCCTTTTTTCAGTAATTACAAATGCAACCATCTTCCTGCCAGCCCCAGGCTTATTGATCGTATTTTCTCTGGGGGCAAGGTTAAACCCCATTCTAATCGCGGTTACAGCAGGCTTAGGCTCTGCTATTGGTGAATTATCTGGATATTTGGCAGGATATAGTGGTCGGGCAATAATTGACAAAAAAAATATTTATACAAAATTAGTGAACTGGATGAAGAAAAACGGGGAGCTAACCATCCTGGTCATGGCTTTTATCCCAAATCCATTTTTTGATCTTACGGGTATTGCAGCTGGGATATTAAAAATGCCAGTCTGGAAGTTTCTGTTTTGGGCATTTATTGGAAAATTCTTCAAAATGCTATTAATTGCTTTAGCAGGTGCTGGCACACTTGAAATTCCTTGGATCAAGGATTTATTAACGGTTTAGTTGGTTTTTATTTTAACCGAACATTTGTTTCCCCAATGGTATAATTAATTTATGACATCCATCGTTGCAATTGACCTCGAAACTACTGGCCTAGACCCAAAAAATAACGTAATTATTGAAATTGGCGCTGTAAAGTTTAACGATAATAGGATTGAAGATGAATTTAGTACACTCGTTAATCCTGGCAGGGCTATTTCCCCCTTTATTACCAAGTTGACCGGAATAAATAATGCAATGGTTAGAAGCGCTCCTCTTATCGAAGAAATTATTCCTGGACTGGATAATTTTGTACGCGACCTCCCCATCTTAGGACATAACGTAAAATTTGATGTTTCCTTTTTAAATCAAGTCGGATTATTTAAGGATAACGAAACATTAGATACATACGATATGGCCTCAGTCTTACTTCCAGACGCAGGCAGATATAATTTGAGCGCCTTAGGGCAACTATTAAATATTCCGTTTAAAGCGACTCATCGTGCTTTAGATGATGCAAAGGTTACTCAAGGGGTTTATGCCAAATTATTCGAAGAAGCCCTAAACATGCCCCTGGACATTCTTGCTGAAATTGTTAGGCTAGGCGAATTTACGCATTGGGGGGCTGAACATGTTTTCAAGAAAGCATTCAACCAACTGAATAGGGACAATCTTAAGGGATCCAGGGGAAAAGCATTTCTAGGCCCGATATTTCAAAATCCACCTCCGGAAGAATCTGAACCCTTAACCGCCAGAAATGACCTCATATCCTTGGACGCTGAAGAGGTATCCTCCCTCTTAGAAAATGGCGGAGCTTACTCCAAGATTTTCCCTAATTTTGAACATCGACCAGAGCAAATTGAACTTTGCCAAACTATTGCAAACACTCTTTCAGAAGGTTACCATCTTTTGGCTGAGGCAGGCACTGGCACAGGGAAATCAATGGCATATCTAATCCCCTCTGCCCTGTGGGCACTTAAAAACAGCTCACGAGTCCTCATATCTACAAATACAATAAATCTTCAGGATCAATTAATTAACAAAGATATTCCGGATGTTAAAGAATTAATTGGTTCAGAATTAAAGGCCTCAGTTTTAAAAGGAAGAAATAACTATTTATGCCCCCGAAGACTAGAAGCATTTAGGAAAAAGAGACCTGAATCCGCTGATGAAATTCGGGTGTTAGCAAAAATGCTCATTTGGCTTTCCAAATCTGAAACCGGAGATCTGTCAGAAATCAATATCAACGGACCCCGTGAGAGAGCAGTTTGGAATCAAATATCAGCAAATGATGATGGCTGTACCACAGAGACATGCATAAAAAGAATGGGAGGTATTTGCCCCATTCATCGTGCGAAACAAGCTGCTAATCAGTCCCATGTGCTGGTGGTCAATCATGCATTACTATTGGCTGACGTTGCTACTGGAAATCGGATATTACCTGATTATAAGTATTTGATTGTAGACGAAGCTCATCACTTAGAATCAGCAACCACAAATGCGTTAAGTTTTAGAGTAACTCAACCAGAGATTGAGCGAACGATTAAAGAACTGGGCGGTTCGAATTCAGGATTGTTGGCTCGAATACTAAAGGTTTCAAAAACGATATTAGAACCAGGTTCCTTGGCCTCCTTAAATAAAATCATTCAACAAGCAACTGACAAAGCTTTTCAATTCCAAAATTCTTCCAAAAACTTTTTCATAAGTATTGGAAATTTTTTAGAAGATCAACGGGAGGGCAGAAAATTAGGTACATATTCACAAAGAGAAAGAATCGTTCCTTCCATAAGAACGTTGCCGCCCTGGTTAGACGTTGAAGTATCTTGGGAGGAAGCACAGGGTAACCTGATTTTACTTTTTGAAAATATTGAAAGGATAAATTCCACTCTTACTGAAATCTCCGATACAGGTCAGGAAGAAATTGAAGATCTGATGTCCAATATAACAAACATATATCGGAGATTGTCAGAATTTGATAACAATATTACCGGATTGGTATTTGAGCCAATAGAAGAATTAATTTATTGGGTAGAAGTCAATCCCAATCAAAGGCATGTCATTTTGCAAGCCGCCCCCCTCCATATTGGGAATTTAATGGAGGAATATTTATGGCATGAAAAATCTTCTGTCACCTTAACATCCGCTACACTGACAACGAACAATGATTTCGAATATATCAGGAAGAGATTAAATGCGTGGGATGCAGATGAATTATCTGTAGGGTCCCCTTTTGATTATGAAAATTCAACTCTTTTATATATTCCCAATAATATTCCCGAACCGTCTAATAAGCATGGTCATCAAAAAGCGGTTGAAAATGGAATTATAAAAATCTGTACAGCAACTGGTGGGAAAGCATTATTTTTATTTACAAGCTATGCACAATTACAAACAACTTCAAAGGCAATAAATGCTCCATTAGCAAATCAGGGTATATCAGTATTCGAACAGGGGCAAGGTGCTTCTCCGCATGCATTATTGGAATCTTTTAAAAGCACGGAGCAGGCAGTACTTTTAGGCACCAGAGCTTTTTGGGAAGGCGTTGATATTCCGGGGGAAGACTTATCGGTTTTAGGAATTGTGAAATTGCCTTTTGGAGTTCCCTCAGACCCCGTTATTGCTGCTCGATCTGAAACATTTGAACAACCATTTTACGAATATTCAATTCCAGAGGCAATAATTACCTTCAGGCAGGGATTTGGACGACTAATAAGGAGCCGTCAGGACAAGGGTATCGTTGTTATGTTTGATAATCGGGTTCTGACAAAACAATATGGAAAAATGTTCATCGATTCCTTGCCCCCTTGTACGGTTCAGGTTGGTCCAATAGAAGACATTCCGAAAAAGGCCGTAGAGTGGCTCGGATTTTAAGATTTTTTAGCTTTGCTTGACAACATTAAATTGGATAGCTATAATCCAAAGGAATTGCGGGTGTGGCCAAGCGGTAAGGCATTAGCTTCCCAAGCTAACATTCACGAGTTCGAATCTCGTCACCCGCTCAAAGACCTGGTAAACAGGTCTTATTTTTTTAATATGATTTTATTGTCTAGATGACTGTCCAAGGAAATTATTGCGTTTCGAGAAGAAACAAAGTACATTATGTATATTACAAATTTATGAGGTGAATGAATGGAAGAACCGAATTGGTTGGACTTAAAAAAACAACTAGTTGACTGTGCCATGGGAAGATTGCCAGCAGAAAAAGTCATTAAAAATGGCCAGTGGATTTCCGTTCAATCAGGGGAAATAATTCCTAATATAGACGTAGCAATAATTGGAGAAAAAATTGCCTATGTCGGGGAAAATGCAGATCACACAATTGGACCAAATACTGAGGTTATCGAAGCGAATAACAAATATTTAGTACCTGGGCTCTTAGATGCACATATGCATGTGGAATCCGGGATGGTAACAGTGACTGAATTTGTGCGTGCAGTAATGGCTGGGGGAACTACCGGTATTTTCATTGACCCCCATGAAATTGCGAATGTCTTTGGGTTAAAGGGTGTGAAATTGATGGTTGATGAAGCAAGTATTCAGCCAATTCATGTTTGGACTCAAATACCTTCCTGTGTTCCCTCCGCTCCAGGTTTTGAGACACCAGGGGCGAGCATCGGCCCAGAAGAAGTTGCCGAAGCAATGACTTGGGACGGCATCATTGGATTAGGGGAAATGATGAATTTTCCAGGGGTTGCAAACAGCGACGAAAATATGCTTGCAGAAATCGGTGAGACTCATTTGGCTAATAAAGTGGTTGGTGGACATTATGCTTCCCCAGATCTGGGCATCCCCTTTCATGGGTATATTGCGGGGGGAGCCGAGGATGACCATGAGGGAACGAGGCCAGAAGATGCAATAGCCCGGGTTAGACAAGGCATGAAAGCAATGCTTCGATATGGTTCAGCTTGGCATGATGTAAAAGATCAAATTCCCGCAATTATAGAAGAAGGTTTGGATTCAAGAAATTTTATATTGTGTACCGACGATTCTCATGCTGAAACCTTAATCAATGATGGCCATATGGATCGCGTAGTTCGGCATGCAATTTCTATGGGATTGTCCCCAATGCAAGCAATTCAAATGTCAACGATTAACACAGCCACACATTTTGGGATGACTAGAGAAATTGGTATGATCGCCCCAGGGCGATTTGCTGATATTCTTATTGTCTCAGATCTTGAGGAATTAATCATTGACCGGGTCATTTCCAAAGGAATAACTGTTTCAATAAATGGGGAACTGCAAATCGAGTTACCCCCCTACCCTTATCCAGAATGGGCAACAAAATCAGTAAACTTTGGAAAAGAAATTACGGCGGAAGACTTCAAATTGCCTGCCAATTCAAATGGAAATGTTACCGCAAATGTAATTGGGGTAATTGAGAATGAAGCCCCTACAAAACACCTTAAATTCGATCTTCAACCGGAAAATGGTGAACTACTGATCGATATTAAGCAGGATATTTTAAAAATTGCGGTGGTAGAAAGGCATACTGGAAATGGAAAGGTAACTGTTGGATTAGTGAACGGTTTTGGTTTCACTGAAAATTGCGGCATTGCTACAACTGTTGCACATGATAGTCACCAAATGATCGTTGTGGGAACTAACGAAGAAGATATGGCAATTGCAGCAAATGAGTTGGCCAAAATAAATGGTGGTCAAATTGTTGTGAAAAATGGCGAGATCATTGGCTTTGTTGATCTGCCAATTGCCGGCTTAATGTCTAATGAAAGAGCAGAAATAGTTGCAGATAAAGCTCGAACAGTCTTAGATGGTTTCATAAAATGTGGGTGCAATTTGAACAATCCTAATATGCAATTAAGCTTACTTGCCTTGGTTGTCATTCCAGAATTAAGGATTTCTGATCTAGGATTAGTAGATGTAAATGAATTCAAATTCATTCCAGTAATTGACCAGAATATTTAATTTTTTCTATTGTCTAGACATCTTAATTTTTTTTTGATATAGTACAATCTACAAGACACTTATTTCCGCAGGAGGTGAACGAAATTCAAAAAACTATTCCATTTATCTTAATAATTTTTTATCATAAAGTTAATTTCTAAAGGAGAATTAGAATGACCAATAAAAAATATTTTTACTTTCTAACTATTTTTGTAATACTTGCATTAGCTCTAGCTGCATGTGGCGGAAACAATGAACCCGCCAATGAAACAGCAAATGAAGCAGATGCCCCAATGGAAGAGGCAATTGATTGTAAAGCTTCTGGAGCAGCTGAAAGCGAAGGTGCATACCAAATCCCAGCAGCAATTGACGGCTGCTACAACGTAGGTTTTGTATATGTTGGCCCTCATGACGATGGTGGTTGGTCTCAAGCTCACGATGTGGGTCGAATGTGGGTAGAGGATAATGTCGAAGGTGTTCATACAGCCTATGTAGAAATTGTTGCAGAAGGTGCTGATGCTGAACAAGTAATTCGTTCCTTGGCTCGAAAAGGTTTTGATGTAATCTTTACAACCTCCTTTGGTTATATGGATGCTTCTGAAGTAGTTGCCGAAGAGTTCCCAGATGTAGACATTATTCATGTGAGTGGGTTTAAATCAAATGAAGCCAATTTCGGTAATTTGATGGGCGCCATGGAAGATATGAAATATCTGGCCGGTATGTTGGCTGGCTCTCGAGCAAAAATGGACGGCAATCCTAAATTAGGATATATGGCTACATTCCCTATCCCTGAAGAGCTGCGGTTAGGAAATGCTTTTGGGCTTGGTGTACAGGAAACCTGCCCAGAATGTACAATTGATGTTCGCTGGCTATTCACTTGGCATGATCCAATTTTAGAAAAAGAGGCTGCTTCTTCCCTCTTTGATGGTGGCGCACAGGTCGTAATGACCGGTGCTGATACACCTGCTCCCGCCGAAGTTGCTCCTGAAGGCAAATGGGGCATTACCTATGACTATAGCGGAAACTGTACTGTAGACGCTTGCTTGACATCCATGTATTGGAACTGGGGCCCCATTTATGGTGAAATCGTCGAAAATTCACAGGCTGGTACTTGGGTTGGTGGTTGGCAATACTTTGACGCTGATTCTGATGCAATGGGATTGCTCGGTTTCATGGATGGCGAAACAATGCAACCTGGCACCGCAGAACTTCCTGCCGAAGATTTGGCATTAATCGAAGATACCTTGGCATTGATGTTATCGGGAGATTTCACACGCTTTGACGTCTTCAAAGGCCCGATCATGGACAATCAGGGTAATGTTGTTTTGGAAGATGGTGTAAGCCTAGAACAGATCGATCTTGATGGCTTTGCACAGTTTGGTGTTCCTTGTGAAACCTGTATGTACTGGTGGAATGAGAATATCACCGCAGAGCTTCCTTCACTAGATTAGAACCGTTCTAAAAGTTTTCGGAGGCGACCCTGAAATAGGGTCGCCTCTTATTTTAGCTTTCTGGTAATTAATTATTTTGAATAAGGCTTTATAATTTTTTATTTTTTCCAGGAGTATGCCTATGAATCAATCTCCTCCTACCAACGCTGTTGAAATGCAAAACATTGTCATTCGTTTTCCTGGCGTATTAGCAAATGACAATGTGAACCTTACTCTGAAACGGGGGGAAATTCATGCGCTTTTAGGAGAGAATGGCGCCGGAAAAAGCACATTGATGAATTCCTTAGCAGGGCTTTATAAACCTGTTTCCGGCACAATAAAAGTTCATGGCGAGCAAGTAAGTTTCAACTCCCCAAAAGATGCCATTGCCAAAGGCATTGGCATGGTCCATCAGCATTTTATGCTGGTGCCCACTCAAACAGTCACTGAGAATATTTTACTTGGTTTGAATGAGCCAAAATTCTTTATGAATATGCCAAAGTACGATCAGAAAATCCGGGACCTGCAAGACCAATTTGGGTTGCGGGTTGACCCTACTGCAAAAATCTGGCAACTTTCTGTGGGGGAACAACAACGTGTTGAAATATTAAAGACTTTGTATCGAGGAGCCAATATTTTAATTATGGACGAACCCACAGCGGTTCTGGCTCCACAAGAAATTGATGAATTAATGGACACAATGAAGGCTATGGTTGACCAGGGTAAATCGATTGTATTTATTAGCCATAAGCTCCATGAAGTAACTACGGTTGCAGACCGGTTGACGGTTTTAAGGCGAGGGGTAGCAACCGCTGAGGGTATTGATATTGAAGGCATAACGGGCGAAAAATTGGCGGAATTGATGGTTGGTAGAAAGGTCATATTTTCAGTAAAGAAAAAACCTCAAGTGCCCGGCGACGTAGTCTTAGAAGTTATGGATGTCAGTGCAGAAAATAATAAGGGTGTCCCCGCTTTAAAAAACCTTTCCTTATCCGTACATCAGGGAGAAATTTTAGGAATAGCTGGGGTGGCAGGAAATGGTCAAAGCGAATTAGCAGAGGTTATTACTGGTCTACGAAAATGCTCTGGAAGCATAAAAATCAACGGGAAAGAAGTTGCAAATCAAGAACCTAGAAAAGCGATATTAAGTGGCGTTTCCCATATTCCTGAAGACCGAACAGGCGTGGGATCTGCTCCAAACATGACAATCACTGAAAACACGATCATGAAGAATTACAGGGACGATCCAATCGGAAATCGATGGGGAATTAATTTTACGGCCGCTCAAAGCCATGCACGAGATCTCAAGGAGGCGTATGAGATTCTCGCCCCTAGTGTGCGTACACAAGCAAGGAAACTATCGGGAGGAAATTTGCAAAAAGTAATTTTAGCCCGTGAAATAACAACCAATCCAGCCTTGATGGTTGCCATGCAACCAACTCGAGGGTTGGACGTAGGTGCGATCGAATCCATTCAACATTTACTTCTGGAGCAACGGGAATCCGGGACAGCCCTCCTACTCATTTCGGAAGAATTGGATGAGTTATTAACCCTTAGCGACCGAATTGCAGTCATATATGAAGGGGAGATCGTTGGCATTATCGAGGCAGAGGGCGCGGATATTAATGAAATTGGCTTGATGATGACAGGAACAAAAAGGAGTGTGGCATGAAATTTCCCTACACTCTAAAATTAGAAAAACGAACCGATGATGTTCCGAAATGGCTGCCCGCTGCAACAGCATTTGGCTCAGTCATAGTTGCATTCATTATTAGCGGAATTATTCTCAAATTTATTGGAGGAGAACCCTTAAGAGTTCTTAAATTCTTTTTCTCAGCCACTTTCGGCTCATGGGGTGTATTTTCTGACACATTAGTCAAAGCAACCCCCCTAATAATGGTGGGTTTGGCTTGTGCGGTAGCCTTTAGAATGAAGCTTTGGAATATTGGTGCGGAAGGCCAGTTTTATATGGGTGCCTTTTTCTCCAGTCTTGTTGTACTCATTCCAATCGTACCCTTAAACAGTACACCCAAATTTGTCGTGATTGGCTTGATGATCGTTATGGGAATGATTGGTGGTGCAATTTGGGGTTTCATTCCAGGATATCTCAAAGCCAAATATCAAGTGAACGAAATTATTACAACCTTGATGCTTAACTATATTGCGATCTACTGGAATAATTTTTGGATCTTTGACAAATGGAGTGATGCTGGATTCCAAATGACTCCTCAATTTGATAAGGTTGCATGGCTCCCTCGCCTCTCAGACCTTGCAAAAGAATTCAAAGCTTTCTCTGGAATTACATTACATTTAGGGATTGTCTTTGGAATTATTGCTGCCGTAATCATATGGTGGATATTGGAACGAAGTCATTGGGGCTATCAGATCAAATTAATTGGTGATAATCCCAAGGCAGCCCGATACGCTGGGTTAAATATAACTCGCAATCTTATCCTTGTAATGATGCTATCTGGCGCTTTAGCAGGGTTAGCAGGCATGTCTGAGATCAGCGGCGTTGTACATCGATTACAAGAACGCATTTCATCAGGATATGGATTCACAGGAATTATTGTAGCTTGGTTAGCTAAACTCAACCCCTTCGCGGTCATCATCGTTTCGATTGTTTTTGGCGCTTTAATCGTAGCGGGACGAGAAATCCAACCTTCTGGCTTAGCATTTCTTTTGCAGGGCATCATCTTATTTATGGTCATCAGCAGTGATGTTCTCCTACGATACAAGATATATATTGTGCGGTCAGAAAAGGAGGCAGCATGAATTTTGAAATTATTCTCCATGCCGGTTTAGCCACTGGCACAATTCTTTTATTTGCTGCAATTGGCGAAATATTTGCTGAGCGTGCAGGTGTATTAAACCTTGGGGTTGAAGGAATGATGTTGTTTGGGGCAATGGCAGGATTTAGCACCTCGTTGGCCACTGGAAACGCCTGGGTGGGACTTTTGGTCGCAATGATCGCAGGCGGCGTTCTAAGCCTTGCTCATGGCCTTGTGACTATTCATTTTCAAGCAGATCAGGTCGTAAGCGGACTTTCACTTACTTTTCTTGGTACGGGACTGGCACTTGTTTTAGGAGAGGGATTAACCGGACAAAATCCTCCCCTTATTCCGTTTGTAACCATCCCCCTGCTATCTGATATTCCATTTATTGGTCCAGCTTTTTTTACAGATCATAATGTATTGGTGTATGTGGGTTATCTTTTTGCACCAATGGCGGCTTACTATATCTATAAAACTCGCCCAGGGATGCACTTGAGGGCTGTCGGCGAAAAACCTTCAGCAGCTGACACATTGGGGATTAATGTTTATGGATTGAGATATTTTTATACATTTGTAGGAGGGATGTTAGCAGGTCTTGCAGGCGCAACGATCACATTGGCCGTATCGCCAGGTTGGTATAGCAGTCAAACCACTTCGGGTCAGGGGTGGATTGCAGTGGGCCTAGTAATTTTTGCCCAATGGAATCCCTTACAAGCTGCTTTTGGTGGATACCTTTTTGGATTCCTCCGTCGTTTTATTTTAGATCTTCAAGGACCCGCGACTCTACTGGGTTTTGCAAACCCGCTATATGTGAATTCTAACTATGGTTTTTTCTTGCAAATGATGCCATTTGTGCTAACTATCATTGCTCTGGTTTGGGGATCACGTACCGCCATGAGGAAGCGCCTTGGAGCTCCGGCGGCACTGGGAGTGCCCTATATTCGAGGAGAAAGGGGATTGTAAGCCCTTTCTTTTTAGATTTAAACCAAAAGTGCCGCAATTAATTGCAGCACTTTTTTTTATAAGCAATTAAATGTTGTTAGTTTTCAACCTGATATAAATAGCCACTTTGTAGTGATGATTTTGCACGAATATGTTTTAAGATATATTGCCCACAATTACTTCCAATTAAATTTTCCTCAGTCTCGCCAACACTTACAATTGTTCGATATCCGGCAGCTTCTAATTTTGAGACCAAAGAATACCCTGTCCCATTTTTACTAGGATCAATATAAGACTTCAAGCTTTCATTTTCTGCTTTATAAGTGGGATTCAATGGTGTTATTTTAATTAAGTATTTTTCAGGATTAAAGTAATTCAATAAAACTTTTGGATCCACAGGAGAACCTTCAGCTAACGCAAAGTTTAAAGTAATTTTCCTGTCTCCTTCCTTATAAAAATCATCTCCATACTCAGCAAGTTTGGCAAAATCCCACTTTTTTACCGGAATAATGTCGTTCCTTAATTCTTGGTCAGTGGTATGGATTGAATACTGAAATTGAAAATTTCCATTGGAATATAATTCATTTTTTACTTCTTTTAATTGGCTAAAAAACTCATCCGTACCATTTGGGGCAATTGTTGAAATTGAAGGCATAAATCCTGGGGCGTCATATCGTGAAGGAAATTCACGCAAGACTTTTATAACATCCAAATTGAATGAGGGTTCTCCCATTCTAGCAAATTGGATCTTAAACTGTTTCGAAGGGATCACTTTGTCTGGAAATTTCAGATCAACTATTTGATCTATCTGTTCAAACATTCTCTCCTTGGAAACTTTCCCGTGATAAAAACCACCCGCATCACACATCTTGCATTCAACCGGACACCCATATAATGTTGAAATCATCAGCACCCATTTTTCTTCCAACGGAATTGGGGGTTGTACAGCCTCAACGAACTCTACTAATTCCCCGTCATTATATTCTCCGACATATACCATGGCGATATCTTCTCTGCCAGAAGTTGCAACAATTTTCATTTTAACTTAACCTGCTTTTTTGTATATATTTTCATGGCAGCCTTGATACCCTCTCCCACAGATATTGATGTTTGTCGAAATAATCCATTCTTTACATCACCAATTACATAAAGATTTTCTGGTTTATCAATCTTTCCTAAACCCTCTATTTCATTATTTTTCAAAAATCCTAACTCTGGTTCTCGACCTATCGCAAATATCAAAAAATCTAGTTGAAACTTTAATAATTTTGAAATGACATTCACATCGATTTCCAGCTTAGAACCAGTCCATTTTATACCATTTATCTCTGAATTTGAATAATAATTTATTGCGCTATTTTTTTGAACTCGTTCCCATAACAGGGGAAGTCCACTAATTTTTTCAGACCGATTCAGCAAAATTATTTTGTTTTGCTGGGCTAAATTTATTGAATAATCAAGTGCGGCATCTCCAACCCCAACAATTCCAATGTTTTTATTTTTTTCTTTCACCAGGGAGTAAACCTCGTAAAAAATTCGCGACCGCACATCTTGTGATAATTCAAATTTTTGGAATTTTATTGGTTTTGTCCCTGAGGCAATAATTAAATAGTCTGAAGTAAATTTTTTATTGTCGGTTTCTACAATAAATTGATCTCCGTCTCGAACAATTTCATGTATCTCTTGGTAAGTAATTTTTAAATCATTTTTTCCAAATTGGTCTTTAAATTGGGTTACTAACCCCGGCCCTGTGATCCCTTTGGGAAATCCAAGATAATTTTCTACAAGATTTGCATTTCTTAACACCCCCCCTGCCTCATCTTTCTCAAATATGATTGGGGTGATGCCATAACGTTTTAACTGAATCGCAGCTGATAATCCAGCAGGTCCAGCTCCAATGATAATAACTTCTGAATATTTCACGGAAGGGATTTAATTACTTCTTCAATCGTTTCGACATGTGCGAATCCATGGGCTAAATTCCTTAAGGATCCCATCTGATGTTCCTCATTATAGGTGGCAGTGCCATCTATAGTAAAAATAACATTGAAACCTCTGACAAACGCTGACCTTGCCGTTGTTTCACAACAAAGGTGGGTCATCACTCCAGTGATGATAATGTCTGTAATGCTCCTTTTTGTTAACATTTTTTCTAATTCTGTATTCCAAAAAGCATCATATTGTGATTTAGTAATTTTTTGCATTTTATCAATTTTCAAATCTGAAGAAATTGACTTTAAGGGGTTCTCGTTCAAAAGGTTTTTATTCCACCAAACACCCATCATACCTTCACTCTCATTTTGATCTATGTGTTGGGTATAAAATTTCGCCATGTTTCTTTTATTAAATTCTTCAATTAGTAAATTGATCCTAGGAATTATTGCCTCGGCGCTAGGGATGAATGCGTGGGATTCTGGTTTCAAAAAGTAATCTTGCATGTCAAGCACTATTAATGCAGTTGTTGAAGGAATGGTGTACTCTCCCCGACTTAACCCGCTATTCTCTAAAATAGATCTAAATTGTTCGGATTTTTCTAGGATATTTTTTTTAGAATAATATTTTTCACGCATTCGATTTTATACTATTTAAGTTTTAGGAAATTGAAATTACCAAAACATAAGCTTTAGACCAATAATTTATCCAAAACTTTTTTAGATTTACCATCAATTTCATTATGGATACTTTCGCCGTGACTATCCATGGTAACAACAACAGGAAAATCTTTTACTTCTAATACCCACATTGCTTCGGGAACCCCAAAATCCATTTTATAAACGCCTAATACTTTGTCTACAGATTGAGCAATTAGAGATGCGGCTCCACCTATAGCATGGAAATATACTCCAGGGCCATTTACACAGGCCTGAAGGGTCTTTGCACCCATACCTCCTTTTCCGATCACACCCTTAATATTAAAATGATCCATCACTCGGCCCTGATAGGGTTCTTCCCTAATAGACGTTGTGGGACCCGCTGCAACAAACTTATAATCACCCGATTCAAGCCCAGTGACAACCGGGCCGCAGTGATATATCACCCCACAATCCAAAAAGGGCTTAATTGCTTCGTACACTTCAATATCGTCTCCCTCAAGTTCTTTATTCTTTTCAATGAAGGTGTCAATCATCCACTTGTGCACTGTGTCTCTTCCGGTAATCATTATCCCCGATAACAAAACAGAATCACCGACTTTTAATTCTCTTATTTTTTCATCACTGATTGGCATATTTACTTTAATCATTTCAATTTCCTATGAATAAACAACTTCGTCGTTAGTTATAACCATTTTGCGTCTACGATAGGCCCAACACATATAGGAAACGGAAACAAAAAAACTCGCTGGCAGTCTGTGGGCTGTTTTAATTTTTGTTCCAATAACTGTTGTTTTACCACCAAAACCCATTGGACCAATACCCAGCTCATTGGCCTGTTTTGTTAGTGTTTCTTCCAACTCATTTAGGACAGGGTCTTCATTTTTATCATCAAGCGATCTAAGGAGCGACTCTTTGGAAGCGATGTAAGATGTCCCACGATCGCCTCCCACGGCAATTCCCAATATTCCTGGGGCACACCCCTTTCCCTGAGCTTGATAAACAGCATCCAATGCTACTCTCCGGACACCTTCCAAATCTCGACCAGCTCCAAGCTCCGCATTTGGTAATTTATATTGAGCTCCGACATTTTCGCATCCCCCGCCTTTCAACATGAGTTCAACTGTTAAGGTATCTCCATCCACTTCTTCAAAATGGACAGTTGGATAATGGTCTCCTCCCAGATTATTTCCCGAGTTGACTCCACTTATGGGATCTACTGCGTTGGGACGTAAATAGGCCATTTCTGTAGCTTGGACAACAGCATCTTGAATTTGAGATTTAATTTTTCTCGTACTCCATCCTTCAGGATAATGCACAAAGAAAATAGGTGTTCCTGTATCTTGGCAAATGGGAGTGGAGTTTTCGCGTGCAATCTCAAAATTATTGATGATCGTTTCCATTGCCCCATGGCCTGCGGTACCTGGTTCTTCATCTTTAATTGATTTTCTGAGAGCTTTTTCCACATCTGGCGGCAAATTAGTTGCTGATAATCGTATCAATTCTAAAAATTTTTCTGTGAAGTCTTTCATATTTTATCTCCGGCGGGTGATCACAAAGTCTAATTGAAATTTTACCTCATATAAACTTTCTGTCAGTAAATAAACAATAAAAAGAAACAGGGTATTAACCATATGTACACTTGCATCATTTTCTTCCAATTATCCAAGCAGAAATTCTCTCATTTGGGATTATATTAATATTGCTCGAAAATTTTCTCATCATTTTATTAATTTCTGTTGGAGAGTGAATATGGCTGCCCATCAATGCCAATTTTTCAGCTATGGCGATCAGCTTTACTAGCAGTCGGTTAATATCTGGCTCTTCTATTAAAATAATTCCCCCGGGTTTGACTACACGAAAAAGTTCCTCGATAACCTTCTCTTGATTCGGAAAGTGATGAAGGGCATCCATAACCATAATCCGATCGATAGAATTACTTTGAAAAGGCAAATTTTCACTGGAAGTACTAGATAAATCCTGAATACCTTTTTTCTTGGCCTCACCTAACATGGTCAGTGAAAGGTCAACTAAATATAAGTTTGAAACGTGCTTTCTTAAATCTGAAGAAACCCTTCCTGTTCCTCCCCCCACATCCAACAAAGAAACTTCATTTGACAATTCCAAGACATCCACCATTTCCGCTGGATCACGGTCTCCAATTACTCGGTCATAAATTGGGGCGAGAATGTCAAATAAAATGTTTATAGGCATACTTAAATTTTATCCTACTTGCATTAGAAATTTCTATATTTCTGTTGAATTTCATTGAATTATTGCTAATTAAGATATTCCCCACTATAATTATCTATATATTACCATTTCAGATTCCTCAATAACTTTTCCTTAAAATAATTTTTCCCAGAAAATAATACCAATAAAATTTTGGAGATATCGATGACCTCGCAACCAAATGAGACAAGCGAAAATCAAGAAGTTCAATTTTCTGATGAAGAGCATCTTATCTGGAAACTCCTATATGATCAACAAATTAACGAAGTTAAAAAATATGCGAGCAAAGAATTTTTGAGTGGTTTAGAAATTCTCGACCTTCCCTCAGATAATATTCCTGCCTTGGCTCATTTAAATTCAGCAATCACCCCGAATACGGGATGGAAAACAGTGCGAACTGACGTTAGGTATACCGACGCGGTTCCCTGGTATAACCATTTCAACAGAAAAGAATTTTTGGTAACTAATTATTTACGATCAAAGGAAGAACTAGAATTTACTCCCGAACCAGATATGTTTCATGATATTTTTGGCCATTTACCCTTCATGACGCTTCCCCATTATACAGAACTACAAGAGATGTTCGCACCGGCGTTTTTACGAGCGAATGATGCTCAAAGGGAAAATATCAAGCGTCTGGCATGGTATAGCACCGAATTTGGTCTAATTATAGAAAATAATGAAAGAAAATTATTTGGGACAGGCTTAATATCTTCATCGGGAGAAATGTCGCATGTTCTCTCAGGAAACACACCCATAGAAAAATTCACAATTGACAATGTGACATTAAATGAGAAAGCAATTTACAACTACAATGGTATCTTATTTGAATTTGACTCTATTGATTCATTAAAGATAGAACTAAGCAGTTATTTCGATAAGATATGATCGGTAAACTTTAAGATTTTCCCCTAGCTCTAATCTAATAGTTTATAATTTAGTTAATTCACATAAGTAAATTATTAGTGAATGAAATATTTCAATTACCAGAGGAATTTTATATATTATGTCGTCTGAAAAAGTAATCTATTCAATGGTTCGAGTTGGTCGAATTTACCCGCCAAATAAACAAGTTCTACGTGATATTTCACTGGGTTTTTACTATGGGGCAAAAATTGGGGTATTGGGATTAAATGGTTCGGGAAAATCAACCCTCCTTAGAATCATGGCAGGGAAAGATACAGAATATATTGGCGAGATAGCAACTTCTAAAGGCTATAGTGTTGGGATGCTTGAACAAGAACCTGAACTGGATGATGAGAAAACTGTTCAAGAGGTGATCCAAGAAGCGGTTCAACCGATACTGAATTTGATCACCCAATTTGATGAAATAAGTGCAAAATTTGGGGAACCCGATGCCAACTTTGATAAAATTCTTGCGGAACAAGAAAAAATACAAAGTGAAATAGACCGCCTAGACGCATGGAATATTGAAAATCATTTAGACATTGCGATGAATGCCCTGGGCTGTCCACCAGCGGATACCCCAATAAAGGTATTATCTGGCGGGGAAAGAAGAAGAGTTGCTCTAACAAGATTGCTCCTTGAAGAACCCGATATCTTACTATTAGATGAGCCCACAAATCATTTAGATGCAGAATCTACTGCATGGTTGGAAAGACATTTACGTGAATACAAAGGAACAGTTATCGCAGTAACGCATGATCGATATTTTTTGGATAATGTTGCGGGATGGATTTTAGAACTAGATCGGGGTCACGGAATTCCCTGGAAAGGCAATTATTCCTCTTGGTTGGAACAGAAGCAAGAAAAATTAAAATTAGAAGAAAAGACTCAATCGAAAAGACAAAAAACCCTAGAACGAGAATTAGAATGGATTCGGATGACCCCAAAGGCGAAACAGGCAAAGGGTAAGGCAAGAGTAAATGCCTATGAAAATCTATTAAGTCAAGAGTATGAAAAACAACGGGCAGATCTCGAAATATATATCCCCCCCGGACCCAGGCTAGGTGATATTGTGATCAACTTTGAGGGAATCAATAAGGCATATGATAAAAGGGTTCTGATCCAGGATCTCACCGCAAGCATGCCTCCAGGTAGTATCATTGGCATAATTGGTCCCAATGGCTCTGGAAAATCTACATTATTAAAAATGATTGCGGGGCAGGAAAATCCAGATTCTGGCTCGATTGATATAGGTAAAACAGTCGTACTTGCCTACGCAGATCAAAATCGCAGCCTAGATGGGGATAAAACTGTTTGGGAGGAAATTTCAGAGGGTTTAGATATGTTGGTTCTAGGGGAGCAAAAAATCAATTCTAGAGCTTATGTGGCGACCTATAATTTCTCTGGATCTGATCAACAAGTATTAGTAAAATCCCTTTCCGGTGGAGAAAGAAATCGAGTGCATTTGGCAAAAACGATGAAATCTCTGGGAAATGTGATAATGCTTGATGAACCCACAAACGATTTGGATGTCAACACGTTAAGGGCGTTGGAAGAAGCTATTGAGAATTTTGCGGGATGTGCCCTAGTGGTAAGCCATGATAGATGGTTCTTGGACCGAATTGCTACCCATATTCTTGCATTTGAAAGTGATGGAAAGGTGAGCATGCATATTGGTAATTGGTCAGACTTTGAGGAAAATCAAAGAAAAAGGAATGGGGAAGATGGAAAAAGTGCTGAAGGAAAGCACAGATCCTTAAAGCGAAATTAAAACATGATTTGGGATGAAGTATTCAATATCAAACAACCAATCTATTCTGGTGTCTTTATCTTTACAGCAAATATTAAACGAATGTTCGATCTACTTTAGGTTAAATTGGAAGAAAACTACAAATAATATTACTCTACAACACCAGCCATCATCAGGCCGAGTCTTTCGGTAGTTGCCTCTTCGCGATCAATGATTCCCATGATCTCTCCCTCAAATATCACAGCTATTCGATCAGAAAGGGCAAGTATTTCATCTAGATCTTCAGAAATCAATATGGTGGCGGTTCCCTCTTCCCGCTGCTCTAAAAGACGTAAATGCACATATTCCATTGCGCCAATATCCAAACCGCGCGTTGGCTGAGCCGCAATTAAAGTTCTCGGTTTACGGAAAAGTTCCCTCGCCAAAACTAATTTTTGAATATTTCCACCCGAAAGGCTCTTTACTGTCGTTTCCTGCGAAGGTGTTTTAACATTAAAGCTCTTAATCATTTCATCTGAATGCGTTGAAATATTTTTTAAATTAAGGAATCCATTATTTGCAAAGGGCAATTGATCATACTCTCTCAAAATTAGATTTTCCGCTACGGTAAATTCCTTTATCATTCCATCACGCATGCGTTCTTCAGGAATGTAAGAGAGACTGCGGTTTATCAATTCTTTGGGAGATAATCCTGTAACATCCTCGTCCTCTAACACAACTTGGCCAGACGTCACGTTTCTTAGGCCGGTAATTACTTCAGCTAATTCCTTTTGTCCATTACCCGAAACACCTGCAACCCCCAATATTTCACCTGAGTAAACTTCTAAATCAATACCCTTTAATGCGGGGGTCCCTCGGTCACTTTGCGCAGAAATATTCTTAAGAATGAGTTTTTTTTCTGATTTTTCATTTGACACTCTTTCTTTTTTAAGACCAATTTCACGCCCCACCATCATCTCTGCGAGCTTTTCTTTGGTTGCGCCTTCCACTGGAATAGTGCCAATCATATGGCCATCACGGAGGACTGAAATGCGATGGCTAATATCCAATACCTCGTGCAATTTATGGGAAATAAAAATTAAGGCATGTCCATCATCCATCATTTTACGCATTGTCAAAAAGAATTCATCTACTTCTTGGGGGGTTAAAACTGCTGTAGGTTCGTCCAGAATTAATAATGCTGCGCCCCGATATAAAGCCTTAATGATCTCCACCCTTTGCTGCTGACCCACAGAGAGTTGCCAAATCAACGCTTTTGGATCTACTTGTAAACCATATATTTCAGATAATTCTTGAATTCTTTGAGAAACGATATCGAGATCGGTCAGGGGTCCCCGAGTTGAAGCCAATCCTAAAGCAACATTTTCTGCAACAGTTAAAGATTCAACCAACATGAAGTGTTGGTGAATCATGCCAATTCCCAGACCAATAGAATCTACCGGAGAACCAATAACCACCTGTTCTCCGTCCAACTTAATCGCCCCCTCTTCTGGAGGATATAAACCATAGAGTACTTTCATCAAGGTGCTTTTTCCAGCACCGTTTTCACCAAGGAGGGCATGCACTTCCCCAGCCTTGACATCAAAGTTAACTCTATTGTTAGCGATTACACCTGGAAAAAACTTACTTATTTCGATCATCTCTAGGTGATTGATCTTTTTTTGTCCGGTTGGCAATAATTGGCTATCACTCATAACTGTTAACCCTTAAATCGTGAATACAGAATTTACATTATTACTGCTTAGGGGGCAGGATACCTGCCCCCTAAGAATATTACTATTTACGGAAAAACTGAGATTGAACCGTCTATAATTCCGGCAATGGTAGCATCAGCGGCAGATTGAACGTCCGCAGGTAATGCATAGTCACCATTGAATTCAATTACCAAGCCACCATTGGCAAGGGTAATCTCGAAGGATTGTCCACCATAGGTACCACCATGGATCAAATCGATCATATCTTCAAGGACAACTTCCCATCGATAAACTTGGTTGGCAACAACGATACTAGGAGCTAATGAAGATTGGCTAGATTGTGTTCCGAACCATAATGCACCATTTTCTTCTGCTGCACCAATTGCACCAACAACCATTTGGGCTGTTCCAGTCAATACATCAGCACCAGCGCCGATGTGAGTCTGGGCAGCTTCAGATGCCAGAGCAACATCAGAGAAAGAACCAATCCAGTTTGTATTTACTTCTGTACCTGCATCAGTAGCAGCTGCACCAACTGCAAATCCATCTACATATAATTTTGCGTCACCAGTTTCAATGGGTCCAACGACGCCAATCACAGCACTCTCAGATAACATTGTAGCCATCACACCATTTACATATCCACCCTCTTCTGCTCGGGCTTCATAGGCGAAAATATTGGGTAAACCAAAAGTATCTACAGTGGTTCCCCAGGCAAAGCTGGTTTCAAGGAAATCTGGTGCAATTTCTTGCAAGGAACTGCCATATTGTGAACCATGAGCAATGACTAAATCAAATCCTTGGCTTGCATAGTCACGGATAGCGGCTGCTGCATCATCTACAATGAACATTCCTTCAGAATAAACAATTTCAAAACTGTCCGCGCCAGTGTCAGCTTGGATAGCCAATAACGCATCATACATACTTTGGCTAAATGCCAAATCATTTATCGCACTAGGCATTACTACGGCAACTTTAAAAATATCAGCAGGTACTTCTACAACTGTGGCTTCATTTTCTGCTCCACCACATGCACTAATCATTAGTACGACGAGCAACAACATTGCTAGGGTTTTTTGAATTTTTTTCATTTTTATCCTTTCCTATATAATAATTTAATAATTTTTCTCGACTTACTCAATCTTTTTAGGCATTTACCTCCTTTTTCAATATTAATGTCCTCTTTCAAATGGTTTTGTTAACGCTGATGGGGGCCTTACGCGTTGGACAGTAACTACAAGAGCAATGATCGTAAGTACGTAAGGCATCATCACGGCAAAATCTGAGGGGATTGGAATATTTAAAACTTGCACCCATAACTGCAGGGAATTGACCATCGAGAATAATAATGCGCCACCCATGACGGCGATTGGACGCCATCCGCCAAAATAAACTAAGGCAACGGCAATAAATCCAAGTCCACTTGTCATATTTTGTTGAAATACATTTAATAATGCAATAGACAGCGAAGCACCTGCGATTCCAGACATCATTCCGCCGAAGGAAATTGTTAGATAGCGGATTTTACTCACGCTTACACCTAAGGAATCTGCCGCTTCAGGAGATTCTCCTACCGCTTTTATTTTTAATCCTAAAGTAGTTTTATTGAGAACAAACCATGCAACAAAAACCATTGCATAGGCGCCATAAACCAAAATATTATGATTAAAGAATATCTGACCAACAATCGGCAAATCACTCAAAACCGGGAAATAAATAGGCCTAAATCCGCTTACAGTCACCACAGTGCCCATTAATTTTTGAAACAATAAATCACTTAGACCCAGTCCAAACAGGTAGAATCCAATTCCGCTGATTCCTTGAACTGCTTGCAAATTAATGCTTACAAATGCCATCCCCAAACCCATAATTAGACCGGTTAGCATAGCAGCTAAAAGACCAAACCAAAGATTGCCAGTGGTTAGAGAAACGTAAAAAGCAGCGAAGGCTCCTAAAAGCATTTGCCCTTCGACGCCCAAATTTAATACCCCACTTCTTTGCCCAAAGGTTTCACCTATCGACGCATATAGATAGGGCGTTGCAAGACGAATGCCCGATGCAATTATTCCTACTAACACCGCTTCTGTAAAGAATTTTTCGATCATGAACCCACCTCCTTGACAGCTTTCTCTGGGTTTGGCGGTGGATCTCCATCAATTTCAGCCATCATATCTGTTAATCTTTTTTGCTCCCGAGTTTTTCTCCATTTTTCACTACTCACAACAAATACCACGACCAACCCATTAATTGTTGTAATCAATGCGGAGGGCACCTGCATTACTCTTTGCAATTTATTTGCGCCAACTAAAAGTGCCCCAAAGAAAAAGGCTGCGGGAATGGTACCAATAGGATTAAGTTGTCCAAAAAGGGCTGCCACAATACCGTTGAACCCAGCATTTCCTGTAAATCCTGTCGCTGAGCCATCTGTGATCATTCGATGATTGATGCCAAATACCTGAATAGCTCCTGCCAATCCAGCAAAGGCTCCGCTTAATAATAAAGCTAAAACTATTTGTCTTTTTACATCGATCCCTGCATAACGAGAGGCAAACCGATTCTGTCCAACAGCACGAATTCGATAACCTATGGTTGTGCGCCACAGCAATATGTACACCAAAATTGCCAATAACACCGCAATTCCCGCTCCAAGATGTAATCGTGTTGGAATGAGTCGAGGGAGATCAAAACTAGTAGATAGACGAGCAGTTTGAGGAATTTGGGATGCTTTGGCCGCTTGAACCGGATCGATCATCGGACCACTAAGTAAAAAGTTCATTAATTGCACTGCGATGGCATTCATCATGATCGTGCTCAAAATTTCATTCACATTGAAATAGGCTTTCAATGCGCCTGGGATACCTCCCCAAAAAGCGCCGCCTACAAAACCAGCCAACATAGCCAGGGGGATCATCACAATACCAGGCCAATCTGGAAATGCCAAACCTAAGGCTGTAGCTAATAATGCACCGATGATCATCTGACCTTCACCACCGATATTGATCACATTTCCGCGGAAGGAAATACAAATCCCCAATCCAATCAATAATAAAGGAGTTGCCTTAACAACTGTGTCTGCGAGAGAGTTTGCACTACCAAAAGCACCGTCTAATAACGCCCCAAAAGCTTCAAATGGATTTGCCCCCAAAACAAGCAACATGAGTGCACCTACAGCTAATGCAGCAAGTGCAGCAAAAACCGGCAATAGAGCGTCTGCTAATTTGGATACTGACTCAGATCTCAGCCATTTTTCCATTTATTAACCTTCCTTAACTATTTTCCCTTAGTTAAAATTTCAGTTACGAATTATTTCTTTGTTTCAATTCCAATAAAATATTTTCCTGATTTATGGGGAGTTGATTGATCCTCACACCCACTGCGTTGTAGATAGCATTTGTAATTGCGGGTGTAGTCGGAATACTTATAATCTCTCCGATACCTTTTGCTCCATAGGGTCCTTCTACAGTTGGATCTTCAACAATTATTGGAATAATTTCTGGTGTATAGGTTATCGAAGGGATTCGATATCGTGCAAGCCGGTCAGTAAATATATACCCGTCTTCCATAATGAATTCTTCGGTTAGTGCATTTCCAATCGCCATCATTACGCCACCTTCAATTTGTCCCAACAATCCTAATGGGTTCAATGCTTTTCCAACATCAGTTGCAGCGATAATTCTAAGTATTTTTACTTCACCAGTTTCCGTATTGACGGCAACCTCAGCGGCTTGGGCAGCAAATGAAAATGCGAAATGCATATTTCCGCCCTCTCCCAATGGCATAGTTTTCGGTGCCCAATATTCATATAAGGTTATGGGTTCTCTGCCTTCTTGTTTCATTATTTTGGCTACTTCACCAAGTTCAATTTTTTGTTCCCCAACTTGGGCAAGACCTTCGATAAATAATATTTCGCTTGGGGGAATATTGAATTTTTCAGCAAGAGTGGTTGAGAGAGCTTCCCGCAACGTTTGTGCTGCTAGCCTAGCGGCATTTCCTGTGACGTAAGTTTGACGGGATGCGGTAGTGGGTCCCCCATCTGGGGTCAGATCTGTGTCCATTACTAGTACATTTACTTTCTCAACTGACACTTTGAATTCTTCAGCTACGATCATTTGAAGTATGGTGACTAATCCTTGGCCCAGTTCTGCCGAAGAAGTACGTACTTCCAAATGTCCGTCAGTGTAAAGCTCCACTTCGGCACCCGCTTTATCTGGTGCGCCACCACCCAAACCAGTATTTTTATATGCTACAGCTAATCCCCAAGATTTCTTTATATGCGGGGATCCTTCGATTTCCTTAGAGATAAAAGGATCTCCATCAGAAAGTTTTTGCATTTCTTCAAATGTCAGGTCAATGCATTCCATCAACCCTACACTGTCATTCAATAATTGACTTGTATTTGTTGTGCTACCCACCTTTAATGCATTTATTCTTCTAATTTCTACTGGGTCTAATTTTAAAGTTTCGGCTAATTTGTCCATCATGGTTTCAACTGCGAAGGCGGATTGGGTTACTCCAAAGCCTCTAAAAGCGCCAGATGGCGGATTATTTGTGTACATAGCATAACAATCTGCCTGCACATTGGGTATTTCATATGGACCAGATGAATGGGTTGTTGCCCGGGTCATCACTTTTTCACCCAATGAGGCATATGCCCCAGTATCACCATACAATTCAGTTTTGACAGCGGTAAGGGTTCCATCGTTTTTTGCGCCCATTTTTACTTTAATCTGAGTTGCATGCCTTTTGGGGTGGGCGATCAAACTTTCGTGACGGTCATACAGCAACTTTACTGGCTTATTTGTTTCATTTGCTAGAAGCGCCGCATGAATTTGTCCGGCAATATCCTCTTTGCCACCAAAACCACCTCCCATTAACTGGCCGATAACTCGAACACGTTTTTCATCCCAGCCAAGAGCCAAAGCTACCTGATATCGATCTGCATATGGAATTTGAGATCCAACATAAATCTCCATCCGGTCGTCTTCAGTTGGTTTTGCAATCGTACATTCGGGTTCCAAAAATGCGTGATCCGTGGTGGCAGTGAAAAAAGTATCTTCTAATATAAGATCTGCTTCTTCAAATCCATCTTCCATCTCGCCTTTTCGCACTTTGATATGCTTCAAAAGGTTTCCATATTCATGAAGATCAACTGCGTCATCCTGATTTGCTTGAACCGGATCTGTAATAGGATCTAGAATTTTATATTCGGCATCAATCAGATCAAGTGCCATGCGTGCAATTTCTTCGGTTCTTGCAGCAACAATTGCTACGGAGTCTCCGACGTATCGCACTTTTCCCCCAATATCTATCATTGAAGGCCAATCGTGGATCACTAATCCATGTGTAGCTTGACCAGGTACATCCTTTGCAGTGAGTACAGCTTCAACACCTTCAAGATTTTTGGCTTTTTCGATATCGAGGGATATTAATGTGCCGTGTGGAATATGGGTCCGTTTCACTGCCGCATATAGCATCCCATCAAATTTTAGATCATCTGTGTAAATTGCTTTTCCATTTACTTTTTCAATTGAGTCAGGTCGGACATGTAGGTTTCCGATTATTTCTAAAGGTTTAACGGAAGTAGGTACCTGGGGTAATGGCAGTGGTTCGCCTGTTCTCATGGTATGAGCTGCAGCCATTACCGCTCTTTCTATTGTTGGATACCCCGCGCAACGACATAAAGTATCCTTAAAGTCATATCGAATATCTTTTATGGTTGGGTTAGGATTTTTTTGCAGTAAAGCATATGCTGTTAATATTTGACCAGGGATACAAAACCCACATTGCACTGCCCCATATTGAACAAAAGCTTCCTGAATTGGATGTAATTTTGGATCTGTCCCATTATTGGAGGACTCGCCAATTCCTTCAATTGTTAAAATCTCTTTTCCCTGTGCTCTAACCGCTGGATATGCACAGGATAATATCGGTTCTCCATCCACCAGCACAGTACAAATTCCACATTCATTTTCACTACAACCAATTTTAGTTCCGGTTAGGTCTAGGGATTCCCGTAATAAGTCTGCTAGGGATTGGCCAGGTTTTACGTCAACAGAAATAGTTTCTTTATTTATATTTAGTTTGATCAAATCATCTTTAATCATTGAATTCTCCTTCAGCACCAGACCTTTCCCACGCTGCAAGGAGTGTGTTTTTTAATAATACAGCTGCCATTTCTTTACGATATTCTTCTGAAGCCCGGTGGCGACTGGTTCGGAAATTTGCTTCTTCCTGGAGGACAATATTTGCTTCAGTAATTGCTTCAGTCGAAGGTTGTTTCCCTCTTAATGAATTTTCAACTTCAATGAGACGTCTAGGTACAGGACCAGAAGGTCCAATCGAAATTCTAATATCCTTAACAATATTTCCTTCACGTTCAAGCCAAAGACCACAATTTAAAATTGCAATTGCTACTCCTTGAGGCCTCATAATTCTCTTAAAGCTCGAACCTGCATTTTCTATCTTTTTTGATAAATAAAAACCTACTAAAAGCTCTTTTTTGGGATCCAGAGTTGATTTGCCTGGACCCCTAAAAATTTCTTTTAGTGGCGTCATTCGTCGCCCCTCTAAAGTTGCAATTTCTGCTTTAGCATCCATGGCCATTAAGGCGATGGTTCCATCCGCAGCAGGCAAGGCATGGGCAACATTTCCACCAAGTGTGGCCACATTGCGAACCTGTGGTCCGCCGATCAGTCCGCTTGCCTCAGCTAATGCCTGAGAATGGCTAATCACATCGGGCGAATTGGTGATCATACGATGAGGAACCGAAGCACCAATAAATAATTTCTGATCTCTATATTCCAATACATTCAATTCAGGAATATTTGTGATATCCACTAATGTGTCTACAGGGGAATGACGACCTTGTTGAAGGTCTAAAATTAAGTCGGTTCCCCCTGCAAGAACTTTTGCTATACCTTTTGAGTTTCCAAGCGTTTGTAAAGCGTCTTCAATGCTGGTCGAATAATGGAAAATATTACATATACTCATGAATCTTCCGAGGGATATGCGGTACTTTTCGAAGGAATTTAATCCTGCGCCGTCGCAAACTCAGTTTTGCCTGCTCCGACCGTCGATCCATTTCAACTATTGTAGCATAAAAATTTCATTGTGAAAATTAATGCAACATAAATATGGTTACTATAATTTCGTTCTTCACAAATTAAACAAATAATATCAATTAAATAAAAAATCTGTCAAAAACAGATTTTCATTAATGAAGAAGTTTGATAAGTGATCCGCCAGGGAATCGAACCCTGAACCTACTGTTCAAGGAATAAGCTGTCCATGACATATCATTACGTCTTTTATGTCCATACAGTCTGTTATGTCTAAATTTCTAGTCTATTATGTCCATTATTTCCACTATGTCCATGCTATTTGCACCGAAAATGCACCGGAAAGGTGATTTGATTTGTTTACCTCAGATGATTGATACATTTCATTCTTGAAAAAGGTAATTTTCCCCTTTACTAGTGTTTCGCAGAATTAACCAAGTGGGTATACAGCTTTTTAAATTCATTTTTGGACTCAGTGAAGTGGTCTGCACGGGATGGGGCAAAAATTTAACGGCAAGTTATCGGAAATTTAACGTTATAAATGATAAATTGCACTTTTGACGTATAATTTCATGTCCAAATCCAATTAGAAGAAAACCCAGCTTTGGCAGCTGGGGCTATTTGTTTTATTTTTATAAATACTTGCGAATCTTTTTTGTTATCGCCGTCCAAATGGGGCAGCGATCATATATACCCAAAAAAGCAACTATCCCGCCTACGAACAATAAAACCCAGTTTTCTGTACTTATCCCAACGCCACCAAGTAAAAGGCTGCTACTGATTCGAAGCAGACGGTCAAATGTGGTGAATGATGTTTGGATTCGTTCACCCTTTATTAAAGAATTAACCATTGACTCATAAGAGGCTTTGTTTTTTACACCAGTTTCTTTTGCTACTAAATTGCCATCTCGAAAGGCAAGAATTGTTGGGATGCCTAGAATTTTATAATGCTGGATGATCTCAGGTGAGCTATCTGCATCAATGGGTATGAAATCAATCCTTTCAAAATATTCTTTTGCCAAATTCTCCAAGATGGGTTTGGTTAATTTACACGGGACACACCAGGGTGCCCAAATATCTACAACTAAAGGCTTCTCTGATTGAGCAAGGATGTTTTGAAATTCTGATAGCTTCATGGGAAGGATAAGAGCGGCTGTGAGAACATCCGCTCTTTATTATCTTGGTATATTTATGATTTGAATGTGCTTAGCTTGAATGGAACGTAGAGGGGGCAGAATGCGACTAGTGAAGTGAGCAAGAATACCCCGCCAAGTACTAAAAGCACAACTCCTAGTGTGCCTGTTACTAGGCCACCAAAATACAAGTATGCAAATACAGCAGCGATAACGACCCGAATAATGCGATCAATATTGGACATGTTGCGTTTCATTTGTGATCTCCTTTAGAGTTTTGATGTTTGTATTGTAGGAGATATTGGAAGAAATGTCTGTGACTAAGTCACAAAACAGACCGAGATTCTAACCCTTCTCTATTAATTATATTTATCTTTCCACGGCTCATTTCTATTAAACCTTCTTGCTTGAATTCCTCTAGTATTCGGCTGATAACCTCACGAGAACTTCCCAGCTCCGCAGCAATTTCCTGGTGTGTAACTTGAATTACGTTTTGGACTGTAGACTGGTTAACTAACCAAGCTGCGATACGTTCATCCATACGCTGAAAAAGAATTTCATCAATAACCGTCATCACAATAGATAATCTGTCAGATAGGAGATCAAAGACAAACTCCCGCCAAAGATCATATCTCTTTACCCAATCTCGAAAAATATCGCCGGAGATCATCACCGCTTCAATATCTTCCTCTGCTGTAGCAATTGCCGGAAAAGATTTTTGACTGAGAATAGCATTGACGGTCAAGATGCAGGATTCACCTAAACCAAAACGGTATAAAGTTATCTCACGTCCTGTGTGACCAATTTTATAAACACGAACTACCCCTGAAATCACCAAAGCAATTGAATCAGGATAATCACCTTCAACATAAACATCTTTGCCTGCAGGGATGGATGTCATGAAAACGGAATCTCTAAACTCACTAATCAATTGATTGTCGGCGTGCTTTAAGAAGGGAAGAGAATTTGTGATCTTAGAGAATTGTTCGGGGGTTATCATTTGATGTCCTTTTCAAAATTCTTGAATTTTCATCGAACATTAGTATTTGATTTTACCCTTCAGGATGGTAATGGACATGAACCGTTCGCACAAAGCTGATATTGGCTTTAATTGTTTCTTCAACCTTAGTTGAAATTTTATCACCTTCAAAAACAGAAAGGTTGCCATCAATGCAAATAGTAATATTTATCATTAAATAGGGGCCAAATCGGTGAGCGTGGATTTCCTCAATGTGTTGAATTTCAGACAGTGGTGTCAGCAAGCTCATGATCTGCTCACTTAAAACTTTCCCCGGTACTGTATCCATCAAATCAGATGTTGACTCGCGCAAAATCACGATCCCAGTTCTGAGAATGACAATTGCTACCAATGCTCCCGCAAGAGGATCAACCCAGTATAGCCCCAGTCTTCCCAAGAAGATGCCGATAACAGCCGCCAGCGCAGAAAAAATATCATTGCGGTGGTCATATGCTAGTGCAGTAATCGATGGGTTGTTAGTTTCTTTGCCCGCAGATTGTGTATAAAGGGTGAGGGCAATTTTGAGAACAACCGTCCCTAACGCGACGAACAGGGCAGTTTCTGTTCCACCAGAGAAGGAACCCACTCCGGAGAATAGATCATAAATCGTATCTACGGAATTCCAGAATATGGCAACTGCGGTGGTGATGACAAACGAACCGACAAGCAAGGCACCAATACTTTCAAATTGGGAATGACCGTAAGGATGCTCATCATCAGCAGGCTTGTTAGCCATTTTTACAAAAATGCTGACGACAACATAATAAGCTACATCGGATGTGGAATTGATTCCATCAGCAAGTAAAGCAGGGCTATGACCTAGTACACCTACGCTGGTTTTAATAGCCGCCAATAATATATTAGCAAGCAGCCCAACAAGAACGGCGGCGAATCCTTTTTTCGCTCTTGTATCAGTTGTATTGGTTTGAACTGTCATTTGCCTCCTTTCAGAGATATTAAAAAAGATCAACTATATGTTGATCTCGCAAATTCGCTTTGAGCGCTCAAGGTTGCGGGAAAATATTCCGGAATGTCGTCAACCCTGTCTGGTATTCAGACTGCTACTCCTCAACTTCCTTGGATTATAATCGGAGGTTTTTTTGAGGTCAAGAAATCTCGCTGGCTGTCAAGCGATCTGTAAGAGATGGGGTGAAAGTTTAACGTAATGGTGCTGAAGTAATTGCCGATCAGGGACTCGAACCCGCAGCCTATCAATTAAGATTCACAGCCCTCAAATTTCTAGGTTTCAACATTTTTCTTACAATCGATACCATTTCATGAAAATCAAGATTTGTGGGTAGAGTTCCACTTTTGAATGTTTTAACTGGAATTGTTATATCTTCCAAATTTATTCCAGGGATTTCAAAAAGTCTCCAATTGATAAAGCAAACAACTAAATCATGAAATTTTGAATTTTCTCTTTCAGCATGTGAGAGAATAAGAGTTTGTGGTCCTATTATAGCAATTGCAAGTCTGCCAACTCCCTTTTGTCCTAACGTAGGTCTTTCCTCTTTGTTTTCATCTTTATATGGAGGTTTAATTAAACTCTCGGAATCTTTGCTTTCAGTTCAAATAACTAACCAACGATCTAAAAAATCCTCTATTGTCATGCCCCGTAAGGTTTAAAAAACTTATCCGCATTTTTTCCTCTAAAATAGGATTCCATTTAATCTTTGATCGTATCTTGAAATCCATTTTTTTGAGGAAATTACATGCTCTGGTTTATTCTACGACACCTTTTTTTCATCGATCCTATCAATTTTCAGTCTCACCCAGTTATCAAACACAGAAAAAGACCTCGAAATCTTGATCCTTCGCCATCAACTCGCCATCTTACAACGAAAATTCAAGCACCCTGTCAAACCAACTCGTATTGAGAAGCTAACTCTTGCTGTTCTAACCATCAAACTAAAACAATTTTCTCATAGATCAACCGATCAATTACGCAATTTGATCTTGATCTTCCAACCCGAAACAATCTTTCATTGGCACCGGGACCTGGTTCGTCGGAAATGGACGTTATATAAGAAAAATCAGGATGGGTGACCCTCTCTTTCCAAAGGCACAAAGAATCTCATTATACAACTAGTGTTTGAAGTCAGCATGAGTGGTGTAATACGTCATATCCTCCAGGACACTTTGTTGTAATAATAAAGCAACAAAAAGGAGGACGACATGCACAAAGATGCCAAGGAAGAATTGAGAGTAAGGCTCAAGTTAACAGTACTTGAATTTGCAAAACATTTCAGTGTTACAAAGACGTGCAAGGAATTCAACGTTCCACGGTCATCGTTTTATCGCTGGAAACAGAAATTTGAAAAGGAAGGTCGGTCTGGGTTATACAGAAAGAAGCCCATCCCACTTACCCATCCGCTCAAAACATCGCCGAAGGTTATTGAAAAAATATTGAAAATTAGGAAGGAATATCAAATAGGTGCTTTGCGGATTAAGTATTACCTTGAGCGTTATTATGGAATTAAGATTTCAGAATCAACGGTGACTAGAATATTGAGAGCACATAAAGTTAGCCGACTACCAAAGACCGCATCAAAACGAACTGTTCACAGCAAACGATATGCTAAAACAGTGCCAGGGCATCATGTACAGGTAGATGTGAAGTTCCTAAAGCTAAAAAATGAAGAAGGAAAGACAGTGAAGCGATTTCAGTATACGGCCGTGGACGATGCTACGCGCATTCGTGCTCTTCAGATATATCCAAAGCATAACCAGAATTGTGCAATCAAATTTATTGATTATGTGATTGAAAAGTTTCCTTTCCGGATCAACACTATTAGGACCGATCGAGGTCATGAGTTTCAAGCTCGTTTTCATTGGCATGTTGAAGACCAAGGAATGCAGCATTCATATATAAAACCAAGAACCCCACAACATAATGGCAAGGTCGAACGTTCGCACAGAACTGATCAAACAGAATTTTATCAGCTACTGACTTACACCAATGACATTGATTTAAATTCGAAACTTAAAGTATGGGAAAGCTTTTATAATTATGACAGGCCTCATATTTCCCATGACGGAAAAACACCTTTTGAAGTTATGAGGTCTCTACTAAAATAATTAGCTTTTTGTCCCGCTAGATATGACGTAAAACAGTTCATATATGGTTACTTATCCTTTTTAATAAGGTTGAGGAAATTAATTTCATAAAATATTTTCAAGTCCTTATTATACTCTTCATCTACCAGTATCAATTTCTTAGGTAAGTTCAACGGTAAATGAATAACAAAATATTAATTAGTCGTTTTTTAATATATGATGGGCAGGTATAATAATAAATAAATCTAAATTAAAATTTCAGCAGAGTCCCCATTCCTGAATTTGGGTTATTTGGTGTAAATAGCCCAAAACTATGGCCTATATGGACGGAATGAACAAAAACACGCATCAAAGACCAAAATAACCATTTTGGATTTCTAAATAAAAAGGAGTCAACTTATGGAAAAAAAACCATCGAAAGGGAAAGGTAAAGGTAGTGGTAGGCCTATACCAAAGGTTCAGATAAATTTAGAAATGTCAGAAAATCAATGGGAAGAATTAGTCAAAACATTGAAGCATCGTTTTGAGGAAAACATAAATCGTCACCTGGGTCTTGAATGGTCAAATATACAAGCAAAACTTGAAGCAAATCCTGAGAAAATGTCTTCTCTTTATGCAATGGAAACCACTGGTGGAGAACCAGATGTTATTGGTTATGATAAGAAAGCAGGGGAATATATTTTTTGCGATTGTTCGAAAGAGAGTCCTAATCGTCGAAGTATTTGTTACGACCGTGAAGGAGAAAAAGAAAGGGAAAAGAAAGGTTTATATCCCGGAGGAAACGCGATTAGTCTCGCAGCAGCAATGAGAATTGAGATCTTAACAGAAGAGCAGTACCGAGAATTGCAGAATCTTGGAGAATTTGATACAAAAACTTCCAGTTGGATAAAAACTCCGATTGAAATTAGAGAATTAGGTGGAGCTATTTTTGCTGATCGTCGTTTCGATCATGTATTCGTTTATCATAATGGAGCTCATTCATTCTATGGTGCAAGGGGGTTCCGTGGTTCGGTAAGAGTTTAAAGATTGCACGTAGAGCTAAAGTTTACCCAAAATATTTCTTGAAGGGAAAATATTCTAAAACTAACTTAGAAATTCTGGGAATATCAAAGTTATTACAAAAAGGGCGGCCAAAAAAATGTCGTAAACTTCAGGGAAAATTTACCATTTTCCCCGAATAAAGTGACCCGCCTGAGAATCGAACCCAGAGCCACTAATTAATAATCACTGTTTGAATATTTAATGCAAAAAAGCCTTCCTTTCAAAATGAGAAAGGAAGGCTTTTTCTTAACTATTACTTAGTTATTAATGTCGTCATTGTTGTCATCGTTGTCATCATTGTCATTATTGTCATCGTTGTCATCGTTGTCATCGTTGTCATCGTTATCATCGTTGTCATCGTTGTCATCGTTGTCATTATCATTGTCATTATTGTTTTCATCATCATCATCGTCATCTTCTGACTCAAACTTGAATTCTAATATTCTTATTGTTCCATCTTCATCAAGGAACCGAAATTCAACTTTGTCTCCCACTAAAATGAAATTCGTAAGATCCGATATGCCTAATTCGGCAAGTTTCTCGTCTGACAGTGTATAGGTTACGCCATTTACGGTGACACTATTTGCAGAAACTGATTCAACAAACCCTTCGATTTCTGTGTCATCGTCATCATCAGAATCACTATCATCATCGCTATTATCATTGTTATTGCTTTCGTTATCGTTGTTGCTGTCGTTATCGTTATTGCTGTCGTTATCGTTATTGCTGTCGTTATCGTTATTGCTGTCGTTATCGTTATTGCTGTCGTCGTTGTCGTTATTATTTATTGAATCATCGTTATTATCTGAGTTGCTATCGCTATTATTGCTATTGGAAGAGGTTTCTTGACGATCTATGTCAGATAGATTATCCGCTCCACAAGCTGAGAGTAAAAACGTTACAGCAAATAATAATGTAAATAATTTGGATATTTTCAGGGTTTTCATTTATTGCTCCTTTAGATAACTATAGTGGGTTTGTATAGTGAGTTTTAATCGTCTGGTTCGTCTGGTTCGTCTGTTCCAGACGTATCAGTTGGTTTAGGGGTTCTGGTTGGTTCTGGTGTGTCGGTTTCATCAGGATCCTCAGTCTCATCGGGTTCGTCAGTCTCATCTGGCGTTTCAGTTCCTTCTGGTTCTTCGGTTTCATCAGGAGTACTTGTCTCCTCTGGTTCATCTGTACCTCCTGGGGTTTCCGTTTCATCCGGTTCGTTAGTTTCATCAGGCTGATTTGTTTCATCTGGTTCTTCTGTATGGTTGCTTGATTCCTCATCGTCATCATCATCAATATCTTCTGTCGGATTAATTTGTTCATCCGTTGGTGCTGGAGTGGTTATGTTTTCATCATCTCCTGATTGACTTGTAGCCTCCAATTCAATATCGTCAATTCCAGAATCATCATTATTTAGCGAAAATAAGAGATCGCTGTTTTCTTCAGACATTTGCTCAGTATCAGGCTCATTTGCAAATTCGTTTGCTTTTGCAAGATGAAGGTAATAATTGGCAATTGCGATTTCTAAATTCCGATTATTTTCAAATTCTTTTGTTTGAGATATTTCCTCACTCCTAAGTCGAGCTAAACGAATATGCCATTCAAGAATTTCATCTTGATTTACAACTAATATTGTTTGTACATTTTCAAAAAATATCTTTGCTCCATAAAGTGGATCATTTATTCCTACATTTTGGGAAGCATAAGCCGTTGCAGTTGTTCCTAATGTAAAAATCAATAATAATGAAAAGGAAACTGCAAAAGTTCTAGATTTATTTGAGAAAAAGTTTTTCAATATATCTATAAGACGTGAAAGTAAAGAAATGGATACGGGCTGAATTATAGTACTTAGGTACTGGTCTCTTCTTTCTCCTGCGACTTTAAGATTTCTCGGAGTATCTTCTTTTAATTCATTGAATAAATCCATGAGGTTTTGGTCTTCTGATGATTCTTGAAAATCCATGCTAAACCTCCTTGATTTGTTGGCTAATTAATTTCTTCATTGCAGATATCGCCCGGTACTGAAGTGATTTTATTGCTCCAATTGGTTTTTCCATAATATTGGATATTTCTTTACTGTTCCAACCTTCAAAAAATTTCAATGCAATTACCTGTCTTTGATCTGGAGTAAGATTTTTCATGGCAAGCCGAACTCTCTCAAGGGAAAGGTTATCGTGAACTTGTATTTCCGGAAGTTTTTCTTTTGAAGAAAATTGTTCAATATCAATTTGGATTGTTTTATTGCTTTTACTTTTGAATTGATCTGTAATCCAATTGTGTGCGATTCTATATAAATACGCTCTTATATTATCTTTTGGACCTTTTCCTTTATGGAGTGCATTTAGAAATCTGTTAAATGTTTCCGATACGCAGTCTTCGGCTTGCATTTGATCTCCCAAAATTCGATAGGCGTATTTGTATAACTCCAAATTATAGGTGTCATATATTTCAGTGAGAGCATTTTCATCAAGGTTTCGGGCTTGATTTAATAATTGTTCGTTGCTGGGCATTAGTTTCCTATATATATAAGACGACAAACACGATAAAAGGATACGGTTTAAGTAATTGTTGTTATTATTGGAAAAAATATTGAAATTACCCTTTCTTATTGTATTTCTTCAGGGAAATGGACGAAGACACCAAAATGCAAAGAGAGTATATTAAGCTCCAAGAATAACCTAATTATACAAGAACAAGCTTGATATTTTACCTGTACCAAATATAATAGTGGTTCTTATAATTTCACTTCCCTTTGATAATACATCCTTTATTTCCAAAACAAACATCTGCTATGATTAAAATATTTAGTGATTCATGATTCAGCTCATTGTTGTAATATGCGACACAATTTGCATCATATCCATACCGTTAGCCAATTACTTTTTTGAATTCGACCCTATAACAACTTGTTACAGGTTCAATGCCTATTTTGGCGTATCTTAGTCTGTAACATCCATTATTTCCACTGTGTCCACCCTGTCCATTTAATCAAGCAATTAAATTTAGAATAATTTTTCCCGTATTTTCCAGTTGCACCGTAAAAATATTATATATAGTGAATTGCTCTTTTAATCGATATATGCATGGGTATATTATTACTTTACCCCCACCTGTGACCCGCCTGGGAATCGAACCCAGAACCTACTGATTAAGAGTCAGTGATTATTGTTGTCCATACTGTCTATTGTGTCCATTGTGTCTACCCAGTCAACAAAAACAAGAAATAACAGTCTATTATGTCCATTGCGTCCATTGTGTCCATGGCATTTGCACCAAATCTGCACCAAAGATCGGCATTTTCTGCCTTGCTACTGGAACATTCTATTCAAGAGTTATGCGTCCCGCTTGTCCATTGTGTTTATTGTGTCCATTGCGTCCAAAGCCGTTGCACCAACGGGGCAGGTCAGGACACATTTCTCTCAATAATAGTCATGGTTATTTACATAATTTCAGGATTTGTTTTCCGAAATTAATGAGGCTAGATTTTATTACACGAGTTTCATGGCAAGGGAAATAAATATCAATTGTTACTTATAATGACTTAATATAGATAATTATTTGGATTCTCTTCCTTATACGCTAATGCGTAATTATCCTTATTCTAAATCGCATTTTCAATTACGGAATTCATGAACCTTTTGGAGTTCTCGACTATAGTCCCATTGCGGGATAAATTACCACCAATCAATATAACCACATCGTTACCAAAGAATTCGATCATTTCAGGTATCCGATCTATACGCATTCCACCTCCAGGAGTAGGATAAGCAGATTTTATATGGTCCAAATTAATAGTACAACCAGATATTATTTTTCTGCACTCGTCACGGCTAAAAGAAAACCGTCCTCCAAATACTGGAAATACAACCAAATCTGCTCCTGCAAGTCGAGGAAGCACCCCATAAAGCAAATTGTGACCGAAGCCATGATTGCCCCCTGCAGTGAATGTGCCTAGCAACGCAGGATGATACATTACAGGTAATCCTAGCCCATCTTCATCTGCGATAGTACGCAT